>Ga0209269_1000466_pt1 | contig 38047 bp, 25 predicted proteins | sample MTBAKMMethaMetaG_FD_187455 | JGI IMG/M metagenome (GOLD analysis project Ga0209269, IMG submission 187455) | Enrichment culture microbial communities from Arthur Kill intertidal strait, New Jersey, USA, that are MTBE-degrading - MTBE-AKM (Arthur... | ecosystem: Environmental > Aquatic > Marine >... | reverse complement strand
AGTGCTCTTGTGGTGCAGCTTATTGCGAAGCGATTGATGCTGTTCGTTTTTATCTTCAAGCTGGTGGTGCACGAGCGCCTGATCCAGAAGGGATGCCACCTTGTCCTATCTGTGGAAGCAAGACTTACCGCGATCGGAATTGGGATGGCAAGTACACCAAGGAATTGGGGTGGCGCTGCACAAAAGGCGGCCTGCCTCATTTCCTGGATGCAAAAGCTGAAAGGATAAAAAAGAACCTTGCAGAAAACCCCTGGCTCATACCTCCCGCACCTGGATACCCTGGTGTGCGGCGCGATGAATTGATGACCTGGGAAGAATGCGAAGCTATCAGCCGCAAGGTATTTCTTGAAACCGGATACGATCCGACCGCCTAAGGACATAACCCTATCGGAGGGGACAGCACCCACCTGCCCCTTCGGGCACCCGAAGCGGGTCCAGGGGTGGTCTGTCCCCTCAATAACAGGAGACAGACATGAACAACCTACAACCTTACCTTATAGAAAGTGCACACCCTCAAACTTACAACTTCCCCCGGCTCAAGCACCTGCCCGTTCGTGAGCAGCCGGCTTTCCGGGTAAGTAAGGACTCAGATGCATGCAGTCTGGCTGAATTGCTGGCAGTCATCATTGGTGGTTCAAATCAAATTGAGTCTGCTGAACAACTGCTGGCACAATTTGGCACGATCCAGAAAATTGCCCAGGCACATGTGAATGAGATTGCTAAAGTGCCGGGCATAAGCAATTTGACTGCACTGCGACTCAAAGCGGCTTTAGCACTTAGACGTAAGCTTCTTCAACCAGAAGATGAACGCCCAACAATTCATTCACCTGGAGATGCTGCTCAAATCTTGATGCCGATGCTGGCGCATCGTGAACAAGAATTCATGGTCGTGATGCCGCTTGACACACGCAACCGCATGTTAGATGTGATTGAGATATATCACGGCTCACTTAATTCCTCGATGGTGCGGGTTGGCGAGTTATTCAAACCGGCACTGCAGCGGAACGCAGCAGCTATCTTGATCGCACATAACCATCCCAGCACAGATCCCACACCCAGTCCCGAAGATGTCAGCGTGACTCGCGCTATTGTCCAAGCCGGCAAGCTTTTGGATGTGTCAGTCCTGGACCATTTGGTCATTGGATTATCACGATGGGTGTCCCTGAAGGAAAAAGGGTTGGGATTTTCATAATCCACAGGAGATAAAAATGGATCAACTACCTACACTACAACAACTTGAATACCTTGAATCTGGTTTCGAGGTGTCCAAAATTCTGGCGCATGCTGGGTTTTCAATGGAAAAGCCGGCGTTTTCAATCACATGGGGACAAATCGCTGAAGAAATTGCTCACACACTGGCCGATCATGGTTTACCTCCAGATCGATTTGAAGAAGACTTTTTAATCGACTTGGTGCAAGGAATCCGGAAAGTTCTTCAGAACGATGATGTACTTTTCTGGCGAAGTTCTATCCGTAGTTTTACAACGGATCACCCGACCGTCACAGCCTTCACAACATCGAATTTTGATAATGATGACGAAGGTCCTCTCACGGAGCAATACGAAAACGCAATCCGCCTGGGGGATGATGAGGCTTACTGGCCGGATGGTGGTGCTTCTGCAGATTTGTTTGACGAACTTTAATATCACAAAGACACGCAGGGAGTATTTACTCCCTGCGTGTCCTGAGCAAAGTAATATTTATGACTTACCTTAGTGGGTGGTGCGCCATGAACTTACGTAGTTGTTCAAAGCGTAGAAACTCGAACAATTCGGACCACATGTGTAAGAGGGTCCACTGTAATTAGCGAAGTCATAAACGTAGATCAGATTGCAATCGGAAAACACTTTCCCCGAAGCGAATTTGTTGTCAAGGTCACTAGGAAGGGTGGTCTTTCCATAGCTAATCGAATCAGAGCAGGCAGAGGGTCCGTAATACTCAATGAGGAGTGATCCATAGTTGGTATTGTCGTAGAATTTTGCGATTAAAAAGCTGGAATCGAGTGATTTGCCATCAATTGAGCTAATAGTCCCTGTGGAACAAACCATTTTCGATTCTTTGGATGTCTCCTCTCCGGGCTGGAGCGGTTCAAGATAGCTGACGCAACGATATGCGGTCTCCTGACTCGGACCTCGAACGGTCTCACTCCTTTCCGTTGATACATACGGTTTTACCTCCCAACCCTCATCTCCCGGGTGGATCGGAGTAAGGTTTTCTTCCACTGCACCAACATCCTGATTTGCAGTAGCACTTGCCCTACTCAAGCCAACAGCAAGAATTGCTCCTGCCAGGATCAAAACCCCGAAAATGGAAAGTACTTTCCTCATCATTTTACGCCTCCATTTCTGAAAATTGGTTCTTGGTGTATCACCAATTCCAGAATAGCATAAAGGATGTTAACTTTCTGTTAAGTCGGAATCAACACGAGATGATGTTATTGATGGCAGCCTAATCGTAAAAGTGCTGCCTTTGCCTATAGCACTCATCACATCAATGCGCCCGCAATGTAATTTGATAATGTGTTGACAGATTGCCAAACCTAAACCTGCGCCACCTCGATTGCGCGCTCTAGATTTTTCAACCCGATAAAACCGATCAAATATTCTTGTAACTTCTTCAGAGGGAATACCCTCACCCGTATCTTGAATTTGTACGATTAGCCCATTATCTGCTTCGAATACAGTAATTTCCACAGAACCGCCCGATCGATTGTAGCGAATTCCATTATCGATGAGGTTGCCGAAGGCAATTCCCAAGAGTCTCTCATCTGCCAACACAACGGCTCCCTCTTGCACTTTCATATTGACAATGACATGATTTTCCTTGGCAAAGGACATCAGATTCTGAACCACTTCAGTCAGCAACGCTTCTAAATTCACAGGAACTTTATGAACTTCAAGCTCACCACGCGCAAGCAGTAATAAATCGTTCAACAATCTTTCCAGGCGGTCCAAGGTTCGGGTGAGTGTTACACTCATTTCTTTATAATCGGAAAGGGTGGCGTTAGGATCTAGTTGAAGAACCTCTAAATTGGCACGCATGGTTGCCAGCGGCGTACGCATTTCATGGGATGCATCTGAAACAAATCTGCCTTGCATTTCGAATGCCTTTTCTAAACGTTCAAGCGCGTGATTAAAAGCCTCAGCCAGGTCTTTAACTTGATCAGGTGGGCCATCGAGAGGCACACGTTGGTTTAAGGTTTCTATTTGGATATCTTTTACCATCTGGCTAAGACGGTTTACAGGTGATAAGGCTTTTTGTGTAATCCACTGCGCAGCCAAAACACCAATTATCGCTGTGACTCCTGCCATCAAAAGAGATATCGACTGAACCTGGCGCAGAACTACATCTTGAAGCAGAACCCCTTCTGTAGAATCAGTTACCTCAAGTGGTGTAGGCTGAACATCTATTTGGTTATCAGTCGATTCAAGTGTTGGCGGTAACTGTGTAGGAGACAGCATTTCCTCTTGGATTGTTTGCGGAATGTTTATTCTCGCAACAATACTTATCAATGCGGCTTGTGAAAAGCCCAAGATGATTAAAAGGCCAGCCACCAGGAGCATGAGCCGGCGACTTAGGGTAAAGAAATTCCTAATTTTATGCCATTGAAATTGTAATATTTTCATGCAAGGTTCGTCTCCGAGTCAATCAGCCGATACCCTTGTCCAATAATTGTCTCAATATATCGAGTGGAATCAGATTTATTGCCTAGTTTTCGGCGAATTGAATAAATATGGACTCGAACACTACCCGAAAATAGATCAATTTCGTCTTCTCCCCAGGTATGTTCAATGAGTTGTTCGCTGGTGATGATCTCACCTTTGTGTCGCGCTAAATATTCCAAGATGGAAAATTCTTTAGCCGTTAAGTCCAGGCGTCGTTTTCCTTTCCATGCGATTCTTTCAGCGGGATCGATCTGTAGATCACCAACATGCAAAATAGGCTCACGAACTCGTAGATCACGTCTTAGTAGTGCTCGGATCCTGGCAGTCAACTCTTCAAAATGGAATGGCTTGACCAAATAATCATCAGCCCCCATGTCCAGACCAATCACCCGATCACTAATCTGGTCACGTGCTGTAAGGATAAGAATGAGCAAATCCGGTCGTTGGCGGCGCAAAAGGCGGCAGACCTCAAGACCATCCATCAATGGGAGACTTAGATCAAGAATCACAAGATCATAAGGATTGACAGTTCCCAACTCCCAGCCTTCTTCTCCATCCTTAGCGACATCAACTGCATATCCCTGGTTCTTCAATCCACGTGATAATGCATTTGCAAAATCAACTTCATCTTCGATAATTAATATTCTCATAGAGGTATTAAACCTGAGCGATCATTAGCTTGATTTGGAAAAACAGGATCATATACGTTCCGCTTCTCATTTTATAATATTTATCCTTAATAATATCATTCCAAATATTAATTATCTGTTAAGCGTCTGTAATCCCCATAGAAATGCTCAATTTAATATTGGCATCATCTCAGTTGTGATCAAAAGGTTGGATTTCAAATCCCCCTTTGGTTTTTTGAAACTTCATCTCAATGAAGGTTCTTTAACGTTGGTTTTTCTATTATCAACGTTGGCTTTCTTCATCTGGAGTCTACTAGCCAGAAGTTATTCATAAAAAGGAGGAAAATTTGGAGGTTTTTTACGAAATACAAAAAGATGTGAATTGGGAACTGGTTCAAGCAGAAATTGCCCTAATAGATGGATACTCCAAGAAGTCATTGGAAGATTTCATCCTGGGCAAGTTTGATGAAGCGTGTCTGGGTGACAGTCCGCCCGAATCGGACCGGTACGTCCCCGAAGGGGATTGGATTGATTGGTTTCCTCCTACGCCACGTATGACAGAAGAGGAACTGGATGTGCTCACTGATTGGGTTGAGATTGAAGCGGAAAAGCATAATCTTGAACCAGACCCGGATACTTACCCACTCGAAGACTATTTTGTAACAAAGGAGATATATGGAAAAACAGATGATTCAACTCAAAATCCCTGTTCCACCTGCGCCACTTCTAGAACAGGCAGTGGGTTACCGAAATTATCGGAATGCCCATTATCTTGTCCTCTGGTGGGAACCCTGCGGAGATGAGGTCATGGTATCGGATGGTCTGGTGACCTTTACTGGTCTCTGGCCTGGCTACCTGGCCTATGTGCAACATAAATCAGTACGTCCTCTCCTGACGGAGTTCAACCTGGGTTCTTCTGAAAATCCTGCGGACTATCACTTGATTATCGATCTTGTTGAGCGGCGGGCTTTCGTTGCGCCATGCAAAGTAGCAGATCGCTTTCAAGCAACCCAAAGGAACCAGGGAGTAAAGCTGGAAAAGCCTGTCTCCTTTTCGTCAGAAGAAATGGAGAAATGGGTCGAGGAATTGGAGCAACAGCTACTGCACTTCCCCAGCATGGATGAACTCATGTCGCAAATTGCTGAGGACGATAAGCTCGTTGCTGCACTTGAACACTGGCTGGACGATCAAACGCTCAGTCTATAAAACAACAAGGAGATACAGAATGACCTGCAAAGTGACAGTTCAAAAGAATACCTTTTCCGAAAGTCTGGCAATTGTTGGACGAGCGGTAGGTTCTCACTCCCACCTACCGATCTTATCGAACATTTTGCTCAGTAAGGATGAGGATCAGCTTCGCCTCTCGGCTACCGACTTGACCGTGGGTGTCACGGTTTGGATGGATGCCAATTTGGACGGCGACCTGGGTTTGACCTTACCCGCAAAAACATTGACCGATGTGATCAACAGCTTAACAGATCCCGAAGTCGTTTTTTCGGTAAATGGGAAACCGGAAGCATCATTGAAGTGCGGAACCTATAAAGGGATCGTCAAGGGAATTGATGCATCCGAGTTTCCAACCATCCCGGAGTACCCTATCACCAATGGGATTTCAATGGACGCAAGTATGTTCAAAGAGATGATCCAAAAGGTTGCGTTCGCTGCTTCCATGGATGATACCCGACCTGTTCTGACTGGAGTCTTGATGAGCATGGATGGAAAGACCGTATCCATGGTCGGAACAGATGGATTCCGTCTCGCGATCTGTAAAGCGATCCTTCCAGACCTATTCGCCAAGAAGCAGTTAATCATACCGGCTTCCGCATTGAAAGAGGTGATGCGTATCCTGAACGCGACTAAAACAGCCAGGATTACTCTTGTTTTACCCACGAATGGTAGCCAGGTGGTGTTCCGTTGTGAAAACGTGCAGATTGTTTCACAATTGATCGATGGGAAATTCCCGGATTATCAGGCGATTCTACCCAAAGATCACAAGACCAGAGCAGTCCTTGACGCGGGTGACCTGCTCAAAGCCTGCAAACAGGCCAGCATCATTGCTCGCGAAGGTAGCAATGTAGTGCGGTTTCACTTTCAACCCGGAGCTGATCAAACAGGGAAGGTCAAACTGTTGGCCGAATCCGATGAGACCGGCGCCAGTGAGATAGAGCTTGATGCCACGGTTGAAGGACAGGAATTGGAGATCGCATTCAATGTGAAATTCTTGCAAGATGGGTTGGAAGCCATCACTACTAAAAAAGTGACCATTGAGGCGAATGCCCACAACACACCGGCGGTACTCCATTCAACAGGAGATGAGGAGAATTTATACGTTTTAATGCCCATGCATATCGATGGAAGGTAGATAATCACGGGGAAGCATTGGGCTTCCCCGTAAACCTTTCCGATGAAACTCCGGATTCTTGGTTAGAAATAATAGAGTTCTTGATACCAGCGTACCCATTCAGATAAAGCTGACTCATTTATCTCTTTGGCTCGGTTTATTAATTTTTCCATTGAAAACGCAAAGAACCGGTCGTTGTATCCAATCAATTTTTGAAATTCATTGATGGATGGCTGTAAGGAATCATTCCGAGGATGATACACCACCGAAAAATATACTTTCTTGTAAGGCCATTTGGGAGAGGGCGATGTTTCAAGGCTTGTGGCAAGCAGCTGATTTCGCCACAATTGATTCATGCCACCTTTGAATGGGCATTCGTCATAATCTCTAATACGGTCGGCATTAAACGGTGAAGTATCTTGCTCTGTAATATCCCAATAACGAAATTTACATTTGCTGTGGTAATAACAAAGATTTTTATTATCCAGAATTGCGGATGCTGGTGCGCAGGCATGTGAGGAAGTGCGCCCCGGGCTCTTGAAACCTCCGCAAGTTGTAAACTCCACTTCCGTCAGTTTATGTTCGATCATCCATAGGTTGAGATTGCCCAGATTGTCATAGTATGCAATAGCAATATCTGCATCAGTTCCACTCACATTCGTATGATCATTTAACACATTGTCAGGTTCATCCCAAAACTCGATCCGAAATCCTCTGTCCAGATGATCTGTCGCAATTGACTTTAGGTCTGTTTTTACAGCACCTAGAACCTTGGCGGCGATCTGTGGATCTTCGAGGATAGGCAAGAACAAATTAGCGCATGCTGCTTGCGAACTCGCCATATGTCCAAGAAACTTATGGGATTTGAATGGGAATCGTTGTTGATGTTCCAGGAAACGCTCTTTGATTGGGCGATATAGCGGATAGCCCTGTAATTTCAATTCATCCGGTAGCAACGCATCATAAGGAGAGTTCTTGAAAAATCCCGATTCTTGAGTCAGATGAGCCCATTTCCAATTTATCAAGTGAATGTACATTTGTAACTGAAAATCGGTAAGTTCATTGGGTAGCCGATATTTTTTCCCATCGATTTCAAAAATTTTCATGATTAAGTCCAGCTTTCGTTTTTGTGGCGGATAAAAAAAGGCACACTTCATTTTACATGCGAACGGACAGGGCATGAAACCTGGTTGCTGAAACAATATACACGTTTCAGGCACCTGGTTTGATGTTCTGTTATGCATTGCATACAGAAACACAAGAACGTTGGCTATTTTTGCTATTCAACGTTGGTTATTCAATCCATATCTAATCCAAAGGAGGATCACATGAATGTATACGAAGACAAATACCTGCGTGAAAAGGTGAACCGTATTATCTCCAGGCAGAAGGAGGGCAAGATCATCATCGCTGCTTATAAAGATGGCAGTGGCTTACCAGCGAGAGAAGACCTTGGGCAGGAACTGACACGGGCAGCTTACCCATACGATTATGCAGTTGGAAAAGCCGGTTTCCTTAACTACGATTCGGAACTCGGAGCTTACCTGTTTACTGCAAAATCGGGTGAGAAACTACCCCAAGTGTTAGCAAACTACCGAATTCTTACTCTAGGTGAAGCGATCCTCGATGTAAAGGACCGGAGTATCCATATTCAATGCGGCGAAACCAGCGTCACCTTCACCGGAGCACAACCCTGGAAAGGTCTGTACGAAGTTCTGAAAGAGGTCAACGAAGAACTGGCTCGAGTCAATTCTGGGATTGTTGTTTGGAAGATTGTTCCGAAGGAAAGCGGGGATTCCAAATCGGGTGATCGTCTATTTCCTGAAGCGGTACCAAAGCTTCGGAACGGGCAAGCAATGGCACATGCCACTGGCTATGCCTATGACACCAATCACAACCTGGCATATGTTGGTCTGGTAGGTTACAAGACCAGCCTGGAGTCACTTCGAGTGACTCTTATGTGCGGGAAATCCCTACAAATGACTCAGGACCGCCTAAGCGATGTGTCACTGATTCCCACTGATAAGTATGAACAAGCCTGGCAAGCCATGCCTGAATACACCAGTCATCATGTCGGGTTTGTATCTCGGCTTGCGCTTCCTGGAAAATGGGAACCAGAAGACCTCAGTGCATATCTGCTTATTTTTCGAGGAACACTTGATCCAGGAAAGGATTTGATTCAGCTTTTCGTTGAACGAATCAAAGAAGCTCTGGAGGTGCCGATCCTGGATGAATGGTCAGTAGCTCTTTGGAAACAAGCTCGCAGTCGTAAGTTGGTTCAAGATCTGACCACAGGTGGCGATTGTATCCTTGGTGCCAGAATTGACCTGCAAGCTGACTGGAAAGAACTGTTATCCGAGTTATTAGCTCAGGAGGAAATTTCACTGACCATCTGAGAGATCAAGTAAAACTACTTGCAACATCACCCCGGAGGGGGCGCTTTTCATCCCCTCAAGGGGTTGGACGCGTCTCCTGCGGGGATTTTTTCGTAAAGGAGTGAACAATGCGTCCACCAGCAATCGAAAGAATGGGGTACTACCCCACGGATGAACCGGTTGTCGAGATCATCCGCACTTACCTGAAACCGCCCAGCGAAAGAGGGCGGTTATTTGATCCCTGCGCAGGCGAAGGAAAAGCTGCTTCTTCCTTGGGCAACGCACTCAACTGCGAAACCTGGGGGGTTGAACTCTCACCAGAACGAGCAGGGAAGGCTCAAAACGTGATGGATAAGGTTTTCCAGGCTCCCTGGCAAGCTTGTGTTCTGAGCGATGAAAGCATTTCCTGGCTCTATTTAAATCCTCCTTATGACTTTGACCGTTTTGAAGGTCAAAAACGATTGGAATGGGATTTTCTCAAGACGACCTCCTCCAAACTGATGCGTGGCGGGCTGCTGACCTATATCATCCCACAGAAAATCCTAGGAATGCTTGAAGTTGCTCGGCTGTTAGCCGGGCATTATGAAGCTATCACGATCTATCGGTTTCCGGATGGATTGTACGAGAAATTCAAGCAGGTGGTGGTGTTGGCCTACAAGCGAAGACTTTACCAGTTGCCCACAGACATGGAGGTTCTTTCGCTCCAAAGCCTGGCATCGATAGAGTTGGAACCCATCCAATCTGCTATTGAACCGATCTATCAACTGTTGCCTGCACCATTACGAGGTGCAAATGGCAAACCAGTTATGTTCAAGCGAACGGATTGGGAACCGGAAGAGGTGGTTGAAGCCACGAAGGAAGCAGGTGTCCACAAGACCAGTGATTGGCTTGACCTGATACACCCAACGCGTGGTCTGGCTCAACTCTCCCAACCGGTCATGCCCTTGAAGAAAGGACATATCGCTATGCTCATGGCCTCCGGCATGATGGGCACGGTGAAGTTGACCGATGAAGAGGGTAAACCAATGCTGATCAAGGGACGGGTGATCAAGGTGGTCGAAAAGACTGAGCAGCCGGATGCCAAAGAAGCGAATACAGTCGTTGAAATCTACAAGGATCGTTTTGTTACTACGGTGGCTGTGCTGAAACAGGATGGTATCCAGGTGATCCAGGACGTTAAGGGCCTTTCAGAGTTCATGAAGGTTCACGGCGAGAAGATCGCTGCGCATGTACTGGAGACCTATAAACCCATCTACAATCTTGATCCAACTGCGAACGAAATTGCAGCCCTCGATAGGCTTGGTACACAACGAAAAGCCCTTCCCGGACAAGAGCGTGCTGGATTGCTTCCTGCACAAAGACATGCGGCAGCGGCGTTAGCTCGTTCAATCGAAAAAAATGGCGTGGCTAACTGCCAGGCGGAAATGGGGACTGGGAAAACGACAATATCGACTGGTGTGATAGAGCTGCTGGATGCTTATCCAGCAATCGTGCTTTGTCCTCCACACCTTGTACCCAAATGGATCCGCGAGATCGAGGAGGTGATCCCAGGCGCATATGCACGAGAAATCCGTCGCATCGGTCGGAATAGTGACGAAGTTACCGATGTGAACGATGTCCGTGAATTCCTGGATCAATATAAGGCAGCTTATGACACTGCTCAAAAGAAGGGAGGTCCAAAGCCTAAATGGGTGGCGGTGGTAGCACACACCTCTGCCAAGTTTGGGGCAGGATGGCAGCCGGCAGTCATCACCAGGAAAGCGAGAGATCCTCTGACTGGAAAGATTGTGGATGCCTGTGCTTGTCCGGGTTGTGGTAAGGTCGTGATGGTTGAAAAGGACGGATTCATCGTTCCGGTGACCGAAGCCTCTGAATTGGCAGAAAAACGCCAATTCTGTCACAATCGAATCCCTGGCTGGGAGTTGGATGCAGACGGGAAGACGAAACTTGATGCCAACGGTGACTCAGTATGGGGCACGCGTCCATGTGGGACACCCTTGTTTGAGTTCAACGGGGCGAGGCGACATAGCATTTCGGAGTACATTACCAAACATGCTAAGGGCGCTTTCAAGCTTCTGATAGCCGATGAGGTCCATCAGTTTAAATCCAAGTCATCAGATCGAGGAGTCGCGTTCCATCAACTGGTAACAGCGGTGAAATGGACGCTGACGCTCACAGGGACATTCTTTGGTGGCAAAAGCACTTCAATTTTCTGGCTGCTGCATCGTCTGAATCATGGTGTCCGTCGTGATTTTGCTTTCCATGACGAGAAACGCTGGGCGCGGTTGTATGGAGTGCTAGAAACCACCCGAAGACGGAGGCGCAACGAAGACGCGGATGAAGATGGCGTGTACACTGGAAACCGGCGCTACCGTAATCAGGCTAAAGAACAGCCGGGTGTCAGCCCGGCCATCGTGAGCCGATTATTAGACACCACAATATTCCTGAGCCTGAAGGATCTGAACCTGGCTCTGCCATCGTATAAGGAAGAAGTGGTTGCTCTAGATATGCTCGATGACCAGGGACAGCAATATCACAGCATGGACAGCAGTTTGAAACAACTGGCGATCCAATCGAGTCGTTACCTATCCACCTGGCTTCAATGGACTCTAGCCCGACCGAATTCTGCATTTCGGGATGAGGTTGTGGTGGTCGATGAGGTGGATGACGGCGATGGCAAAACCGTGCGGAAAGTACCGCTGATGGAGTTGCCGGCAATCAATCCAAATGGCCATAAATGGCTGCCGAAAGAAAACTGGCTGGCTGATTTCTGTAAGGTTGAAAAGCAGCAAGGGCGAAAAGTGCTGGTCTATGTTCGTCAGACTGGTACGCGTGATATTCAAGATCGGGTGATGATGCCGCTGCAATCCAATGGACTGAGGGTTTCTATCTTGGGCGGCAATGTTGACCCGCGCAAGCGTGAAGACTGGATCGCCAAACGTGTGAATACTCTCGATGTTTTAATCTGTAACCCCCGGCTTGTGGAAACAGGCCTCGACCTGGTGCAATTCTCAACCGTGGTGTTCTTCGAGATTGAATATTCGCTCTATACGTTGTGGCAAAGCGTGCGACGTGTCTGGCGTTTGGGACAGACTCAGCCGGTCAAAGCGATTTTTTCTGTTTACTCGTCAGCGATGGAAGCAACAGCGCTGGCCTTGATGGGAAAAAAGATGAAGGCCGCCCAGCTCGTTTATGGGGATGAAGTCGGAGGTGCGATTGTTCCGGAGGAGGAAGGCGACTTTCTCACTCAGCTCGCTCGCGATGTGCTAGAGGGCGCGAAGCTCTCAGATCTACAGACCTTGTTTGCCGATGATCTACAGGTTAGCCACAATCCGATGGGCAGCCTGACGACCCCGAGCGCAGTAATCATTCCTGGTCCGAAAGTGATGACTTGGGATGATTGGGTAAGTCAGAAGACGGTGGTAGTCAGGCGGACTCGAAGAAAGGAGGTAGTACCGGAAGGACAGATGGGATTTGGGATTTAATTTATAGGGGTTGTCCGTTTTTGGACAGCCCCTATTCATATTTTGTAAATTTGATTCGAACTGAAAATTTTAATTGCTCACAAGCCCTTATTTACTGATTGCTTACTTAAGTTGTTTATGATTTGAGCATTCAAAGAACCTGGCTTTTTCAACTGAATAATTTGATACAGCTTTGACGACATCCGATTTAGCTAAGAGAATCATTCCTTCAATGCTTGGCTCTTGATGAGCTTCGTTTGTGGATGGGATCAACTTTTCTCTCCAATACTTCATTACAATGAATGGATTCCCGCTTTGATCAATCAATGTAAAACCATGGTGAAAAGGTCCAGGAATTAAATTCTTAACAAGTTGAAGAATTGGATGAGGAACAAGAATCACTATTTTGCCAAACATATCATGCGTTACACTAATTCCTGCTAAAGGGCCATCAAAAGGAACGCTGATATTTGAAGGATCAATCTTTTTTTGCCAAGTTTCTAAATGGCCATATCCTAAAGGCAAACCTTCATTACTTTGCCAATCGGAGGCAAACTGTATTCCTGAATAATTACGAATTTCTCCTACCAGTGATTTTTCATAATCGTCTTCGTACTGAACTTCGGTTTCTATATGAGCAAGGATCACCCAACCCTCATATTCACCTGCTGGCACATATCTTAGTTCTTTTTCATTACACCCTTCTGGTTGTGATGAACAGCGCGGAAGGTACCAAGGGCGGATAATACGGCTGAACATTTTTCGAACCGTTAAATCAACATCTTGCAGCAAATTTTCACCAACGATTTGCTCAACAGAGTAATTAATATTACCCTTTTTCGCGAATTCAGATCTTGCTGCCGTGCCTACTGTTTGAACCGCCCTTTCAACCTCCTCATCAACCGGAAGCCATGCAGGGTTATAAAGTCCTCTATTATGAGGGTCAATTTCATGAAGAGTATGCTGCATTTCCCTTTTCAAGTCATTGGAATTTAATAGAACATCTACGTATTTGGCAACCTGTTTTCCAAACTCCGGCCAAATTCTGTTAATTCTAGATATTCGTTCGTTGCCTACCCATTCTTCGATGCTTGATTGTTTATTTTTTGGAATTTCAGGTAGTATAGGCAAAGCCGTGGGGCTTTGAATTTCATTTGGAATTTCAGCTCTGGTTAAAAGTCTTTTTGCCAATGACCGTAAACTAGAATAGGGGCTTGCCAATAATAAGTTAAGATCCTCTTTTATTATTTGTGTTACTTCAAATGGATCAGGTTCATACGCAGCTACTAACTGTAGAAGAATTATTTGTGTTGAGATGGGGGTATTACTAGAAAGTGCAAACCTTAAAGCAGAAGCAAAAGATGATCTGTCGGTTGTGATAGATAAAGCTGCAGCTGCTACTGCCAATCTTTTTTCATGAAGAAAGCAACAATTGATACGAGAAAAAATAACGGAAACCAACCATTTTCCAGCACCATTAGAAATATAGTTATAAGGAATATCAATATCATCTTGCGGTCCCGTATTGGGTAAGCGGTGATTTATGATATTACATGCTGCTTTCCATGATGAAAAAGCTTCATCTACAAGACCTCCAGCGACGAGCAGTTCAATAAGGTGAGCAGTTACTCCGTTATCACCTCCACTATCAACTCGTTCTGAAACCTCTATAGCGAGTGTCGACCAAGTTGTCTCTGGATCGAGTTCAAGAGCTTTATGGAAGTTGTTTATTGCTTTCTCGCCGGCAAAACTCCTCCACCCATCTCTGGATTTTGTATACACATAAGTGTTCGCAATTGCAGCAAACCTACTTAAACCATGACGTTCTAAACCAATAGCGATATCGAGGAAGAACTGTTCAGCATTCCAGGATGGTAGATCCTGAGCAATTTGCCGGAGCACAGATTCAGCAGAACCTTCATCCCCCGCTTCTATCATTTCGATTAGACGCCAGCCAACCATATTCGAAAGACGCTGAGAATTACCACGAACACCTCCAGAATCACGCCATACTCTTACACAATGAGTGATTTGTACCGGAGTAGCCATTATAGGGAGTATCGGAAAAACTATTGTTTCGGAATTTTCATGAAGATCAGCTTTTAATATAGCATCGGTTTTTTCTTCACATTTCTCATTTGTGGTCACTTTCTTTTCATAATGAGCATCTATCCCAAGTCGATTTGCTGACTCAATTAATAAAGAGGGCAATTCATCAGGGACATTAAATCCATCTCCATCTAAACAGCCCACAATTACATTCCAAAGAATTCTTGCAAGATCTACGTTATTATTCAAATCTTCACAGCACTTAAGTGCAGCATTTATCTTACTTCTTGCTTCCGATCCAATCGCAAGCCATCCTGCGACAAGAAGAGCAGGATTGATTTGACTGGAAAGGGCTTCTAGTGCGTATGGAATCGCATGGTCAAGCACTGCAAAATTCGGAAGTTTATCAATCCCATATTGTGATAAATAAGTTAAAGCTCCAGAGGGTTGAATTCTTGCAGCTTTATCTAGCCACTGATGAATCGCATGGCTGGTTTCTCTGCCGTCTGTATGATTAATAACCTGTTCAACTATCGGCTGAACATCGAATAAACATCTATGAACTCTGATTGGGTCAACCGATGCAAGTTTATCTAAAGGATCTAACAACTCATAAACCGTTATGTCTTTTCTTTCCCCATAACTAAACAAGAAATGGCAGGCTTCTCGCCAGGCTTTCTCAGCAAGAATTTTCTCACCCGAAAATACTAAAAGCCGAACAAGTATGAGTTGATCTATAGCATGAATATCATATACTTCTGAGCCTCTTTGCTTTGGATTAAGGGCTTCTATTCCAAAAGCTGCAGATAGTCGTCGTTTCTCCTCAGAATTAGCTGTTGAGATACAGAGTTCAAACAATTCATCGAGGGGTAAAGGACCATTTCGAATGCTTTGTAACCAAGTACTAGTCTTTACACTAATATCTTTAAGAGCACTTAATGCTATTTCCCAATGTTTGTCATCAAGACATGAGAGCACTTTCCGGAAAGAGCGTCTAATAAGATCATGGAGTTCATAAAGATCACAAGCCCTTGGTTTCCCTTCAAAAACCTCAATATTTTGACTCAGATCAGCGAGGGCTGATACGATTTCATCTTGTGTTGATTTTGAACGATAAATAACTAAACAAAATCTCAGCCATTTGTGGAACCAAGAATCAGGTTGAATGGCTATTTCGGATTGTGCCAAGGATGATTGATCACCTTCGGCATCTGAAAATGATATAGCCGAAATCCAATAAGCTAACGACTTGTGATCGAATTGAATTCTTTCTGAAATAACTTTGGTGGTTAATCCATTGAGATCAAGAATATCATCAGGAAATAGTTTTGGATCTACACCCTTTTCTAAGCAAAATAGCCATTCATCTGGTGGGAGGCCATCCAAAATCGAGTTTTCCGCATAGGTCTTAGCATCAACCTTGTTATTACTGCTTAAGGCCAGTACAAGGTAACAAAAAGCTCTTGCTAAACTCTTTGGTAATAAATTGACCACCTCGATTAGCGCGTCAGGACCATATAATTGGAGGATTGTCCAATTAATATCTATTGGGTGTACCGGGGGTTCATTTGATGAATTTAACAAATCACAACATAACTTTATTGATTGTTCTCGTCCATTTAACCGAAATCTGCCGGTCAGGCGAGCAATATTAATTACAGCATTACTACCATCGGCATATGTGGTATCTTTTTTTTGTAACTCTATATCGTGGGCTTTTCGGTACTCAATCCAAGGTGGAATCACGCCTTCATCATCACAAGTTTTGCAAAGTACCAATCCTGACCGTGCTGGGAAAGTGCAGCGATTGTTAGATAAAAGACGTTCCGATAATAACTTTGCACCAAACAAAGCCGAAAAGGATTTTCCGTAATTTTCGGCAATGGGGTAATCATCTAATCTCCACTTATAAAAATGATAAGCAGCGCGTGATAACTCTATTAGCCGGGTGAGATCTGTCCATAATTTCTGGGCTGCAGCTATCTCTGCTGCTAAAGAGAGATTAGCTTGTACAGCATCAGCAGGTTGCCCGTAAGCAATCGAATTAATCACAAAATCATCATTTATTCTTGCGATTACCTCTTCTTTCCTACCTACTACAATAAGTAGTTTCAATAGGGAACGATAAGCTCTGGTATCTGAATAGAACCCACGACTATCCAACCAATTAGCGACAGGAATGAGGATGGCAGCAATATTAGCTTCTGGATCCGATTCCAGCCTCTTCCTCATAAATCGTTGGAAGCTTTCATGGTAGAGCCTTACTCCGCCAAGCGTTATATCTTCCGTCAGAACTGGGGATAAATGAGTCAGGATCTTGCTAATGTAGTGTCCGATATCAGGTTTAATTTGTTTTATTTCTGACGCTGCTAGTGGAAAGTCCACGAGAGACAATAATTCGCCAATCCAAATAACCCCCGTATCTCTTGCTAAACCATTTATTAGCCACTGATAATACACGTCTAAATTTTGATCAAGTGCCGGAACAACTGATAAGTATTCAGGAACATCAGATATATCCTTAGTATCTTCTCTATCACGAATGGAGAGCACCATCCTAACTAGATAAGCACCATAAAGAGGATTGCCATCGGCTTTCCTTTTTATGACTTCTTGAACACGTTCATAATCACTATCCAACCCTAAATCAGATAATATTTCCCTCAGCTCCATGCGATCAACAAGCTGACTCATTGAACCATCATTCCATTTCTGGACGATATATTCAGCGCCTAATGAAAGATATGAAGTTAAATGCGTGCCGGGTTGAGAACCCACAACAATAACAACACCAGGAGGGATTTGGAGAGCAGCTAATTCGTGAATTATCTCAGCAGCAAGCCCAGGCCGCGTGGAACCAGGGAGGCGATCAGCATGATCTAATCCATCAACAATGATGGCTATTTTACTCCCCACATTTTGGCGATTTCTATGAGTTAGTAATTTCTCTAATTCATGAGGTCCCGCCGAAAACCGTGGTACTACATCAGTTGAAAGCGATGGGTCTTTTTCAAGGAGTTGTGCAGTAATACTTCCGAAAATCGTGTTGATAGAATTTCTTTGAATTAAGTCTGGATCAAAGGCATCGATAAAACAGTAATGTAATGCTGTAAGCCATCCATTTTCTGTTAAGTACGAATTTAGTTCATGTAAAAGCCATGATTTTCCCATTCCTGGCGAACCGGTAATTGCTATGCGCGAATTTTGCTCCATAATCCTTGAGATTTCAATTAGGAGGTCATTCTGCGGAACGAGTCGATTCTCTACTATAGGGAAGTTTTCTTCTACCTTTCCATAGTCAACCCGTAGAGCCAAAGTTTCTATCACAGATTTTTGGTCTAAGGTATCACCATTGGCGCGAGCGATACTCGCTGCTTTAATTAAATGGGCAGCTGCATCAGACACATCACGGTTATGGTTTGGCCATAAACCTACCCCAATTTTTTCGTGTAGGACATTAAGGAGTATATTATCCAAAGGGCCTGGAATTCGTAGATCACCAGATGATCTAGGACAATTTATCTCTATAGTGAACCGTTCACAAAACGCAAGAAAAATATCCCGTCCAAAAACGTCTACGTGGGGCCAAAGCGGTTCTGCACTCTCCGGCCAAATCTTTTCCGGGATTAGTTTGTAACGCTCTGTTGCAAAACATGGAAGAAGAGGAGCTATTAATGGTGTTGTGAACAAATAAGGCGCTAATTTCGCTTCCGGAGAGTAAAATGAAGTGAAGAGACAATATGAATTAGCCGGATTTGGATCTTTGTAAAAACTACGGATGGCTTTATCAATACGAAACGATATTCGGTTTGTCGTAAAGTCGGACAGTAATAGAGGGCGGTAATCGCTCTCATGTGATTTAATCTGAATTCGTGACCGTTCCTTGCCAGATAATTCTAGGTCATCAAAGCAGTCTTCAGCGATAACCTTCCGATCAACGGTAACTTTCACCCCCTCAAATTTGGGTAGCAAAATAGTTGCGAGAGCACATGCTGTTATGCAATCTTGATGGTTATACCCGAAGTGTGCTGCAGATAGTGAAGGCATATTATTTGACGGCTTTTCTGAAATAGCTACAAGCCGCTGGAGAATGGGGAAAACTAATGGGTAATGCGGGGCTTTGACTCAATTCACTCTGGTCATTCTCATAAAGCCTTGTTTTTTGAGCATTATCCAAGACAAATAACTGGGACTTTCTTTCAGGCATTATCGCATCCCAGTCCTTTTTGGGTGATAGCACAGAGTTTGAAAGTCGGTAAACCCTTGGTAATCACAATAAGCCTATTCGATCGCAGCTTTTTCAATAGCAGCATCAACAATTCGGAACCAATCTTCTTCGTCAAGAACTAATAATGGATAGCCAAATTGACCGGAGATAAATTGAAAGTCCTCTCTCACCTCTTCGTTTATTGTATTTGGAATCGATACTCCCAAGACGTTTAGATCTTCGCCGCCCATAGTTGCTAAATATGCAGAATGACAATACTGTGTATAGAGTCCCTTAATTGAGGACACCGATCTTCCAAGTCCACGAACCCTCGGCTTTTCCCTACTTTTCAAATGAATCCCTAACTGAATTCCTTCTCCAGTGTTTATCCATACATCAGGATATCGAATATCTGCAACCTCATGGCCATGATGAACGCCATCAAACTCTTCATCAACAGCATAGCCGAACAATCTGGAAAGGCATAGATCATTACCAGCTTTTATCCTGGCCGTGGTTATTACTTCTCGCATGCAAGCACTGCAAATTTCATAACTGGAGTGACGATTGTTTCGGGCGCACTTTTCTTTTATGCGCCAAAGTATCTGACTATATTGATTTTTTCTTTCTTCAGAAATATTTCGTTGGTGAATATGTGCCCTATTTTGCCACATTTGGAATTCTGATAGATGACATTCGTTGATTGCCACCCTATTTCTTGGAAGCAATTTTAAAACATGTCCAATGATAATAAAGCTGCCATCGAATTGTTGGTTCTCCAGTACTCCTAAAAACTTGTGGATTGCTTTTAGTAGCTGTACTCCGGGAAGAATCCTGATATCTGCCGAAAATGTCAGCTCGATATTGGCTCCACAGTCGCAGGGGAACAACCCATTATCTTGATATTGATGCTCATTAGGATGGGTGGAGCACTGAAAAATGAGCTGGTGATCCACAACAATAGGGGTAAGAGGAGAATTACAAATTGAACAGCGAGCTAAATTATCCCCGCAATTATCACAGTGAATGTTTAGTGCTGGAGCAATGTCGAGGTATTGATATTGTTCAATTAGATCTCTAATAAAAACGGGATCGAGTTCAAATTCTAGCGTGCGAGATCTTCGAGCTCCAATTATCGCCTTTATCAATTTCTCGAAAAAATATCGTTGCTGAGTTCTTAGTTTTTTTCTGCCAAGGGTTACAGTTACATTTCGATAGTATGCTATAAACCCATTCGGATTAATATCAGCCTCCCTATTTAGTTCCTGTTCTGTTTTCTGGATTAGGTTGGTGGAGAGAGCTAATAGGGAATCTTTTCGTAAGTGTGTCGGAGTCCATATACGGCCATATTGACGGGAAATTCCCATCCCACCTTGGACTAAATCGGGATGACTTGAATAAAAACCAAATGTTTGCTGGCGGGATGGATCATCGGAAAGAGATCGATATGATCTGAGCTCACCTAAAGAGGGATCTGATATTGTGAGAGACTGAGCATCAAAATTGCCAATTGGATCATCGTCAACACGTGAAAAGGAAGCCGTCCTTGGATTTGCTCCTTCTGCTAAACGATCTAGCATCTCCTCGGAAAGATATGGAAGCTGCCAACTAATGTTTAACAATGTTCTACAATAATACAGAATTGGTTTAACCGCTTGGAAATCCGCACATAATAAAAGAGCGTGCCTATATTCTCTGCAATACCAGATAATTGCTTTTTCTAAACTGTAAATAACAGCGACTTCTCCAAAGTCCTCTGACTCTGGATCAGCAACAACAAATTCTATCTTCTTTTCATACACAAGAGGTATCTCTTGAAATGGTATTTGTGAAACAAACTCTCTTGCGGGAGTAATGATGTAAACTGACCTTACTGTTCGGTCTGAACCAAATCGAACCGCTGCCTCTTGCAACTGTTCTGCAAGTTCAGTAGTCGTTTCAAGAAGGTGCTGAAAATCTGGCCAGGAGTTAACCGACACCAGATAAAGTGTTGGGCTTGAAGATAATGGATAGTTCGCTTTTGTATCTTCAAGAGCATTATGTCCATTTTCCGTAGATTTTAGAACCTCCACTAATTGATATTTTGAGAAATCATCAAGCCTACGCCTTAAGTCGGTTTCAGCCTGGATTTTTAACATTTCTCGAATTTGGTCGCCAGGAATATTCCGGATGACTAATTCAATGATTTCTCGCTTTGGGACAGGAGTTCCACCAATGGGCATATTTTTCCCTTGCTTTGCTTCCATTAGCCATTCAAAAGTATTGATTTGAGATGACCAACAGATTCATTTTCTCTTTCTCAGATGTCCGTGAATTAAACCTTGTATATATCCACCTTCGTTTCCAAGCATTTCCTCAATGACAGATCATTGGCGCCGATCTCATTCCAGCTTTGTGGTTTCTGGTAGAAATCCAATCCTCGACCAATTTTTACCACCCAACCGTTATCCAGCCGAATTTCACGATCATGGATGTTTGGGTTAAAGTCAAAGTCGAAAACAATATCAACTTCGAGCAGGCTTTGTTTCAGGTCGCCTAATTTCTGTTCAATCTCCAACTTCTGAGTTTCATCGTCATACCCAGTGATCAATTCGATGCGTTTGATGCCCGACAATTTGATGATAACCTCACAAAAGCGAACAAGGTTCTGGATTTGGTGAGGCATACGAATGTAGGGATCTTCAATCTCGATACTCTTTGCACCTGTAAAGTAGGGGCCAAAAATGGTCTCGTAGCTATAACCAGTATCACCATAAAAAATTGTGTAATGCTTTTCACTAAGTTCTGACTCTTTCGGCGAAGCAATTTCTGGTTGAACCATTACTGCCACTTCTGAAGGCTGCTCGACTACAGTTCTAGATTGAGTTTTCCTCGTTTTTGCTTCCATATTCTCTTTTGTTCCTGAATTCAATGAACGCCGGAATGGATGCTGTGTAGCAGTTGCGTTACGTGATTCCGGACAAAAAACCACGACTTCTTTTCCATCTGGGGCAAAATAGGACAGGTTAATTCGTGCAAACTCATCATCCGGTTTGCGTTTGTTCATTTGTTCTTTTACACGCCGCCTGGCTTCAACTGCATAAGCTACATATTCGTCAAATTCCGAATCGCTGGGTGGACCATCGGGATGTAGTATTTTTAGAAAAGCACATACTGTCTTTTTGATACCCTTTTCATCGCGGCCTTCGACATTCTGTCCCAATCGAATTCGCTTATTGACTTCCTCGTACCGATTGGTGTGAGAGAACTGATGATGAAATGCTTCCGCCAAATAATCTGTAATAAAACCGTAATTTCCCGTCAGAAAATCACTGCTATTCTTTGGCATTTCCCAACCAGGTAAATAGGCGGCAAACCGATCCATTATTGCCAGATCAAACTCTCTTGGCATGGGAATAAAAAGATCATGTTCAGTCGAATTGACTAATTGTTCAATAGAATGATCGATATTCCCGTTGAATGCTAGGCTCGCGTCGGCAATCACTTCGGCTCCACGCGAGAAACGACCGTTTGCCATGAAATCTTTCATGATCTGGATGGTTGTGGAGTCTTTGATTTGGATGCCGGCGACCTCATCAAAAGCCACGGTATCCCAGAAACCAACCAAGCCCGTTCGTTTTCGGGCATTGTTATAGAACAATATTGGGGTTGTAGCCTGTCCGCCACTGACCAGCGTTGAATAGGGAGAAAATTCGCTAAAGAAGTACGATTTTCCAGTTCCCCTGGGACCTAACTCGATAAAATTGTAGTTAGGTTCCACCAAACATGCTAACCGTAGCATAAAGTGGAATTTCAATCGTGTAGAGAGCTTCGTCGGTTCTAATCCGACAGAGCGCAAAACAATATCCAGCCATTCATCTCGTGAAAACTTACTGCGACCTGCTGCATACCCATCGAAATCAAACCGGCTCAATTGAATTGGTCGCAGATCTTCAACATAGAACGTGTAATCATCATCTTCAATTTCGTTGTATCCGATGGTGATTTCAGCCCAAATACCACCTTCTAACAAACGATCGTTATCGCGATAGAACTTTTCATTGATAGCCACCCGCTGGGAATTAAAGTTTTCAAGGGCAGCCCAATGGCGCTTCTCTTTTTCAATGTAGTTGACATGGACTTTATCGATGAAGCGGTGTTTTCCCTTGGTTGCTACCTTCGATTGGGCAGCGTTCGCTTCGTCGGCGCGCACATAGTTATCCTGAAGAGTTGCCAGGACAGCTTCCAACCCTTCCTGAATTTCCTTGGGATCTTCACTGGCACAATAACGTGCCAGTAAAAATTCCAAGACAAACGTTGGTACATTAGTGCCTTTTTTAATTCGATGTAAAAGATCTTTTCGAACAGCTTTCCCCTCAAAAACTCCAAGTAATTTCTCGTCTAATATGTCCATTTTTACACCGTATAGTCCGTTTCTAGTTCTAGTGGTTTACCCAGAGCTGTTAGTGTGATTGGGTCGAGAGCTTTTACGAAAAATTTTCCTTCAAAATCCATATCCATTTTAAGGGTGATCAGAATTGTGTCCCCAGGTTTTAGTGTAATGATTCTGGTCGCCGGGTTTACCGGACCGCCAGGTTTGGCTTCGCCAACAACATGCCCTTTTTCATCGTAGGCTTCTATTAACAACTCTGTTTCCTGGGCAAAGAGATCCGAAGCTCCTGCTTCAACTTCAATAACTGGTAATCGGGTAGTGATCTTTTTGGAACCTCGCTTGTAATTCAACATCACCGATAGTTTGCTGCCAATTCCAATCTCTTCGGCGCGAATCTTTACTGTAATAACGGGCACAATCGCTTCCTGAAGTGAAAGCCCGCCGTGGAAATACCATTGCCCAGCCCGGTACGCTACCAAAGCTCGTGGAATTGCTACCTGGCTATACTCCCCTCGAATCCCCAACATTTCAGAGGGTAGAACCAGGTTGGATGCATCGCCTACCCCATCACCGAGCAATGTTCGCTCGTGGACATTGATCCATTTCCCTGATGGTTTTGCGCACACATCGCCCGGCTCGATGGCTGTGTTCAGGAAAAAGCCGTGATCGGTGGCAATGATGACATCCTGAAATCCAAGATCGCGCAATTTAGAAATCGCCGATCGGATTTTCTGGAAGGTCCGACTGATCAATCCCGGGGCTGCTTCTGGATTTGTCTCAAAATCATTGTCCATATCATTACTGCGAATGACCAAAAGTTCAACGGTACTCTCAATATTTGGATGATCGCGGACAAACCGAACCAGCTCCATTTCAGCGAAACGCTGTCCGTACTTTTTACGCAGCACTTCCATTCGTTGAGTGACGGTAGCTAATGGCTGGTCACCAAATACGACCAATAACTGGTTATCCTTATTCGTAATTTTCAGGTTTTGACCTGCTCCGGGTAACAGTGTCGCCATCCCAACGGGTGTGACTGTGGGCATCTGAGCGCAGGCCACTTGAACATCAATTTGCCCAGCTTCGCTTAAGTGCTTTGCTAACTCAACACCAAGTTCATAACGCATGGCATCGATCAACAGATAAGCCACGCGCCGGCCGCTTTCGAGCAATTTCGGCGCTACCAATTTATCAAACACATCAGCATTCGACAAGCGTCCCGAGATCGGCCATCCAGATTTTTCGATATGGCGTAAGAATACTCCGTGAACCCTATCGATTAACTTTCGATAAGTTAAACGCGATTGACTAATCACCTCAATTGATGCGCCACCCGAATCGAGTAGATCTCCAGCAGCCTGTTCAAATTCACGCTGGATACGATCTACTTCGCGGATATTGTTGGCGTAAAAGTCCAACATAGTATCCAATGTGCGGGTGTGGTCAGATAGCTGGCGGTCAGTGTCTTCGCATGTCTGGGCCAGGCTGGCAGCCGAATGGAGTAAAGCCCACTGCGCCTGGTTTTCACCCCGGCTGATCCAGACAGATTGTTCGTGGCGATTGAGAACGTTACGCAATCTATCGAAATTATCACGCTTCAATGCATCGACTGCCTGGTTGAAACAAGCACGTTCTTCAAATGGGAAGGTATCCCGAACCCCGAATTCATCAGTTTTCTCGCAAATGGCTGGCAGATTTAACTCTTTTTCAATTCCCTCAGCACGTTCTATGTAAAATCCCTGGGTACGCCGATCATTGCGTAATCGGTCGCACAGATCTTCCACCAGGTGAAGTGCTTCTTGAGGGGCACAAGGCACAGTCGTCAGAGCTGATGGTAAGTTACTAGGTAAGTCGAAAGCAAATTCGCTAAAAAGCAGGAAGCGCCACAGTTCATCTGCAACTGCGGTCCAGGTTTTGATTTTGGTTTTCAAGTTCAATCCCAGAGCGCTCTGGAATAAGGCTGTGGCTTCAGATACCCAGCTGGTCTGAGCTTTGAGAACCTCTTTTTGAATTTCGGACGGAGCCAGCAGGGCGAATAAAATATCACGAGCTGATTCAACTTTTAGCATCGCCTGCAGGTTTGGCCAGCCGGCTCCACCGCCAATGGCATCAATGACCACAAAACTGGGATTTGGATTGTCCTTAAAGATGCGACGGATTTCTGTTGCATAATCTGCGCGTGCTTTCAGGCAAAGACTGAGGAACTCGTCCCCATCTCCTTCTGGAAAGACAGAACCACAGGCGCCGTAAATTGCAAACGGGTCGCGTTGTTTTTCCTCATCCGTGACTGGCACTTTGGCAGGAACATATACGAGGATACCCTCAACCGATGGGTTGGGTTGACCAAAATCACTTAATGCTTCTAGCGCTGCAAAACGGTTGGTGATGCTACTTTCGGATGTATCAATGACGCGCAGTTTTTCAGAGTTCAGCTCCAAACACAACTCACGATAGCGTTGGTCTGGGTCATAAACCACCAGAACCCCGTTTTGTTTAAGGCGCGGCAGGATAATTTCTTGTTGGATAAATGATTTGATCTTGGTCAATTGATTACCCCCTTAGATGTTCGGGACAATGGCCTCGCTTGTTCTCTCAAGGAAATTACTAGCTGATAAACTGTTGTTGAGGGGTCATCCTTCCCGGGCCGGGAGGGATGATAATTCTGAATCAACCGCTTCGCATTCCTTATTGCCGTATCAGTTTTGCATTGTAAATATTTGTATATATTCGGATCGTTCTTTTTATACTCAAATCCCAAATAATCGTTCAACTTCTTCATATACGCTTTTCGATCAATTGCGGAATTTAGATACTCAAAATGTAATACATACCAGAGCTCAAATGCCTGGTTGGAGTAGGCAACATAAATATCATTATCAACCGCCCGTTGAATAGCGTTTTCAAAATTCTCGATTGGAAAATCGTCCTTGTCAAACACACACCAAACCTGATCGTATTCGCCACCTTTACGAAATTTCATAGCTTCGTCAACTAAGGTAAGGGTATTCATGCCGATCCCTTCAACTTCGACTATTAAACCTGGAACGCGGAATCTTTTAAAATATTGAGGCTCGGTTTTCTTTCCTTCGCATACAATGAGGAAACGTTGACGAACTTCAACTGCATCAATTTGGCGATCCATATACGCTCTTTTGCGAGGGAGAAATTGTGATTTACTCGGTTTCATGACCATCTTCCTGGCCTAATTCGATCAATGCTCGCCGCATTTCACCAAGAATTGGAATTGCTCCATATTTGCCCTGCATATAATCACTCTCAAAGGAGGCATCATTGCGAACTTTTAATTCTGCCAGCGAATAAAGATGGCTTGCACCTCCTTCATCTTTCTCCATAAACCAGAGCTGATCGCGCCGGAAAAGTTTATTGGATAGCAGATTTGTATCATGTGTGGCGAATATTATTTGGGCATGTTTGGGATTGGTTTTCTCTGAATTGAAGAGACCGATCAGCTTTCTCGTCAGCAAGGTGTGCAAGCGCGCCTCGATTTCATCAATCACCAGCACTTTCCCTTCACGCAGGGTGTCAATAATTGGCCCAGATAGAAAGAATAGTTTCTGAGTCCCCTCAGACTCCTCACCGATATCAAAAAGTATTTCTTCAACGATACCATCTTCGCAAATTTTATTATGGCTAGATCTGAAGTTAACCAATTCTCCTTCATCTTTTATTTGTTTTATTAAATAATCCTTTAACTCCTGAGGCATATCCGCTGGCAATACGCCTGGTTCATGGATATTGGTTTTTTCAACAACCACATTGTTGATCCCAACATCACATCCCCGGATCAAATCAATAATACTTGTTCGGTAAGATGAGTCTTCCGTGAATACTCCAGCTGTGAAACCGCCATATGCAGAATCATCCAGACCAGAAATCACGTTAACCGACTTAAACCAACCCATAACCTTTTTCGCAATCTCATTGTTAAACTGAGCAGCAACAGAAAGGAAAAGAGCATTTGGACGAGTCAAAGATTTGAGCGCTTGTCCCCCTTTTACGGCACGTGAAATTGAAATCTCACTACCTTCGCGGGTGAACAATTTGGCTTCCTTTTTATACGGAGAATAAAAAAGCCACTCTGTTTCTACTTTCTCTTTAGTCACTTCAAACCCATAACGATAGGGGATGCCTTCCTGATGAAAAACAATTTCAAAAAGTGAAGGATTTTGCTCGGTTTGTGAATCCAATCGAAATGGAACTGTATTGATAGGGTCGTCGGCTTGGGATTCTTTGGATGAACTGAGAACCATATGTCGCATAAAACCAAGGGCCTTGATCAAATTACTCTTCCCGCTGGCATTGGCGCCATAAATAGCCCCACTGGTAAGTAGCATCAAATTCTCATCTACTCGAAAGGTATTATTAATATCTACCTGAGGATCCTTGGCGTTTACCTTTGCCGCGACCATACTGAGCGTAACTGGCTCTTTGATTGAGCGGAAATTGCCGACTGTAAATTCGATTATCATGGGATTTTCCTCATTGAATTGCAATATATTGCTATATTTTGTGAATTTTTCACGTATATTGCTATTATATTGCAATATTGATTTAAGTCAATAAGGAATAATCCATTAATCTTCATCAAACAACCCATCAATTTCTTCATTTGTAGTTTTCTTCTTTGATTTTCTCTTCTTCAAAGGTTTTTCCGGCTCCACATACAATTCTTCTAAATCGTGCGCAATCGCCAGAGATTTATCGCTCTTGCACTTTTCGCGTACGCGCTGCGGCCAGATTGAGTAAGCCAGGTGCGCCCAGTCGTATTCACCAGCTTCGAGTTTTTCCCAGGTTGCCTTAAGGCGTTTTTGCCAGGGCTTGTGCTGGAAGAGCTTCCACAGCGGAGCAGCAGTGATTTCAACACCGTCATTGAGATTCGGTTTCCAGAACTTCGCTACCCGCAGCAATTCTTCGCGGAAATCTCTCAGTTCGCGCTCGAAGTCCGTCAAGCGCTCCAACTCTTTTTCATCGTTGGCACTACGACCTTTTTTCAGGCGCAAACGGGCTGATTCATCGGAGACCTGCTTGAGTTTAGGATCGACAAAGTCATTCACGCAGGTATATAGTGTTTGATCATTCAGACGATGATAGTACAGCCATAGAGTGTACGAACACGAAGGCGTGGAAAGTTGCCAGTAAATAGGGGCTGCCCGGCGGCTCTTGGAATAACGTTTGAGATGATCTTTGAAGAAAGAATCCGAATTTCCAAAGTACTCTTCTAAGGATGAAACCTTTAGGTACTGTAAAATTTCTAATTCAATGCTTTCAAATTTTTCTCCCCAAATAATTCTAAGAATGTCATCTATCTTATTTGGTAAATCATCTTTTGCTATTGGAGTTTGACTTTCTGCAATTCCCAACCAATTAATATTTATTGGGTAGAAATTAGGAATATTATCAGGGGTCAATGGTTTATCATTAAACACTGTTCCAGGTGGAACGATTGGTGCTTTATCTAGGGGAACTTCAATTTGTCCGTTAATATTTGAAATATTCCAATAACCAAAAAATACCCCTATAATATAATCAAGAAATTCAGATATCAATGAGTATCCATCAGTTTTTTGTTCTGAAAGTTGAAAATGTGCCGCAGGGATTTTTTTTGCCTTAGTATTTATATAATTAATTTCGCTTTCGTTAATTTCACTACTTTCATAAATCATGAGGTTAATTACTTTTTCGTAATCATCAATTTTAGTTTTCGATAATTCCCATTTTCTCAGCAATTTTAAACGAATTTCTTTAATCGATAAATTTGGTTCAAAAATTTCCGGATTCAATAATAAAGGGCCGCAAGAATATATTGAAGGTAATGTCCATACAAGTTCATTGTGCAGTATTTGGACAATATTTTCAGAAATCTTACCTAAAGTACTTAGGTTAATATTTGGTAATGGTATAAGTTGCACATATCCATTGGATTTATGCTGGCCACAATATTCGTTGAGGATTATTCTTGCAAATTTCGAGTTAAGAAAAGCTAATAATCCAAATTTATTCTCTTCCGATATCGGGAAAATGCATTGCCCTTCATCAGTAAATACAAATTCAGATGGAAGAAGCTGAACTGATAAATATTCACAACGCTTTGAATAACTCATGCCTGCATGAGAATAGAATTGGCTATTTCTAAAAGTCGCTTTTTTATGTTCCTTTATTTCTCTGCCACCGCCATGCCAATTAATAATCTCCCTATCGCCACGATAATAAGGTGAATATTCTCCCCCATTGGAGAGAAATTTCCAATCAGTTTCGATTTGTTGAGGTTTTTCCCAAAACATTTTGTAAAATCTTTCGTTATCGCCGCTACTCATTCCTGTTTTGAGTTGAGCTAACCTGTTTACAGGTGAAAATTTACGAAATAAAGACCTTATTCCTTGTGGCATTGAAAAATTGGGGATTGCATTTGGAAGAACTTTAAATTCTTCTGGATTAACCGTGATAAATTGGTTTTTCTTTCCCTGAGAAATAGATAATATATTTTCCTCGAGAAAATTATCTTTGGTTTCAATTTTAGAAACATCTATACAGAAGCAGTTGCCTTTTTTATTTAATATCTTGAAACAAGAATAAGCGCTCACCTCAACATTTGCATCAAGCACTTCCCACCCAAGGAAAGCATATGTATATAACTGTAATGAATCATATAGAATCGTTTTCCGAAATTCTTCGTAAGACGATCTGATAGAAGTTGAATTATCAATGATTAAAGCCAATCCACCCAGAGGATTCAGTTTATTAGTCATTCGCTCGACAAATATTGTGGCAATATTATTGCTTGTAAGTGGAAATTTATTTATTAAATACGCTTGAGCTTTTTCGGATAATTCACCAAATGGGGGATTCATTACTATTATGTCATAGAGTTTTCGACTTACATCTATGAAAGCAAATCCTTGTGTTGTGTCCCCTGCAAAAAGGCGACGCCGATACCCTTCACCGTTTTCTGTTTGTTCAGCATATTCTTTTAACGCAACAAGCACCAATTCCTCAGCCCTGTCAAAAAAATCCTGGTCTTCACCTGATATCAACTGAACAACCTGCTCTTTTGGTGGTTCGTTTAACCCGTATTCTAAAACCCGGAAGAGCGGGGATTTCTCTTCTGATTCCTTGCGAGCGGTAGCAATCGCATCACGCAGTGTCTCCTCAATTTTTAGCAGGCTGCCAGCTTCACCGGCCAGTTCCATCTCCTGCCAGACGGTACGCACCAGTTTCGCCAAGGCATCCGCCATTTGTGGCGTGGCACGCACATTCTGGCCGGAAGGTATATGCCAGGCTTTGCGCATCAATGCTCCCAACCCATCGCCGCGCAAAGTGCCTAGAAATTCCTCCAGCATCTGCCGGTCACCGGGCATCGGTTCAGCGCATACCACGTTGGATTTGCGTATCTGCGGACGTTCGCTGGGGCGCAATCCTTGCTCCTGCCAGCTTTTCTGGGCACGCAGCCACAGGCTCAGCCCGGCAATCTGCACCGCACGCGGATCAATATCCACGCCGTGGATATTGCGCTCGATAATCAGGCGCGGCACATCCTTCATGTAAGATTCTTGATCCGGGTAGGCTTTATGCAGCGAATCCAGATCTGCCAATCGTTGCAGGGCGTCTTCGCCCAGTCGTTCTTCCAACTCCCAGGCCTCAGCATAAATCTGCTCAAAGAGGTCGAAGGCATACAGTCCAAAGTGCATTGAGCCGCAGGCTGGATCCAACATCTTGATCTCCCGCGGATCTTTCAATGGGCGGTGAGGAATATACACCGGCTGGCGCAGCAGGTCTTCCTGCGCGAGGTTCACATCGGTTTTGGACTGCTCTGGTGCTTCTTCTCCCTCGTTCAAGAATATTTCGGTAGGACGGCGCACCAGGTAGCGGCAGGTATCTTTGAGCTTAGACTCGGTTTTGGTCATCTCGTACCAGATGCGCCCTAGGGTGTTATCGGTCAGAAATTCCACCACATAACGCGGGGTGAAAAATTGGTTTCGCACGGCCAGCTCACGACTGTTGCGCGGCGCTGACGAAGCATCTCGCATGGCCTTGCGTTCTTCTTTGCTGTTGAAATACTGGTAAATCCAACCGATGGTCTCGTCCTCGGTCCACAGCGAATCGATCTCCATGTCGTTAATCAACTCCAGGAGCTTTAACAGCACGGCTTCGCGGGGGAAGAGCCGTCCCTGCGGGCTGAACCGGTCAAATAGAACCGGTAGATCCATGGCAAATTCATCCATCAAACTGAAGAGATACATCCGGTAGGATTCACCGGTTTCTCCCAGTGCATTACCCCCCAGACGAGCATAAAGTTGAAAACCTTTCGACTGATATCCTTTGGCAATTGATTCTAAAACCAGCCCACGCGCTTCGGACATGCGCAAAGCGCACAGTCGGTTGAGAACAGTAAACGCCTGCTCGCGTACGATGCGATCCAACACATCCCGGTTGGCTTTCCCATCTACCTTGGAATTCCCCGCCAGATAGTATTCCAAGGTTTCGCGCAATATCTTCGCCGTCTCGCGCCGGCGATCATCCAATGCGGTTAACCTCTCGATAGGCGTCACATCTCCACTGGCCGGGTCTAGCCCATATTCATTCTGTAGCTGGCGGGTGAATTCTTCAGTCAACAAGGTACGGGCATCACTGACGAAACGGGCCAGACGGTTGCGGGTGGTTTGATCAAATGCCATAATAGATCAGTCCTTCAGTTCTATGGTTACTTCGATGTCATTATAGAGTGCCAATTCGGTCTTCAGGGTCTGAAGCTGTTGAATCAAAGCATCCAATTGACTGCTATTGGTCACCCTAGTAGGAATATTCAAAGATCGGGTGATCCGACTGCGTCCCTCGCGAACAGCCTGTTCCTTCTCTTCTTTCAGACGTGCCAATTGTCGTTCATGCCCGACTTCTTCGATTCTTTTTCGGATACTACCGACGCGTGACTGGATGGTATATTCTTGACCCAATAGCTGCTTTAATCCAACGAGGTCCTTGGGCACTTCAATTGCCAATGCTTCCAATTGGGCAAGAATCTGAGATTGTTCTTCGTGCGTTAATTCGTTCCATTCAAACAACCCAGGTAGATCTTGCTTGGCGACCTTAATCGTACTTTTTTGCGCATCCATCATCTGAACAATCGCATCACGTAAATGATTCTTGATTGAGGTCAGTGTAGAGCTTAGATCGGCGCTGTGCTGGTAGAAATTTTCCTGCCCCAGACGTTCACCAATTTGGCCAAGCGATTCCTCAACATCGTTTTTGAGCTGACCTGGTATTCCCGAATCCGGTAATGCTTTTATCTCCTTCCAATGTTCACGCAGGTCGCGAATTGTCACCTCTAACCCGTTTTTGAGCGCCAGGGTTACATCTGCTGCCCATTTGAGGCTCGTAAAGAGTGAGGATTCTTCGCTTCCCAATCGCTGCGGAACATCCGAAGCATCGGTTTCCAAAATCTCCGCCAGATCTTTATTGAGCTCACGAATGCGCTCCACACCAGGCAGCCCAAGGTTCTCCAACTTTGAAACCAAGGGACCGTATTTCAACTGTAATTGTGGGAAGTTCTTCGCTGCTGATTTACTAATTTCCTGTTCCAGCGGTATGGTAGGTTCACCTGTCAGATCGGTCAGGCGCTGTGCAGCACGCGCGAGCACCTCAGGTGGAAGCTGTCCGTCGCGAAGTGAGATCCCCACTGTTTTGAATGAATTATTGGTGCGTAGACCTTCTATTGCCTGTTGTCCATTTACTTTAATTTCCCGCCCTGAAATCTTGAGCTTGATTTCTCCATTGACCAATAACGCCGCCACCAGGTAGCGCAAGGTATCTGGAGACCAGCCAAAAGGCGCATCGGTAAAATAATCGGTCAGACGTTTCCCATCCACTGATCCATTGCGGTCGATGAAATCTCGAATGCTGATCAGAGCCTTATGATTGGTATTGATGCGAGGTGTTCCACCAACCACCTGGACCAGAGAGAGCGGATCAATGTTGGAGTCGATTGCTTTTAAATTGCCGGCTTTCAAGAATTTTTCGGCAATATTCGTATCTGCTCTGACGGGCGCCTCATTGTAGCGATCAAAGACTTGTTCAGCCACTGTGCTTAAATGCTTTTTCGCAGCTTCAACAAGGTCATGATCCAGACTGTCTGCTGCCGTCACCTGACCTCGGAAGATAAAGGATCCCTGGCTTAAGCAGTTTTTCAACAAATGCTCCAAGTCTCCGGTTAAGACATTTGCGCGGTCGGTCTGGGCTGAACAATATTCTTTAACTTCCTGATCTGGGTCATTACGATATCGTTGAACAATTTCACGGCTTCTATAAATCTCGGATACCAGATCGTTGATCTCGCTAACAGTTCTTCCCAATAAATAGATCGTGTATTGCGAACTACGCTGACGAGATTCCTCAACCAGGCGGGTACGGGCTCCTTCATAATCCTCAGGAGCGACAAATTCCACCACGGTTTGAATCGTTTCCTTCTCGCCGGCAAGATTTGCCAGGATAGACCCGGTGGATGATTTCAACCCAGAGGTTACCGAAAGGGTGTTGTGCAGTCGCACAGAGGGGAGTGGGCTAAACACCTCTCGCAAGCCCTCATTTTGAATCCGCCTGGTTTCAATCGAACGTAAGGGAATTTGTGCCCGTTCTTGATCGATGTCATTAATCTTTTCACTGAAAAAGCACAGATTCCCATCTTTCTCACCGAAGGGAACAAATCCATCAGAAATTAGATCCTTGACAGCCGATTCGACTGCATCGTGGCGCGATGCTGCATCAACCGTAGGATGAGTAAGACCGGCAATATTTTGGACTGTTACTGGCATGTTCCCCAATATTTGAAGAATCGCTACTGTTTTGGCGATTTCCTGATGAATTGCCGAATCGGGGAAGCGAATGAGAGCCTTTGCAACCGCTTTATGAATGGATGGGGCAGCGCGGCGAATGTCTTTTTCAAGTGCATCATATAATGTAACCGTTGTGGCCAGCCAACCGGTCGGTTGGTTCGCGACAGGCGGTTGGCCATCCGGGCCTTCGATTAGGATATCCTGAATCACTTTAATGGCTGAGCGAAGTCCAATTCCGCCTGTAGATTTAGCCAGAGCGCCCAAAAGGTGCAACAAAATATCAAAATGAGCCGGCAGAAAAGGATAGAGATTGGTGAAGGTAACCTTATCGAAGTCTGCGTCGTAATATTTGGCATCTTCGAGTTTGGTATTAAATCGTAATTCCTGACCATGTTTTTCGAATAATGCGCCAAGGGTCTTTTCCCCATCCGGTGATTTACCCAATAAACGGCGGTAGCAAATTTCGCGGATATCGCTGGATTCAAGATCGATCTGGATTGGAAAACGATCCTTGAGTTTATACAATTCAGGTGAGTTTAAAGATGCGCGTGGATCATCTTCGGTAAGGGTTTGCTGTGCAGTTCCGAGGATCCACACTTTACCGTTGCCGATATTCTTCAGGTTCTTTGCCAGCCCATCCAGATTCAAGATCAGGTTTGGACGTGAGCTGACATATTGACCTACTTCATCAATGATAAAAACGATGTATTCTTTTCCCGTTGCCTCATGAACAATATCAATCATTTCTTTGACACGTTCATTTTCAAAACGGACGAAATCGGTGGTTTCGGTATTAAAGGCACTGGCCGTTTTGAATAACTGGGGATAAAGATCGTGTGCAATTTCTGGGATTAAGCTGTCAATCACTAAAGGATCGTTTTGAACTTCTTTCCAGGAAACACCGAGGTCGTTTTGAATCCGGCTTGTGAACTCCTCATAACGGTTGTCTTTTTTCAACCGTCTTTCAAATGCTGCTACCTTTAGATTTCGCGAATAGCCAGCCCACTGCAGAACTTTATAATAAAGAACAGTTGAGACTTCCTCCATCGTTGCGCCGGCCAGCATTTCACTTGCCAGATCGAGAAGAACAACCGCTGCAGGAAAGCGATTAGCCACCGTAGATAACAATGCTCTCGTCTGGGGTTTGTTCATACGGTCTTGTAAATATTTCAAGAACCGCGTCCCTTCAATTTGCACGCTCTGGTCTAATGCTAAGCCAAGATATTTCGTGAAGGACGACTTACCAGAACCGTAGAAGCCAGAAACCCATACACCTACCTCATTCTCGCCGCCGCTATCCATCGCCTGTTGCATTTTGGTCAGCAACCGTTCGAACTGATCTTCAATGCTTTCAGTAACAATGTATTCGGTGATTTCCGCTTTTAGGCGAACTTCTTGCGAAGCGTTATAGGTAATCACCTTTTCGATATTGCGATAGATGTCCTTCGATGGATCAAATAATGTTTTTATCTGCATAGCCCCTGATACTCCTTTTTAGCCGCCGATATGAACGGAGCGATAATTGCCATCTTCTGGATAAAAACCCAGGAATTTCAATCGCGTCTTTCCGGTGCGTTCTCCTGGGTAAAAAAACACGGTAGGCACATAGAATTTCCCGTACAGTTGACTCTCAATTGCACCAATGCGAGTATAAGGATGAAGCGCTTCGAGATCTGTGACAAGAATAATCGTGCTCTTTTTCCCTTTCACCTGTTCCAGCTTAGCCTCTAATCGACTTTTTAACGAGCCATTTGTAATGGCATTGGCCAAAGATTGATTGGCTTTATCCCACTGGAGGGGTGATTTTTTATCTGCGGTCAGCCATATTTTCATCATCGGCGCACTGTCCAATATGGAACGAATTTCCTGGGCGATAGAAAATTGCTCAACGTCCCAACCATCATTTCGCAGTTTCGCGATCCAGGCTGGCAGGCTCCTCTTCACATCCAGAATTTCCTTGGGATGGAAGATCAAATAATAGATCGGTTCAAAACTGGCGTGTCCTAATTCTCGACCAGATCGAACTCGTTCCATCAATTCGTCAAAGTTATCTCTTATTGAGGGCATCGATTACTTCCTCCATACTCTGGTATTGCCAGCCTATACGAGTCACATCTCCAGCGGATTGAATAATAAACCAACCTTTTAAGGCTAGCTGTTTCATTTCATTCAATACATCACTTCGATCCAAACCAAATAATCCCCAATCAGTATGGCTAAGTACGCTATTGTCACCATGGCCGGAAAAATGAAGATCATATGCAAGCAGAATACCCAATCTCGATTCAATTCGAAATGGTAGAATTTTCCGGATACTCCTTTGTCCATTTTCGAGCAAACCAAAATCTGCACATGAGGCTGTTAAATATCCCGCTACTTTCGACAGCGTAATTTCTGACCATGGTTTAACAGTTTTTCCATCCTGATTGGCTCGAATTACGAAAAGAAGAGCATCTTCATTAGAAATTGTTTCTCTACCTGAACTATATGCACCCCAATATACATCTCGAACAAAATCATTAAGAATTCGACTTTCACGGCAAGTGTATATAAACAATAATTGATTAAATTCTCGGCTTGAGAAAGTAGATTCAATTGACTTAAGTATTTTCGATGGACCGCCTTTATTCACCAAATATCGGGGGGCGAAACATTCCTTGATGAAGTTCTGTAGGCGTCGCGCAGTAATATTGGGGAACAATCCCGATTCTAGCGCAGCTTTGTAAAGATCAACACCGCTCATCCCAGGCTGCCACAAATTGAGCATTGTGCGAGTCGCATCAATCATACCTATACCGGCATTAAGCATTGAAGAGTAGGAAGTAGTTGTCATAAGGGATCTGAAAAATAGGGGCAGATCATGGTATCTTGTTCAAAACCAAATAAATATGCGCCGGCTACTTTCTGCCAAGAATTTATGTCGCGCAAAGCCACGATGTTTCCAACTCGGATTGGACCGACCTCAGTTGGTAATTGGGGTCCGGTTAACTTTTGCAGGAAATCCAAAGCCATTTCAGATTTGGTAATATTCTTTTGAACCGATTGGAACAAAGCAGGCTCGTGGAGTGATTTGTGGATTCCTTGCTCAATCTCTTCTGGCAGTCGAAATAGATGATAAACATGACCAATGCCAATCCGCTCGTCATGCACTAGAGCTGCAGCGTGTGTTACTCCATTACATTGGGCCAAAATTTGTGTTCGGCTAAAAAGCGGAGAAAGGAAAGCATTGCTACCTTGTGTAAAAAAAGAACTCTGCCACCAACCGAATTGCTCTCGTTCCCCAAGATACCCTATTAGTAATCTTAATTTTGCAAGTCTTTCGACTAATTCAACATCCATGTTGCTCCTCGTCGTCAATCCGAGTTTGTTTTTTTGATTTGGCTATCGTATCATCCAACCAGTTATCTATCCTTTCTTTTCTAAATCGCCAATGCCTTCCAACTTTTTGGCATGGGATTTTTCCATCCTGCGCAAGTTTATAAAGTGTGGATAGAGGTATGCGAAGGTATTTTGATGCTTCTTCAATCGTTAGTACTTGTGGAAAATCGTCCATAGTACCTTCTTTTAAATCAAAAGAATGAGTATAAAGAAATTATATACTCATTATTGATAGTTGCTAATCAAATAAGCAATGAAATTCGGTATTATTGCTTTGGGTTTGGCGCAATGCCCCATTTCGTAAATGTAGCACTAAGTATTCCCCCTGCATCCGGCGAACTAGCTGAGATACCCTTCTCTTTCATTTCTATTTCTGCTTCCCAAAGCGCCTGAGCCAGACGACTTCGAAACTCACCATGCAAATGAGAGAAGGCATGATAAATCTTCATTAATTCAGGATCCACTGCAGGAAGACCAAGGGTTGAATAAGCCTCTGTTCCGAGTGTTCCCGCAATACTCAGAATTTCTGGACCTTCAGGCAAAAACTCACCATGTAACCAGCTTAATACCTTGGAAGGTGGATAGCCTAATAAATCGCAAAAGGTTATGAAATCTTCCTCTCCCGCCTGGGATCGGCTCCATCGTTTGTACGCTCTGTTAAACCAGGCCGGAAAGTTGGACATGTGGCTTTACTTTTCAAGGATTGCGATGTGGAATATGAAA
>Ga0209269_1000465_pt1 | contig 38103 bp, 32 predicted proteins | sample MTBAKMMethaMetaG_FD_187455 | JGI IMG/M metagenome (GOLD analysis project Ga0209269, IMG submission 187455) | Enrichment culture microbial communities from Arthur Kill intertidal strait, New Jersey, USA, that are MTBE-degrading - MTBE-AKM (Arthur... | ecosystem: Environmental > Aquatic > Marine >... | reverse complement strand
CGCCGATCATTGCGGCGGCGGCCATGAGCCTGTCCTCCGTCTCCGTGGTCGGCAATGCCCTGCGGCTGCGGCGCGCGAAAATCCAGTAGCATGGAACCGTCGGCAGGATTGCCATACAGGCCCGGGAAGGCTGGCATGGTTATTGTAACAGCCGAGAGCAGGCGTGGTTCGGTTCATCGGTGCTTTTCCGGATGCGAAACGCACCTGCCGCACGGAACTGCAATCGTTCTTGTCAATCCATATCAACGATAAAGGAGGGGACACATGAAAAAGACAATGTATTTGCCAATGGTATTGGTCGTTGTTCTGATCACGGCCTGGGGCGCGGAAGCCCAGATGATGGGAGGCGAAGGCGGCCGGGGCATGATGGGGGAACCGGGCAGACAGCCGGGAGCCATGACCCAGGCGCAGGAGGAGGAATCATTCATGATGCATCCGGGCATGATGGGCTGTTACGGCATGGGCCCCGGCATGATGATGGGCGGCTATGGCATGATGGGCAGCTACGGTATGGGGCCCATGAAGAGGCGCATGATGGAGGAATATTGGGGCGAAGGGGGCATGAAGCCGTTCCGGTCGCCTGAGCAGTACGATAAATTTCTGGACGCCACCAGGGACATGCGCAAGAAGATGCACGATTTACGCTTTGAATACGGTGAGATGATGCGCAATCCGGCGACAACCATGGGCGACCTGAAAAAGAAGGAACAGGAGATGACGGAACTGCGGCGGAAAATCATGGAACAGGCCGTACAGGAATAACGGGCCGAGGCTAATCCGCTCCCCCCGGCAGGTCGCGCCGCAATGAGGCGCGCATCAGCGCCGCAGCCATCGGCTCAATACAGGCCCGACGGAAATGTGATTACCACCCGGCTCTCTCAGTCCCCGTCCCGATACGGGTGGAAACCCCGAGCTTTCGTGGTAATCACATTCCTCTGCCGATGCAGGAAAGAAGCTCCTCAGTGGTTTAACCGGATGAAGGGGGTTTTCAAAAAGGACATGAAATTCCCCAGGAACTGATCATCGATACCAGCATACTTTGCAAGACAACAAAAAAGATGACACAGGTCCTGGCTTGCCCCTCGTCAAAATGAATTGCTGAAGCCCATGACAGCTCCCGGCATCTTCACCACTGTTCCATTTCAATCCGGCCTGATCGGACAAATCCTGTCGAACAGGACCCGCGGACTCTTTTCCAGCCGGAGAACAGCAAACATTTCTGATGAAATCGAGACACCGCAGGTTCCTCCGCCAGGCACATTGGCGAAGGGTATTTTTAGGCCCCAAAAAACAACCTTGACTTATCCGCTTATCCGGATATATAGTTTTGCATTATGCAAGAGGCTATACGATTATGCAAGGCATTGACTCAGCCCGCAAGACTCCGGATTCTTGCCCTTCTCGGTGAAGGGGAACGGTGTGTCTGCGACCTGGTAGAGGTGTTGGGCATGCCCCAGTCCTCCGTCTCCAGGCACCTCGCGGTGCTGAGGAACGCCGGCTGGGTGTCGGAACGGCGTCATGGGGTATGGATGTACTACCGACTTGCAGATGGCGGCCCTGACCTGCAAAAAACATTGCAGCAGAGTATCCTCGATCACCTGACCGAGCAATCGCAAATAAAAAAGGACCGGGCTGCTTTGAACCGCCATCCGCGGCAAAGGGGAAACCGCTGTAGATGAAGGAATCGGGCAACCGCCATTCCCCAAATTGATTCACTATTCAACAAAGGAACTGCCATGACAACCACGTCCAAACGCATGAACATCTTTGAACGGTACCTGTCGATCTGGGTTGCCGTCTGCATGGTTGCCGGGGTCGCGCTGGGCAAGCTCTTCCCAGGCCTCACCGCCGCCCTGTCAGCCATGGAATTCGCTGAAGGCAGCCATGTCAACGTCCCCATCGTCGTCCTCATCTGGCTGATGATCTTTCCCATGATGCTGAAAATCGATTTCGGCTCCATCCTGCAGGTCGGCAGAAACCCAAAGGGACTGTTCATCGTTATGTTCGTCAACTGGATGGTCAAGCCGTTTTCCATGTTCGTGCTCGGCTGGCTTTTTTTCAAGATCGTGTTCGCGCACTGGATCTCGCCGGACCAGGCCGACCAGTTCATGGCCGGGGTCATCATCCTGGCGGCGGCGCCGTGCACGGCCATGGTCTTTGTCTGGAGCTACCTCACCGACGGTGACCCTGCCTACACCCTGGTCCAGGTGGCGGTCAACGACCTGTTGATGCTGGTCCTGTTTGTCCCCATTGTCGGCCTGCTGCTCGGGGTGTCCGGCGTGCCGGTCAATTACGATACCCTTATTCTTTCCGTGGTTCTTTTTGTGGTGCTGCCGCTGGTGGTGGCCTACATCATACGCCGGACGCTGATCGCCTCGCACGGGCTGGAGTGGTTCAACACCCGTTTCGTTGCTCTGTTCCAGCCGGTCACCGTGGTCGCCCTGCTAGTGACCCTGGTCACCATCTTTGCCTTCCAGGCGGAGAATATCACCGAGAAGGCCTTTTTCGTGGTCCTGATCGCCATCCCCATCCTCATCCAGGTCTACTTCAATTCCAGCCTGGTGTACGGATTGATGAAGCTGTTCAAGGTGCCGCATAACGTTGCCTCGCCCGGGGCGCTGATCGGGGCCAGCAACTTCTTCGAGCTGGCGGTGGCCACGGCCATTGCCCTGTACGGCCCGGGATCGGGCGCGGCCCTGGCCACGGTGGTGGGCGTGCTGGTGGAGGTGCCGGTGATGCTCTCGGTCTGCACTATCTGCAACCGGACCCGCCACTGGTTCCCGGCCACGCATTCGGCGAAACAGATATAACAATTCCATAAATGGAGCGGAAATATGTTTGAAAAAATTTTTGTCGCCCTGGAGACCAAACCGGCCGACCACGAAATCCTGAGCTGCATGGGCGGACTCCGGTCCCTTGGCGCCCGCGAGGCGCATCTGGCCTATTTTCTAACTGTCAATGAGGCCTTTGCCGCCTCGTTCGAGGTGGCAGTGGAAGGACTGCGCGCCGATCTCGCCGGATTGAAGGAAAAACTGAAGGAACAGGGGTTCAAGGTCGAAGCTCGGGTAGCTGTCGCCTCCTCCACTGGTGAAATCAACCGTCAGATCGAAAACACAGCAGCCACCCTCGTGGTGGTCGGCACTCCTCCCGGCACCCTGGCGGGAGCATTGCTGTTCGGCGGTGTGACCACCGCCATTCTCCATAACCAGATAAAGCCGACGCTGATCTATCGGCTCCATGGAGAAAAGAGTCCTTGCATCGGCCAGGCCTGTGATTTCTTCAGCCATATCCTCTTTCCCACCGATTTTTCCGCCAACGCCGATACCGCCTTTGCCCTCCTCGAACAAATCGTGGCAGGCGGGAAGATCGGCAAAGTTACCCTTCTCCATGTCCAGGACCGGGAACGGATCGAACCGCACCTCCAGGACCGCCTCCGGGAATTCATGAAAATCGACCAGGGACGCCTCGACGGCCTGAAGCAGCGTCTTGCTGAAAAAACCGGGGCCGAGATCGACACCGTCCTGCGCTACGGCATGACCGCCTCCGAAATCCTCAAGGCGGAAGAGGAGATCTGCCCCTCGCTGGTTGTCATGGGCAGCCAGGGGCGGGGCCTGATCAAGGAGGTCTTCCTGGGCAGCGTCAGCCACACCATGGCCCGCCGGGGCACGGCCCACCTGCTGCTGGTGCCGATGGACCGATAGACGGAGAAACGGAAAATGCTCCTCAAGGGATGGACTGCGGTCATCACCCGGGCCGAATGCCGGCCGGAGGCGCAAACCGTCCACTGCATCGCCAGGCTGGATGAGAATGTCGGCGAGGCGATCCCCTATCTCAACGCCGTGCTGGGCGGCCATACCTATATCAAAGACCCTCCTGCGGTGACCTTCCGCTCCCAGGGCAAGCTGATCTCGGTCCATGGGGATCATATCGCCATCAATGCCCTGCGGGACGCGGAAGAGGCGGACAAAATCCTCCGCTGGCTGCAGCGGGAAATCAATGAGGCCTGGAGCAGAAAAGATGAAATCACCCCCAGCTTCCAGGCTGCACCGCGGCCGCAGGTCATTGACATTCTCAAACTGCTGCCGAAAACCAACTGCAGAAAATGCGGCCAGCCGACCTGCATGGTCTTCGCCTCCCTGGCAATGGAAGGAGGCAAGGGCGCCGATGACTGCCCGGAGCTTTCCGGTGACCACAAGGAACGATTACGGGAATATCTCTCCCGTTTCCAATTTGACTGGTAAATTCCGATGTCGTCCTCCACAAATTTGTTACCATGCCGCTCCATGCTGCTGTACGCCACATGCAAACAGAAGGTTCAACAACTGCTATCCCATGCCGGAGTGACGGTTAACGGCGGTCATCCCTCAGTGTCTGAAAATAACAAAGGAACCGAATGAAAAAACTATTGATATTTGATCCGCCGTTATGCTGCCCGACAGGGATTTGCGGGCCGAGCGTCGACCCGAAGCTGACCCGCTTTGCCGCCGATCTCGACTGGCTGAAGAAAAAAGGGGTTGCCGTGGAGCGCTTCAACCTGGCCCAGCAGCCGGGGGCTTTCGTTGCCAATGAAACCGTGCGCGCCGAACTGGCCGCAAAAGGGAACGACTGCCTGCCCCTGATCATTCTTGATGGGGTGATCGCCTCAGCCGGCGTTTATCTCGATCGCAAGGAACTGGCCGCACTGGCCGGCGTTGAATATGAGGCCGCGAAGGATGAACCCGCCGCCCCGCCCCCCGGGTTGATCCTGCCCATGGCCGATGCCGGAGGTTGTTGTCCGTTGCCGGCTGGTGAACCGCCGATTGATGCTGCCGGGGAATATTGCCCCTGGCCGCCTAAACAAGAAGGAGAATGCTGCTAATGACGTTTGCTGAATTTATCGCAAACCCGACTCGCAATCTTTTTTTCACCGGCAAGGGCGGGGTGGGCAAAACCTCCCTTTCCTGCGCCCTGGCCGTTTCTTTGGCCGACAACGGCAAAAGGGTGCTGTTGGTCTCCACCGACCCGGCTTCCAATCTTGACGACGTACTTGGAACGCGGGTGACCAATGATCCCACGGCGATCCCGGAATGCAACAATCTCTTTGCCGTCAACATCGATCCGGAAGAAGCGGCCCGATGCTACCGGGAACGGGTGATCGGCCCCTTTCGCGGCGTGCTGCCCGATGAGTCCCTGGCGAGCATCGAGGAACAGCTTTCCGGCGCCTGCACCATGGAGATCGCCGCCTTTGACGAGTTTGTTCGGCTGCTCGGCGACAAGGCACTTGCGGCAAGACATGACCACATCGTTTTCGATACCGCCCCCACCGGACACACTCTTCGCCTGTTGCAACTGCCCGCGGCCTGGTCCCATTTTCTCGACGAAAATACCACCGGCGTCTCCTGTCTCGGCCCTCTTTCAGGCCTCAAGGAGCAGGAAGCCCTGTACAGGTCCGCTGTCACCGCTTTGGCCGACGAGAGGTCAACTACCCTGTACCTTGTCGCCCGGCCGGACGGTCCCAGCCTGGCCGAAGCTGCCCGCACCCACGGCGAACTGGCCAAACTCGGAATTGCCAACCAGCGTTTATTGATCAACGGCATTTTCCAGGGCCAAAGCAACGATCCCATGGCCCTGGCCATGCGGGAGCGGCAGCAATCCGCCCTCGCCGCTATGCCGGCCTCGATCCGGGACATGGACCGGCAGGAATTCCCCCTGCGCGGCTGGGCGCCGCTTGGCATCGACCGGCTGAGACTCTTTACCTCGTCATCGGCCGAAGCGCCGCTCAAAGAAGCGGCAGGGAGGCGACACGTGGACGATCTGCCCCCCCCGGTTGCTGAGTTGCTCACGAGATTGGCGAGGAAAAAATCAGGCCTGATCATGACCATGGGCAAGGGCGGGGTCGGCAAAACCACCCTTGCTTCGTATCTGGCGGTGGAGCTTGTGCAACGGGGCTGTCCGGTGCATCTTGCCACTACCGATCCGGCTGCTCATCTTGATTTTTCCCTGGTCGAGCGGATCAAAGGGCTCTCCCTCAGCCGCATCGATCCGGAAGTTGAAACGGAAAACTACCGGCAGATTGTCATGGAACAGGCCGGAGACGGACTGGACGAGGAAGGCCGCAAACTGCTGGAGGAAGATTTGCGATCGCCCTGCACCGAGGAAATAGCCGTGTTTCAGGCCTTTGCCCGCCTGCTGGAAAGGGCGGAAGATGAGTTTCTGGTCCTTGATACCGCCCCCACCGGCCACACTCTGCTCCTGCTGGATGCGGCCCAGTCCTACCACCGGGCGGTGTCGCGCAATCTCGGCCAGGCCCCGGTGGAAATAAGTCGGCTGCTGCCAAGGCTGCGGGACCCCGAGTTCACCAAAATTTTCATTGTCACCCTGCCGGAGGCAACCCCGGTCCACGAAGCGGCAAGCCTGCAGGATGATCTCCGAAGGGCCGGGATCGAACCGGCCGGCTGGATCATCAACCAGAGTCTGAGCCCGCTTGCGATCAGCGACCCGCTCCTTGCGGCCAGACAGGCCAGTGAATATAGTTACGTTGAGAAAGTTGAAAAGGAACTCGCCGGGGCTGTGTACCTCATGCCCTGGTGCAGCAAATTGTGATCAGGCTTGCCGGGGTGATGGTATGTCCGAAGAATTGATCTGCTTCTGTTTTCATCACACGGCGGAGGATATTGTCCTGGACGTGCTGACCCACGGCCGCTCGACGATACTGGAAGAAATAATGGCGGCCAAGAAGGCCGATGGCTGCCAGTGCGCGACCAAAAATCCCAAGGGCCGCTGATGCCTGGCCGATATCCGCCGGGTCGTGGACAGGGTTTTGATCAGGTAGAGGAGCGGCGCATTGGTGGGACAGGTCATCCTCGCCGAACCGGAAATGCATTGCTGCAAACCGGCGTCTAACGACGCATGAAAACCATAACAACAGATCCTGCAGATAGGATGCAGTCCCGTAGGTTGGAGTGAGCTCGCGAACTCCAACAATTCCCACGGCTTTGTGTCGGGGTTCGCAAGCTCACCCCGACCTACGGATTTTTCCCTGCACAGTCGGCCGCGCAAACATGTTCTTCTCCTCATTCGTCTCCCACAGCGTGGGGTGGAGGACTGCCGACCCGGTATAAAACAACTTGACGAGACACAGGAATGAAAACGAAAATCCTTTTTCTCTGCACCGGCAATGCCTGCCGCAGCCAGATGGCCGAGGGCTGGGCGCGCCATTTGAAGGGCGACGTGCTGGAACCCTACTCTGCCGGCATTGAAAAGCACGGACTGAACCCTCTGGCGGTAAAGGTCATGGCCGAAGCGGGGGTGGATATCTCCGGGCAGCGTTCCAAAACCATCGATGAGCTGCCGGAACAGACCTTCGACTGGGTCGTCACCCTCTGCGGGCATGCCGCCGAAACCTGCCCCTTCTTCCCCGGCAGGAAGCTCCACCGGGGGTTCGACGATCCGCCGCGGCTGGCCGAAGGCGCGAAGACCGAAGAAGATGCCCTTGCCCATTACCGCCGGGTGCGGGACGAAATCAGGAATTTTATCCAGACCCTGCCGGAAGCGCTTGGTGAAGAACAACCGGCATGATGACCTCTGAACCCCTTCTGCTGGCATCGGGCTCAGGACTACTCGGTTTTGCCTTCGGCGTCGTTCTGTACCGAGGCGATTACTGCATGGTTGCCATGCTGCGGGATTTCTACCTGATCCGCGACACTACGCTGCTGCGGTCCTTTGTGCTCTATTTCCTGGTCGCTTCCGTCCTGTTTCATCTTGGCGGCCTGGCCGGCCTGCTGCCCTTTCTGCCGCCTCCCACTTTCGCCCCGCCCTCCCTTGCGACCATGGCCGGCGGCCTGCTCTTCGGCGTCGGCATAGTCCTGGCCGGCGGCTGTGTGGTCGGCACGCTCTACAAAATGGCCGGCGGCAATCTGGTCAACTGGATCGGTTTTGCCGGCATCCTGGCCGGCAGCATGCTGTATGCCGAGGTACATCCCATGGTGCAGCACTTTTCCGCGCAAACCACCGTCACCTCTTCCGTTACGGCGGCCCAGGGCAGCCCCGTTCTGAAAACGCTGATTCTCCTGGCAATCCTGGCTGCCTGCCTGCTGGCGATCGGGCGATGGGCACGGCGGGACGGGCTGAACGTCACAGCCCATGCGAGGGGTTATATCCAGCCATGGAAAGTCGCCGTTATCCTGGCCCTGCTGAATTTTTTCTATTTTGTTTTCTCCGGGACCCCCATGGGCATAACCACCGCTTACGCCAAGGTGGCCGGCTATCTGGAACAGGTTTTCCTGCCCGGGCACGTGGCCGTGCTCGCCTATTTCCAGGAAAATTCCGTCTCGTTCCGGATCGGGGAGACGCTCATTACCGGCGGCGCCGGACCGCGCACGGACTTTATCAGCCATACCGAACTTGCCTTGATAGTCGGGATATTTTCAGGGGCGCTGACCACGGCCCTGTATTACGGAGAATTTAAGATACACGGGCTGCCGCCCGGGCGGCAGGCGGTTGCTGCCCTTGCCGGAGGCATACTGCTGGCCTTGGGCGCCCGGATCGCCTCCGGCTGCAACGTGAAATTTTTCTTAGGCGGACTGCCGCTGCTGGCCTGGCAGTCTATTTTTTTCGTCCTGGCCACGGCCGCCGGAGCCTGGGTCGGCACACGCATCCTGACCCGTCATGTGATACGGTAAAAATGACGCCAAACTCAAAAGGACAATAGCACTGGACAAACTCTGTGTTCCATTAAATTATTTCCACGCCGATCCGTCGATGGAAAAAGATTATGTTAGGACGACAGCGATGAGTGACATAAAAAAGATAGAACTCGATATCCTTGGCCAGGTCTGCCCCGCCTGTCTGCTGGTGGTGCTGCGGGAAATAAACACCCACCAGCAGCAGCTCAAAAACGGCAAGGTCCGACTGGTCATCAAAACCGATCATCGGGACACCACCCGCACCATTCCGGAATCGGCCCGCAAAATGGGCTACGATGTGGAAGTGCGCAACCTGGATAGCTGCTATGAAATCACCATCGGTAAAAAGTAAACATCCCTCTGTCCGGGAAGCCAAGGGGACCCGCGAACTTCGGATGCTGAAAGAAGAAAACCGGCGCCTGCGCGACGAAAACATCCGATACGCTCACTACATCAGGGAAAAAACCAACCAGCTCCTGGAGGTCATGGGCACTCAGCCCCTCAGACCCGAGGAATTCGACAACCGCGAACTGCTCACTCTCGATCCCATCGGCATCATCGCCGGCTCCTTTGCCCAGGTGTATGATTATCTCAACAAGACAATCAATGACCTGAGCGAGGCGCGGGATGAACTGCAGGCGATTTTCGACGCCACCGGGGTCGGCATCTCTATCATCGACCAGGACTTTGCCATAGTCAAATGCAATGAAAAACAGCGTGAACTTCTGGTGGACAAGAATCTGGATAATGTCTGCGGCAACTACTGCTACGAAGTCTACTGCCTGAAAAACGGACCCGGCCTGGACTGCCCGGCGGTGGATACCTTTGCCACCGGCCGGCCGGTGGTGGTCAATGAAGTGCGCAAAAAAAACAAATATTTTCAGCTCGTCACCACTCCCTATGCCAAGGATGCGGACGGCTCGGTGACCAGGGTCATCGAGGTCGCCCTGGACATAACCGCCAGAAAGAAAGCCGAGGAGGAGGAGCAGCGGCAGCGGGGCTATTACCTGGCGGAAAAATCAAAACTCGCCTCCGTCCTGCAGAGCCTTTCCGAGGGGCTGCTGGTCACCGATTCCAGGAACCGGATCATTTCCGTCAATGGCGCCGCCCTGCAGATTCTCGACCTGTCGAAGAAACAGGTGCAGGAATTGAAAATTGATGAACTGTTCACCGATTGCCCGGCCGAAGCCAGGACAATGCTTGACGTTGATACCCCATCCGCCTGCCAGAATGTCGAAATCCGGTTCCGCGGCGACAACAGGGAACTGCTGCTGTCGGTCAACGCTGTGCCCCTTTTTGACCCGGACGGCAGCACCATCGGCCGGGTATTCACCTTCCGAGACATCACCGAGGAAAAGCACCGGCAGGAAGTGTTCCACCGCACCGAAAAGCTGGCCGCGGTCGGCCAGCTCTCCGCCGGCATCGCCCATGAACTCAATACGCCGCTCGGCAGCATCCTCGGCTACGCCCGGCTGCTGCTCAAAGGAGCAAATCTCCAGCCCGACCAGCGGGAACGCCTGGGCATCATTGCTGAACAGGCCAAGAAAAGCGGGGCCATCATTCGGGAACTGCTCGATTTCTCCCGTCTGTCAACTCCCCTGCCGAACCAGACCATGGGCTGTGATCTCAATAACGTGGTAGCCGAGGCGATCCGGGTGGTGCAGACCGAACTGGACAAGCGCTTCATCGATGTCAGGCTGGATCTTGCCGGCATGCCGTCGGTGGAGGCCGATCCGAAAAGGCTGGAGCAGGTTTTCGTCAACATCCTGCTCAACAGCGCCCAGGCCATCGGCGGCAACGGCGAAATCACCATTGCCTCCCAAAGCCATGACCATGAGGCACGGATCACCATCAGCGACAACGGGCCAGGCATTGCACCCGAAAACCTTTCGCGCATTTTCGACCCGTTCTTTACCACCAAACCGGTGGGCACCGGCACCGGGCTCGGCCTGTCCATCTGCGCCGGCATCATCAACGACTACGGCGGCGCCATAGATGTCCGCAGCACGCCGGGCGAGGGGGCCGTCTTTACCGTGATTCTTCCCCTGCCGGGAGCAGCGCATGGACAATAAGATAAACATCCTGGTCATTGACGACGACCTGCGCATGCGGGAGCTGATCCGCGACACCCTCGCGGAGATAAAGCTGGAGCCGCAGCTTTGCGGGGACAGCCGGGAGTCCCTTCGCCTGCTGGAAAGCGATCCCTTCGATCTGGTCATCACCGATCTGAAAATGCCGCATATCGACGGCATCGGCGTGCTCGAGCGGGCCAAACAGCTCAATCCGGAAATCCTGGTCGTCCTGGTCACCGGCTACGGCACCATTGAATCGGCCATCGAGGCCATGCAGAAAAACGCCTACGACTATATCCAGAAGCCTTTCGAACCCGATGATTTTCTGATGGTGATCCGCCGGGCCCTAGATCACATCCGCCTGCTCCGGGAAAACAGGCGGCTCAAGGAACAGGTGGCCGGTATCGGCTTCGAGGAGCTGGTCGGAGACAGCAAGGCCATGAAAGATCTGCAGGGTATGATCGCCCGGATCGCCCCCCTTGACACCACCGTGCTCCTGCAGGGGGAAACCGGCACCGGCAAGGAGCTGGTCGCCCGTCTCTTTCACCGGGGCAGCAAGCGGCGCCGGGCCGTCTTTCTGCCGGTCAATTGCGGCGCCATTGCTGAAACCCTTCTTGAATCGGAATTATTTGGTCACGAAGCCGGTGCCTTTACCGGCGCCGACCGGAAAAAACAGGGGCTGTTCGAGGCGGTGGCCGGCGGCACCCTGTTCCTGGACGAAATCAACGCCACCTCCCTCCAGTTCCAGGTCAAGCTGCTCAGGGTCCTGCAGGAGGGCGAGATCATGCGGGTAGGCGCGACGACGCCGGTGAAGGTCGATGTCCGGATCATCGTCGCCGCCAATGCTTCCCTGGAAAAGGAGGTGGAAGAAGGCCGCTTCCGCCGCGACCTGCTCTACCGGCTCAATGTTATCACCGTGGATATCCCCCCCCTCCGGCAGCGTCAGTCCGACATCCCCCTGCTCACCCACCATTTCTGCAATAAATACAACCGCCGTTATCAGAAACGGATCATGAGCATCTCCGGGGATGTCCTGGACCGGCTGCTGCATTACCCCTGGCCGGGCAATGTCCGCGAACTGGAAAACGTCATGGAACGGGCGGTGATCATGGCCGACAGTGACCGTATTTCCTCCGTACATCTGCCCAGCACGGCCGCGGACACCCTCCCGCCCGATTTTTTGTGCGACGGCCTTATTTCCCTGGCGGAAATGGAAAAAGTGCTGATCGAGCGCACTCTGCAGAGCCTCAACGGACACAAGGGACGCACCGCAGAAATCCTCGGCATCAGTCCCACCTCCCTCTGGCGGAAAATGAAGCAGTACGGTCTGCAGTGACCGGAGTCATTTCTTTCATTTTGAAATGATCTTGCATTCTGAAATCATGTCTTTATTTCAACTAGCTGATTATACAGCATATTTCATCTGGCACGCCCCTTGCTTTACCGTCTGTAACAAAAAAAATATCCTTTCCATTCACAGACGAGGAGGAAGAAAAATGAACATGCAGCAAGGTGGCAGAATACTGATGATCCTTTCCCTGATGACCGTCCTGGTCATTGCGTCGACCTCGGCCTTCGCCGACATGCTGGCGGACACGCAATGGCTCAAGGCAAACGCCGGCAAACAGGGCATTAAAATCGTTGACGTGCAGAACAAGGCCGATGCCTATGACAAAGGCCATATTCCCGGCGCCCTGCGGGTCAACCGCCATGTCGATCTGGAAGACTACACCCGCTACACCCCCAACAAGTATCCGCAGATGGCGCAATTCCTCTACCTCATGGCCAGGCTGGGCATCGACAACGGCGACACCATCGTCGCCTATGACGACAAGCAGGGCATCTTTGCCAGCCGTTTCCTGTTCGTCATGGAGCTGTACGGGCATGACACGAGCAAACTGAAACTGCTCGACGGCGGCATCGCCCAGTGGCAGAAGGACAACAATCCTCTCTCCACGGAACCCGTCAAGCCGCTGGCAGCGACTTCCTACAAAACATCCGGCCCGAACCAGGAACTGCTGGTTACCTGGAATGACATTCTGCGCGACGTGGTGGGCAGCCAGAACTCCGAGGTCGTTCTGCTCGACACCCGACCCGCCGCTGAATTTGAGGGGGAAAATATCCGGGCCATCCGCGGCGGCCACATTCCCTACGCCATCAACGTGACCGGAGCGTCCGCGGCCAACGACAAGGAAACGCAGCTCTTCAAGTCCCCCGAACAGATCAGGGCGTCATTTGTCGAAGCCGGCGTCACCCCGGACAAAACCGTCTACACCTACTGCCACAGCTCTGACCGGGCCGCCCATGCCTACATGGTACTCACCCACCTGCTCGGGTATGAAAATGTCAAGATCTATGACGGGGCCTGGATGGAGTGGGCCGTCCTCACCGCCCTGCCGGCTGAAAACGTGAGCTGGCTGTCCGCTTCCGTGAATTAACCCTGCTCTGCCGACCGGCAGTATTCCTGCCGCGTGACTCGAAGGGAAGGCGCGCTTCACAAGAAGCGCGCCTTCTTTTTTTGTTTCTCCGCGTCCGCCGCATGAATCAAGCCGTCGGACATGGGAGTGTAAGGGTGCCCTTACTCTTCCCTGTCTCTGTTCTCTTCTGAAGAATCAGCCGCCGAGATTTTCGATGAACAACAGCCGAATTGTGCAATCCCACCTTTTTCAGCATGCGTATTATCTCCTTCTTTTTCATATTCCTCCAAGTCAATGGAACAACAACCGGATTTTTGACCAAAAAGTTTTTTCCAGATGCTTATTTTCGGTTGGTCTTTCATTCCTTCCTCCTCTTAAACAGACAGTTACAGCAGGGTATTAAAGACCAGTCCACCCACTACGGCCGTGGACCAGATGACCACAACAAAAGCAGCAACCAAGCGGGCCCTGAAAATGCTTGCCAGCATCGCCATTTCCGGAATAGCCATCCCGGCCCCGCCAATGATCAACGCAATGACGGCCCCCATGCTCATTCCTTTCTGGGACAAAGCCACGCCAATGGGAATGGCTGTTTCCGCGCGGATGTACAATGGAATTCCGATAACGGCGGCTACAGGGATGGCGAAGGGATTGTCCGGACCTGCAAATCGAACAACAAGGTCTTGGGGGATGTATCCGTAAATTCCGGCGCCAATGCCGACACCGAGGAGGAGGTAGACCAGGACTGCCCTGAAATCACCCCACGCGGAGGTGAAAGCGGCTTGTAACTTGCCGGAAAATTCAGGCGGGACAAGATTCTCCCCCCTGCCGTCGCAACAGCCTGTTTTCAATCTGACCTTCTTCACATAACGGGCCCCCCCACCGCTTTCCATGAAAATTCCGAACAAAATCGAGCCGAAGAACGTCACGCCAAAATAGAGCAGGCAGGCTTTCAATCCCATGAGGGCCCAGATCATGCTGATGATGATCGGGTTCAATAATGGTGAGGAAATAACAAAAGACATGACCGGCCCGAACGGAGCGCCCGCATTGAGCATGCCGAGAGTCATGGGAATGGTGGAACAGGCGCAAAAAGGTGTCAAGGAGCCCACGACGGCCCCCAGAACGTTCCCCCAGATCCCGCGCCGGGACAACCACTGCCGCAGCTTTTCCTGCGGGAGGTACAACAGAACCAGGGCGACAATGGTACTGATCCCCAGGAACAGCGCCGTTAACTCCGCTGTGATGATCACAAAAAATTGCACTGTGTTGAGTAAATTATTCATCGCCGGACTCTCCGATTATAGTTGACAATGTCAACCATATGGTAAAAAAAATCACCCTCTCAATGATTGCGCCATGGAAGTCAAAACCTGAACGGCCTCCTTCGCTGCTTGAGGCGGCATCTTTGACAGGAGTTCATTCATCTGCTGCAGGTAGCGGGAATTGGCCGACCGGAGCACATTCAATCCCTTCTCCGTGATGACAACGCAGCAGATTCTTGCATCGTCAGGGGATTTGACTTTATTAATGTACCCCTTTTTTTCCAGACGATTAACAATCCGTGTTGCGCCGCTTTTTGAAAATCCAAGGGCAAATCCCACGTCCTGCACCGGGCAATCCTCTGTTGTCGATACTTTATCCAAGGCAATAAACTCAGGCATGGTAAGGTTGTCGCAACATTCGCCGTGCAGTCCCTTGGGACCGAAATGCCAGGCGATTTCTATCATGGCCCGGCTGAGCTCTGAAATTATCATTTTCTTCCGTATGATCCCCTTTCAGTTGGTTTCACGGACTATGGCCGGAACAAGAATTTCAATGTGGCCCTGTTCGCATCCGTCCTGAAATGACTGTATGGCAAATGGTTGACGATGTCAACTATAAACCGCTTTTTTCCCTGGTGGATAGATTTCCCCGGCGGGGCGGGTTGCGCCCAAACGGGTCAATATGTCAACGATCGACTTTTTAACCAGAAACCCCACATGCCGATAAACCTCCTTGCCGCTGCTGTCGAAGAAAATCTGGGTGGGATCGTCTGGACGTTGTATCTTTTTCCTTCGGCAGGATTTTCCCACACATCGATGAAAATGATGTCGGCTATTCGGGCATATTCATTTTCAAACTCCTCCATGATGGGGGCCATCATCTTGCAGGGGATGCATTTGGCGGCACCCACGTCGATCATGGTCACCCGGCTGATAGATCCGGGCAGGACCGGCGAAGTATGCGATGTTGCTGTGCCGGCTATCCAGCCCTGAGTACCGGCACCAAAGAATCCGAGACCGTGAGCGGCGGCTAAAACAGCAGCCAGGCAAAAGGCGATAAAGATGAATATTCCCACATTTTTCATTGTTGTACCTCCATGACTGACAGTTGCTTCTGAATCGATTATCAGCGGTTCAAGAAGTTGGGGATGCAACCGGAGAAACTCAATCTGCAACCTGGTTCCTCAAAATTTTCCACTCCGTAAAGCCATTCCTGTACCAATACATTTCCACCAAAATTCCCCATTGCTTCGCCTGCTTCAGGGCATGATAAGCCCGCTCCCTCCCGGTACAGTAGAAGACAACCTCCTCCTTGTCGCCGATGGCTTGCAGCAGGTTTTCTCTCGTCATTCTGTTTGAAGGATGGTTGGCAACAAAAAAAGGCAGATTGACCGCGCCCTGGATATGCCCGAGAGCAAATTTGTGTTCAGGCCGGTTGTCGATAAAAACAGCCCCGCTTCGCAACAAATAATCTGCCTGCACAATGTCGATAATTTTCACATCGTCATCAGCATAGCCGAAGAGTGCTGAAAAAAAGAACAGGCCGAGACACGATGTAATTATCCTCATGGGCTTGCTTTCGAGCAAAAAGTTGTTTTTTTGCTGATCCCTTTCCGGTGCGCTGACTTTTTCGCAAAGGGCCTTTGCAACACTTTTGATTCACTGGCTATCACTTGTCAGCCGTCCTTTTGCCCGGCTTAATCCCGGCTTGATGATGGCATAGATCTGTTGCGGCGTGGTCCCGTTGGCCCTGGCAATGGCAATACGGGCCTGATCGGCGTCCTCGACCTGCAGCCCTGCTTCTTTCAGCAGATCTAAAGCTTTGCCGAGGTCAATACTCTCTTTTTGCGAAAACTTTTCCAGCGAAGAGAGCTCGGCGCGGCCACAGGGCGGTTCACCGTATTTCTCAGCCGCGGACTGCTTGAAATGCGACCCGATCTGGACCACGGTGCTCATGGGAGGGACATTGAAATAGGTCCCGACCGCGACAACGGCCGTGATCAACAGACCGATGTTGAAGGAAGGGGTAAAGACCCGGATCTCCTTCATCCTGTTCTTCATGTACGATTTCCCGCAAACTGAAAAAAAGACCGGGAAACCCGCCTCAAGCCTCCCGGAAAAATTTCCTATTCCGGGGGAAGATTCCCCCGGAATTTTTCCTTGCCGAAATTACCAGCGGTTGCCGTATCCTCTGCCGCAGCCCGAACGGTTGTCATTCGGGTTAAAGCCGCGGCCATAGCCGTAGCCCCGGCAATTCGGGTTGGGACCGTAGCCGTAGCCGTACGGAGCATCGATGTTCGCCGCCCGGGCTGTTTCCGCCAGCTTTTCCCGATTGTCCGTCAATCGCCCGGCAAGTTCACGAACCTTGGCCGGATCCGGATTCTCGCCCGCCATCAGGGCATTCATCTCCGCCCGATCCACCGCCATTTCTCTGCGCAGCTGGACGGTATCCTCCATGAATTTCTTGTACGCACCATCATCGACATTGACGCCATAGCCTGCGCGCGGGCCGTCGCCGCCGCCGGGACCTCCGCCATACCAGGCATGGGCGCTGACGGCTGTCAAACCGATTCCCAGGGACACAACCATGGTAAGTGCCAGAATACTTTTCTTCATACGATGTACCTCCATTCAAGGGTAAGGATTGATGTTATCTTCTTCATATCAAGTTCCATGCCTGAAACCATGGTAGATGCATATCAATTTGAAATTATGATGTTTTATCACGACACGCAACGGTTTCGCCGATATCGGCGCCATGTCGGCACGGATCTTGCTGATTACAAATTGAACATCTGGGGGCAGAAAGTGTCTAATATTTAGACATTGCCAATGGCCACCGGCGGAGGGATCATTATGCGAAAAAAAAGAACAACACAAGGAACATGCGCATTAGCGCAAAAGGTCCTCCAGAAAACGCTATGTTCCTCTCAGCGACCCCTGCATTCCATTGTCTCCCAATCAGCGGAACCTCCACACCTCTGTGATGCTCTTGATTCATCCTTTGGGGGGAACAAAAAGGTCCCCCCTGAACATGTGGATAGCAGTTTTCCAAGCGGTTGTCACCCACAGAAAAATCAGCAACAGATAAAGTCCGAACCCTATCCATTTCAACGAGCTCAGTCCATAGACCGAGTAGAGCATATACGTAGATCCCACGTAGGCGCCCAAAGGAAAGACAAAGGCCCACCAGGACATGGCAAAGGGCAGTGCTTTCTGACCGATGTAGTGAAAGGTCATGATGACGGACATGATAAACCACCAGATGCCGAAGCCCCAGAAGATAAGGCTAAAGACATTGATGCCGGAGACAGGAATCTGGATGAGAGGGACTGAGCTCTTGGCCATCGCGAGCAGGGCCATGATCCCGGCGCCAATGGGTCCCAGATTGATCCACACTGTCGGCAGGAGCTGAGAGGGCAGCGGATCATGAAGAATGAAACGATAGAGAGCGATGGCTGAAAGAAAAATGTAGAGAAAGAATCCCGAGGCCCAGCAGATGAAATTGAAAAGCAGGATCGGGCCCTGCCACGAGGAGGGCCATCCTTGGAGTATCTGCCCTCCGATCAAAGGGAGAATGATGAGAGCCACCGGAGGAATAAACCAGCTTGGGTTGATATGCTCCGGCTTGGTGTGGCTGCCGACGAAGGTTCGGTAGGGAAGGAGAAAGGCAAAAACCAGCGTGACCAATGACCCGATGACCCAGAAAACGCTCGCCACCGCAAAAATCGTGGAGGCTGGCAGGTAGGGCTTGCCGATTTGCAGGAAATTGCCTGCCAGCACAATAAAGCCGATGGGCATGGTGGGGTAAAATTGGGAGTTGACGGGATGGCTGAGATCTTTTATCGCATTCTGCTGATACTTGATCCACCGCATCACCCAAAAGTAAAGGAGCACCAGAAAGAGCGCTATGTTGAACAGCCACAGGATCACGGCCACATAACGGAGAACAGGCAAAAGAGAAGCGTAAAACATGCTCGTTGTGGCAAGAATTCCGGTTCCCATGACGGAGGCGAACCAGGCAGGCGAAAAATCTCTCGTAAAATTCTTATCGGACATAGGATGCACCTCCCGTAAGGCATTAAATTTTTTCAGTTTGCGATTTAAGAAACCTTTGCTTCAACCAGGGCGACAGGCGCAGAAAGGCCACCATGAAAGCGATCTGGATGACCGGCTTGATGGCCAGCACCAGCACCGTCATCGAGCTGAAGAAGACGGTCGCCAGCGCCAGGGCAATGGCGATGTTCTTGCCTGCCACACCGTAAGAAAAGGCGATCATGTCTCCATAGGAAAACTTCGCCAATTTGGAGAAGAGCACCGAGCCGCTGAACAGGATCGCATACAGAAAGGCCAGCGGCGCCAGCACGATCAGGAAATATTGGGGGCGCTGGATAAGATTTTCGCCTTCCAACGCCATGGAGATAAAAACGATGAGATACATGCCCAGCATGGACATGCCTGGGAGGATCGGCTTGATCGTCTGGAAGGTCTGAGGGCTTTTCCATCGTATAATCAAGCGGCGTGTAAGGTCTCCCAGTATGAGCGGAACGACTACGGTGACGAGGATGTCTTTGAACATTGCCCAGGCATCCAGTTGGACATAAACGCCGGCCAGGATTGGCATCCAGATGGGAATCATGACAATACTGACCAGCAGGCTGAGAGACACAATCACCATGGCGAGCGCCACGTTGCCCTTGGCGTAACCCGTCCATCCTGCGACCATGCCCGCGCAGGGCACTGTGCCGGTCAGGATCAGCCCGACCGCGAAATCCGGACGGTCGTGCAGAAAGATATATGCCAGCCCTGCCGCCAGCAGAGGCGATAAAACAAAATTAAAGAGCATGGAAAAACTGATCAGTCTGAGATTCGTGGCGGCATTTCCTACCTCCTCGATGCGAAGCCCGATCATCATGGGGTAGAGCATGATAAAAAGCGCCACCTTCGAGTAGTTTTTCAGTCCATGGGCCTGTTCAGGGAACCGCCAGCCGAAGAGAATGCCCGCGACGATGGACAGGAGTATGAACACGATTAAGTTGGATTCAATGGCTTTTGAAATTCTCTGCATCTGTTGCAGCATAGGATTCTCCATCGCCGCCTACCCATCCTCTTTCCCGCATGACAGTTCGCAGAGCAGGCTCCCATTGCCGCATTGAGCCGTCTCGAACCGGAGGATCGGGTGATCGATTCCAAAGCGACGGAAAAGCTCATGGTGTATCGTTTCGGAAAGAGGTCCGGTTTTGCTCAAAAGCCGATCCATACCTTCCACGTGGCAGGAAAAGGCGATGCCGGAAGAACCCGCATTCCAGGCGTACAGGGAGTGGACGCCGCAGACACCCGGAATGCCCTGCAACGCCATCGCGTGAGGTAATAAGTAATTGCTTTTTTCGGGTGCGCCAAAAAAACAGGGCTGCGCCCCGGATTTCCACTTTCTTCTGATTTTACAGACCATTTCCCCTCTCCACCGAATAGGCGAACATGGGGATATATATCAGGGTCAGGACAGTACCGACAAGGAGTCCGCCAATGGCAACATCAGCAAGCGGTGACAATTTCTCGAGTCCCACTGCCCACTCGAAGGCAATCGGGATCATGCCGGCGATGGTGGCGAAGGCGGTCATCAGGACCGGCCGGAAACGTACCCTGACCGATTCCACCGCCGACTCAAACGGCGCCTCGCCTTGTCGGCGGTGCCGCTGGTAAAAATCGATCAGCAAAATCGAGTTCTTGATAATGATGCCGAACAGCAGCATAATCCCCAACGTGCTGGGCATGCAGCTTGGCTTATTGAAGACGAGCATGCCCCAGAAGGCGCCGATCATGGAGAGCGGAAGCACCAGAATCATGACCATGGCCATGCGGGCCGATTGATAGATAGCAACCAGACTGAGCAGGAGCAGGACAATCCCGATGCAGATAGCCTTGATCATCCGCCCGGAACTGTCCTTCATCTGGAAGATGTCGCCCTGCTGCTCGATTCTGACGCCTTTGATGCCAGCTGTTTTCAGGGCGGCAACCGTATCGGCGGTCATGATCGACACGGGGCGGGTGCGGCGGTAGCCCGAGACATCGATCGAATAGAGCATCTGGTTGCGCTCAATCCTGTTAGCGGTGAAGTCATACTCAATTGACGCGAGCGTTGCGAGCGGCACCGCCCCTTTGGCAGTCTGAATGGGGATAAGAATCAGGTCTTCCACCTGGCCGCCAATCCCGTGATCAAAATACAATCTGACAAACTGCGTATCCATGGAAACCAGATTGGCGCTCAGGGCCACCGGTATTCCGATCAGCGGCAATTGAGCGGCTATCCCGACCGGGGTCATGCCGTAGGCCAGCGCCCGGTTCGTATCGATCTCAAGCCGCGCCTCGGTGAAGTCGTTGTCCCAACTGGTGTTCACCGAGGTGAACCCCTTGACCCCGGCCATGGCGGCCGCCGCCTTCTTGGCCGCCTCGGGCAGGAGGTGGTAATCCTCGGCATAGAGGCGGGTATTCACCGGGGCCTTGATGCTGTTCATGGGAGTGGCCCCGAAATCAAAAACATCCACCGCCTTGACATTTTGCAGGGACATGAGCCGGGTACGAATCTCGTCTTCGATCCGCCAGATATCCTTGTCCCTTTCAAAGCGATTGACGCAGTTGATGGTCATCTTCGCCTCCGTCGGCAGCGCACCCGAACCAAGCGAGAGCACGCCCGGTTCCGAACCGAAGGTGATGGAACTCATCGTAACCTCGGGCTGGGCGTGCAGCCAATCGATGAACGGCTTAAGCCTCTCTTCCGCCACCTCCACGGTCTCGTTGGCGGAGAACTTGACCTGGGCCTTGATGATGCCTGTATCCATGGGCGGCATCAAATCCTGGCCGATCACCGGCATGATCCTGTTGATGCTGGACCCCAGGATCACGATGACGCCGACGGTCATGACAATCCGCCGCACCACCGACCAGCGCCCGGCGGAAAATTTGAGGATGGCGACATACGGTCCCACCAGGCGACCGAAGGTATTGCCGTATACCTGTTCCAGCCAGATCTCCGGCCGCATCTTCCCGTGTCCCTTGCGGTACAGGAAAAAACAGATACTGGGAACAAAGGTTATGGAAAGAAAATAGGAGACCAGCAACGCGATGATCAGCGTCGAAATCAGGTGGCGGTAGATCTGCTGGGGAAAATCGCCGACAAAGAGAAAGGGGAACATGATGGCAATGGTGGCCACCGTGCCGGCGAACACCGGCCCGACAACCTCCCTGGTACCCTTGATAATAGCCTCTTCCAGCCCTTCCTTCATCTCTTTTACATGGCGCTCGATATTTTCGAGCACCACCACGGCGTCGTCCACCAGCAAGCCGAGCGCCAGGATGATGGCGGTATAGACCACGATATTGAGGTCGCCGCCGAAGAGCCAGCGGATGGCTATGGTTGCGAAAAAGACCATGGGGATGGAGGCGAGCGCCGCGATGATGGCCCGGAAATTTCCCAGAAAAAACAGAATCACCAGCAGGGTGAAGATGATGGCGTCGCGCAGGGCCTCCAGCATATTGGTGTTGGCGGTCTCGATCAGGATGCGCTGGGTGTCGGTGATCTCAAAATTGATATTGGCATAGCGGGCCTTGAGCAGTTCAATCTCGGCCCGGCCCGCCTTGGAGGTATCCAGCACCGAGCCGCCGGGTGCCCTCTGAACGGCCACGGCGATGGCGGGTTTGCCGTTGCCGAGATAGCCGGAAAACCTGGTCTGGTGCTCCCAGTTAATGGTGGCGATATCGCTCAATCTTACATTGGGGGCAATGGCAAGCTCGCGCAACTCATCGACCCGGTCACGCTCGCCGTAGAAGGTTATGGTGACAAAAGAGTCCTGACCCTTGACAAAGCCCACCGGCAAGTCGCGGTCGAGGGCGGAAATGGTGGCGATGATCGTATCCAGGGCCACACCTTGCGCCGCGGCCTTGAAGGGATTGACCCGAATGGTGATGGCCGACTGGTAGCCGCCGAAAACCTCGACGTTGCCGATGTCCCGATTTCTCAGCAGAGCCGGTTTGATGTCGCTGTCCACCAGTTTTCTGAGTTCGCCGATGCCGATGGAGTCGTCCTTCGGGCTCAGGGCAAAGACATCCACCGGCAGGGTGAAGGCGCCGGTGGTGAAGATGGAGGGACTCGCACCCTGGGGCAGCTTGGCCCGCACCTTATTGATAGCGTTGTTGACATCCAGGGCCGCGGGATCCAGCCCTTTGACATACTCGAACTCGGCAGTGACGATGGACATGCCCGCGATATTGGTGGAGCTGACCTGGCGGATCATGGAGAGAGACGCCAGTTCGAGTTCAATGGGTTTCGAGACCGTGGCCGCCACCACGTTGGGAGTGGCCCCGGGAACCTGGGTCATGACGATGACGGTGGGTCGGTCCGAGTCGGGGAAAAGATTCTTGGGCATGGCCACCAGTCCATAGACCCCGAGTACAAAAAAAGCCGCAATCAGGCTGTAGAGGAGGTGGGGACGGGTGTAGAAAAAATCAAACAACCCTTTTTTAACCAAGGATTGCTCAGCCATTGCCTCCGACCTCCCCGGCAACCAGCATCACCGGCACACCTGCCGCGGCCCGCAAGAGGAGATCAGGCTTGGCCAGCAGGACCTTTCTGCCTGCCAGCGATTGGGCGACCACTACACCCTCGCTGCCCCGCTCGACGATATCGACCCGGGTCTTCACCGCCCTGCCGCCTTCATGGATGAGGACGAACGAATGGCCGCCCACGGTGAGCAAGGCATCCAGCGGCACCAGGACGTTCTCCCCCTGATAGATTACCACCCGGACGTTAACATACTGGCCCTCCACGACTCCGGCCACTCCTGCAACAGGGGCCAGGTATTGGGCGAGGCCGGCGCTTGATGCCTCGTTCTTGGGGGAAAGTGGCAGGGTCTTTCCCTCGAAGATGATCTCTTCGGCGTGCACCGTGTCGGGCAGGGAGAGGTTGACCGAGAGCCCGGAACCGGAAGCGATCCGAAAAAGCAGCTTGCCTGGCTGGGCCAGATCGCCCGGCCGGACCAGGACCTGGCTCACGGTGCCATCGATGGGGGCGGTGATGGTGGCGTAGCCGGCCAGGACCTCGATCTCCTTTATCCCCTGGGCAAGCGCATCCTGCTCCTTACGCAGGGAGGAAATACCGTTTTGGGCGGCGACAAGCTTTGCCTCCAGCCCCGCGATGTCGGACTCCTCCCGGCGAGCCTCTTCAATCGAGGCTCCCTTGACCTTGAGCAGCTCCAGGGTCCGCTCGTGGGACTCCCTGGCGGCGGCGAGCGAAGTCGCGACCGCCCTGACGTTCTCCTCGCCGGCGGCAATCTGAAAATTCAACCCCTGTTGTTTCAAGAAGAGTCCTTCCTTTTTTGCCGCCAGGTCCGAGGCATCGATTGTGGCCAGGGTGTCTCCTTTTTTTACCTTATCTCCCTCCTGTTTGACGACCTCCAGAACCTGGCCGATGATCCGGGTGGAGAGGGTGGCGGAGAGATCGGAGGAGACCAGGCCCATGGCGGGAAGGGTCAGGGTGACCTTCCCCCGTTCAAGAACCACGGCATCCACTACCACCGGCAACACTGCGGCTATCGGAGCCCTGGCCAGATCGGCTTCCCTCCTGGTAATCAGCATAAAGGCGGCGAACACGGCAATCACCAGCAGGCCGACAGCAGCAATTTTCTTCATTTCACCACCTCTCGGAGATCAATGCCGTACAACACGGCCTGTTTGATGCGTATCTGCCACTGTTCGTCCTGAGCGCGGGCGATGGCGGCCTCGGCATCCAACACCTGGGCCTCATAGCGCAGATATTCTTCGGTGGTGATGCGGCCGGAAGCATACGATACCCGGGCGATGTCCAGTAACTCGGTATTGTGGGCATAAACCTTTTCCGCCAGGGCAATTCCGGCATCAACCACAGGCAGCCGGGCCTTGAGATTCTTCTCCAGGGCGGTGAGCTCAATGCGGGTTTCCGCCATCCTTTTCTTCGCTTTTTTCTCTGCGATGCGGGCCAACGCTTCCTCTGAGCGTGTAGTGCGGTCGAAGAGCGGCACGTTCACGACTACCCCCGCGAAATTATAGGTACGATAGATGTCGGCATCGGTATTATACGCTGTGCCCTCATTACCGGAAATGACGCCATAGAAGGAAATGGTCGGCAAACGACCGGCCACGGCGCGTTCCACCTCCTTCTGCCGAGCGACCAGCTCCGCCTCTTCCAATGCAAGACCGATAAGGTCGCCGCCTGCCGGAACCTCCGCCTGCTCCAGGGCCACCGGGACAGTCATCTCAAGGCCGGTGAATTTTTCAAGATCGCGTCCGAGGTCGAGGCGTTTCAGGACCAGGTCATTTTTTTGCTGCTCAAGGGCGAGCACCGAGTTGTCGATCTTCATCAATTCCGCCCCGTGGCTGCGGCCACTCTTAACTTTGAGGCGGACAACATCACGCGTGGCAACCAGGGATTCCAGGCGGGCGTCTAACGCCGCCTGGAGATGAACAAGGGAATTATAGCCACTGATAAGCGAGACAACCGCAGCCTGACGGCCGATCAAATTGATTCGATGGGCGATGGCACTTTTTTCCGCCAGAATCCGCATCTTCTCCCGCAGCCGATAGATCTTCGCGACATAGATCGACGCCTCTACGGACAGGCCGTAGCGATAGATCTCCCGCGAAAAAGGAATGGAGTCGCCGGCCGCGGCATTGACCTCGGTCGGCGGCATGGGCCGCAGGTTGGTGGGCGAATTATAGGTTTCCGCCCTGCCAAAGAGAGAGACCCTGGGATAAAGAGCGGCGCTCGCCTGGTCCTCCTGCAAAGTGCCTTCCTCGGCGGCCAGTTCACTTGCTTCCACACCCGGATGCCGGGACGCCGCCTCAAGGAGATCCTGGATCGTCAAAGCCGAGGCCGACGCCGACCAGAGCAATACCAACAAGGTTGCCAGCCAGGCCATTTGAATTCGTGATGGTGAACCAATTTTCATTTTATCCGTTTAGCGCATAAAAGCCGGTTCAAACAGTGCCCCCGCGACAGAAGTGACATGTGGGACAAGCATGCTCGGCAGGAGTTCCGGGAATCGTCGGTTGCAGGCGGAACAGCCTTCATGACATGGAGGGATGTTGAAGGCATTATCATGTCTGCAAACTGAACTGCGTATAACTATATTCCTATTTAGGAATATATCAAGCAAATATTTTCATTTCCTGTATGCTTACCACCAATCCGCAGCAAATGTACTGCCAGTGGCCGGTGCCAGAAAAAAACCCTTCATTTCGAACGGCTGTTAACATGCCCGATAAGCTGGCGCCACAAAGAGGAGACAATCAATGCCCGTGATGGCCGTGACCCATATTCCAACGACAAAAGCAGCGACGAGAAGGGTTCTGAAAATGCGGTCAGTGAGCGGAAATATTGGACTATTCGTTTATTCTACAGAGATTTTTCCGGTTTCAAGGCATCCGGGAATTGCTTGCTTTTTCAATTTGGGATCCGCTTCAACCTCCCTTGTTCGGAACACCCTCAGACAATTCCGGGACAGGACGGGTTGCGCCCAAGCGGGTCAGTATATCGACGATCGACTTTTTATCCAGAAATCCGACATGCCGGAAAACCTCTTTGCCGCCGGCGTCGTAAAAAATCTGGGTGGGAATCGTCTGGACGTTGTATCTTCTTCCTTCGGCGGGATTTTTCCACACATCGATGAAGATGATGTCGGCGATTCCGGCATATTCTATCTCCAGTTCCTCCATGATGGGCGCCATCATCTTGCAGGGGATGCACTCGGTGGCACCCACGTCGATCATGGTCACCCGGCCGGTAGATCCGGGCAGGACCGGCGGAGCTTGCGATGTTGCTGCGTCGGTTATCCTGTCCGGAGTACCGGCACCGAAGAATCCGAGACCGTACGCGACGGCTAAAACAGCAGCCAGGCAAACGGCGATAAAGATGAATATTCCGACATTTTTCATTATTGCACCCCCTAAACTGACAGTTGCTTCTTCTCTTCATCCACCCCGATACGCCCTGGATAACGACGAAACTCCAGGCCGGCGGCTTCTAAAATACCAGAACCGGAATGGAAAAACAGCATATCGTGATTTATTTTTGCCCGCCCAGGTGCGATTTCATCCCGCGTTCTTCTGTTGCTCGATCCGCTTGACGAGTTCCTTGAGCAGCCGGAGGGCTTCCCGGCCGTCCCTGTCCAGTACGGCACCTTTCATCTGCAGCAGCTCCTGCTCGGTCACGTTCAGCACCATATCCTTTCTCCTCCTGGGAATCTATCATTCTTCCACCGCATGGTTATCCATGAAAAGGAAATAGAAGCACGGCATCAGAAAAAGAGCCACCATAATTTCCATCAGCAGGCCCCCGATGGCCGCTATGGCCATGGGCTGCAGCATGTCGCCGCCGGCTTCAATGGCCAATGCCAGGGGAACAAGCCCGAACAGAATGGCCGTTGAAACCATGACGATGGGTCGCAGTCGCAACTTGGCCGCCGTGATGATTGCCTGTCGTACAGGCAGGCCGCCCTGGTTCTGCAAAGAGCCGGCATAGGTGAACAGCAGCACGCCCGCATTGACCGTCGCCGCCAGGACCACCAGGATGCCGATGATGACCGTGGCGCTGAGCGGTTTGCCTGTTGCCAGCAAAAGACCGATCGAGCCGGACAGGCAGAAAGGCATGGCGCCCAGGATAAGGGCCGGCAATTTGAGGCTGTTGAACTGCACGGCCAGCACGATGAAGGAAAAAAACAATGCAAAGACCAGGATCAGCACCACGTCCCGGGTCATCTCGGCCATCATTTGGGCCTGCCCGCCGTAGGTGATCTGATATCCTGGGGGCAGGCTTTCCTTTGCCATGGCGTCCCGCAACGTTGATAATGCTTCGCCCACGCTGACGCCGGCGGCGTCACCTCGCACGATCACCATTTTGACCTGGTCTTCACGGATGATCTCTACCGGGCCGGTGGCCGGAAGCACTGTTGCCAGATCTCCAAGGCGGACGAAACCGCCCTCCCGGGTGGCAATAAGCAGATTCTCCAGGTCGGTGCGATTGCGGATGCGGGACTCGGGCACCATCACCCGGATATCGTAGTCATTATCCCCCTCCCGCAACTGGGAGGGGACGCTGCCGGCCACGAGCGTCCGCAGGGAATCCGCTACTTCGGAAACGGCAACACCCATTTCCACGGCCCGGACACGATCCACGGCGACCTGCAGCTCCGGCTTGGATAAATCCATGGCAACATAAATATTGGTGAACCGGTTCAACCCGTTCATGGTTTGGGCAATCCTGCCGGCCAGTTCGAACAGTTGACCCAGGTCATCTCCCTGCACTTTGACCTCGATATCGGCATCGCCCAGTTTGCGCATGCCCTTGACCTTGGTCTGGGCCACGGAAATCTTCCCGCCCAACGACGGCACCCTGGCCACCACCGGTCGCAGCTGTTGAATAAATTCGGCGGTGCTGATGTCGCGTTCCGCGCGCGGCACCATCTGCAGGTTGAGTTCTCCCTCATTGGCTATTTCAAAGGTTATGGTCCCCACTGCACGGCCGCCAACCAGGGCAAACAGGCTCTCGATCCATGGATCGCCGGCAACCTGCTGTTCAATTTCGCTCATGACACGGTCGGTTTCGGCTACCGACGTGCCGGTGGGCAGCTTGACCTTGACCAGGACCCGCCCGTCGTCCATCTGCGGCAGAAATTCGCTGCCCAGGAGGGTGGCGGCATAGCCGCCGGCCACGAGAATCATCAGAAACAGGAGGATGACCACATATCGATAGGTCAGCGCCCGTCCCAGCACCCGTCCGTACGCTTCGGTAAGGCGGTCAACCAGTACAGCAAACCGGCTTTTACGCCTTCCACCGCCGGTCGATTGGCCGAGCAGGGCAGCCGTCAGCATGGGGGTCAGGCTGACCGCCGTGACCAGGCTGATCAGAACAATGCCCGCGATCACCAGGATCAGCTCCCTGAACAGCAGACTAACCAGCCCGGGCACCAGCAGAAACGGCACGAACAGGGCCAGAAAAGCCAGTGTCGCGGCAACCACCGCCGGGCCGATGTCGGCGGTGGCGGCGGTCACCAGTTCGTTGATCGGTTCATCGGGAGCCTCCTCGCGCCGCCGGGAAATAGCCTCGATCACCAGGATGGAATTATCCACCAGCACCCCGATGGCGATCACCAGGCCGCCCAGGGAGAAAATGTTGAGGGAAAACCCGGCCAACTGCATCAGGCCGAAATTCATGATCAGGATGAGCGGCAGGGCCGTGATTATCACCACAACCTGGCGCCAGGAACCGAGAAAAAGCCAGACGATCAGGACCACCAGTACGGCCGCCTCGATGGCCGCCGTGCGGACGCCGTCAAGGGCGTCGGTCACATACAGTCCCTGGTTTTCCACCATGCCCAACACGATCCCTCCGGGCAGATCGGGTTGGAGTTCAGTCAGCGTGTGTTCCACGGCCCGGGACACCTCGACGGTATTGGCGTCCGCCTGCTTGAGCACGCTCACCTTGACCGCCGGCTGCCGGTCCAGTCGGGTGATGACCCGCGCCTCCCGGTGGGCGTCAACCACCTCGGCCACATCCCGCATGGTAACGCGCCTGGCGCCGTCGCGCAGCAGAACGACGTTGCGGATATCCTCCAGGGAGGTGAATTCGCCCATGGTCCGGGCGATGATCTCCCGCGGGCCGACCGTGAGACGGCCGCCAAACTGCTCGATATTTTCATCACGCAGGTGTTTCAGGACATCGCCAACGGTAAGGCCGTATTTTTCCAGGGAGTCGGGATTCAGGTGCACGCGGATTTCGCGTACCAGGCCGCCGATGATCTCGGTGCCGGCCACGCCGGGGACCGCCAGCATCCTGTCCTGGAGCCATTCATCGGTCCAGGTGCGCAGTTGCACCAGGTCCAAAAGATCGGAACGCACCGTGAGCTGCAGGATCGGGATCTGCGACGGATCGGCCTTGAAAATCACCGGCGGATCGATATCCCGGGGCAGTTTGCGCGCCACCCGCGCCAGGGCGGCCGCGGCGTCCTGATAGGCGACGTCGATGTCCCGCCCGTAGCCGAAATTGGCTGTCAGGCTGTACATACCTTCGATGGAGGAGGATTCCAGGTAATCCAGCCCGTCGACCGTCATCATCTGACGTTCGATGGGATCGGCCAGATTGCGCTCGATCTCCTCCGGCGTGGCACCGCTCCAGAAGATGTTGAGCTTGATCATCGGATAGGTCATGTCCGGCAGGAAATTGACCGGCAGACGCCACAGGCCGTACAGGCCGAGCACCGTCAGTGCCAGCGCGATGGCGGAAGTCGCCAGGCGGCGGCGGACCGTGTATTCGGTGATTTTCATGAACGGCCGGCACTTTCGGCCGCTTCCGGGGATAGGGGAGTCGGTTCCAGTACCTTGACCACGGCGCCGTCCTTGAGTTTTTCCAGGCCGGCGACAACAAGCCGGTCACCCGTTCGCAGACCGGAAAGAATCTGGACGCGCCCATTAATCTCCATTCCGGTGTCGAGCTTGCGCCGCACCGCTTTTCCGTCTTCCACGACGAAGGCCGTGAAACCGCCTTCCGGAGTGGCAACCAGACAGTTGTCCGGCACCGTGATGGCGTCGCTTATCCGGGCCAGCACCACCTCGATGCGGGCAAACATGCCCGGGATCAGATCCACCGGATCAATCAGGGTGACCTCAACGGTTCGGGTATGCGTGTGTTCATCAAGTTGAGGAAAAATCCGGCTGAGGGTCCCCTGGAACAGGGTTCCGGGATAGGCATCGAGTTGCACCTCGACCGGCATGTCTTCCCGAACCTCGGTTGAGATCGTTTCAGGAATAGCGGACCGCACCACCAGGCTGGCCGGGTCGAAAATCTCGATCAATGGCGTACGCGGGGCCACATAGTCGCCTTCGGTCACATAGACCTTGGCAACTATACCGTTCCATGGGGCAGTAAGGGAATAATCTTCCGTACTTTCCATGGCCTTGGCATATTGGGCCCGGGCATTTTCATGGGCCGAACGGGCGCCGTCCAACTCGGAGCCGGGAATGGCGCCGCCCTGGACCAATTGCGCAATCCGCTGCAATTCCGTCTCCTTTTCCTTCAGGGCCTGCGCGGCCGCGGCCAGTTGCGCCCGGGCGGCTTTGTTCCGGCTGATCCGGAGCAGAACCTGCCCCTTTTCAACCTCGTCGCCCTCGCGGACCATGCAGCTTGCAATCGCACAGGGTTCCACCGGCCCCTCTCCCGGAGAAGCCAGCCGGGCCGTGCGCGTCGGCGTTACTTCTCCCGTCAAGGTCACGTTTTTTGCAAGCGGCTGGCTGGTGACGACTTCGACCCTTACCGTAGGCAGAGTTTTTTTGGAGTCTTCATTGCCCCCGGGTGAGGACAAAATATCCTTTGCTGCGGCATCGACCTTTTGGCCATCGCGCTTTAGGTCATTTTCATTCGGCGTGCGGGACTGGACGACACCGAAGCCAATGAGACTCAAGAGCACAATTGAAAGTATGAACCACACCCGTTTCTTCATAGTGAATCCTCTCCTGTCGCAAGCTTCAGCTTCGCCATGGCGATATGATAGTCCGCCAATACGCGAGCATAATTGGTCTCGGATTGCAGCAACGCCGATTGCGCATCCAGCACATCGATCAGGGAACCGCTGCCCAAATCATATTTCATGCGCTCGATGCGCATACTCTCCTTGGCCTGTTCCACGGCCCGGCTGACCGCGCTGATCCGCTGTTCGCTTGATCGGATCTCAAGCGCGGCTGTTTCCACTTCCTGGCGGATCTGCAGCTTGAGTTTGCGCAGGCGCTCCTGGGAGGCCGCAAGGACAGCACGTTCCTGCCGAACCTGAGCGGAGGTCCGCCCACCTTCGAAAAGAGGAACCGACGCCCCCAACCCAACGACGCCGGCATCTTCGCTCTCGCCCGATCCGGCCTCCCGGCCGCCATAGCTTGCCAGCAGGGAAAGCGTCGGCCAGTACCCTGCCTTTGCCGCATCAACCCTGCTGGCCTGAGCTTCAAGGCGGGCCTGGGCTGACAGGTAATCGCCGCGCCGCAAAAGGGCAGTCTGCATCATATCCTCCGTGCCCTGCTGCCGAGCTGATTCAACCAGCAGTTCTCCCTCGATATCGATCTGCTCCGTTTCGTCATCCACGCCCATCAAGTTGACCAGCAGGCGCTTCAATACCGCAAGGGTATTCCGCTCGCGCTCCAGGCCCTGACGCAGATCGGCGAGACGCACCTCGGTCCGCAGCAGATCGACCCGCGCAGCCTTCTGCGCCGCCAGCAGATCGGATACCTGCCTGCGGTGCTCTTCCATGGCCGCCGTTGAAAATTCAAGGGACCGGATCACCTCCCGTTGGCTCAACATGGCGTAAAACGTGCTCGATACGTTAAAAATGAGCTCTTCCCGGGACCGCACCAGCCTTTTCTCCTCGGCAAGCCTGAGCAATTCAGCGGCATGGATCTCGCCGGTAATCCGCCCGCCAGTGAACAGCGGCATTTTTGCAACCAGATCGGCCCGGTAAAGGTCCCGGTCAAAAATACCCGGCTCCCCGTTATACCGGGCCGGGATCAGCCTCTGATCATCCAGGAAATGCTGCAGGCCGCCTTCAACGCTCACGGCGGGCCAACGGGCGGCCCGGACGGCGTCAAGCTTTGCCTCCGCTGCGGCGACATCCCATTGGCTGGCGGCGATTTCCGGATTGTTGGCCAGGGCGGTTTGAATGGCCGTGGCGATGGTCAGAGGTCCGTGCATCGATACCGGCTGTGCCGCTGTTTCCCGGTACTCCGTCACCTGGGGAATGAGGCTTGTGCTTTGAGAACGCGGCACGGGACTATATGGATCGGTCGGCAGCATGAACACGCAGCCACCCGTCAACGCTGTGTGGACGGCGATTGCTCCATAAAATGTCACTCGCACCAGAAATTTCCTGATCGCGTATTGCGGGAACATTAGCATTTGACCAATCTTGCGTCGCGGCTGCATTCGTAATCCAACCTTCACCATCCGACCTCACCTGATATATGAGCGCATATCTTTCTTGTGAAGACGAACTCATTTGCGAAAAATGATCTGAAAATGGAATCGTTGTCACCGGCTGACCTGGAATAACTTTCCGGAACGACACGCCAGCAACATGTTCCTGAAGGATCAGACCCCCGATCGGCAATCAACGCTGAATAAGAGGAACGATCATGTTGTCCCTCTCTTCCATTTTCCATGCCAGAAATTTTTCGAAGCCATCATCCATCCGGTATTGTTCCATATACGTACAATGCGTATAACTTCACCGTTACCCCGGACCTGTCGAAACAAATTTCCCCTGTTTGCAAATTAGACACCGAGGAAGCAGAATGTATAAATATTAGACAGCTTCGTTCTCTCTCTCAGGTTCTGTCGGTGTAGAAAAAAGAAAGACCTCTGTGGCGCAAACATTTTCCCTTGCTGCAGAATAGACCACAAAGTGGTAGCAATCGAACATGATCCATGCTATCCAAAAGCACGAGAAGAGGGGTGCGATTGTCATCTTTCTTTCGCCGGTGGCCGGAACGGCGGCCAGATTATGGGAAAGGCGGTTATGCCTGCTCAGTTGTCCGGCATAAAACAAAACCATGGAGGGTGTTATGCAAAAGATCGTACGGATAGGTCTTGCGGTGTTGTTCGTAAGCATTTTGAGTTCGGCCGTGTACGCGGCGGTGGCCAAATGGGTTTTCGTGCCCAACGCGGGGTCCAAAACCCTCTCCTTCATCGATCCCCAGAAGGACATGGTCATAGGCCACTGTGAGACCGGGGCTACCGGCTGGCTCGCCTGTCTCACTCCTGACCTGAAAAAAATCTATGTCGGCAATAACGGCGAGGAAACCGTAACCGTGGTGGATGCGGAAAATCATACAACCCTCAAGCAGCTCACCACCGGAAAGAATCCGAAACATCCGCTGGTGACCCCGGACGGCAAATATGTGCTCGTCAACCATACCGGCGAGGTGAAGGCAACTCTCTTTGACACGGAGACGGAAAAGGAAGTGGCTTCTTTCGCGGTCGACCCTGTGAACAAGGATGCCAAAGGGCCGAAAATGATGCACTCCGCCTTCACCTGGGACAGCAGGTTCGCCTTTGTGCAGAACTATGCCGACAGGAAATCCTATGTGCTAAAAATACCCTCACTTGAAGTTGCGGCGACCATCGACGGCGACAGCCCGGCCCACTACTTCGTCCCCACTCCTGACAACAGGCAGGTTTGGATCGTCTACGAGGGCTCCGATGCCGACAAGATCAACCCGTCGGTCTCCATCGTCGATTTAGCCAGTTTCCAGGAAATAAAGAAAATCGTTATTTACATTCCCGAAGGCGAACCCATCGAGGGCCATCACGGCATCTTCACCCTGGACGGCAAATACTACTTCTTCTGTAACCGCGGTCCCGGTCCGAATTTCGGCGGCAGCACAGTGGCGATCATCGACGTGGCGCAGCAGGAGATAGTCAAGACGCTGAAGGCCGCCAACGGCATCGGGCATCCCTATCTGTCACCGGACGGCAAGTACGTCGTTCTCACCCCGTACGGCTCCAATATCATCACCGTGGTAGACGCCCAAACCGGTGAACGGATCAAGGATGTCACCGTGGGCACCGGCAACCATGTCGGCCACATGGTGTTCAGCGAGGACGGCTCCAAAGCCTATGCCACCAATGCCTCGGATGGAGCGGTCTACACCATTGACATGAAGACCCTGGAGGTAGGCAAGGGCATCCCCACCGGGGAGAAGGCCGCCATGATCATCAACACCTATACCAACCTCTTCGAGGTGCCGGGAGTGTATCACTGAGGATACGGCATCAACCATCCTGCACACACTGATCGGCAAACAGAAAAGCCGGGCCTGCGGAAAACCGCCGGCCCGGCTTCCCAATCCTGCCTCGTCGCCATTCGATCCGTCTTTCAGGGCGTCTGTCTACAAACTGATCACACCTTCTCCGGAACGTCTAAAAAGTATACATTTCATCCTGTTCCCGGGTCCAAGGCAACCTGAACAGAAGACAAGCCTGATGGAAAATCACAGGAGGTGGCTATCACTTGTCAGCCGTCCTTTTGCCCGGCTTGATGATGACATAGATCTGCTGCGGCGTGGTCCCGTTGGCCCTGGCAATGGCGAAAAGGGTCTGATCGGCGTCCTCGACCTGCAGCCCTGCTTCTTTCAGCAGATCAAGGGCTTTACCGAGGTTAATGCTCTCTTTTTGCGAAAACTTTTCCAGCGAAGAAAGCTCGGCGCGGCCATAGGGCGGTTCACCGTACTTCTCGGCCGCGGATTGCTTGAAATACGACCCGATCTGGACCACGGTGCTCATGGGAGGGACATTGAAATAGGTCCCGACCGCGACAACGGCCGTGATCAACAGACCGATATTGAAGGAAGGGGTGAAGACCCGGATCTCTTTCATCCTGTTCTTCATGTACGATTTGACAACGCTCCAGTTATAGTAGATGTGCAGCATGCCGGCCAGCAGAAAAAGAAACCCGACGGTGACATGCTGGTCTCCCCACTCTGTCTTGCTGAGCCCCCAGAATTGCCAGCCCGCCCAATACGCCACCCTTCCTTCCGGGACTATATAGAGGATTATTGAGTTGAGGACCAACAGGACCAGCGATGTCAGCATGGTCATTGAAGTAATTTTGCGCATGTTCATGCTTTTTCCTCCTTTCGGGCTTGCTTTTTCAGGCAGGTGTTCGAGTTATCCCGCAAACTGAAAAAAAGACCGGGAAACCCGCCCAAAGCATCCCGGAAAAAATTCATGTTCCGGGGGAAAGTTCCCCCGGAATCATACCTTGCAAAAATTACCAGCGGTTGCCGTAGCCTCTGCCGTAGCCCGAACGCTTGTCATTCGGGCCGAAGCCGCGGCCATAGCCGTAGCCCCGGCAATTCGGATTGGGACCGTAGCCGTAGCCGTACGGAGCATCGATGTTCGCCGCCCGGGCTGTTTCCGCCAGCTTTTCCCGATTGTCCGTCAATCGCCCGGCAAGTTCACGAACCTTGGCCGGATCCGGATTTTCGCCCGCCATCAGGGCATTCATCTCCGCCCGATCCACCGCCAGTTCCCTGCGCAGTTGGGCGGTATCGTCCATGAATTTCTTGTACGCGGCATCATCGACATTGACGCCATAGCCTGGGCGCGGGCCGTCTCCGCCCCCGGGACCTCCGCCATACCAGGCATAAGCGCTGACGGCTGTCAAACCGAGTCCCAGGGACACAACCATGGTGAGTGCCAGAATACTTTTCTTCATACGATGTACCTCCATTCAAGGGTAAGGATTGATGTTATCATCTCTGTATCAAATTCCATGCCTGAAACCATGGTAGATACATATCCATTTGAAATTATGATGTTTTATCACGACACGCAACGGTTTCGCCGATACCGGCGCCATGTCGGCACGGATCTTGCTGATTATAAATTGAACATCTGGGGGCAGAAAGTGTCTAATATTTAGACATTGCCAATGGCCACCGGCGGAGGGATCATTTTGCGGAAAAAAAGAACAACACGTCACGGCATCATATCCTCATGGATGGTGATCGGCGTGAGCCTTATCCTCGCTGTCGCCGTCATCATCCTGACGGCAATCAACTACAACCGTCAGCAGCAGGGTCTGCAGCAGATGCTGAGCGAGAAAGGCGAGGCCCTGATCAAATCATTTGAAGCGGGGACCAGGACCGGCATGAGCGGTCTTTACGGCAATGAAGCCAGGCTCCAGACCCTGCTGACGGAAACCGCCTCGCAGCAGGATATTCTCTATATCGCTCTGGTGGACAGTTCCGGAAGGATTCTGGCCCACAGCGAGGCGGCCAGAAAAGGCGAACAGTTTGTCGCCCCGTCCTTCATCGAAGATCTTACCGCAGCCGATGAATCGGCCTGGCGCATACTGCGTGACGGGACGGGGCAGCCGATCTCGTTCGAAGTGTACAAAAAATTTCTGCCGCTTTTGACCGAGCCCGGTATTCAGCAGAGAATTCGGGGCATGAGGGACATGCCGGGAGAAGTCCATACAGGCGTCAACGCGTGGCCTCAGGCTCGTTGGATGGAGGGGCTGCCCCGGGACCGCATCCTCGATCCCGAGCAACGTCCGGCAATATTCGTAGGGATGGATGCCGTCCCCTACGTGGCGGCAATGGAAGAGGACTTCCGGATGGTCCTCATCACCTCGGCCATCATCGTTCTGCTCGGCATGGCCGGTGTCGTCTCCCTGTTCTGGGCGCAAAGCGCCACCCGGTCGAAAAAACTTCTGCAGGATACCCGCGCCTTTGCCGCGGAAATGGTAGCCTGCCTGCCGGAAGGAATTATCGTCACCGGTCCGGCCCGCAAGATCACCTTCATCAACGCCATCGCCCTGGAGATGCTTGCCCTTGACAGGCGGCAGGCTGTCAACAGGGCACCCGCGGAGATACTGCCCGCGGAGCTGAATGAACTGCCCACGGCGGTTTCGGGGGAAAAAGCCGTGCTGGAGAAAGAGCTGGTCCTGGCCGGCCTGCAGGGACGGGACCGTATCGTTGCCGTCAGCGTGAGCGATATTGTCGCGGAGGAAGGGAACTATATCGGCACCATGTTCATTCTCCGCGACCTGACCGAGATCAGGCGTCTGCAGGCTGATATCCGGAAACAGGAAAAAATGGCGGCCATCGGCAACCTTGCCGCCGGCGTAGCGCATGAAGTCCGCAATCCTCTCAGCTCCATCAAGGGGTACGCCACCTATTTCGGCTCGCTCTTTGCCGAGGACAGCGAGAAGAAAAAGGCGGCCGAGGTTATGACGGCCGAGGTGGATCGCCTGAACAGGGTCATTTCCGGACTGCTGGAAATTGCGCTGCCATCGGACATCAAGCCGCGGCCAACGGATATCCCGCTCCTGCTTTCCTCCTCCCTCCGCCTTGTGCGGCAGGAGGCCGAGGATGCCCGAGTCCGGATAACCACCTCCATCGGCCAGGACATCGAACCGTATCCGCTCGATCCCGACCGCATGACCCAGGTTCTGATCAATCTTTACATCAACGGCATCCAGGCCATGCCCGGCGGCGGCGAGCTGACGGTAACCGCCCGGAAGAACAATGCAGGCATCATGATTGCCGTCGCCGACACCGGCATCGGCATCCCCGAGGGGGATACCGGTAAAATATTTGACCCCTACTATACGACCAAAAACACCGGGACCGGCCTTGGCCTTGCCGTTGTCCGAAAAATCGTGGAAGCGCATGACGGCACCGTTGAGGTCAGAAGCAACGCCCAGGGATCACGGTTCACCATATATCTCGGCGATGGCGGGTGAACTTTCGATTTTTTTCTTTGCCCACCCTGGCCTGAATCAAGACGGCAGCCAGGGGAGCATGATGAAATACACCCCAAGGGCCCCGACAAGAACTCCGGCCCCTTTTCTAAACCAGACGGAGCCCTGCTGAAACGAGGAGTTTGCCAGAAGTCCCCGCACCGCTGCCGCCGAACTGCCGGCAAGCAAGATCGGCAGGCAATGGCCAGCGGCAAAAAGCAGCAGCAGCAGAAGACCGGTGGCAATTTTCTCCTGGACCGTAATGATCGCCAGGATGGGAGCGATGAAGCCGAAGGTGCACGATCCGGACAGGATGCCGAAAGCAAGCCCGAGGACAAAAGCACCCCATAATCCCTTGATCCGCAGCCTGGACAGGG
>Ga0209269_1000464_pt1 | contig 38151 bp, 37 predicted proteins | sample MTBAKMMethaMetaG_FD_187455 | JGI IMG/M metagenome (GOLD analysis project Ga0209269, IMG submission 187455) | Enrichment culture microbial communities from Arthur Kill intertidal strait, New Jersey, USA, that are MTBE-degrading - MTBE-AKM (Arthur... | ecosystem: Environmental > Aquatic > Marine >... | reverse complement strand
TCCGTACCGGTGGGGGGTTGCCGCTGAAGCGGATCTACACCCCGGAGGATTTGGAGGGAACGGAGTACGGCCGTGACCTGGGCTACCCGGGGATCTACCCGTACACGCGGGGAGTGCAGCCGACCATGTACCGTGGCCGGTTCTGGACGATGAGGCAATACGCAGGATTCGCCACGGCGGAGGAGTCGAACGCCCGCTACCGTTACCTTCTGTCCCAGGGGACCACGGGGCTGTCGGTGGCGTTCGACCTGCCGACGCAGATCGGCTACGACTCGGACCACGCCATGGCCCAGGGTGAAGTGGGGAAGGTGGGCGTGGCGATCGACAGCCTGGTGGACATGGAGACGCTGTTCGACCGGATCCCGCTGGACAAGGTGTCGACGTCGATGACGATCAACGCGCCGGCGAGCGTTCTGCTGGCGCTGTACATTGCGGTGGGCGAGAAGCAGGGCGTGTCGATGGAGAAGCTGTCGGGGACGATCCAGAACGACATTTTGAAGGAGTACATCGCCCGGGGGACGTACATCTTCCCGCCGAAGCCTTCCATGCGCCTGATCACGGACATCTTCGAGTTCTGCAGTTCCCACGTGCCGCAGTGGAACACGATCTCGATCTCGGGTTACCACATCCGGGAGGCGGGAAGCACGGCGGTGCAGGAAGTGGCGTTCACGCTGGCGGACGGGATCGCGTACGTGGAGGCGGCGGTGAAGAAGGGGCAGGACCCGAACGTGTTCGGGAAGCGCCTGAGCTTCTTCTTCAACGCGCACAACGACTTTTTGGAGGAAGTGGCGAAGTTCCGTGCGGCGCGGCGGCTGTGGGCGAAGATCATGAAGGATCGCTTCGGTGTGACGGACCGCACGGCGCAGACGCTTCGTTTCCACACGCAGACGGCGGGAAGCACGCTGACGGCGCAGCAGCCTGAGAACAACATCGTGAGGGTGGCGGTGCAGGCGATGGCGGCGGTGCTGGGCGGGACGCAGAGCCTGCACACGAACAGCTACGACGAGGCGCTGGCGCTGCCGACGGAAAAGAGCGTGGGAATCGCGCTGAAGACGCAGCAGATCGTGGCGTACGAATCGGGAGTGACGGAGACGGTGGACCCGCTGGCGGGAAGCTACGTGGTGGAGTCGCTGACGAACGAGATCGAGAAGCAGGCGTCGGAATACATCGGGAAGATCGACGGGATGGGCGGGATGCTGTCGGCCATCGAGAAGGGATACGTGCAGCAGCAGATCCAGGATGCGGCGTACACGACGCAGAAGGCGATCGAGTCGAACGATCAGATCGTGGTGGGCGTGAACAAGTTCCAGGTGGTCGAAGGGAAAAGCGACCGGACGCTGCTTCGGGTGGACGCGTCGGTTGGAGCGGGCCAGGTGAAGAAGCTGCAGGCGATGAAGGCGGGCCGTGACAACCTGAAGGTCCAGTCGTGCCTGGATGGGATCCGCGCGGGAGCGAAGGACGAGGGAACGAACCTGATGCCGCTGATCGTGGAAGCGGTGAAGGCGTACGTGACCGAAGGCGAGATCTGCGGCGTGCTTCGCGAGGAGTTCGGCGAGTACCGGGAAAACATCGTCCTCTAGGGATAGGGAGGAGACGAAGGAAGCCATGAGTGAACGAAAAGTGCGAGTGATCGTGGCAAAACCCGGTCTTGACGGGCACGACCGGGGTGCGAAAGTGGTGGCGCGGGCGCTTCGTGACGCGGGGATGGAAGTCATCTACACGGGGCTGAGGCAGACGCCGGAGCAGATCGTGCAGGCGGCGGTGCAGGAGGACGCGGACGCGATCGGGATCAGCATCCTGAGCGGAGCGCACGAGTTCTACTTCGGGCGGATCATCGAGCTGCTGAAGGAGAGGAAGTCGTCGGACATCGTGGTGTTCGGCGGCGGCGTGATCCCCGAGGACGACGTGCCGAAGCTGCAGGCCATGGGCGCGGGGGCCATCTTCGGTCCCGGGACCCCGACGACCGTCTGCATCGACTGGCTCAACGCCGCCGTCCGGGAGAAATGGGCCAGGGAGACCGCCTAAGTGGAAAAGCTGATCGTAAAAGCACTTGACGGAGACCATCGCTCCATCGCCAGGCTGATCAGCCTGGTGGAAAGCGAGTCTCCCCAAGCCGAACATATCATGCGGAAGATTTATCCCCATTCGGGCAAGGCCCATATCATCGGGCTCACCGGGAGCCCGGGCGCGGGCAAGAGCACTCTTGCGGACAAGGTCATCGCCCACTTCAAGGAACTCGGCAAAACCGTCGGGGTCATTGCTGTCGACCCTTCCAGCCCTTTCACGGGCGGGGCAATCCTCGGGGATCGCCTCCGTATGCAGCAACATGCAGTCGACCCGGATGTGTTTATCCGGAGCATGGGCACCCGGGGCTCGCTTGGCGGCCTGAGTCGCTCGACCCAGGAAGCAGCCCTGATCCTGGATGCCTGCGGAAAAGATGTCGTCATCATTGAAACGGTCGGGGTCGGCCAATCCGAAGTCGATATCGTCAAAATAGCAGATACTGTGGGTCTTATCCTCGTTCCAGGCATGGGAGACGACATCCAGGTCATGAAGGCGGGAATCATGGAGATCGCGGATGTCTTTATCGTTAACAAGGCAGACCGCGATGGAGCCGACCGGGTATCGACAGAGGTTAACATGATGTTGGACCTCCTGGGCATGCGGCCCTGGCGTCCGCCGGTCCTCAAGACGATCGCCGAACGGGGGGAAGGCGTGCAGGAAGTGGTTTCCGAGATGATCCGCCATGCGGATTTCCTCCACGTGAGCGAGGAAGGGCGCCGGAGGAAATGGCAACGCCTGGGAATGGAGGTCGAGGAAATCCTTCGCAGGGAGATCGCAAGCCTGGTGGAAAGCGCGTGGGAAAAGGAGAAGTCTCCGGAGCTTTTCGAATCCCTTGCCGGCCGAAAAACCAACCCTTACGAGGTGGCAGAACGGGTTCTCGGAAACATCCTGACTGACGCGAGTGATTGAAAGCATCCTCCCCGGACGGGTGCATTGCCATTTTCTCGTTCGCGACAGGTTGTCCGCCCAGGGGAATTTTTGACTATTTCCCGGCAGGGTGGCCTTGCCCGTCAATGTTATGATTAGCAGGCGTCGATGAGGTTATCCAAGGAGGTTGGTAGGATATGCGCGTTGCCATCGGCTCGGATCATGCCGGTTTTGCCCTCAAGGAAAAGATCAAGGGCTTCCTTTTGGAATTCGGTTGCGAAATCCACGATTTCGGAACTCACTCCGCGGAACTGAGTGTCGATTACCCGGACTACGGCTTCAAGGTCGGGGAAAGCGTCGCTTCCGGGCAGTCCGACAGGGGAATCCTGATATGTGGGTCCGGAATCGGGATGTCAATCGCAGCGAACAAGATACCGGGAGTCTACGGGGCCCTCTGCAACGATCCGACGACGGCCCGGCTGAGTCGAATGCATAATAATTCCAACGTCCTTGTCCTCGGCGGAAGGATCCTCGGCGAAGAATTAGCAAGGGAAATCGTCAAGGTCTGGCTTGAAACCCCGTTCGACGGAGGACGGCATGTCGCTCGCCTCAGGAAGATCGAATCCTATGAATCCCAGATGGCCTCTTTCCCGGCCAGGCCAAACGGCAACCCGCTGATTATCCTCGACCACCCGCTGATCCAGCATAAGGTCGGCATCATCCGCGACCGCAACACTTCGGTTAAGGAATTCAGGGAACTTGTCCAGGAAATAGCCGGCCTCATGGTTTACGAGATCACGCGCGCCCTTTCCCTGGAAGAGACGGAGGTCGAAACTCCCATCGGTCGAACAAAAGTCCTGACGCTCTCGGGAAAGAAGTTGGCCATCGTACCCATCCTCAGGGCAGGACTCGGCATGGTCGAGGGCATCCTGCGCCTCATCCCGAACGCAAAAGTTGGGCACATCGGCCTTTACAGGGATCCAGAAAGCCTCATGCCCGTGGAATATTATTGCAAACTCCCCGGGGATATCGAGGAACGGGACATTTTTATCCTCGACCCGATGCTTGCAACGGGAGGTTCTTCAGCCGCCGCCATCGAACTGATCAAGAAGAGGGGCGGAAGGAAAATCACACTTGTGTGCCTGATCGCTGCCCCTGAAGGAGTGGCCCTCGTCCACAGGAACCACCCGGAAATCCCGATCTTCACGGCGGCTCTCGACAGCCACCTGAATGACCATGGATACATCGTTCCTGGCCTGGGAGATGCGGGTGACCGCCTCTTCGGCACGAAATAGGATCTGAATCCCCATCCAGGAGGACGGGAGGGGCGGCCTGCCTTGAATCTCTTGACCTTGCAATTCCTGGCGGCGTTAGGGTGGGGCGTACTCGTGACGCCGCTGTCCATCTCATTGGCGCGCCGGTTCAGGGTACTGGATGCACCGGGTGACCGAAAAATCCACAGCGGAATCGTTCCCCGCGGGGCAGGTATCGTCGTGTGGCTCGGCTACCTCCTTTGGGTTTTGCTCTCCGGGTGGTCGTTACCGTCAACCCGGCTGATTGCAATCGGTGGGACCCTGGTTTTCCTGGTGGGATACGTGGACGACATGAAGCAGACGTCGCCCTTTGCCAGATTGGCATTTCACGGGATTGCCGCCATGATCGTCATCCTGCCCTTGCCCCTGGGTTCCCTGGAGAAAGCGCTCCTGGTCTTCTGGATTGCCGGATGCACTAACGCTTACAACCTGATCGACGGAATGGACGGACTCTGTCTCTCCCTTTCGATCGTTACCGCCGGCATCCTTTCCGTCTTCGGGGACATAGCCCTCTGGCTGCCTTTAGCGGGACTCTGCTCTGGGATACTTGTCTGGAACTTTCCTTCCCCCCGGGCACGAACTTTCCTGGGCGACGGAGGGAGCACCTTGCTGGGTTTCCTTTGCGCCTCGCAAATGGCGACAAGCTTGCACTTTGCTTCCCTTGACCCGCTCAGGATGATCCCTGTGCTGGCCTTGCTGGGAGGATTACCGGTTTTTGACACGCTCGTGGCCGTGGGAAGAAGGCTTGTAGGAGGCCGTTCGCCCTTTCTTCCGGACCGCGGGCATATCCACCATCGACTGTTGGATCGATCATTTCCCGTGACCGCTATTATTGTCACGATGGGATCGATGCACCTGTCTCTTCTTCTGGCCGGTATCGGCATGTCCCGCTTCCTTTCAGCCATAAACCCGTAATCGAACCGACGAGGGAGACGAAAACAATGGGACACACCCGAAAAAAAGTCTGCATCATAGTGGGGACAAGGCCGGAAGCCATCAAGATGGCCCCGGTCGCCTTGCGTGTGGCAGGGTCTTCAGGACTTGAATGTTTCCTCCTGGCCACCGGACAGCACACCCAGATGCTGCACCAGGCGCTCGATCACTTTGGCCTTCGGGCAGACGTCGACTTGAACGTCATGAAAGAACGACAGACGCTGGATTACCTTACCGCAGCAGTCCTTGAAGGGGTCGGGCAAGTGCTGGACCGAAACCGCCCCGATGTCGTCCTGGTCCACGGCGATACGACAACAACGTTTGCCGCTTCCCTGGCGGCGTTTTACAGGAAAATTCCCGTCGGTCACGTGGAAGCCGGGCTCAGGAGCCGTAATATCTTCCTGCCGTTCCCCGAGGAGATGAACCGGCTTTTGACGGATCGCCTCGCTTCACTGTGGTTCGCACCAACCGAAGGGGCCCGGAAAAACCTTGAGCTTGAAGAAATCCCGAAGGATCGAATCTCAGTCACGGGAAACACGGTGATCGATGCCTTGCTATGGACACGTGAAAACCGGACAAAGCCCACCCTGGGATCGCTCCAGGCCCTTCCCGAAGAAGCCGAAATGATCCTTCTCACGGCTCATAGGCGGGAATCATGGGGAGAACCCCTATACCGAATCTGCAGAGCCGCAGAGAAACTCCGCGCTTCCTACCCGAATCTCTGGCTTTTGATCCCGATGCACAAGAACCCCGCCGTACGCGAGACGATCGAAGCCTTTTTCACGAATCGTGAACGGGTCATCCTCTGCGATCCGCTCGATTATCCGGATTTTGTCTGGGCAATGAACCGAAGCCGCCTGATATTGAGCGATAGCGGGGGAGTGCAGGAAGAGGCTTCCGCGCTTAAAAAACCGGTCCTTGTCCTGCGTGAGGTCACCGAAAGGCCCGAAGCGGTAGAATCGGGTTCGGCCCTGCTGGTGGGTACGGACGAGGAGAAGATCCTGAATTCGGCCATTCCACTCATTGAAGATGAAAAAGCTTACGAGGAATTGCTCTTAAAATGCGTCAACCCCTTCGGGGACGGACATGCGTCGGACAGGATCGTCCATGAAGTCGAGAGGTTCCTCGGGTTTCGGAACTGACCGACCGCAGCGGGATATCATCCCGTGAGAGGAGTGAAGGACTTTGAACCATAAACTGGTGTTGAGGGGTGATCGGCCCCTGAAGGGAAGCATCACGGCCCAGGGCGCGAAGAACGCAGCCCTTCCCGTCATGGCAAGTGCGCTTCTAATGAAAAACGGGACCCTGGAATTGAGCCGGGTTCCAGACCTCCATGACATCCAGACGATGTCCGACCTTTTGAGGAACCTCGGGGCAGAGGTCCACTTCTCCGAAGGTAAAATGAACATCGTGACGCCGGACCAACTTGACTGGGCAACCCCTCCCGCGCTCGTCAGAAAAATGAGGGCTTCTTCCCTGGTACTGGGCCCCTTGCTCGCACGCTGCCATCGGGCTGTCCTGCCCCTTCCCGGAGGCTGTGCCATTGGGAGCCGGCCCATCGACCTGCACCTGAAGGGACTGACCAAGATGGGGGCGGAGATCCGGCTGGAGCACGGGTCCGTCCACGCGGAGGCCAGTAGGCTCAAGGGTGCGCGCATCTACCTTGACTTCCCTTCGGTGGGCGCCACAGAGAACCTCCTTATGGCTGCCGTCCTTGCCGAAGGCGAAACCGTGATCGAGAATGCGGCAAGGGAACCGGAAATTTCAAACTTGGCTGAAACACTCATTCGCATGGGGGGCCAGATCGACGGAGACGGAACCGGCACGATAAGGGTCAAGGGCGTTGAGGAACTGCACGGGACGGAGATCACGATCATCCCCGACAGGATTGAGGCATCCACCTATATCCTGGCCGGAGCAATCACAGGAGGAGACGTGACGGTAAAAGGAATGGAACCCGAACACCTGGAAGCCCTCCTGGCCAAGCTGGAGGAAGCAGGAGCCCATCTTTCCATACAGGGCGATTGCGTCAGGACCCTGCCGGATACCCTGCTTTCGGCTGTCTCCCTGAAAACACTGCCTTACCCCGGCTTCCCGACTGACCTCCAACCGCAGATCATGGCAGCGCTGTGCCTGGCCAGGGGCACAAGCGTCATCCAGGAGCGTGTTTTTGAATCCCGCTTCCTTCACGTAAGCGAACTCAAGCGGATGGGATGCCAGATCGAGTTGCAGGGAGACACGGCAATCATCACAGGGGTCGAGCACCTTACGGGTGCGGAAGTCAGGGCCACCGACCTGCGTGCAGGCGCCGCTCTCGTGCTCGCCGGCCTCGCTGCCAACGGCTACACTTGCATCTACCAGATGGGGCATATCCAGCGAGGATATGAGAACATGGTGGAAAAACTCCGCTCCCTGGGAGGAGATGTAGAGATCGTCCCGTGCGACGAAAACGAGGGTCCCAAATTCTAGAGCCAAAGAGCGGGGAGGAAAGATCATGTCCTGGAAAGACCACATCGTCAGGAAATCCCTAACGGACATTGAGCCATACAAGCCGGGGAAGCCCATCTCGGAGGTGCAACGGGAACTCGGTTTGCAATCCGCCATCCGGCTTTGCTCTAACGAGAACCCTTGGCCTCTGCCGGAAAAAGTGGTTGAGGCCGTTCGCCTTGCCTCGAGTGAAACCTGTCGCTACCCGGACCCTGCCGCATACCGACTCAAGAGGGCAATCGCCATGAGTTGGGGACGCTCCCCGGCCGAAGTCATCGTCGGTGGGGGAACGGAGGGAATCTTGTATTCCCTGTTCCAGTCGATCATCGACGAAGGGGACGAAGTGGCTTACGCTACCCCTACTTACCCTCTCTATCGTCTTGCTGCAGCCGCATCGGGAGCGCGAAGGGTCGAGGTCCCGACCGACGGCACCGAAGGAGAGACCGGGCTTGACCGGCTCATCGAAGCCTGCGGCCCCAGAACGAAAGCCCTCGTAATCTGCAACCCAAACAATCCGACAGGATCCATCATGACCCGGACCGACCTTACAACTTTGGCAAACTCCCTGAACGGCCGGGAAACCCTGCTCATCCTGGACGAAGCCTACGCGGATTATGTCGAGGACCCGAAGTATGCCTCTGGCATCGACCTTTTCGACCAACTCGGCAATGTCGTCATGCTGAGGACTTTCTCCAAGATCTACGGGCTGGCTGCCTTGCGCGTCGGCTATGCCATCGCCCCCAAGCCCGTTGTGGAGACCTACCTCAAGGTTCGAAAGGTTTTCGAAGTCAACAGCATCGCACAAAACGCTGCATTGGCCGCACTTTCCGAAACCAACTACATCCAGGAGGTCCGTGAAAGGACGCTCGCCGAACGCGAAAGGCTGAATTTTGCGCTTCGCGACATGGGAATCCGGGTTCATCCGACGCAGACGAACTTTGTCGTCCTGCACATCCAGGAGGCCAGGACCGTTTACGAGAACCTGCTTTCGGAAGGAATTATCGTCCGACTCGGTGACGACTTGGGTTACCCCGGACACTTAAGGGTGACAGTCGGCCTGCCGGAGGAAAACGACCTGTTCCTCCAGAGTCTCGGAAAGGTGCTGAAACGGCTTGCCGGAAGATGAGAAGGTCCCCCTTCCCGGCGTGAAGGTCATTTCGTTCGTTGGAAAAGCCGGAACCGGGAAAAGCCAAAGGGCACAGGTCCTGGCTAGGAATTTGGACATTGATTACATCCTCGATGACGGGCTTGTAATCCGAAAGGGGCAAATCGTTTCCGGGCGCAGTGCCAAGACCGAGAGAAACCAGGTGCGCGCGATTCGTCGCGCCATGATGGAGTTTTCGGATCACAGGCGGGAGATCCAGGAGTTCTTCCTGCAAGCACAGCCGTGTACCGTCATGATCATCGCCACTTCGGAGGGGATGGCCGTCCAGATTGCCAGGCGACTTGGTATTCCGGCCCCGGAAAGCGTGATCCGAATCGAGGACGTTGCGACACCGGAAGAGATCAGGCGAGCGAGACTGGAGAGGAAGGTAAAGGGACAGCATGTGATCCCCGTTTCCCAGGTCCAGGTTCGAAAAAATTTCGCGGGCAAACTCGTCGGCAAGCTAAGAGTCTTTTGGAAAGGGAAAAACAAGTACGAGGGCGAAAAGACGATCGTGAGGCCTCCGTTTAGCTTTATCGGAGCGCTCCGCATCGAACCCCAGGCCATAGAGGACCTCGCCCGTCATGTCGCCCTGCGAACCCCCCAAGTCAAAAGCATCCAGGAAATACGCATCAAGCCAAGCTCGGAGGGCGTTTCGCTGCAATTGAAAATCGGGGTTGTCCTGGGAGAGCGAAATCTCGTTGAGATCGCACGAACCGTCAAAGTGCGCATCTCCTCGAGCGTCAGCTATTTTATGGGCCTTGACGTCCGAGGGGTTGACGTCGTCGTCACGGAGGTGGAGCTCCATGGAGCGAAAGAATAACTTGATCATCTGCCCTTCCCCGGAAGAAATCGCCTCCCGGCGGAAAATCCTATGGTCGCGACTCCAGGATGACGTGTCAAAATGTCAGCTGTGCCCCCTGGCGGAAACGCGAAACCGAACCGTCTTTGGTGATGGACCGATGGAAACCTCGCTGATGTTTGTCGGAGAAGGCCCTGGAGCAGACGAGGATCAGCAGGGGCTTCCCTTTGTTGGGAAAGCCGGCCAGCTTCTGACCACTATCCTGACCGCAGCAGGGATCGATCGCGGGGGAATCTTCATCGGGAACGTTGTCAAATGCAGGCCACCGGGCAACAGGGTCCCTTCTGTCGAGGAAATGATGACTTGCGACACCTACCTCCAGACCCAGATCGCCCTGATTTCCCCAAGGATCCTCGTTCTCCTTGGAAGCACGCCGACACGCTGGATCCTCAAGACAACGGCTCCGATCGGGGAGCTCCGGGGGCGCTGGTTCAAGTGGCGGGGAATCGAGGTTTTCCCGATGTATCATCCAAGCTACCTCCTGCGCAACCAGTCCCGGGCTGCAGGCAGCCCCAAGGATCTCACCTGGAAGGACATACGGGAGGTCAAGAAACGCTGGGACGAAGTCCGGAATGAGGAGGAGTCCCGGGATGAACCTTCCTGAAGGCGAAAAGAAACCCCTGCCCTGCCACGTTGCAATCATCATGGACGGAAACGGACGCTGGGCAAAGAAGCGGGGACTGCCCCGGATCATGGGGCACCATGCGGGTGTCAGGGCGGTGGAGCGGGCGGTCAGAGCCGCAAGGGATGCCGGAATCAAGACTCTTTCCCTCTACGCCTTTTCAAGCGAAAACTGGAAAAGGCCCGAAAAAGAAGTCCTGGGCTTGATGGGCCTTTTTCGCCTAATTATACGGAGCAAGGTCGACCAGTTACTGCTGGAAGGTGCCCGGATCCGGTTTGCCGGGAAAATAGACGGCCTTCCCTCGGATGTACAGGATATTATCCGGGAAGCCGAGGGGAAAACAGCCGAACAAGTGGGCCTGCAGTTGGTTATCTGCCTCAACTACGGCGGGAGGCAGGAAATTCTCGATGCGTTCAACAGGGCTGCGGCTTCGGGGGAAGCCCGCCCTCTGGACGAAAAGGCATTCAGGAAGTACCTTTATCTTCCGGATGTTCCCGATCCGGACCTGATCATCCGAACAAGCGGAGAGATGAGGCTCAGCAATTTCTGGCTTTGGGAAAGCGCCTACAGCGAGTTTTATTTTACGGAAAAACTCTGGCCGGATTTTGGCCCCGAGGACCTCGAAAAAGCCCTGAACATTTACCAGGGGAGGGAAAGACGCTATGGATCCGTCTAGCCGCACCTTCGGCAGTGAAATCATAATTCGGGCCTTGAGCGGGGCCTTCGTGGTCCTGGCCATACTTGGTGGCATCCTCCTTGGAGGCATCTACTGGTCCTTCATCGTGACCCTGATCACCATGGTCTCCCTATGGGAGTTCTACAACCTCCTTTCCGTCAAGGTGAAGGTCACTCGCGGCATCGGCTTCATTTCTGCCCTGCTCCTTATCGCAGCAGCAACCCTTAATTTCAGTTCAGCGGCCATCCTTGCCATCACCGCCCTAATCCCGTTCCTTGTGCTCTGCATCGAGATCATACGACGCCAGATGCTCCAGAACAGCCATGCCATCTTCAACATGGGGGGAACCCTGGTCGGCCTTATTTTCATCGCTCTTCCCTGGACCTTCCTTGTGCTGCTCAGAGCAGAGCCATGGGGAACCATGCTCCTGATCACTCTTTTCGCCTGCACGTGGAGCTGCGATATCACGGCCTACCTTGTCGGAGTCCGTTGGGGAAGGACCTACCTTTGCGAAAATGTGAGCCCGAAAAAGACATGGGAAGGATTCGCGGCCGGCGTGGCGGGAAGCCTTTTCTGCGCAGGCCTTTTGGCCTTTGCCTGGCAGTTTCCACCCTTCCCGCTTCTCCTGCTGGGACTTCTCTGCGGCCTCGCCGGACAGATCGGTGACCTTGGAGAATCCCTGCTAAAACGCGAAGCCGGCGTCAAGGATGCGGGAAAACTGATACCCGGCCATGGTGGAATGCTGGACCGTTTCGACAGTATCCTCGTCAATGCCACGCTCGCTTTCCTGATCTTCGAGGTGATCTGGCATTGACCCGCACGGGAGCTATCCCTTCCGGGATTGCGGTGATCGGGGCCACAGGCAGTGTCGGAGGAGCCGTTTTGGACGTCTGCAGGAGTTTTCCCGACCGGTTCCATGTGTCAGCCCTGTCGGGTTTAGGCAACGTGTCAAGGATGGCAGCACTGGCAAACGAATTTGCCCCCGAACTTGTTTCGATGTGTGACCCCGAAGCGGCCTCAAGGCTCAAGCCCCTGGTCCCCCCCGGGACAAGGGTTCTTTCGGGAATCGATTCCCTGACAGAGGTCGCGCTTTTCCCCGGATCCAGTCATGTCGTCTTTGCATCATCGGGCACGGCAGCGATCCCCGCGCTCATGTCCGCCCTGGAAGCAGGAAGACCCGTGTCCCTGGCCAACAAGGAAAGCCTGGTCATCGCGGGCCCCTGGGTGATGGCCCTCGTTGGCAGCAAAGACCAGATGAGGCCGCTCGACAGCGAACACAACGCGGTCTGGCAATGCCTATCCGGGGAAATGGACCGGAGCATCCAGTCCATTGTCCTGACTGCATCCGGCGGACCTTTCCGGGCACTGGACACCCAGGAACTCGAGCGTGTCACCCCCAGGATGGCCTTGAGACATCCCGTCTGGGCAATGGGAGCGAAGATCACGGTTGACAGTGCGACCCTGATGAACAAGGGATTGGAAATATTGGAGGCCATGCAGCTTTTCAGGCTTCCTGCCGGCAAGGTCAGGGCTCTCGTTCACCCGCAATCGTTTGTCCATGGAATGGTCCTTTTTTCCGACTGCACAATGAAGTGGCTGCTCTCTAACCCGGATATGCGTATCCCTGCAGCTGTCGCCCTTGCCTATCCTGAAAGGCTCCAGATCGGAGATGCCGCCCTCGAATTCCCTCCACTCGAGACGTTGGCCCTTTCCTTCGAAGAACCCGACATCAACCGCTTTCCCTGCCTTTCCATCGCCATGGAGGCAGCCCGAACGGGTGGAGCGGCACCTGCCTTGCTCGTAGGGGCCGATGAGATCGCTGTAAAGGCCTTCCTGGAGGAACGTCTTCCTTTTACGGCAATCCCGCGCCTCATCGAAGAGGTCCTCACTTCTTACCCCGGTCCTTCCCCGACCTCCGCCGAGGAGGCAATCGCTATAATGGAATGGTCCAAGCGAAAAGCAACGGAGACTCTATACCCAGAAAAATCCTCGAGGAGGTCAGTCCCTTGATCGTCAGCCTATTTTCTTTTTTGCTCGTTATCGGTATCAGCGTTGTCATCCACGAACTCGGGCACTTTCTCTTTTCCATCCGTTTTGGTGTAAAAGTTTACGAGTTCGCCTTCGGCATGGGACCTGCGTTCTTCCAGAAACGACGGGGCGAGACGGTCTATTCCCTCCGAGCTTTTCCCATTGGGGGCTTCGTCCGTCTTGCAGGAATGGAGGAGGAGCAGGACGGTGAAAGCGCCCCACCAGAGAGAACCTATCCCAGTAAGACACCGTTCCAGCGTTTCGCCATCCTTGCCGGGGGCCCCCTCTTCAACATCCTTCTCGCAATCGTCCTGACGACAGCTCTTTTGGCCTTCCACGGAATCCTCGACGTCCGTACGGCCACGGTGGGATCAACCATGAGCGGATACCCCGCGGAACGAATCGGGCTTTCGGAAGGGGATCGCATCCTTTCGATCAACGGGAAGACAGTGACGGACTGGGAGTCCATGTCTTCAACCCTGCGGCAGGAAGCTCCCAAGGGCCCGGTCTCGCTGGTGGTCGACCGAAAAGGAGAGCCCCGGACCTTTTCCGTCCTGGTCGAAAAGGATCGCCAACACGGCGTCCCCCTGCTGGGCATTCGGCCCCGCAACGTCCGTTATACCCTGCCCGTAGCCCTCTATCGTTCGGTCGGAACGGCCTGGGAAATGACGGTGTCCATCCTGAGGGGCTTGTGGACCTGGGCATTCGGGCAACAGCACGTGGAATTCGCAGGCCCGGTAGGAATCGCCTCGATGGCCGGTGATGCGGCAAGACAGGGGTGGTGGTCATTTATTTCGTTCCTGGCCGTCATCAACCTGAACCTCGGGATCCTCAACCTTTTCCCCTTCCCGGCCCTTGACGGGGGCAGGCTATCGTTTTTAGTCGGAGAGATGGTGACAGGACGCCGTCTTCCCTCAAAGTGGGAGAACCTCATCCACCTGGCGGGCTTTGCACTGCTTCTTGCCTTGATCGTCTTCGTCACATGGAAGGATATCCTCCGCCTGACTCGCCCGTAAGGTAAAAGAAACCTAAAAAGGAGAAATACCCATGTCGACCAGGAGCGTCTCGGTGGGAAACCTTGTAATTGGCGGAAACAACCCCGTCCGCGTCGAAAGCATGCTCAAGACTCCGCTGGAAAACCTTGAAGGGTGTGCAAACGAACTGCACGGCCTTGCGGAGGCAGGTTGCGAGATGGTGCGGGTGGCTTTTCCCGACCCCTCGAAAGCCGAAGCCCTTGGGATTCTCCTGTCCCAGGCTGAAATTCCCCTGATGGCGGATATCCATTTCGATCCCGATCTCGCGGTCTTGAGCCTCAAGGCGGGAGTTCCCGCCATCCGCATCAATCCCGGCAATATGGGAAGCCCGGAACGCCTGGCGGAGATCCTTCGTTTGGCTGCCGACCGTCAGGCCGTCATCCGAATCGGAGCCAACAGCGGTTCACTGTCTGGACCGCAGTTGGCCGAAACCGGGAATGATCGTGCTATGGCCCTCGTACGAGCCGTTGAAGAACAACTCCAGTTCCTCATGAAGCATAGGTTCGAAAATATCATCCTTTCTGCAAAATCCACGTCGATCCCGGAGACCATTCGGGCAAATGCACTTCTCTCGGAGCGTTATCCCTACCCCCTGCATATCGGGATCACGGAAGCGGGGCCAGACCTCCGGGGCGTCGTAAAAAACTCGGTCGGCATCGGAATTCTCCTGAACCAGGGGATCGGGGATACGATCCGCGTCAGCGTGACGGGCCCCTCAGTGAAGGAGGTGGAAACCGGGTATTCGATCCTCAACGCCTTGGAAATACGTCGGAGGGGATTCGACCTGATTTCCTGCCCCACGTGCGGTCGACGCCGGATTGACGTGCAGGCCCTTGTCCAGAGGATTCTCCCAAGCCTGGTTTCCCTTCCGGACGGATTCAGTGTCGCTGTCATGGGATGCGAGGTGAATGGACCGCGTGAAGCCGCACATGCCGATTTGGGGATTTCAGGTTCACCCAACGGCTTCATCCTCTTTTCCAAGGGCGAGGTGATCGCCACTGCCGGGGCGGACAACCTCGAAGAGGTCCTGAAATCGGTCCTGGACAGAATCGGCCCAGAATCAAACTGATAGGGCTTCACCCCGGGTTTATCCTTAACATAATCCTGCTTATTTCCATCTCGCCTTGTTTTTTTCCGCTGTTTGATTGACAGAGGGGGGGGGGCCGGTATAATGAATTTCGCCCCAGCCCCGAGGTCCCTACGGGATTATTTGCATGTGAAGGAGGACTCCCCTGATGATTGAAACACCTGGCCTGTACACCCTGGTCGTGGGAAAAGGAGAAGGAGAGAAAAAGCTGACCGCATTCGATGCGGGGCTTTTGGAAGCAGGAGTCGGAAATATGAACCTCTTGAGGGTTTCCAGCGTTCTGCCACCTCGTTGCCGTTTCGTCCCGAAGATGGAAATGCCTTTCGGAAGCCTTCTACCGATCGCTTACGGCTCGATTTCCAGCGATGTCCCGGGTGAAAGGATTGCTGCCGCTATCGGTGTGGGTGTCCCGGCAGATCCCGATAGTTTCGGCATGATCATGGAGTATTCCGGTTTCTGCTCCGCCGAGGAAGCTGCACGCAAGGTCGAGGAAATGGTCCGGGAAGCCTTTGAGATGAGGAGCCTTTCCCTGAAAGAAGTCAAGGTTAAGGCCGTGGATCACGTTGTGGAGCAGTGCGGCAGCGTTTTTGCAGGCTGTCCCCTGTTCTATTTGGCCAAGGGAGAGTAATCCTTCTCATGGAACCGATGGCGCGCCGCGAAACGGACCTTTGGTTCACCGAGTACCAGACCCCGGACATGAGACTGGGGCTGAGGATCAGCGATATCCTGCTGAACGTCCAGACTCCCTACCAACACCTTCTCGTCGTGAAAACGGAGCAGTATGGAAATCTCATGGCTCTCGACGGAGCCATCATGATCACGGACAGGGACGAATTCACCTATCACGAGATGATGAGCCATCCCGCCCTTTGCTCCCATCCCTCGCCAAGGCGTGTCCTCGTCGTGGGGGGAGGGGACGGTGGCATCGTCCGTGAGCTTGTCCGGTATGACGTGCTCGAGAAGGTAACACTTGTCGACATCGACGAACAGGTCATCGAAGCCTCCAGGAAATATTTCCCTTCCGTCAGCAGCGCCCTGGATCACCCTAAGGTCGAAGTACGGCCGATGGATGCCCTGGTCTACATCAAGGACCACCAGGACGAATTCGATGTGATCATCGTGGACAGTACCGATCCTGTCGATTTCGCTGCCGGCCTTTTCGAGGAGGCCTTCTTCCGTGACGTTCACCGTGCCCTGCGCGATGACGGAATGGTCGTTTCCCAGACGGAATCTCCCATGGGGCATCCCGACATCCTCCGTACGGCCTATCGGGAAATGAAGAAAGTCTTCCCTGTGGTCGAACTCTGCTGGGGAATCATGCCGACCTACCCGACGGGATCCTGGACCTACACGCTCGCTTCCAAGATTCACGATCCCCGTAAACCCTTGCGGCTTCCGCCAGAGGGAACTAAATACTATTCCCCGAAAATTCACGAGGCCTGTTTCGTGTTGCCTCCATTCCTCGAAAAAATCCTCGGAGAAGGGCAAGACCCCGTGTGACCCGCTTTATCGGCAGCTCCCCGAGGTTAGGTGACTCAAAGTGGATCCTGTTGGGAATCCCCATGGATTTCACGGTCTCACGCAAGTCAGGGAGCCGGTTCGGCCCGGAATCCATCCGGGCCGAATCTCACAACCTTGAAACCTACAGCCCTGCCCAGGACCAGGATCTTTCAGAGGTGCCCTTTTACGATCTGGAAGACCTGAGTTTCCCCTACGGAGATGTCCTGCGGGCACTTGACACGGTTGAACGCGTTGCGAAACGCCTTTTCGCCCGAGGCAGGCGAGTGGCCGGCCTCGGCGGGGAACACCTTGTTTCACTCCCCCTGATACGCGCCGCGGCTTCTTTCTGGCCCGACCTCCGGGTCGTCCACTTCGATGCTCACGCTGACCTGCGAACAAGCCTGCGTGGCGGCAGCCTGAGCCATTCCTCGGTCATGCGCCATGTGGCCCAATCCTGCCTGGAGCAAACCCACCGACTCTACCAATTCGGGATCCGCTCCGGCTGTGCAGAGGAAATGGAATGGGGGAGGCGACATACAAACCTTCACCTTTTCGACGTACTGGAACCCTTGAAGCAATCCATCAAAGAACTCGAATCCCACCCAGTCTACCTATCGGTCGACATCGACGTCGTTGACCCGGCAGCGGCGCCCGGAACGGGAACGCCGGAAGCCGGAGGCATTTCTTCGCGAGAACTGCTCGAGGCTATCACCTGCATGCGAGGGCTAGACCTTGTAGGATTCGATCTCGTCGAGGTCGCCCCGGACCTCGATGTGAACAACGTCACCTCAGCCCTGGCTGCAAAATGCATTAGGGAATCCCTGATCCAGTGGAGGTAGCCCCTTTTCGTGTACGTTCCCTTTGTGCTATAAATGTCTTATCCTGAACCATACGCCTTTTTTGGTTCATTTTTAAGGAGGGGCCATGAGCAGCGGGACAAACGGCTTCAACGTATCTTCGGAAGTGGGACGCCTCAAGCGCGTGATGCTCCACAGGCCAGGAAAGGAACTGGAACGGCTGACGATCGACAACAAGGACGATCTCCTGTTCGACGATATCCTATGGGTCGAGGAAGCTCAGAAGGAACATGACGCTTACGCGGACCTCCTCAGGGACAATGGAGTAGAGGTTGTTTATTTCCGGAACTGCCTGGCTCACGTCCTGCGCGAGGAAGAAATCCGATCCATGCTCCTGGATGAGGTCCTCGCCTGGGAAGCCCTGGATTACCCCCTTTCGTGCGCCCTCAAGTCCGAAATGATGGAAGTCTCCTCTCCCGAACTGGCGGAGATCCTGACGGGAGGAATCACAAAGGCGGAAGCCCACAAACTTCTCGGCAATTGCCACAGCCTGGTACTGAACACCCTGGACGACCACGAACTCCTGATCCGCCCCTTGCCCAACCTCTACTTCCAGAGGGACCCTTATTCCTTTGTTCGAAACGGGGTCATCATCAGCGTGATGTCTTTTGACGCCCGGCAGCGCGAGCCCATTTACGCCCGCTACATCTTCAAGTACCACCCCTATTTCAAGGACGTGAAAATCTACTTCGGCGAGGAGAAACTCGACAGCATCCCTTACTGCATCGAGGGCGGGGATTTCCACGTGTTCTCGGAAGACACGGTCGCCATCGGAATCAGCCAGAGGACATCCGCAGGCTCGGTCCAGATCGTAGGCCGCAGGCTGGCAAGGGAAGCCGGGATCCGGACGGTACTGGCTGTCGATATTCCGAAACACCGTGCCTACATGCACCTGGACACGGTGTTCACTATGGTTGATTGGGATGCCTTCACCATCTTCCCCGGTGTGGCTGATCGTATCCGTGTCTGGGAACTGGGATATGACGAAGACGGAAACCTAGTCCGAATCGATGAAAGCCGTAACCTTGTGGATACATTGAAACGGACCCTTCACCTCGACCAGGTACGCCTTATCGAAACCGGCGGTGGGGACCCGGTCCTGGCTGCGAGGGATCAATGGAACGACGGGACCAACACGTTTTCAATCGCGCCGGGAGTTGTGGTGACTTATCGGCGCAATGTCGTTTCCAACACGGTTCTCCGTGAAAACGGGATCAAGGTTTACGAAATACGGGGGGCCGAGCTCGGCAGGGGAAGAGGTGGTCCCCGCTGCATGAGCATGCCGCTCGAGCGGGCACCGCGCTCAAATAATTAACTGAAACCCATATAGGAGGAGGAAACGGAAAATGCCAATTAACCTGAAGGGACGCAGTTTCCTGACACTCAAGGATTTCACCTCGGAGGAAATCGGATATCTCCTGCAGCTTTCGGCAGACCTTAAAACCAAGAAGAGAATGGGAATCAAGGGAAACCTGCTTGCTGCCAAGAACATCGCCCTGATTTTTGAGAAGCCTTCCACCCGGACCCGGTGTGCCTTTACCGTTGCTTGCATCGATGAAGGAGCCCATCCGGAATACTTGGGCAAGAACGATATCCAGCTCGGCCACAAGGAAGACGTGAAGGACACGGCACGCGTCCTTGGCCGCATGTTCGACGGGATTGAGTTCCGGGGCTTCAAGCAAAGCGTCGTCGAAGAGCTGGCTTGCTGCAGCGGCATCCCGGTCTGGAACGGCTTGACGGACACCTACCATCCGACCCAGATCCTTGCCGATTTCCTTACGATCCAGGAAAACTTCGGCGGGCTCAAGGGAGTTCGCCTCGTCTATTGTGGAGACGGCCGGAACAACATGGCCAACTCTCTGATGATCGGCTCTGCGAAGATGGGACTCCACTTCGTCATTGCCGCCCCGCGGTCACTATGGCCGGAATCCGAACTCGTGGAAAGCTGCAAGGCAATTGCCAAGGAAACCGGGGCGACGATCGAGTTCATGGAAGATGCCATCGCTGCCGTCAAGGACGCCGATGCGATCTATACCGACGTCTGGGCTTCAATGGGCGAGGAAGACAAGATGGCTGAGCGAGTCGCTCTTCTTTCCCCTTACCAGGTCAACGCAAGGCTTATGGCCGCTACGGGAAAGGAAGAAACAATCTTTCTCCACTGCCTCCCGGCGGTCAAGGGTAAGGAAGTCACCGAGGAAGTCTTTGAATCAAGAAACTCTAAGGTCTTTGATGAGGCCGAAAACCGCCTCCACACCATCAAGGCGGTCATGGTCGCAACGCTGGGAAATTAACCCGATATTCAAAGGGGGGGCCGCCTTGAAGGCGGACCCCCCTTTTTTCGGGTAAACTGGCCTGTTTGGCCTCAGATGGGAGGAAGCAGGCTGGGAACCCCTACCCGGATATAACCGAGGGAGGAGGCAGCCTCAACGAAACGATGGATTTCCCGGGTCGCGCCACGTAGCAGGACGACCTCCATGCAGGTATCATGATCGATATGAACATGAGTCGTACAGACGATGGATTCGCCAAAGTCATGCTGGAGGCGCATGATCTCCCGGCTTGCATCCCTGCTGTGGTGATCGTAGGAGAAGGTAAAGGTCCCGTAAGCTTCCCCCTCCTGGATCTCCCACATGGCCTGCCCGATGTAACTCCGGATAATCTGCCTGAGGGCGTCGGAACGGTTTTTCATCTTTTTTTCGTCTACCCACCGGTCAAATTCCCTTGCCAGGTCTTCCGGCATGGAAACGCTGAAACGGACCATTTCTTCCATCACGAGTGCACCTCCGTTGCCCAGGAAGGGAGAGTGTAAGGAATGCCCCCTGTACAGATTGCGATTATCCAGATGAATAGTACCTCCGACTCGCCCGGGGAGCTGGCTTTGCAGGTCGAAACCAGGCTTCGGAACCTGCCTGAGGAAGTCTCCCTCGTCATCTTACCAGAACTCTGGACAGTTTCCCGCTTTGATGAAACCCTCCCCGGGAAGGGCAAGGACAGCCCTTCAATCCTGGAGCGCCTCTCGGCCTGGTCGAGGGAACACCTTTGTGCCGTCCACTGCGGCAGCCTGCCGTGGATCGAAGGGAAACACCTGATGAATCGGGCCTTCTTCGTCGGGGAAAACGGTACTATCGTCTCCTTCTACGACAAAGCTCACCTGATCCCGATGATGAATGAAAATTCTTTTTTCAAGCCTGGAGACGGGGCCTCTCTTTTCCTTTGGAAGGGTCTCGTCTGCGGAAACGCGATCTGCTACGACATCCGCTTCCCGGAATATATCCGGGGAATTGCCCTGGCCGGGGCCCGAATCCTCCTTATCCCGGCAGCCTGGCCCGAAAGCCGGATAGGCCACTGGAGGACCCTGTTGCAGGCCAGGGCAATCGAAAACCAGGTATTTGTCATTGCGTGCAATCGAAGCGGATTGTCCGGAGAAATACTTTTCGGCGGGCACTCGATGGCAATTGCTCCGGACGGAACAATCATGGCGGAAGCAAGTGCAGGCGACGAAACCCTTCTTGTGGAAATCGACCCTCTGGAAGTCGATCGGGTCCGCAAGTCGTTCCCAGTTCTTGAAAGCCGCAGGCGTGGCCTCTATTCCATCGTTTCCTCCATCTGAACAGCAACAGGAAGAGTCCCTGTCTTGAAAGCCGGAACCGCCGGGATCGATATGCTAGAATATTTCTGCCTTTAACCTTTTGCGTCAGGAGAAATGACAGATGTCCACCCTTTACCGGAACCCATCTATCCTTTCGAACTCGATCGAAAGCTGGCTTAGGGAAAAGCTTCGCGCCGCGGGCGAGAAGGGCGGGATAGTCGGCCTTAGCGGAGGAATCGACTCTGCTGTCGTTGCGGCACTCCTTAAACGAGTTTGTGGGGACCGCATGATGGCTGTCACCATGCCCTGCCACAGCCACCCTGAAGACCGCCAACATGCGGAACTGGTTGCCCGTCATTTCGAACTCCCACTTCTTGTCGTCGACCTGACAGCCACCTATGATACCCTCCGGGCGGCCATTCCTGCACAAGGAAGCGAAGGGGCGAAACTCGCCACTGCCAACCTTAAGCCGCGACTTCGGATGATCACGCTCTATTACCTCGCTCAGGAAAGGAATCTTCTTGTTTGTGGGACAGGGAACCGGGTCGAGCTTACCGTAGGCTACTTCACAAAGTACGGCGATTCAGGCGTCGACCTCCTTCCTCTCGGGGATCTGCTCAAGGGAGAGGTGCGACAGCTGGCAAGCCTTTTGGGCGTCCCTGCGCCCGTTATCGATAAACCCCCCTCTGCGGGCCTTTGGCAAGGGCAAACCGATGAAGGCGAAATGGGTGTCACTTATGATGAACTCGACCGTTACCTGGCGCGGGGTGAAGGCCATGAAAAGGTGCGGGATTTCGTGGAGCGCTCCCGAGCCCGTTCCGAACATAAGAGGAACATGCCTCCCCTTTGCCGGATAGGCGAAACGAAACAAGCATGATGAAGAGGTGATCGTCAATGTCAGGACATTCAAAGTGGGCAAATATCAAGCATCGCAAGGGAGCACAGGACGCAAAGAAGGGTGCGGTCTTCCAGAAGCTTGCCAAGTTCATCATCGTGGCCGCCCGCGAAGGCGGGGGAGACCCGAATGCCAACTTCCGCCTGAAGACCGCTATCGACAAGGCTCGGGAATACAACATGCCCATGGATAACATCGAACGCGCCATCAAGCGCGGAACGGGCGAAATCGAGGGAGCCACCTACGAAGAGATCACGTACGAAGGTTTCGGCCCAGCCGGAGTCGCCATCCTGGTTGAGACGCTAACCGATAACCGGAACCGCACCAGTGCAGACATGCGCTCGCTCTTTTCCAGGAACGGCGGCAACATGGGCGAAGCCGGATCGGTGGGTTGGATGTTCGAAAGGCGAGGAGTCCTCAGCATCACGGGCAAGAACCTTGATGAGGAAAAACTGATGGAAGCAGCCCTCGAAGGAGGCGCTGATGATCTTGTCCAGGATGGGGAAGACGGTTACACGGTCTATTGCGACCCTTCGGTTCTTTCCGAGGTGAAGGAAACCCTCAAGTCCAAGGGATACGCCGTGGGGGGAACTGAACTGAGCATGGTTCCCAAGAACTCTGTTGAGATCGTGAAGAAGGAGGATGCCGCCCGGGTCCTTCGCCTGGTGGAAATCCTCGAAGACCATGACGACGTCCAGAACGTCTATGGCAATTTTGACATCCCCGATGAGGTGATGGAGGCCATTGCCGGCTGAGTGCGGGGTTACCCGCTGCCTCGGGATCGACCCCGGGATCGGAAGGCTGGGGTTTGCCCTGGTCCGCCAAGCGGGGAACACCCTGAGTCCCGTTGATTATGGGTGCGTTGAAACACGTCCGGGGGAAGAGTTGCCGAAACGACTCCTGGTCCTTTATTCTTCCCTGCGGGAGATCATCGGTCGCCTCGAACCCGATATCATTGCCGTCGAACGGCTTTTTTTCGGAAGGAACACGACGACCGCGGAAGCTGTCTGGCAGGCTCGTGGGGTCGTTCTGTTGCTGGCGGCACAAAATGGTCTTTCCTTGTTCCAGCCCAAGCCTGCCGAGGTCAAGATGGCCGTCGCCGGAAGCGGCACTGCGACCAAGAACCAGGTCCAGCGCATGGTTTCCGAGATCCTTCGCCTTCCTGCGCCACCAAGGCCGGACGATGTAGCGGATGCATTAGCCATTGCGCTGACAGGCCTTGCAATGAATGCCATGGAATCCCGAATCCTGGCCCTGGAGGGACGACGCCCATGCTGAGGAGCATATACGGACAGGTTCTCCAGGTCCAGGACGAAGTGGTTGTGTTGGATGTCAATGGCCTGGGCCTGGAAACCCACTGCAGCCGAAGAGCGGCAGAAGCATGCCTCGAGGGAGAAATGGCCAGGATCCAGACGTACCTCCTGGTAAACGAATCCGGGATCTCGCTTTTCGGTTTCGTCGATGACGAGGAAAGGCGTCTTTTCCTTGAGTTGCTCGCGGTCAAGGGCGTCGGCGGCCGTATGGCCATGAGCCTGTTAAGGGCGGAGGCACCCCGGGCCCTCGTGAAAGCCATCCTGTCTTCAGACATGGGGACACTCACTCGAATACCAGGGGTAGGACGCAAGACCGCAGAAAGGCTTTGCTTTGAACTTCGGGAAAAGCTTGCCCGGGATTTTCCCGTGCTCTCTGGGGAAGGGATCGAGTTTAACGCTACGTTAACTGGAAACGAGGTCCTGGATGCCCTGGTCGGGCTGGGTTTTTCCCGGCCCGAAGCCTCGGGGGCCGTGCGTGCGGCCATGGCCCAGGCGGGCGAGAGTGCCCACGAGGAAGAGATCCTTGAATCTGCCTTGCGTCTGCTGAACCGAATCAGGGGTGAGCGGAGATGAACCCGGAACCTAACCGCATCGTTGAACCACCAAGGATCGCAGGAGAAGTGGACAACCTTTCACTCAGGCCACAGCGGCTGGATGAGTTTATCGGCCAAAAGCCACTGCGAGAGAAGTTGCGGATCTATATCGATGCCGCCCGCATGCGGAAGGAACCCCTCGACCACCTCCTTTTTTTCGGCCCGCCGGGACTTGGTAAGACGACCCTGGCGGGAATCATCGCGAATGAGATGTCCGGAAACCTGAAGGTGACGACCGGACCCGCCCTGGAAAGAGCAGGAGACCTGGCAGCCCTTCTTTCGAATTTGCAACCGGGTGACGTGCTTTTCATCGATGAAATCCACCGCCTTTCACCGAACGTGGAAGAAATCCTCTATCCTTCCATGGAGGACTATTCCCTGGATATCGTTGTCGGAAAGGGCCCTTTCGCCAGAAGCATCCGCCTTAGCCTCCCTCCCTTCACGCTGATCGGGGCAACGACGCGCCTTGGGCTTCTCACTTCCCCCCTGCGGGCCCGCTTCGGCATCGTGGAGCAGCTCGACCTCTACAACCCGGAGGAACTTTCGGAGATCGTTCGGCGGGGGGCATGCGTGATGAAAATCGAGGTCAATCCCGCCGCGGCCATGGAAATCGCTTTACGGTCCCGGGGAACCCCCCGGGTGGCCATCCGGTTGCTGAAACGGGTGCGCGACGTCGCCGCCGTCAGCAATCACCCCCTTATCGACGCATCGCTGGCAAAAAGCGCCCTTGAGATGCTTTCAATCGATCATGCAGGATTGGACGAGGGAGACAGGAAACTGCTGCGAGCCCTCATCGAGCTCTTCGCCGGAGGACCCGTGGGACTTGCGACCCTGGCTGCGGCTCTGAACGAGGAACAACAAACCGTCGAGGACATCTACGAACCCTTCCTGATCCGCAAGGGGTTGATCGAAAGGACTCCGCGGGGAAGGCGGGCGACTCCGACGGCCTTCGAATACCTGGGCCTTTCAGCCCCGGCGGGTTATGCCCGCCAGATGAGCCTGCTCGAAGGCACTGAATGAACCCGATGCAATCCCTGGGTAAGTTCCTCCTTTTTGCGGGAGCGTTGTTGGTCCTTCTTGGGGGACTCGTAATCCTGGCGGGAAAAATCGGTTTTCCTCTAGGCCGCCTTCCCGGGGACTTCACATTTCGTGGAAAGCACGTCCTGTTCTTTGCCCCTATCGGAACCATGGTCCTCGTCAGCCTTGTCCTGACAATTCTCATGAACCTTTTCCTGAGGTGGTTAAAGTGAAAACTCTCAAGTCCATCCTTGCCTTAAGTTTGATTCTTGCGACCGCATCCTGCCTTTTTCCGAAACCCGTGCAGGCTTCCCCCAGGCTGGTGCGCATCGGGATCGCGACAGGTGCCCAATCCGGTACAGTAGAATCTGAAGGGATACTGCGATGCACCGATGCGGGGGGAAGGACCCTTTCCGTGGGACGGCGGGCCGTAGTGGAACTTTCGGCCGGAAGGATGCTTGTCAACGGGCAGGCGGCATCCCTCCCCTTGGAATTTAAAGGATCGCAACCGATCAAGTGGAATGGAAGGCCCTATCGGGGCAGCCTGAGCCTCGTCCCATACAATAGCGGTTTTTCGGCGGTCAACGTTCTAGATGTCGAATCCTACCTCAGGGGAGTGCTGAAAATCGAGGTGAACCCGGCCTGGCCCATGGAAGCCCTGAAAGCCCAGGCGGTCATTGCCCGCACCTACGCCCTGCGGCAAGCCGGCCGGCATGGGAAAGAAGGTTTCGACCTGTGCGCCACGACCCACTGCCAGGCATACCGGGGGATGGCAGCCGAGGATCCCAAGCTCGACCGGGCTATCGCAGAAACCCGTGGGGTCGTGGTCCTTTACGGTTCCCAGCTCGCACACACCTATTACTTCTCAGACGGGGCCGGGTGGACCGCCGATGTCTCGACCGTGTGGGGCGGAAGACTGCCTTACCTGACATGCCGCCCTGAGCCCGTGCCTTACGAAACTCCCCATAGCCGCTGGAAAGCTTCGCTGTCCCAGGAAGCCTTGCAGAAAATCATGAATGCCCTCAAGGCACCGGTCGGGACTGTACTCGAGATCAGGACAGCGCAGAAGGACAGCGGAAACCGCGTGACCCTCCTTGAAGTGCGGGGCACTTCAGGGAACGCCACGGTCAAGGGCCATTCTTTCAGAATGGCTGCAGGGAGCAACCTGATTCGCAGTACCCTTTTCGATGTCGACTTTGCTGGAACGGGAGTGTCGGCTTATCCTGCACTTCTTCCGACCCCGAAACCCTCGGCCCCGATTCCGTTGAAAGCGGTCGAAGATCCCCTGATCGTCCTAACCCGGCAGGGAGCCTTCTCAAGCGCAGAGCTGATGGACATGCTCCTTCACCCGGAAAAAAGGGAAGATTACATCAGGAAAGCCCTGGCAAAGGGGGGGAACCACCAGGCATCCATTCCCGCCGCACCCGCTCCTCCGGCTCCCGCACGGTCTTTTCCAGGAACCGCCCCGGCCGTTTTCGACTTCCAGGGCAGAGGATGGGGACACGGGGTAGGCCTTTCCCAGTGGGGCGCTAAGGCCCTTTCCGAAAACGGGTGGGACTACAGGGCTATCCTCGGCCATTACTTCCCCGGGACCACGCTCCAGGTTCTCCGCTGACGGGGAGTCCCAATGAAAACTGACGAAACCGAGCCATTCCTCCAGGTTTCCCACGACCTGCTCAGGACCGAATCCTACAATTACGATCTCCCGGAGGGACATATCGCCCAAGTCCCCGCAGAACCCAGGGACTCGTCGAGGCTCCTGGTCCTGAAACGTGATGAGGCCCGCATTGAGCATCGCTTCTTCCGCAACATCGTCGATTACCTTTTACCGGGAGATTTGCTGGTCCTGAACGATGCACGGGTCATTCCGGCACGTCTTTACGGGACAAAAACCGGCGGGACCGCCCGATCGGAAATATTCCTGCTTAGGGCCCTTGATCCGCTGTGGAAACGATGGGAAGCCCTCGTCAGGCCCGGCAGGCGCCTTCAGCCCGGGGTTTCCGTAATGCTGGACGGGGGAGCATGCGTCACGGTGGGGGAACGCCTTCCGGACGGCCTGAGGGTAGTGACATTCCCGGAAACAATCGATATACACGATTTTATCGACAGGGCCGGGCAGGTCCCCCTTCCCCCGTATATCCACAACAGCACGATCAACCCGGGAAGGTACCAGACCGTTTATGCCAAAAATGAAGGCGCCGTTGCAGCACCCACAGCCGGGCTGCATTTCACGGAACCCCTCCTCGACAAGATCTGCTCGATGGGAATCGAGGTGACGAGGCTGACCCTTCATGTCGGTATCGGGACCTTCCGCCCCGTAAAGGAAGCAGATCTCCGGCAACATCCCATGCACGAGGAATTTTACGAAATTCCCAAAGTGGCGGCCGAAAGGGTGAACACCGCACGACAGGATGGAAGGCGTGTCATCGCCGTCGGAACGACCGTCGTACGAGCTCTCGAGGCTTCTTCGCAAACAGGGACGTGCCGGGCTGGAATCGACCAGACGAAACTGTTTATTTACCCAGGCTATCGCTTCAAGGCAATCGATGCCCTCATTACGAACTTCCATCTACCGAAGAGCAGCCTCCTGATGCTTGTCAGTGCCTTTGCCGGGCATGAAGCAACCATGGGTGCCTATCGCGCGGCAGTGAGGGAAAAATACCGTTTTTTCTCTTTCGGTGACGCGATGTTCATCATCTAGCCCCGTTTTCTCCCTGGATTCCCACCCGATATTCTCAACAAAATGTCAGGGTTGGGGTATATTTGTCTGGAGAGAAGGGGGGTCTGAAAAATGTGGCTTTGGGGTTGTTTGGCTCCTCATCCGCCAATAATCGTCCCCGAGGTCGGCCGGGGAAGGGAAAGGGAAGCTTCCGCCACTCTCAAGGGTATGCAGGACCTCGCCGAAAGGCTCCGTGACAAGAGGCCCGAGGTTTTGCTGGTTCTCAGCCCCCATGCTCCCTTTGGCGATGGGCTGATGTTCGTCGACGCACTCCGGTTCGAGGGCGGACTCCAGAAATTCGGAGTTGACGGAACCCTCTTTGAAACCCCCGGAGGCTGCGATGCCTCTCACGACCTTGTCGATTTTCTCAAATCTTCCATTCCCGTCCCCAGATGGGGTACCGAGACCTTCCAGCTCGACCACGCCTCAGTCGTACCCCTGACCTGGTTTCACAAGGCCTGGGGAAACTTGCCCCCCCTCGTCCTGGCGAACCCAATAGGGCTTGGTCTGCAGGCGGCTTTCTCCCTCGGGAAACTCCTGTCGGAATTCAAGGACTTTCGAAGTTGGGCCCTTTTGGCGAGCGGAGACCTATCGCACCGGGTAACTCCCGAAGCACCGGCAGGCTACCACCCTGACGGTTCCCGCTTTGACGCCCTTGTCATGGAATCGATAAGGCGCAATGACGCACAAGCCCTCCTGGACCTTGATCCAGCCTTCATCGACAGGGCAGGGGAATGCGGCCTTCGCTCCGCGCTCGCCCTCCTAGGGCTGGCTGGCAAGAATCCAATTGAAGTGCTCTCCTACGAAGCCCCCTTCGGGGTCGGATACGGCACGGCACTCTGGGAATGCCCGGGGAATACCGAGAACAAATACGGTGCCAGGCTGCCAGGGCTTGCCCGAGCCTCGATCCGGCATTACCTGGAGACGGGCAGGAGGCTTGCTGAGGACGAAGCCAAGAGCCTGTACCCGGGCCATGAACTCTGGGAGGCAAGGCAAGCCTGTTTTGTTTCCCTGAAAAACCGCACCGACGGGTCACTTCGCGGATGCATAGGAACCTTGGAACCGACCTGCCCTTCGCTGGGGGAGGAAATTCTCCAGAATGCGATCTCCAGCGCCATGAGGGATCCCCGTTTCGAGCCCGTCACGCTTTCGGAATTGCCGGGAATCACGGTCTCGGTCGACGTCCTCGGCTCGCCAGAAAGGATCTCCGGCCCGGAATCGCTGGATCCCAGGCGATACGGAGTGATCGTCGAGAAGGGAAACCGTCGGGGTGTCCTCCTGCCTGACCTTGAGGGGATCGACAATGTGGAGGAGCAGTTGGCCGTCGCCAGCCGTAAGGCGGGACTCCCCGGGCCGGATGGGGCTGACCTGTGGCGCTTCACGGTTGATCGTCACCTGGAAAGCGGCAAACAATGACCTCAAGTGAGGAAGGGCTCGCCAGGGCCCGCTGGTGGCATCTTGAAAACGGGCTCGTCCGGTGTGATCTTTGCCCTCACGCCTGTCTCCTGGAACCCGGGGGAAGGGGCCTCTGTGGGGTCCGGAAAGCCAGTTCCAACGGGGAGGCCTTGCTGTCGCTTAACGCCGGTTTTACGGCAAGCATCCACCTCGATCCGGTCGAGAAGAAGCCTCTTTACCACTGGCACCCCGGCACGGAGATCCTTTCGGTCGGAACGGTCGGCTGCAATCTCAGGTGCCCCTTTTGCCAGAACTGGGAATTGGCCCGGTGGGATCCCTCCATATCCTTGCAACCCATTACACCTGAGGGCTTGCTGGAGGCCGCGAAGCAATCCGGAAGCAAGGCCGTCGCCTTCACTTACAACGAACCCCTGGTCTGGTTCGAATTCCTGTCCGATGCGGCACCTCTCCTTCAACGGGAGGGCTTCGGCGTCGTTCTGGTTACGAACGGCACCATCAACCCGGAACCCTTGAAGGAAATCCTGCCCTTCCTTTCGGCTGCAAATGTCGACTTGAAAGCCTTCACTGTGGAAGGGTACAGGAAACTGGGCGGTTTTCTAGAAACTGTGCTCGAGACAATCGTTGCCCTGAAGAACGCCAAGGTCCACGTCGAACTGACGCACCTGCTCGTCCCTGGCATCAACGTCGACAAGGCCGCTTTTAAAGCAATGATCGACTGGATCTGCGAAATCGACGAAGGCATACCGTTTCATCTTTCGCGGTATTTTCCGCGTTGGAAATGGTCTGAACCTGAGACACCCCTGTCACTCATGATGGAGTACCGGGAGATCGCGTCCCGAAAGCTTCCGTTTGTCTACATGGGAAACGTTCCCTTTTCCGAGGCGACTCGATGTCGCCGATGCGGACGTGACATTGTCGTACGTGAAGGATATAATATTGCGCATATTGAATTAGATCCACACGGAAAGTGCAGGGCCTGCGGGCAGGATAACGGTTTCATCGTAGGTCAATAGGGAACCCGCAAGGGAATCTGCAGAAGGAGGGGCTATCGTGGACTCAAAAGTCATCGCGTTGAACGGACATTCCCTCTCGCTGGAAGACGTGGTCAGGGTTGCAAGGGAAGGATATGGAGTGGCTCTGGACCCGGCAGCCGTCACCTTCGTGGAAAGGGGAGGGCGCATCGTCAGGGAGTGGGCCCGAAGCGGCAAGGTCATTTACGGCATCACGACCGGATTCGGCGACCTGGCTTCTGTCTCGATTCCCCCTGAGCAAAGCGAACTGCTCCAGAAGAATCTTCTCCTCAGCCATGCCTGCGGTGTGGGAGAGCCCCTGCCCGAAGACGCGGTTAGGGCAATCATGCTCCTGCGGATCAACACCCTCACCCGAGGTTTTTCCGGAATTAGTTTGGAAACCCTGACTCAACTCGTCAACTACCTCAACCTTGGCATCCACCCCGTCATCCCAAGCCAGGGGTCTGTCGGGGCAAGCGGGGACCTCTGCCCGCTGTCCCACCTGGCGGTCACCCTGCTCGGCGAAGGGGAGGTCTTTTTTGGGAATCGGCGCATGCCTACCGCCAGGGCTCTCCAGGAAACCGGGCTAAAACCGGTGTCCCTCAAGCCCAAGGAGGGATTGGCCCTCAACAACGGAACGGCCTTTATGGCGGGACTGGCGGCGCTCGCCGTCCATGACGCCTCAATTCTAGCCAAGGTCGCTGACATCGCTGCCGCCCTCTCCCTGGAGGCCCTTCACGGTGTTCCTTATGCCTTCGACCCCAGGACTCATGCCCTTAGGCCACATACCGGCCAGAAACTGGTAGCCGAAAATATTCGAACCCTGATCGAAGGAAGCGAGATCATCGAGAACTTCAAGGGGAACCGCGTCCAGGACGCCTATTCCCTGCGCTGTGTCCCACAGGTCCACGGGGCCAGTCGCGATGCGCTGGATTTTGTCCGCGGCAAAATCGATCTAGAGATCAACTCCGTGACCGACAACCCGATCATATTCCCCGCAGACGGCATCGCCATCAGCGGCGGCAACTTCCACGGCCAGCCGATTGCCCTGGCCATGGACTTCTTTGGCATCGCGGCGGCGGAACTGGCCGACATTTCCGAGCGAAGGGTCGCCCGCCTTGTGGACCACAAGCTATCCGGCCTTCCCCCGTTCCTCGTGCAGGAAAGCGGCTTGAACAGCGGGTTCATGATACCGCAGTACACCTGCGCGGCCCTCGTTTCGGAAAACAAGGTCCTGGCCCACCCTGCATCCGTCGACTCCATCCCGACCTCGGCCTGCCAGGAAGACCACGTGTCGATGGGCGCACATGCGGCAAGAAAAGCCCGGACAATCCTGGAAAATGCGTTCAACGTCCTGGCCATCGAAGTTTTGACTGCAGCCCAGGGAATCGATTTTAGCCTCCCGCTGCGACCAGGCAAGGGAACGGAGGCTGCTCACGAAGCCGTTCGCCGGGTAGTTCCCTTCTACGAGAAGGATTGCCTTATGGAACCCCTTATCAGGGCAGCCCACAAGATCACGCATTCGGGTGAACTTGTGGCTGAAGTCGAAGCGGTCGTCGGACACCTGAACTGAACCAGGGAGCCCAAAGGCCGTCATGCAGCTTTTCCTCGAAAAGATACAAGCCGGATTTCGCACCCGAACTCCGGCTTGTATCGGGAATACCCTTGGGTTGGAACCGAACTGCGGAATCATCCGGATCCCGCGCGGGGTTCGAAACGAAGATGCGTAATGCGCGGGTGTGCTTATCTGCACACCCCTTTTTCACTTCGGGACCCCCCCAGGGGATCCCTGACGGAGGTGCAAAAACATGATCGAAAACGGGAAAATAGCCGAAACCATGACCGTAAAGCTCAAAGGCCCCCTGCCGCCTCCCTGTGTCTTCGAACCCGGTATTCGCAGGGCTCCGGACCGGGGACTGACCCTGAGTAGAACCGAAACCGAACTGGCCCTGAAGAATGCCCTCCGATACGTCCCGGAGGAATGGCACGAAGTGCTGGCCCCCGAGTTCATGGAAGAGCTCCTCACGCGCGGGCGCATCTACGGGTACCGCTTCAGGCCGCAGGACCGTATCTGGGGGCGGCCCATCGACGAGTACAGGGGAAACACCGTCGAGGGGAAAGCCTTCCAGGTGATGATAGACAACAACCTGGACTTCGACGTGGCCCTGTACCCGTACGAGCTCGTCACCTACGGGGAAACCGGCCAGGTCTGCCAGAACTGGATGCAGTACCGTCTCATCATGAAGTACCTCGAGGTCATGACGGACGAGCAGACGCTGGTGGTGGAATCGGGCCATCCGCTGGGGCTCTTCCGCTCCCGCCCCGACAGCCCCCGCGTCATCATCACGAACGGGCTCATGGTGGGGATGTTCGACAACCAGGATGAATGGCACCGGGCCATGCAACTGGGGGTGTCCAACTACGGGCAGATGACGGCTGGCGGCTGGATGTACATCGGGCCCCAGGGTATCGTTCACGGCACATTCAACACGCTCCTGAACGCAGGGCGGCTCAAGCTCGGCCTGGGAGCGACGGAAGACCTTGCGGGACACCTGTTCATCTCCTCCGGCCTGGGGGGCATGAGCGGGGCGCAGCCCAAGGCCGCGGAGATCGCCCGCGGTGTGGGCATCTTTGCCGAAGTGGACGCTTCCAGGATCGAGACGAGACACAGCCAGGGGTGGGTTTCCCGGGTCACCGCGGACCTCGGGGAGGTTTTCACCTGGGCCGAGGAAGCGATGAAAGACAAACAACCGCTCTCGATCGCCTACCACGGGAACATCGTGGACCTCCTTGAATACGCCGTGAACCACGGCAAGACGGTCGACCTCCTCTCCGACCAGACCTCATGCCACGCCCCCTACGACGGCGGCTACTGCCCGCAGGGCCTCGCCTTCGAGGAAAGAACGGCAATGCTTGCCGCCGACCGTGCGGAGTACCGCAGGAGGGTGGACGAGAGCCTGCGGAAGCACTTCACCCTAGTCAGGACGCTCGTGGACAGGGGGACCTATTTCTTCGACTACGGGAACGCCTTCATGAAGGCCGTCTTCGACGCCGGGGTGAAGGAGATCGCCAAAAACGGCCATGACGAGCTGGACGGGTTCATCTTCCCTTCCTACGTGGAGGACATCATGGGACCGATGCTCTTCGACTACGGATACGGGCCCTTCCGCTGGGTCTGCCTCAGCGGGAGGCACGAGGACCTGGTGAAGACCGACCGTGCGGCCATGGAGTGCATCGACCCGGACCGGCGGGGGCAGGACCGTGACAACTGGACCTGGATCCGGGATGCGGAGAAGAACGCGCTTGTGGTGGGAACCCAGGCACGGATCCTGTACCAGGACGCCGGTGGGCGCATGAAGATCGCCCGGCGGTTCAACGAGATGGTCCGGAAGGGCGAGATCGGGCCGGTGATGATGGGGCGCGACCACCACGACGTTTCCGGAACGGACTCGCCGTTCCGGGAGACGGCCAACATAAAGGACGGGAGCGCCATCATGGCCGACATGGCCACACACTGTTTCGCCGGGAACGCCGCCCGCGGGATGAGCCTTGTGGCCCTGCACAACGGCGGGGGAGTGGGGATCGGCAAATCGATCAACGGAGGTTTCGGCCTCGTCCTGGACGGAAGCGAGAGGGCAGACCAGGCCATTGACCTCTCCCTCGCCTGGGATGTCATGGGCGGAGTGGCCCGGAGAGCCTGGGCCCGGAACGAAAACGCCCTGTCGACTGGCATGGAGTACAACCTCCAACACAGCGGGACCGACCATATCACGCTCCCGTTCATCCCGGACGATGACCTGGTGAAAAGGACCGTGGAGAAGGACCTGGAGAAAATTTCTCACAAGGAGGTCTAGGCATTATGGGAAAGAGACTCTTGGAATGCGTCCCGAATTTTAGCGAGGGCCGGAGGCCAGAAGTCATCGAAGCCATTGTGGAGGCTTTCCGGAACCGGCCGGGGTGCACCCTTTTCGACTACCGGGCGGACCCCGACCATAACCGCCTGGTCGTCAGCCTCGTGGGAGAACCCGAATCCGTGGAGAAAGCCCTCCTTGAAGCCGCTGAAACCGCTGTCCGCCAAATCGACATGAACTCTCACGAGGGAGCCCACCCCCGTGTCGGTGCAATTGATGTCATCCCCTTCACACCCGTTCAAGGAATGACAATGGAGGAGTGCGTTCGCTTTGCCCGGGATTTCGGCAAACACTACCATGAACGAACCGGGATCCCTGTCTATTTTTACGAGGATGCGGCGGTACGGCCTGACCGAACTCGCCTGGAAGTCATCCGCAAGGGGCAATACGAGGCTCTCAAGAAAGAAGTTTCAAACCCCGAACGGTGGCCGGATATTGGAGAACCGTCCCTTCACCCAACGGCGGGAGCCACGGTGGTCGGAGCCCGAAAATTTCTTGTTGCCTTCAACGTGAATCTCCGGACAAGGGACCTCTCGGTCGCGAAACAGATAGCGAATGCAGTCCGGGCTTCGAGCGGCGGGTTATGTGCGGTGAAAGGCATCGGCGTGGCGCTGGAAGACAAGGGCATGGTCCAGGTCAGCATGAATATCGTCGATTTCGAAAAAAATGCCCTTTACCGGGTACTGGAGATGATTCGCTTTGAAGCCCGCCGCTGGGGTGTCGAGGTGGCGGAGACGGAGATCTACGGGATGATCCCCGCACGGGCGCTCCTTGAAACCGCAGCCTACTACCTGCAGGTCACCGACTTTGACCCGCTGCAGGTTTTGGAACTTAAACTCCTGGAGCGCATGGGGGCGGAGGAACAGGAATGACGACCAAGCTATTCACCAATGCCCGTTGTTTCACGCCCGTCGACCCGGGCCATCCCCTTGCGGGCCAAGAACAAGGGAATATTCGAACAATTGCCGGGTGCGCGATCCTGACCCAGAATGGAATCATACGGGAAATCGGCCCGGGGGAGGAAGTCCTCGAAAAGACCCGAGGCCTTGATATCGACATGGAAATCGATTGCGGGGGAGGCTGCCTGATCCCTGGATTCGTCGATCCCCATACCCACCTCTGCTTCCACGGGCTGAGGGAAGCCGAGTTTGCCATGAGGCTGGAGGGTGTCCCCTACCTCGAGATTCTGCGACAGGGAGGCGGCATCCTCTCGTCTGTAAGACGAGTTCGAACCGCCAGCGAGGAAGAACTATTTTCGTCCACGATGAAACTTGCACAATCGGCGTTAGCCCATGGAACCACCACGATCGAGATCAAAAGCGGGTATGGCCTCGATTCGGAATCCGAACTGAAAATGCTCCGAGTCATCGACCGGGTGGGGAAAAAATCCTTCCTCGACGTGGTGCCAACTTTCATGGGGGCCCATGCTGTTGCAGAAGAAGACCGGCATCAACCCGAAGCGTTCGTGGAAAAGGTCGTTCGGGAGATGCTCCCGGCTGTTGTCGACCAGGGGATTGCCCGTTATTGTGATGTTTTTTGCGAAGAAGGGGTCTTTTCAATATCCCAAAGCAGGCGTATCCTCGAAGCCGCAAAAGCGCTGGGACTCGGGATCAAGATCCATGCTGACGAGGTGCACGACCTTGGTGGGGCGGCCCTTGCGGCGGCTGTCGCAGCCACCTCGGCAGAACACCTCCTTGCCGCTTCGGATGAAGGCTTGAAGGCGATGGCTGAAGCAGGGACCTTGGCCGTCCTTCTACCGGCAACCGCCTATAGCCTGGGAAAACCTTTCGCCCGGGGGAGGGAAATGATCGCCCTGGGAGTGCCGGTAAGCCTCGCCACGGATTGCAACCCTGGATCCTGTTTCTGCGAGTCAATGCCTTTCGTTTTTGGCCTCGCCGTCATGGGGATGCACCTTTCCCCTGCGGAAGCCCTCGTGGCGACGACGCTCAATGCCGCCTACGCCGTCGGGATGGCAGGTTCCTGTGGGAGCCTTGAACCGGGAAAGAAAGCCGATTTCCTCATCCTGGACGGCGAAACGCCGGCGATCTTGGCGTACCATGCGGGTGTTTCTCCCGTAAAGGCCGTTTATAAAGGTTCCGAACGCGTACTGTAAGAACAAGAAAGGAGCATGTTCATGCTTAAAAGCAAGACAGTAAACGAATTCCTCCAGGAACTGGGTTCTGCTTCCCCGGCCCCCGGAGGGGGTACCGCGGCAGCCCTGGCCGGTGCCCTGGCCAGCAGCCTCTGCACCATGGTCGCTTCGCTGACCCTTGGGCGGGAACGCTTCAAGGATGCCTGGCCGGAGATGGAAATCGCGGTGGAAAAAGGACATGACCTTACGGCGACCCTCGTGGAACTGATGGACCAGGACGCTGAATCCTACAACGCGGTCATGGCCGCGATCAAGATGCCCAAGTCAACCGAGGAAGATAAGGCCCTAAGGGAAGAACGGATGCAGGAATCCCTGAAAGAGGCCTGCAAGGTCCCGCTCAAGACGGTTGAAACCGTTGCCGAGGTTGGGCACTTGATGGAATCCGTCCTCTTCAAGGGAAACCCGAACGCCGTCACGGATGCCGGGTCCGCCGGGAGACTGGCCTGGGCGGCTGCCCACGCTGCAGCCTACAATGTCGAGGTCAACCTTAAGGCCGTAAAGGACACCGCTTTCGTTGAAGAAACCCGGAGAAAGCTCAAGTTCGAGCTTGCCCAGGTTGAAGCCTCGGCGATCATTGCCGAAGCCGAACTGCTGAAGCAACTTTCCTAAAAATTGGTCCCAGGACAGAAAACCCTCCCGGTTATTCGCCTTGGGGGGATGGGCATTGCAATTCTGAGTCTTTTCCTCTTCGGGGCGATCATCACCCGGGGAGGAGCCTGGTGGGCAAGGATGGTTCCGCTCGGGAAGGGCTCCCCAATGGAAGCGCTTGTCGAATCCGGCCAAAATGCCTTGTCCGTTTCTCGCTCGCTCGTTGAGCAGGGGCTCACCACTGGAGATGCCCGCGCCCTGGCACGGTGGTTTTCCCTCCTGGACATGGATACGCGCTTGAAACCCGGCCTTTACAGAATACGCCCCGGTACGCCCTGGGAAGTGGCAAAACAAATGAACAGCCAAGAGCCGGATTCCGCCGGAATCCGGCTCCTCCCGGGGACCACGATCGCGGAACTCGGAACGGCCCTTTCACCTTGGGGAGGGGAAAGCGCCCTCTTGAGGGAACTTTCCGACCCCGGCAATTTTCCTGCTCGAGTCCGTGGGATTTTACCTGAAAAACCCGAGTATCGCCTGGCTTTCCTCCTGCCGGAAACTTACCGGGTCACCCCTTCAAAAATGGCCATCAATGAATTCGTCAGGCTTGCTTCGAACACCTGGCTGGAGAAGATTGCCCCGTTCCTGCCCCCGGATCCCAGCCCTCGCTGGCTGCTGGAACGGGCTATCCTCGCCTCGATCAACGAAAGGGAATCCCGTGATGATCGTGAACGCTCCCGCGTGGCAGGAGTCTTTGAGAATCGGCTCCGCCTGGGGATGCCCCTGCAGTCCTGCGCAACCGTCGTTTTCGCCTGGAAACTGGAGGGCCGAACCCTCCGCGGGTTGACCTATGCCGACCTTGAGATCGATTCGCCCTATAATACCTACAGGAACCGGGGCTTGCCGCCCGGACCCATAGGTGTTCCTTCCCTTTCCGCCTGGCGGGCATCTCTCGCCCCCGAGCATCACGAATACCTTTTCTTCGTCCTATCCCCTTCTGGCAGGCACCTGTTCTCCAGGACCTATGAGGAGCACCTTGCAGCCCAGAAATCGGCCAGTGAAGACAGGCACAAAAACAGCACCGGAAGGGAGAATGAAGCCCGCCCATGAAAGACCCCAAAGAGGAAAAAGACCCGACTCGCTGCCCCGGTTGCGGAGTCCCCTTCCAACAGGATGACCCGGAAGCCCCGGGATTCATCCCCCCCACGGTCGAGATCGGCAAGGACACGATCTGCCGACGTTGCTTCAGGCTCATACACTATAGGCAAGCCACCAAGGCCGCCCTGTCCGATGACCTTGTCCTAAGGATGATACGAAAGGAAATGGAACAGTCGGATGGAGCGATCAGGTTCGTCGACGCGTTCCAACCATCGCCGAATCCTCTTTTGGATAACCTGCTGCAGGAATGGGGTAAACCGATTCTGACCGTCATCAATAAATATGATATGATATCAGGATGGTTTCGTTCGTGGGGCGG
>Ga0209269_1000463_pt1 | contig 38187 bp, 24 predicted proteins | sample MTBAKMMethaMetaG_FD_187455 | JGI IMG/M metagenome (GOLD analysis project Ga0209269, IMG submission 187455) | Enrichment culture microbial communities from Arthur Kill intertidal strait, New Jersey, USA, that are MTBE-degrading - MTBE-AKM (Arthur... | ecosystem: Environmental > Aquatic > Marine >... | reverse complement strand
ACGATTACGAATTACGATTACGATCACGATTACGAATTACGATTACGATCACGATTACGAATTACGAGCACGAACCATCAACGATCAACCATCAACCATCAACATTCTCTGTGTCCTCTGCGTCCTCCGCGGTGAATCCCCCCCCGCCGGCTCGATCTCTCATGCGAGACGCCTGAGTCACGATCAGGCGAGACGCCTGAACCACTCTCCCCCTCCGCGCGCTCCGCGCCTCCGCGGGGAATATTCCCCCGGACCAGGCCCATACCGGCTTGACACCTCGCCGCCCCCTCAGCTATGCTGGCGCTTCTACTCCACATGGGGAACCGTTCAGGGTGAGTGTCGGATTGGGGTGATTCGAGGGGAAAGGAGATCTCCCGCCATGGCCAAGGATGCCTTCATCAGCTATTCGTCCGAGGACGTGAACTCCGCCCAGCAGGTCTGCACGCTGCTGGAGCGCGAGGGCATCACCTGCTGGATCGCTCCCCGCGATGTCCCGCCGGGCGCGAACTACCCCCAGGAGATCATCTACGCCATCGAGAGCTCCGGCTGCATGGTGCTGCTGCTCTCCGGCCACTCCAACGCCTCGACGTTCGTACAGAGCGAGGTGGAGCGCGCCTTCTCCAAGCGCAAGCCGGTCCTGCCCCTGCGCATTCATGAGGTGAAGCCGTCGCAGGCGCTGGAGCTGTTCATCTCCGGCCGCCAGTGGATCGACGCCTGGGTGCCGCCGCTGGAGGGGAAGGTCCGCCTCCTCGCCGTGGCCATCCGCAGCCTGCTGGAGATCCTGCCGCCTCCGCCGGAGATTACGGATGGGAGCACTAAGGATAAGGACACGCGGCCACCCATTAAACCGCCGGTGGTCACGCCACCGCCCACAACGCCCCCGCCCGCCGCGCCGGACCCGAAGGTTCGCCGCGCCGTCACCGAGGCTCTGGCCGCGATCAAGGTGACCGCAGGCTATGGCGGCATCACTGACGCCAATTCCCGGGTCATTTGGCGGACGTTGTCCAACCAATACAAGGGCCGTGAAATCCCCGCCCTCTGGAGCCTGCTGGCCGAAGGAACCATTGACACCATGGACCGATGGAAGACAATCACCTTGATCGGGTACAGCCTCGCCACGTCTGCAGGCGAGTCTCACATGGAAACGGCGCTCGATGCCGTCGTGGACGCAATCACAGACAAATACGGTGATATCCAGAAGGCAGCCCTCGAGGCCCTGTCCAGAGCGTCCCTACCTCCGGCCAAAAAGTGGGCCCGTTTGATAGACATTCTGCCGTCTGTGCTCCCGGAGCGGACCGTCCCCGTCGTGGGGTTGCTCGTGACTCTGACGCCGGCCTCGGAGCGCGACCGCACCGCCGCGGCGATTGTTGAGATCATGGCGCTCGTTAGCCCACCGGCCACGTTCCAGTACACCGCCGCCCTGCGTCAACTCAATTCCCGCCAAGTGGCGCCGCGCCTGCGGGAGATCCTGTTGAACGCGCCCGTTGAAAAGGCCACCCACATCGCCGAGGAACTGGCCCGGCTGGGCGACACCGAGGCCGTTCCGGTGCTCCGTCAGGTCATTGAGTCGTGGCATCACACCGACGGCTGGCCGGTGGCGGCGCTGCTCAAGCATCTGTACGCCCTGGAGGGATCCCCGAGCGCCGCGCTGATCGGCGACTGTCTGCGGAATGGCCCGCTGGAGCAGCAGAAACAGATCCTGATCCACCTCAACCACCTCCGCGAGCCGGCCTTCCTTGACGCGGTGCGAAAAGTGGCCGAGACGACCACGAACCCGGACGTGAAGAAGCGCGCCGGCGACATCCTCGCAGCCGCCTCCGCCTAACGGTGGCTCAGGCCTCCCGTCTGACGTTAGCTTATGCACAAGTCTGACGGTAGCTCAGGCGCCCCGCCGTTTCGCCGGCTCACCGGCCCGCCATCTCGCCGGTTCGATTCCTCAGTCGGGACGCCTGAACCACTTTCTCCCTCCGCGTCTCAGCGTCTCCGCGGTGAATCTCCCCCCGCCGCTTCGCCGGTTCTCTTCCCCGCGCTCCCTCGTCTTTCCATTGACCCAAAAAGTGCTTTGCGCCTTCGCGTCTTGGCGTGCCGAATCTCTCCGCGTCCTCTGCGTACTCTGCGGTGAATCTCCCCCACCGGTTCGATCTCTCAGGTGAGACGCCTGAGCTACGTCAGGCGGGACGCCTGAAACACGCCTGCGTCTCCATCGTTCCGGTTCTTTCAACTCCACCGCCGTTCAGGACACCGAGATGGCTATAGATTGTAAACAGCTCATAAAAAAGGAAATAAGTGAAATACTCATTTTTGGTTGACACCAAACATCTGCAACTAAAAACTGCATAGTTATTACATTACAACATGTAGCAGTTATTCATACAAGCATTACATAGTTATGGTAATGTATAAATATATAGATGTTACTGTTTAAAAAAAAATATTTTCCTTGATTTGCGCGTTTGGCGATATATAATATAAACGAAAATCAAATTTCATCGTCGCCTGGAGGTGACAATGTGTGAAAAAATAGAAAGGCTCTTTGACGGATTGGCGGTATCGGCGATGCGGCCCACCGAGCGGAAGTGGTCGGAGCGGCTCCGGACGAGCTATGTCCAACACGGACACCTCAGTCCCCGCCAATACCAGGTGCTCCGGGACATCCATCACCGGCGGTGCAGCTCATCCAGCGACCGATTCTGTTCCCGTGGATCCGGTTTTGCGTATTCAGAAGGTTCCAGCTTCGGCTCCAGGAATAAACGACGTTCCGAGAGTTGGTGAGCGAGCTATGCGACAAGCAGTGTGCCAACCAAATGAAAAAATTTCGAGTTCCAAACTCGAATTCAATCAACTCTATAAGGAGGTCTATATGTCTCAGACCCTGGCCGATCAGATCCGTGAGTATGCCCGTTTGCGGTACATCCAGCCGGCGCGCGCCCGTGGAGATGCGCAGGTCACCATCCGGGCCGGCGACGTGCACCGTGACATGGGGCTGCAGTCGCGGATGCCCGCCGTTTGCGGCGCCCTGGGCAGCATGAAATTCACCAACGAATGCCAGATCGATATCGCCGACCGCCAGGGCCCCCAGCAGGGCGCCAACGTCTACTTCGTTTACCGCCTGAAATGATCCGAACCGTGAGCAGACCTCGAGTCAATCCCACAGGGGCGCGTCCACGCCCCTGTGCTTTATTAATCAGCTACTTTAGATGATGTAGCCATTCTCCCAAAGCGCCAGCACCACATCCATCTGTTGATTGTAGTTCTTTGGATCACCCGCCATGACGCGACTCCAAAGCACGAATGGATCTTTCGGCGCATATTGGTCTTCTTTCAACAGGCGGACGGCTCGGACGGCATACTCTTTATTCTTCCTTGATTGAGTGTAAGTTCCTTTGGGAATTCCCCGAATGAAACCGTCTTCGCACAGTCCAAGAAATGCCCCTTTCGGACATCCTTTATCTCGCATGGAAGGAGAATTCGGAAACACTTCTGCGGTCGCCAGCTCCCAAGCTTTCTTCGGCGAGGAAGCAACTCCACGGGAGACAATTTCAACCGCCAGTATGGCGGCCTCTCCATATCCTTTCATCTGACCCTCCTGTTGGACGGAAATATCTGAATTCTTGAGATTTTTCCATCTATCTCACCGCTCTGCCGTTTCGAAGATTCACACTCTCCCCCATAAACCATCAACTGTCTCCGCGTCCTCTGCGTACTCTGCGGTGAATCTCCCCCCGCTTCACCGGTTCGATTAGCTCCCCAGTGCATGTTCAATGCCCCATTTTTCTGCCAAATAAAACGGTTTTAGGGCCAAAATCGCTTTCAAATCTCACCTAATATTCATAAAAACAATCAGTTGCCGTGGTCCGACCCGAAGCATCCGTCCTTTCGCCGGCGATCACGAGTGGTGCATGATCTGCAAGCGGCCGGGTCACGGCAGCAAATCCTTTCGATTGATCCTTCTGGCCAACGCACGCGGAGTTTCACCTCTCTTCGCAGGCAGGTTGGGATCGGCGCCTTCCGCGATCAGCAGAGGTATAACTGCGCGCCGCTCATTCTCTACCGCCAAGTAGAGGGGCGTCTGCCCTTGCTTGTCCTTTGTGTCTACATGGGCGCCCTTCTCCAGAAGCAACTTCACGAGTTTCGCGGAACCCATTTCGGCCGCAGCATGAAGCGGCGCTTGGCCCTTGTGGCTATCACTGTCGGTCTTCACGTTCACGTCGGCGCCCTTCTCAATGAGCAGTGCGGCCAGCGCGGGATGATCCTTGCACACTGCGTAGAAGAGCGGCGAGAAGCCGTAGCTCGTTTCCCGATAGTTAACGTCCGCCCCTTGATCCAGCATCTCCCGGGCGACATCGGTCTTCCCCTGAAAGGCCGCAAGGAGAAGATCATCGGATGGTGACTGCTTGACACTCGACAGTTTTGAAAGCCAGAATATCCCACAGGCCACGCCTAGTGCCAGGATGACAATCTGCAGGCAGCCCGCGTTAAATACGCGCGGACGCGCTCTTCCGCGAAACGGGGTCGTGCGGTAACGGGCGTCGGCCCCTCCAGTCGACGGGTCACGCCCGTCCTCGGATGCATCGCGGATGATGCTCTCGCAGACTGCGATGGTCTGCGCCGGGTGCTTGAGCCTCTGTAAGAGGGGCACGGCTTCTTCGGCACGAGAAACCGCCTCACCGACGAGACCGCTCCGCATATACATGATGCTCTGATTGACAAGACACTTCGCCAGTCCTTTGTCGTCCCCTGTCTTTCTGAATAGATTCTCGGCTTCATCGCCTTTCTCTCTGGCTTCGGCAGATTGGCCTCGTTCTGCCAGGATGATAGCCTGTTCTCCCAAGCCGTTCGCAAGGACCGAAAACAGGGACATCTCACGCGCCTGAGCTTCGACATCCTCAAGCATGCGCAGCGCCTCTTCGGTGTTGCCCCGCCTCTTGAGAAACGTGGCGTGCTGCGTCCGGTGATGAAGCAGCTCGCCTCGCAGATTGTGGTAGAGACAGACCTTCTCCGCCTCTTGCACGAGCGCCAACGCTTCTTGCGCGTTCCCTCGCAGTTCGAGCGCAAGTGACTGATCGCCCAAAACGGACTGGAGACTGAAGTAGTCGTTCTCCCGCCGGGCAATCTGCTCCTGCTCTCGGAAAAGTGACAGGGCTTCCGCTGGATCGGACTCGTGCAGCAGCGTGGCGAGATCGCCCAGGATACGACCGAGGCTCCGAGTCTCCCCTCGCTTGCGGCAGATTGCGATCTGTTCTTCGTAAACCTTCCGCGCTTCCGCTTCGCTTCCGCGGAAGCGAAGCGCAACCCCCAATCCGGCTAAGGCTCTAACGTAGCCCGTTTCGTCGTCACAGCGACGGCAACGGTCGCGTTCGGCGCTCAACGCCTGCTCCGCTTCCGCCGCGCAACCCATTGCCCAGAGCAACTCACCGATGGCGATGACGCTCCTTCCTTCGCCGACGGCCGTGCGCCAGATGATGCCGTACGTCCGGCTCGGATCCTCGCCGCCGTGCGACAACAACTGGGTCCAGAGTGCTCGCACCTCGTCCGGATCCCGCTGCCAGGCGTCTGCGAAGAAATCGAGATCGCGCAGAAGATCCGCCAGACGGTGCCATTCGCCGGCTCTGGCCAGTTGCCACGGCAGTTCTTCCGTGCGACGGGGACCGGAGGGCTGTCGCTCGAAGTAGTCAGCCAGGCGTTTGTGCGCCTGGCGTTGGTGCGAGTCCGTCGGCACATAGGCGTCCCGCGCCGCCGCGCGCAGGAAATCGTGGGCGAACGTGAGCAGTCCGCCGCGGCTGATGAGCGCATCGGCCATCGCCAGAAACAGCGGCGACCAGACAGCGCGAGGCAGGGGCTGGCCGGCCTGGCCGAGGGCATCGAGCAATTCGGCTTCCGACAGCCCGCGCCGGGAGGCCCACAAGAGGGAGAGGGTGTCGCCGGCCAGCCCGCTGTCGCACCCGTAGTCTGCGTCCCACCGGGCGATGACTTTCCCGTACAGTTCGCATGGCGACTGGGCTTGCAGGTAGTAGTCGATGCGCGCGTCCAACTGCTCGTGGATGCCGAACAGGCGCAGTTCGTCGAGCAATACGCGCAGGTACAGCGGGTTGGCCGATTGCGGGGCGGCGACGATGCGGTCCAGGCGGGCGAGACTGAGCTGGCGGCCGTATTGCCCGAGAAACTGCCGAACCAGCTCCCGGCGCTTCTCCGGGGCGAGCGGCTCGACCCGCAGGTTCGGCCAGCCGCGCTTTTCAACCTCGTTCAGGGGCTTGCCCGGCAGGGTCGAGACGATCAGCCGCACGTTTCCGGGCAGAACCGGCGGCAGCCAGAGGAGTTCCTGGGCCCCCTCGCGATCCTCCAGTTGATTCAGCGCGTCCAGGATGATGACGATCTTCGAGGGTCCAGACCCCGGTCCGCCGACCGCGTCCTGAGCCGGAGGCGCGGCCGGATCAGCGGCGGGGACATCCGTCCCCATCCCGGTTGAGCCGGCCGTCCCGGGCGGTCCTTCCATCCGCGTCCCCGACTCTTCGGTTTCTGTCCCCCGGTCCCTGACCCCCGAACCCTGACATCTGGCAGAGGCCATTTTCAGCCAGTTGGAAAAGGCGTCGCGCAGGTCGTCCGGCTTGTCGGGAATGGCTTGCTGCACGCCGAGTTTGCGTTTGAATTCGCCCATGAGGCGGCGCAGGAGCGCGGCCCAGTCCGCGCTGCCGGGCGTGGCGCCAATGTAATGTTCCAGCACGAAGGCGTCGGGATGGGCACGGCGATAGCCTGCCGCCCAGTTCGCCAGCAGCGCCGACTTGCCGCAACCGGATTCGCCCAGGACCACAAGCGGCTGACCGCCTTCGCCCGCGGCGTGGGCATCGAGGCGGGCGAAGTACTCCGGCCGGCCAATGTAAACCCGTTCGCGGCTGCGGGCATAGGCGACGTGCTCCAGCGCATCGCGGTCGAGGGGATCGGTTTGGGAGCCCTCGGGCCAGCGTTGGTTGATGATTGCGGTCAGGTCGGCCAGCACGAGTTCACCCAGCGCCTGCGCGTTGGGGTAGTTTTCTCTGACCGCAACGCCACTGGCACGGATGAGTTGTTTGAGCTGGTGCAGCTTGGCGGCGCTGGCGGTGTCCTCGCTGATAAAGTCAGCCGGCACGAAACCCGGCGGCAGCTTCTGGATATACGCGGCGTCCCGGAAGTAGAAAAAGGCGTGTCCCGCCATGGCCGGGTTCCGCAGCACGCCGTGCAGGATCTCCAACTCGGTGACTGATTTGCGTTCCTGGAACTGCTCCTGGAGCCAGGTCTCCTTCTCAAGCAGTTCCTGGGGGATGGTCTGGGGAACCCATCCGTAGCGTTCGCCCAGCAGGCCGATGAAATAGGGGCGGCAGCGGTTGATCTCCTCCAGACAGATCGGCAGGACTCTGCCCTCGGCCGCAGCTTCATCGGTGACGCCCCAGCGCAAGTCCACCTCGCCCCAGGTCACGCCGCGGGACTCGCAGAGCCACCGCAGTTGTGGAAACACCACCTTTACCAGGTAGTCCCGCTCCGCGTGCATGTCGCGGAAGGTGGAGGAAATGAATACGCGGACCGTTTTCCAGTTTCCACCCATAGCCACCCCACGGCGTTTGTCGCTATGTTAGTACCAAACGGTCCGCCGAATCAATTCCGTTCGCCGCCCCGCCGGCTCGCGCATCAACCATCAACGATCAACGATTAACCATCAACCATCAACGTCAAATTTCATAAACTCCGCCCCCACCTCGGTCCCGAAGTACCGGGCCAGCCTCAAAAACAGCCGCGCGCGCTCGTCGGGGGTCATGGTCCCTATTGAAAACCCACTCCGGCCTCTTTGCAAGCGGAATGCGTCGCCCCGATCGAGTCTGGAGGACTCATCTGAAATCGGCTTTAGATCAATCGAAAGCCGGATCGCCCGGCATTCACGTCAATTCAGATCACATGGCGCGTCAAACGCCCCATTTTTTAGTTAAAAACCTCGATCTGTGGCCCTAAATGGTCTCCAAATCTCACCTATTCTTTTATAAACAATTAATTGCCGTGGTCCGACCCGAAGCATTCGAAGCATTTATGAAGGCCGGTCCATTCTGCATCGGCGGCTGAATTGCACAATGGTTAATAATTCGTATGGATTGGGGGAGTCATGTTCAGTCACATTCCCTCGGCGGGGTCCAGGGGCGGCGCCCCGGTTCCGCACCGAGCGGGAGGTGCCGACCGGTGACGGGATCTGGGGTTGCACCACGCGTGCCGTGCGGAATCAGGACAGGCAGCGTTCCGCTTCGGGATGGAAAACAGCTTGCCAGAGATCGGGTCGGGGGGTATTATCTTACCAGTAAGATTAGTTGTCAGGAGATACCCGTGGCCCGAATCGCAACAACCAAGATGTCCTCCAAGGGACAGGTCGTCATCCCGGAAGAGATCCGCCAGCGGCTGAAGCTGAAGGCCGGCGCCCAGTTCGTGGTGGTTGGCGAAAACGATGTGGTCATCCTGAAGTCCATCGCCCCGCCGGCCAAAGAGGAATTCGCAAGACTGGTCGCCGAAGCCCGGAAACAGGCGAAGGCGTCCGGCTTGAAACGAGCGGACATTTCCGCGGCCGTCGCCAAAGTCCGGGGACGCCAGTGAAGGTCGTCCTCGACACGAACGTCTTCGTTTCCGGGATTTTTTTCAAGGGGCCGTCCTCCCAAATTCTGAAGGCCTGGTGGAACGGCACATTCCAGTTGGCCGTTTCACCGGCAATCCTTGAAGAGTATGAGCGGACTGGCGAAGTTCTGTCGGCGCGCTTCCCGGAGATCAGCCTGCAACCAATTTTGGAACTGGTTACGGTCAAGGCGGAGATTTATGCGTGTCCGAATTTACCCCGGCAGGTATGCGCGGACCCGGATGATGACAAGTTCATTGCCTGCGCCCTGGCGAGCCGATGTGCCGCACTCGTCAGCGGCGATCGACATCTACTGGCCGTCTCCGGTTTCCAGGGAATTCAAATCATGAAACCACGGGAATTCATGGAGCGATATCTGCCTTGATCGTTCCCGCTCGCGGTGAATGTTCCCACCGGTGTGGCAACCGATCGCATCCGCAACCGGAAGGGAATCCGAAGGGATTGCGTTCCCTCGACACCAGCAGGACGGTCACCCAGCGGTCGCACTCGCCGTTTTGAAGGTACGCGTCGCCGCGCGTCCGATACCGTTCCGCCTGCTGCGGCTGGAACGCGGCGTCCAGCTTGTTCTCGATGAGAATCCGGATTCGCCGCTACCGGTCGCGGCGCAACCGGCCTCCCCGCCGTATCGCCGGCTCACCGGTTCGCCGGCTCGATCCCCCCTCGGCTTTCCATTGACAAAAAGAAGCGCTTGGCGCCTTCGCGTCTTGGCGCGTCCTTTCCCCCTCTGTGTCCTCTGTGTCCTCTGCGGTGAATCCCCTCTGCAGTCTCCGCCGGTTCGCCGATACGCCTCACCTCCCTTAGCGGATCGCTCCCAGGGACTCATGCAGCAGGTACGGCAGCAGCCCGCTGAGGACGAACAGGATCCCGCCTTTGATCTCGTTCTCCTCGTCGAAGGTCATCAGGCTGAACCAGGCGGCAATCAGCAGAAACGGCCCCCAGGCCCACCAGGCCTGGTTCGCCAGGAACATTACGCAAAGACCGGGGAGGAGATACGTGAGCGCCCGGCGGTCGAACCGGCTCTCATGAAAGGGCCAGACGACGGGATTCCGGTTCTTGTCGCCGAGAAAATACACCCTAATTCTGGCCGGCCAGGACGCGGCCGCCCGCCGCTGCTCCTCCCTGAAGAACTCGCGGATCACTCGGCGCAGTCGCTTCCGGGCGGTCCGGTCCACCCCCGGCTTGAACAGCAGGCTGCCCGCCGCGAAGGCAAGGTTGCCGAAGAGATACAGGCTGACGGCCCAGGGGACACCGGCCGTGACCAGCGCAAATCCCGCTGCCGCCACCGCCAGCAGACCGGCCGCCATCTTGATTCCATTGGACCACCAGGACAACTCGTACGGGACGATGTCCAGGGTCTGGCGGAGGTCCAGCCCGTGCTGAGCCGCCAGATCCGCCAACTGGCGCTCGTTCGCCTGCGGCAGCAGCACGACCGTCCGCGGGAGGACGCCCGTCTCCCGCAGCAGGCCCAGCTCGATCAGGATCGACTCGGAGACCTGGGACAGGTCCATGACGATGACGTGGGCGCGGGCGATCAGGAGCTTGACGTTGCGGACCCATTCGTCGTCCGTCGAGCAGATGAGGCACGGGGCGCTGCGGATGGGGCGCAGGATCCGCAGGCCGCCGAGCGCCGTATCCAGCGGATCCCAGCTGCGCACCGGCTCCCGCGACGGGATGAGGCCCATCAGCTTGGCGTCTCGCGGCACGGCCCGCAGCACGGCGGCGAACACCAGGCGGTCGAACGAGAACCGCCGCAGGAACAGCACCGTCCGCTCCGCCGTCCGCTTCGGCGCGACCAGAACGGCGGCCAGCCCCGCGTAGTACATGATCCCCGGCAACAACCAGTAGAAGCTGCCCACCGCCCACGGCGAGAGCGTCCCCACGAACAGCGCCGCCAGGACGCCCACCGCCGCCGGCAGCGTCAGGCGCCGGCGCAGCTCGAGCTCGTGCAGGTGCAGCGGCAGGAAGCGGCTGACATAGCGTCCGACAACGATGCCGAAATAAAAATAAATCAGGATGTTGAACAGGCGGACGAATCGGCCGGACAGCTCCTGGGAGAAGAACATCGTCCCGATTTCGACCGCTTTGCCCAGGAGGAAATTGACTTGTGACATGACGAGGGCCAGCAGCAGCAGGCCGAAGACGATCGCCTGGAGGCGAATGAAGGCCACCAGCAGGCGGGTCAAAACATGAGTCGATCCCGATTCTGGACGTCCGTCGTCTCTCATCGGTTCCCTCACCAGCATTTAAGATAGATGGGTCACACGGTATCGCACCCGGCGGCGCGAAATCAAGCGCGGTGAAATTCCCCCCGCCCCTGCCGGTTGCGTCGCAACCGGCCTCCCCCGCGGCCCGCCGCCTCGCCTCTGTGTCCTTCGTGCCTTAGTGGTGATCCCTTCCGTCGGGTCGCCGTCTTGTCAATTCGTCTCTGCGTCCCTTGGTATTCCATGGACAAAAAAATCCGCTTGGCGCCTTCGCGTCTTCGTGCGCCCTCTCCCCCTCCGCGCACTCTGCGTACTCTGTGGTGAATCTCCTCCCGCCAACTTGCCCATCAACGATCAACCATCAACTTTCCCTCGGACGACACGATTAAGCCGTCAGAACGGACAACAATTCGAATATGCTATAATTTCAACCAACTGATAACTGAACTGATTAAAAGGCTGACTTGATTTTGGGCTGAATTGTTTCCATCACAGGAGGGAACCATGTTTAAGCTGCTTGGGACCGTTTTGGCCTTGTTGCTGCTTGCCTCAATCGCTATTGCCGATGAATTGCCGCGTGTGGAGTTGTATGGAGGGTATAGCTACAGCCGGCTGGAGGATGTGAATCTCTACGCAGGTTGGAACGCGGGCTTCACCTACTATTTTTCCCGATTCGCTGGAGTGACCGCCGATTTCAGCGGTTATTACAAGGACTGGGAGGACATTGTCGACTTCAATCAGCATACTTTCCTTTTTGGTCCCCAATTTGCCTACCGGGAGGACGCGCGAATCAAACCATTCGCTAGATTTTTGGTCGGATTCACCCACGGTGATATTTCCATATTGGATGATCTCATCTATGGATCAGACAATGCCTTTTGCATCGGCGGGGGCGGCGGGATTGATCTCACCGTGAACGATGTACTGGCTATCCGCCTGATTCAATACGATTACCACAGAATAATGGGCGGTTATGATTGGAATCAGCATCGTCTTGCGGCGGGTGTCGTCATTCAGCTAGCTCGGCCCTATCGCCACGTCGCAGCTCCGGGTGCGGGCTCTCGCTATCCGTCATCGGTCTCGACAGTCCCCGCAGCACCGATTCAATATCCGCCGGCACCTGTTTATCAGGGAGAGATGGTCCCTGTGAGCGTCTCGTCGGAACCAGACGGAGCCAGCGTTTTTGTCAATGAACGATTTGTCGGGATGACCCCGGTCATTGTTCAGCTCCCGCAGCAGAAAGTCCGAGTACGACTCTTCCTATTTGGTTTCAGGGATTGGCTGCAGGAAGTGGATATCAATAAGAGCAATACATCGATCCACGTTATTCTTAAAAAGTAAGTAAAACTCAGTTTCTCTTACAAACCGCGATCATCGGGATGTGATTTGTAGGGTATCTACCCCACAAATTCAATGTTGCATGCAAACGGCGTCATTACGGATTGCAGCATCCGCCTGGTCGGTAGCCGGCGGCGATGGCTTCTTCTCGCGTGGTAAAAGATACCGTACAGTTGGTGCAGCCGGCGTGGCGGCAGGAACGGCGGTGGAATACCCGGCTCTTGGTGTTGCCCACGTACGGCGCCGCGCCGTCACCGGAGGCCTTCCGGCCGTCGCTCACCGTTCCACCCGACCGGCAGATCCCGCAGGGCCGGTATCCGGCTGCCACCGCCTCCTCGACGCTGTTAAAGATCGCGGTGCAGTTGGCGCAGTGGTAATGCTGGCAGCCCTCCCGGTGAAAGACCTTGCTCTTCCGGTTGCCGTGATACTCCGCGCCCAGTCCCATCCCGGTGGATGCAGCGATGAGCAGTCCAATTATAACCAGTCTTGTCAGTCGACCGAGTTGATCATCAGATAGCCGAAGGCGAAGCCGCATCACGCCGCACCTTTTCGACGGATTCTTCGTTCAGTCAAAATTCATGCTCGGCCTGAGTCTTACGAAAATCTCCGCCACTATTCGGTCTCGTAGTACCGGGCCAGTCGCAGCAACAGCCGGGTGCTTTCTTCGGGTGTCATTGGCTTTATCTGAATTCAAGGAATCCCAGTTTGCAAGGGGAAACAGCTAAACAGCTTGAATCATGAGCGGCTACTAACCCTCTCGATATATTTATCCGACGGTATCAATAGAATGAATTGGAGATTCTGCCTTCGATCAGACGTTGGCGAAGTGGGGCGGATAAGGTAGGATAGACAAGCCATCAGATCATCCCATGAGGTGCAGGGCCCATGCCTGAAATCACGAGTCAGCGGACCGGAGAATTTCTAAGAAAGCTGTTCGCCATCCTGATTCCACACCCGGACGGAATGCAAGCCCGGGATGCCTTGGAAGCTCTGGCCAATTCTGTTGAGTTGACGGAGTATGAAAAGGGCAACTATCCGTCCGGCAGCCGCCGGTTCGAGAAGATCGTCCGTTTCGCCACAGTGGACTGCGTCAAAGCGGGTTGGCTGACCAAAAGCAAGGGCCATTGGATCGTGACTGAGGAAGGCCGGAGTGCATTGAAGAAGTACGCGGATCCCGAAGATTTTTATAAAGAAGCGGTCCGTCTGTATCGTCAATGGAAGACCACGCAGTCAGCACCGGAGACAGAGGCCGATGTGGAAACGGAAGTCACCGCCAGTGCAACGACCGCCAGCATCACCTTCGAGGAAGCCGAGGAACAGGCCTGGGCAGAGATCGAGACGTATCTAACCAGCATGAATCCCTACGATTTTCAGGATCTGGTTGCGGCGCTGCTACGGGGCATGGGGTATCACGTGTCGTGGGTGGCCCCGCCCGGCAAGGATGCCGGCATTGACATTCTGGCCTGGAGTGATCCGCTGGGCACCCGTCCGCCGCGGATCAAAGTCCAGGTCAAGCGCCAGAAGACGGCCATTCCGGTGGACGGCCTGCGCTCATTCATGGCGGTGCTGGGCGACGATGACGTGGGCCTGTTCGTCGCCACCGGCGGCTTCACCAAGGACGCGCGCGACGAAGCCCGCACCCAGGAAAAGCGCCGAGTGACCCTGGTGGATTTGGATCGGCTGGTGGAGCTGTGGATCGAGCACTACGCCCGCCTGGACGAACCAGCCCGCCGCCGGCTCCCGCTGCAACCCATCTGGTTCCTGGCGCCGCAAACTTAATGACAGTATTGAAGCGTAAAAAAGGAAATCTGTGAGCGGGCGATGGCAATGTCAGGGAGCTATAAAGTCATAGAAATTTAGGATTTCGTCGAATCGCTCTTCAAGAACCACCTCAGGTACAGTAGCACCGTACATTTTTCGCGCATGGTCTGCACGCCGGACATCCTCGTCCGTCCAATGCGTGATTCGAACAAGTCTGTCCCAGTCTTCTTTATCAAACGATGTGCCGTACTTCGCCCAAGCTGAATGAACTCCGGCAGCATGTGCCATGCCTATATCACGGGGGATGCTGTCTCCAATATACAGGGCCGACGAAGGCGTCACTCCCGCATCAGCACATATTTTTAACAGGATCTGTGTGTCCGGTTTTCGGTGGTGTAAGCCGAGTATTTGGAGTTTATGAGTCCTTAAGCTTTGTTTAAGTTGCTGAGGGTTCGGATGACCAGGTCCTTTGTCTTTAACAGCATAAATACAAGAAAAATAGTCAATCAAGTTGAGCTTCCTCAGTCTGTACTCCGCATTCACCACCGTCGCTTCGGTGTGGGCGACGATTTTCGTTCCAGCCATCTTTATCTCAGTTAGACCATTTTCCACTCCAGGGTATGCGAGGAGATACTTCTTCCGCGCCGAGTTAAAGGAATGAAATGCGGGATCGAGCAGAACATGTAGCTGTTTGGGGGATTTATCTGGATAGCGATTTTTAACAGAGGGGATCTCTAATAAAGCAAAAGGTGGTTCTGAATCACCGTACCGTTTATGGACATCCTGAAGTTCATCCAAGATTTGATCTTTCGGCACGTCCAAGATGGGGACCGCGGTCTCAACCATTGCATAAAAGGCTTTGGAAAAAAACGTGACCCAGTCATACAGGGTATTGTCCAGATCACAAACAACGAGTTTGATTTGAGCGAGCAATGGCCTATTCATAATCAGACGATCCATGAAATGTGCGAATGATTCTTGACGCAACTGAATCCCCGAGCACGTTCGAGGATTCTTCATACAATATTTGAAGATCTACACTGACGGTGCGATTGAATATGTTGAGATGAAACCTTGAAAAGATCTGTTATCCTCAATCACATCATGCGGAATCAGCAGATAGGACCAGGGTTTTCCGGAATGGGTACGTTCGTGCTGTGAGGCGTTCTCACACCACTGGGCCGCAGCGCGGGCTTTGGCTTGCACATCCTCATTCTGAAGTTCGATGGCGGCTTTTACTTCGCATAGGTACTTTCCAGTTTTTGTCTCTACTACAAAATCTGGTTCGTAAGCGGAATCGCTGGCGTAATAAATCTGAAAGATCCCTTTGGGCGGTTTGAACCACTTCAGGACATCGGCATCCCGCTCCAGGATCACGGCGAAGCGCCGCTCGGAGTCCGAATCGAATTTCTGGTCGGGATACAGGCAGCGGCGGAAGCCGGTAAAGAGCATCTTGCGGATATCCTGTTTATCGGTCACTGGAACGCGGAAGTCCCGTTTGCCATCTCCCTCTGCAACAGAATAGCTGGCGGGGCGTAGAGTAATGAAGCTCTTGCTGACGTGAATCTCATAGGATGTCGCTCGTTCTTCGTAATGATCCTGCATCTGGGCATGGATGAGATTGACCAGCCCCGGTTGATGGTACTGGAGGACATTGGTCAGCTCCTCTTCGTTTTTCAGATAGGATTGGAGGTGTGCCACCACCTGCCCGGCCAGGCGGTAAAGCAGGTCGGCGTGCTCGTCATAGCAGATGTCGTTGAAATCCATAAGCCCGCGTACCAGATAATCCTCAAGACGAGTCTCCGGAATGATGCCACTTCCACTCATCAAACGGTGCTGTTCCCGGCGGTGCAACTCCTGAATGAGAATGCCGTTATCCACCGGCTGGAGTCGAACCTTCGACAAGTCGAGCTGAAAATCCCGATATCCCCGGCTCACACTTCCCACTGGTTGCAGCGTAATCTTAGGAATGTCAATGGAGAGCGCCTCGCGGAGCTCAATGGTCTTGGCAACGACCTTGGCCAGGTCTACGGTTGGGGCGATGCCAGTCAAGTCTGGTTGAACTGGCGCGATCGCTTCTTTGACCTTCTCGATGATTTGCTGTTGGATCTCCGGATTGGACAAGTCCTTGGACCTAGGCAGACGCTCGTACTCCAGCCGGATCACATCAAGTGTCGCCTTGGCTGCTTCCCGTTCCAAAGGAGATTCAAACAACAGTCGCTTCTGCCCGCTTTCGCCTGATCCTATATCCTTGACAAATACTCCCTCACTGAGCCGTTGGATGATCTCCGGATACACCACCACCGCTTTCGCGCGTTCCTCGGGAACATAGACCACCTTCATGCCGCCGCGGATTATGGAATCGGGGCTGTTGGCGTAATCCACGATCTCCTGAAACTTGTCATGGGACACGATGGTCAATCGATCTACGGCCCCCACCCCGGTCCGCTTGCCGTAGGGCAGGCGAAGCCCCCGGCCAATGGATTGCTCGACCAGAGTTCGGGAATTGGCGGCGCGTAGCGGGACGATGGTATACAGATTGGTGACATCCCAGCCTTCTTTAAGCATGTTCACGTGGATCACGATCTCGGTGGGATTGTCCGGCTTTTCCACGTGGATGAGCTGCTCGATGGTGTCGTCCCGTTCCTCGCCACTTTGCTTGGAGTGGACCTGGATGACCTTGCCCTTGTACTGGCCCTCGAAGAATGTGTCTTCTTCGATGAATTTCATCAACGCGTCGGCGTGCCCCGTGTCCCGGGCGATAACGAGCATGAAGGGTTTGACCAGGGGTTGGTTGTTCTCCCTGGCGAAAACCTGCAGTTCGACCTTCGTGTGCTCGTGGATACGAATCCCGTCCTCAAGCTTGAGTCGTTCCAAGGCAGCATCATCGTACTGGCGCGCATCAAAGTTTTCCCGGGTGGCCACCGCGGGCTCCTTGACAAAGCCGTCGGTCATGGCGTCGGAAAGCGGGTAGCTGTAGATCACGTTCTTGAACGGTTGGGGTGTCGCGCCGCGTTCCACCTGGGGCGTGGCGGTGAGTTCCAGGCCGAGGATGGGAGACAGTTCGCCGATGGCCTTCATGCCCGCCGATGCCCGGTAGCGGTGGGATTCGTCCATGATCAGGACCAGGTCATCCAGCTTGGAGAGGTAGTCGAAGTAACTTTCGCCGATGTACTCCTGTAACCGGCGGAAACGCGGGATGCTGGTTTTTTCCGCGCCCTTGGGTGTTTCGGTGCTGGTGATCTTGGAGATGTTGAAGATGTTGACGTGTATGTCCTGCTCCCATTGCGCACCGAGCAGGAGCGATTTCTTTCTGACTCCCCGTCCTGTTTCATAGTTGTCGCCGGTGATGATCTCCGGCGGATTGACCGCGAATTCGGCGATACCCTGGAAGACGTACTTGGGCGTGTTCGGGGTGAAGTCGGTGATGAGCTTGTTGTAGATGGTCAGATTGGGTGCCAGCACGAAGAAATGCCGGATGCCTTCGGCCTTGTGGAGATATGCGATGAACGCGCCCATGAGACGGGTTTTGCCCACCCCGGTGGCCAGAGCAAAACAGAGCGACGGGAAATCTCGTTCGAAATCCGTCACCGAAGGGAACTGCGATTGGATCGCCAGGAGAGCTTGCGCCGCGTCGGCCTGTTTTTGGAGCGGGACCAGGTCGCAGATCTGGGACAGGATTTCTAGTGAAACGCGCTGGGGCGGCCGAAGGCTCAACCGGTTGGCAATGGTGTTCCCGATCGGATTCATTTCTCACCTCCCTTCGCTTCGGTCACATCGAAGAGAGTGGGCTGCATCCGGGCCCGCCGCGCTTCTTTGGTGACAGACAGGTTCTCGGAGGTCGCCGCGGCTGGTTCATCCGGAGGTTTGAGCGGAAGGTTTTGAATCTCGAGGCTGTAGTCGTCCTTGCCCCATTCGCAGCGGGTCAGCACGGCCTTGGGGATCTTCTTCACCGTGAGGTTTGGAAACTCCTCCAAGTGCCCGGCCCGAAACGCACCGCACATGACCAGCAGGCTGCGGCCCTCACCCACCTCGTCGGACAAGCGCTGCAAGTCCTCCCGAGTCAGCGTCTGGGTTGTGACGTAGACGAAATCGTTTTCCGTGGATCGCCCGTGCTGCCAGTACACGGTGTCGCTGGGGAAGTAGGTGAATCCTTCCAGCTTGCAGATGGCTTCGGCCAACATGGCGGCGTTGTATTGCTTGCTTATGACCCAGTTGCCGAATTGATCTTTCTCCAACAAGGACGGCGCCAAGCGATAGTAACGGAAGCCACCGCCCCCTTTCCATCCAAGTGCTTTGGTAATGCCCCCAGGATCCTGACCGTCAATGACTTTCTTCATACGCGGTATGATGTGAGTGTGACAGTGCTCCCCTAGTTCCACCATGATCCAACGGCGTCCCATCTTTTGCGCCACCGCCCCGGTTGTACCGGAACCGGCGAAGGAGTCGAGAACCCAATCATTCACATCTGTGCTGAGTTCCAAAATGCGCTTAAGCAAACGTTCTGGCTTTGGCGTGGCAAAGAGTTCATTCACATCTGGCAAGAGAGCCGCATTCTCCGCTTTTGCTTCTTGATTGTGGCCCACTTCATCCGAAAGCCAAAGGGTGATCGGTACTACACCTTCTTTGTTCTCTCGCAGGTAGAGCTTTAACCTTGGCTTGTTGTTCCCATCTTTGCCCCACCAGAGCAATCCTTCCTTCGCGAATTGCTTAATAGTCTCGATGGAATACCCCCAGCACCGACCTTTTGGGGGAAAAATTTCTTGTCCGTGTGGGTTCATAATGGGAAAGAGGCCAGTAGACTTCCCGGTTACTGCATACTGCTTGCCGCGCTGCCCGGAGGTCAAGCTGACATGAAGAGGACTAGATGCCCAGGGGCCTCTGGGATCCTCGTCTGGATTGGAGTAATCGCTGGTGTTTCGTTCGCTACGTGGAACTCGCCCCATCTTAAACCGGCTCATGTCCTTGGCATATGCAAGCACCATATCAGTTGCCGACGAGAACAACTCAGCGTTGTTGTGAACGCTTGTTGTTTTCTGCCAAGTAACCGTGCCAAGGAAATTCGATCGGGAGAACACCTCGTCGCAAAGAACTTTGAGATAATGCCCTTCAGAGTCGTCAATCGTCATCCAAATCGACCCATCCGGGCGAAGTAGCTTCCTCAGTAGTTCCAAGCGATCCCGGATTAGCGTGAGCCACAATGAATGTTCAAGTCCGTCATCATAGTGGGAAAATGCTGATCCAGTGTTGTAGGGCGGGTCTATAAAGACGCATCTGACCTTCCCCGTAAACTCCTGCTCCAGTGCCTTGAGGGCGAGGAGATTGTCACCAAAGATGAGACGATTGTCGAAGATATCCTTATCGCTCACTCGGAACGGGGCATGATATGACTTCGCCGGGTCTTCGATCAAGATGCGCGGCTCCAGATTCGGCCGGTTTTCCTTTCCAATCCAAGTGAGTTCGAGTTTGGTCTTGTAATTACTCACAGCGACCCCTCCCTCCACCAACACAGTGAGCTGAGGTTATACACGTGCATATCGGTATGCACCCTTGATGTTCTGTGCTAAAAACTGGCCCTTGGATGGCGCGGACTTCATCTGCTCAAAGACGCTTGGGGGGACATCAAAATACTGGTATACGCTCCCATTCTTGAACTCAACGAACAATACCATGCTTGCTTCGTCATAACCAAAACGGTTAATGTTTTGGGACTCAGGCGATTCAAACCAGTTCATGAGCTGGCCTCCTTGTTTTTCAGCTGAGCGTCACTCATCCTTTCGAGATGCTTTTGTATGATCGTAATTTGGGCTTTGTTTTCTCCATAGGCGCACAACGGCAGCATAGTCGGGAATATCCCGCTTTTGGTTCCATCCGCCCGCACCATCGAACCCATCACGTTGAAGGCTTCCACGAACCACTACACGCGGGTCTTCGCTGTCAGGTTTGCGATTCTTGGCAGGAGGGTCAATCAAAGTACGTATTGGCAGGGAAACAGCTTCACCGACGATGATCGCCTCACCAGTACGCAGTGCGGGTAACATGTCAAACAATCCTTTGAGGTTGTCAGATGCAGCGCTTGTGATATGACTCCGGTCGATCTCATTTGCGAGTCGCATGGCGAAGAGAGTCCCACACTGGGACAGAATCGTTGAGTCAATTTCTGAAGGTCGTTGGCTGACAAGCATGAGGCCGACGCCGTACTTACGGCCTTCTTTGGCAATTCGCCGGACGGCGGCAGCTGCGGTCCCGGAGTTCTCTTTGCCAAGATAGGCGTGAGCCTCCTCAAGCACAACAAGCAAAGGGCGCTCACGCCCGCCTTCGGGAAGCTTTCTTGCCCAGAACAACGCATCATAGAGAATCCGTAACAATGCGCCTATCAGGTCATTAAGAACTGATGATGGAATGCCCGACAGATCCAAGATCGTTATCGGCATGTTCCCGCCAATCCAGTTTTCCAGAAGACTATCCAAGTCTTTCGTGGTTTTGCCATCGAGATCGGGCAACCAATCGCCAGGCCCAAATAAAAAGGAGAAACGTGGATCGCGAAGTTTAGAAGCTTGTCCCGCAAGTTGTTGGCGAATCCCAATGCCTTCACTCCCATACTGCACGCGTTCCTCTGGCTTGCCTGTTGTCTTCACAGTACGAAAAAGAGGTGGCGTGACCGACATGGCATCACCGATTTGAAGCGGTATGTTATTATCGTCCAACACATAAGCAGGTTCCCGTTCATCCGCACCGCCTCCAGGCTTGGGCACCACAGTGAGGTGCTCACGTCGATGGAGTTCAAACCACATTTTATGTATGCAGAATGGAACTGGCGAGTCGACCGTAACGGTGTTCGGGGTAACGCCATCCCGTGGTCGATTGGCCAGAGAATCCCTTTTAAGTTGGAGTATATAATCGGAGACGGTCGCTGCCTTCTGGCCGTCCAGCCCTTCAAAACCAACAGAGATCAATTCATCAAAGCTCAGTGCCCAAAATGGAATATGAAGTGGATGTTCCTTTGCGGAATCGTTTGCACCGACACGGTAGACAACTGAGCAATCTGGGAGAGCCTTTGCATACTCGCCATGGATGTCCAAGATAAGAATTCGAGCTGATGGGTATCGGGCGGCATCAGCAAGAGATGACAAAAGGCCGGCAACACTAGTAGACTTGCCTGTGCCAGTTGCGCCGACAATAGCTGAATGGCGTGTCACGAGAGCATTGATGTTTATAAGCGATGGAATGGCCTCCGCACTGGCCAAATGACCAATAGGAACAAAATCGTCGGGATTGCCGGGCCCATAAATGGTGCGCAGGTCTTTCTCTGTTACAAGATGTGCCTCATCGCCGATGGTTGGATACTGCGAGATGCCGCGTTTGAACTCGCCCGACCGCTGCCCCTCCCCGACGAGCTGCACCTTCAGCCAACGATAACCATACGGTTCGACCTTGGCCAATGTTTCGGGGACGGCCCCCGCACCAACCTGCGACACGATCCCAAAGAGATCGGTGAAGCCGATTGAAATTCTTACGAAACTCCCGATCTGTCCGATGCGATAACCGTGGCCGTCAATGAACGCCAACCCAGACACAGTATCCTTGTCTAGGGCAATGCCGATGGTCGCGCCCTGAACGTCTTGGACGGTCCCCAGATAGGTCGGACTACTGGGCATTGGTCACCTCCGGCGGCTGTCGTACTGTGCCGACCAGTTCCTGGAGGAACTGCCCGAAGACTGCAAAGTCTCCGAGCGTGAATTCTGCTGTCTGCTTACCGTCCTTATTTGCCGGATCAAGTGGCGTCCACTTGATCCACTTGCAGTAGTCCGCCGACACAGAATCCGCATCCTTCTCATGCCATCTGGATTCTTGGCCGCTGATAACCGAACCGTCCCTTGCCAGGAGACTGAGGTTAGCTCTTTTGCGGGCGAGCGCGACGGCCTGTGGGTACTCGTCGATCTTGCTGAAGAGTAGTGCAAAGGCAATGGCAGTCTGAGTGCATTGAAGCCCCTGCACAATGACCTCGTTGAGATGTTCATCGCGGAAGGAATAGCCGCACAGAATAAGTGTGGCGGTTGGTTGCTTCAGAAAAGCCCTCAATCTGTCTATCATGGCGAGGTAGGGCATCCGCCTGCTCTCCTGGTATTTCAAGTGTGATGGATGAATGACACGCTTGGAGCCACCATCATCCTTGTTGGTCCCACGGAAAACGCCCTTATCAGGAACCTGGTACCAATTGATCGAACCGTGGATTTTCCAAAGCCGCGCCCACCGTGGCGGGAGCATATCCTCCTCCATGGCCCGTAAATCGAAAAACGGTTTTCGCACCCCAGCGAATCCATCGAAGTACGGAACACGAGAATCCTCGAAAGCCTGCTCCATCAGCAGATCATAGTTGGTAGTGAATATCTCAACGGGAGTTTCGCGACGAACCGCATCTACCCATGTGGCGATGTGGTGGTAGGGTGTCTCCGTATTTGGGAGATCTTTGTTGACTACCTCTTGGATGAGTTGACAGATTTTTTCATCCAAAAGGTCTAGGTTCGTTGCGGACAGTCTGCGTACCTCATCCTTGCCCGCGACGGCACGGAGCGCTCGAACGTGAGTGAGCATATCTTCGATGGTGGTGTTGTCACGACCATCCTTCTTGAAGTGCTCGTCGATGATAGCGAGAAGAGTCCCACAGTCTTTGGACTTCTCCAGTTCTGCACGGACGAGCCGTGTGATTCCGACGATGTCTGGGATTAATGGTGACTTTCCATCAGTGCCTACTCGTATTGCCATTGGGCAACCTGCACCAAGAAAAAGGCCGAGCGGTTTTTTATCGCATGACAAGCATTGCTGGAGATAGCTGACCTGCCTCTTGGGGTCTTGGATATAACTCATGATTCTTTCCCTCTGAAACTAACATTCGTATCTCTGGATAATTCATTAACCAGTTCCCCATTAAGAAAGGGATGAATGGTATGGCTCTCTGGGGACATTCTTGACGCCTTTCGAAATCTGCTAATTCATTGCAATAATAGAGTGTCTGTAATTATGGCTCATGAATATGGCTCGTTTTGGCTCTTTTGTGGCTCTTCCGGCATAACATGGTCCCCGTCGGAATAGAGAATTTCTCCTGCCTCAATCCGTAACCGTAGTATCTCGATCAAACCGGCTTTTGTCCGGGAAATATGAGTAAATGTCCGGCGATCCAAAACCTGACGAAAGCCGGAAAATTGTCACGACTGATCGTTAGAATTCTTTCAATCATACCAGCGTCCAACGAAACATGAAAACCTCTGATCGTTCCTGCCGCTGACGCAATTGCTTTTCGATCCTGCCGATCAGTTCGTCGCGCTGCGTGTCGATGGCGTCCTGAGCGTCGTAGAGATCCCGGCGCTTGTGGTTTCGAGTGGCTTCGATTGCTTTGAGAGCTTTTTGAGCCTCCAGTTTATCGTGAAGAGAACCGGCCAAAGACATCATCCGCCGGTCTTCGCGGATTTGTAGGTCGAGTTCCTTGATCTCTTGTTCCAAACCGTGCTTGAGGTCGTCGGACCAACGATCCAGCTTGAGAACCTCCTCATCGAAGAACCGCGCGTTCCGGGCTTCGATTTGGCGGAGCTTGTTCTCGACTTCTGTATCACGTACCTTCATCAAGTCTGGTGCATTCTCGGAATGGTCCGCCGAGATGTCGGCCGGCAGGGTCAGCAGTTTCCGGCACATGTCTTCGTCGAGCACCTGGCCGGAATCGGAACGCGCGGCAAACACTAGGAATTCTTCGGTGTCAAGAGATTCTATCGTGAGGAGTGATAGCTCCAGCCAGCCGGAAGCGCCAACCAGCGGATCCAGGACGGCGATGTTCCGGCCACTGCCGCCATAGTGGAAAACGATCGTTGCGGGAGGGGTGGGGAGTTGCTTGCCTTGTTGAAGCAGCCGTTGGGCCAGAGGATGGCCGGCACGGTAGGTATTGACGTTCTCCGTTTGCTTGCCCATGCGGTAGGGGCCAGGATGGATGGTCTCTCCGGGGAATGGATTCCGCAGAAGGGTAAAACTATAATTATCTGTGTCAAAGCGGGCATATCCATTCAATAGGTAACGCGTGATCTGCCAAAGGTGCTCGTTGAATCGATCCAGAACGGCATGGCTTTCCAGGCGGACCTTCTCCACCACATCCTGGTCGAAGTGGACCAGGAGCTTTTCCCGGGCGTCCCTCAATCCTTCCGAAATCTGTGCTTCCAACTCCGCTTGGAGTTGGTCGAATTCGCTCTGGATCTGTTCGGGAGTGCGACACTGTTGGTAAATGGCGGCGATGCGTTTTTCGAAATCCACACCCGATTCCACCGCGCCTAATACCTCATCGCTGGCGCCAAACACTCCGTCGAACAAGCGAAATTTCTGGTCCAACAATTCATAAACCCGCTGATCGGCGGCGTTGGATTTATTCAGGAAATTGACCACCACCACATCGAACTTTTGTCCGTAACGGTGGCAGCGGCCGATGCGCTGCTCAATGCGCTGGGGATTCCATGGCAGGTCGTAATTGACCACGAGATTGCAAAATTGCAGGTTGATTCCTTCGGCGGCAGCCTCGGTAGCGATCAGAATGGAAGCCTGGTCGCGGAAGCGATCCACCAGAGCTGCGCGCATGTCGGCGCTTGGGGATCCGGTGATGCGGTCCGTCCCGGAGTGTGTATCCAGCCATTGACGGTAGATCGATTTGGAAAGAGGATCGCTGTTACTGCCGTTGAACAACATGACCTGGCCATTGAATTCGGTCTGCTCCAATAGCCGGAACAGGTATTCCTGGGTGCGGCGGGATTCGGTGAAGATTACGGCTTTGGGCTGCAGGGCGGCTTCTCCCTGTTCTTTTTGTGCATCGGTAGCCGCAGCGAATCCGCGCCGGAGGGCAGTCAAGAGGACGTCGCCTTTTGAGTTGCGAGTGATGGATCGGGCCAGGGCGTGAAATTCTCGCAAGAGCTGAAGTTCTTCCTTCATCTCGCAAAGCTGCTTAGCAGTGAGAGAGGTCCCATTGGGGGTGATATTGGATTCGGAATCATCTTCCCACTCGTCGATCAGGTCATCGAGCTCTTCCAGATTCTCGGGCAGAGTTGGCGGGATGGAATCCACAGCCGTCGCTACATCTGCTGCTGCCTCGAGCTTGGCAGCCAATCCTGACAGGGTGTCGGATATCGCATAGCTGGACGAAGCCAGTAGCTTGCGCAGGATGAGGGTCATGAGGCGTCGCTGGCCGGGTGGGAGCGCGTAGAGCATGGGGCGCTGAAGATACTGCGAAACCAACTCGTAAAGACGCTGCTCTTCCGGCGTGGGGACGAATTCCTGCACCAGCGCATGGCGGTTGGTGTAGCGGACGTACTCCAGGACCTGTCGCCGGAGAGTGCGCTTGCAGATCGGACGGAGTCGGTTTTTCAACTCCAGAAAATCATCATCGTTGGTGAGCCGGGCGAACCGGGCGCGATAGCTTTTCAGGTCTCCGAAGGCGTATTCATCGATGACGCTGACCAGTCCGTAGAGTTCCAGCAACGAATTTTGCAGCGGTGTGGCCGTGAGGAGCACTTTCGGGAAGGGCATCACCGCATCCTTGATGGCCTTGGCAATCTTGCTGGTAGGTTTGTAGACATTCCGCAGGCGGTGAGCCTCATCGATGACCACCAAATGCCATGGAGTCTGTCGGATGTAGGCTTCCTTCATCCGCGCAAATTGGTAGGAGCACAGTACGATGGAGTCCTGAAGGAACGGATTGAGATTGCCGTTGCGGATTGCCTCGTTGAAGTTTCGATTCTCTAGGATGAGGGAAGGCAGATAGAACTTGTCCGACAGTTCCTGGCTCCATTGCTTGCGCAGATTTGCCGGAACGATGACGAGCAGACGCCGTCTCCGTTCAGCCCATTTCTGCGATAGCAGCAAACCAGCTTCGATGGTCTTGCCCAACCCGACTTCATCAGCCAGGACGGCACCTTTCGAAAATGGACTCCTGAAGGCAAAAAGGGCCGCTTCGATCTGATGAGGATTCAAATCCACCTGCGCATCGGCGAGCACGGGCACCAACTTTTCAACGCTGTCAGAAGCGCACCTTCGGGTCAGTTCATAAGCAAGGTATTTGGCGTGATAAGGCGTTAGGTCCATTTCGCTTCTTCAGCCCTTAAAGATCGTGTCCCCATGCCATTCCAATAACTCTCGGTTGGGTTGCTCTTGGAGTTTCTGCGGAATCCATAGTTCCTTCTTTTCCAGTTGGATGTACTCCTCGCCGTTGTGGAAGTCGTCCTTGAGGCGGCGGCTGACGAGGAGGCGGTAGTCGGGGGTGACGGTGATGTAGCCGCGGTCGAAGAGGCGGTGGAGGTCCGAGCGCAGGAGCAGGCCGTTGGGGATCTCGTGGCGGCCGCCGTCGGCCACGGGCTTGATGTGAGCCGCCTCGAGCACCGGCAGCACCTTCTCGCCGGTGACGGCGCAGTGCCGATCGTAGACGTCGGTGATCACCACGCGGAAGGTCCCCTGTCCCAAGCGGGGCCGGACCAGGACCGGGTCGCCGTGCATGGGGCCGTCGATGAAGTGGAGGTGGTCCCGGTAGGCGGCCCAGAGGGGCAACTCCGCTGGTGCCGCATCAGCGGCATCGGCGGCCACGGGTTGCCGCTCCTCGGCCTGAATGCGTTCCAGGCGCTGCCGGACCTCGGCCCAAAGAGACGCACCGGTTCCTTTGGTCATGTCATAACCCTTGCCGCTGACGATGTTTCGGGAGAAGTCGCTGGGCGCGGGGATCCAGTCCTTCTCGTCGAAAAAAAACGGAGCTGTTAGAAGGATGCAACCGACGGGGTAGTCCTCATGGCTCGATTGCTTCACATGACGGTATTTTTCGATCCGGCGGCGCATCTCGCTGATGGTGGCGGTGCCGTTGGCCTGGCCAAACACCTCCCACGCCTGACTGAATGGCAGAGGGGAAAAATGAGCGAAGAAGCCGCCGCCAGCGATGTAGTTCTCCGGGCTGTGCAACTTAAAGAGGAACGGTTCTCCCGGCTGAAGGGCGCGGAAATCGCGGGAACCGCTGGGCTGCCAGAAGTTGACCTCTGCGGGCTTGCGGGCGCGGAGGAAGCGGAACCAGTCGTTGTCGGTAACGCCGATGAATAGCTTCATGGCAAATCCGGACTAGGATCAAGAGTTGAGGGTTTATGGTTGAGTGTTGAGGGTTCTTGGGACAGATTGTTTACAGGTTTGCAGGTTCGAAGGTTTGAAGGTTCCAGGTTCTGCGGAGTGTTTCGTGAAACGAGGCGCGAAGCGCTTTGGAGTGCGGCGGCATGACGCCGCTTTGGATGGGCGCGGAGCGCAGAGTTAAATCGCGGAGTGCGGTGAGGCGCGTAAAATAAGATCTCGGCGCCCGCGTCCCGCGGGAAACCAGAGCGCAGACGTGTCTGCGCACTCCAAACCGGTCCGGCATGAGCGCTCCTAATCCGCCAATCCAACGCGCAGTCGAGCCGGCGCATGACAAACTGCCGATCCAACGCGCAGTTGAGCCTGCGCGCGCCCAATCCGCTGATCCAACGCGCAGTCGAGCCGGCGCACTCCAGGGCGCTTCGCGCTATCCAGAGCGCGTCGCGCGATGCCATCACCTGCGGGCCATCCAGGTCAAATCGAGCCATGCAATGCCACCGCCTATTTCAGATCCCGGATCCAGGGGCTGAAGACCTTGTGGAAGATCTCCAGGTATTTCCGCAGCCAGGCGTGCTGCTCGGGCCAGAGGGTTTCGTCGGCGAAGTTGGTGGAGCAGCGGACATAGATCCGGCAGCACTTCGCGTCTTCCGGGTTGTACCAAACAAGTGGTTCGCCGATCCCTTTTTCGATGGCTTCCTTGTGACTGAGGAGAACCTGATAGTTTTCTTTCGCATGATTGCCCTTCAGGTACATCTCAACCCGCAGTTCGGGCTGAAAGATTTGGGCTTCCGAGTCATACATCGAAGCGATGCACGAAAGGTGCGTGCCCTGCTTGCCGATTGAAACGTTCAACCAGTTTTTTGGAGCCGGCTTCTGACATTTGATGGCGCTGCGCTGTTCCAAGTAATCGCGGAATGCCTGCCAAAAGCGGAGTTGGAGTTGCTTGGCGTCGCTGTCCCCGGCGTTGCGGGCGGCGTACTGAAGCGTGCGGCTCCAGTCGTTGGGCTTGGAGACGATGTTGAACTTGGGGGCGACGGGCGAGCCGCCGATGCGCCAGAGCTCCACCTCCAGGCCGAAGAAGGTGATGCGCTCGTCGGTGATTTCGTTGAGCCAGTCGAGCGCGGCGCGGTGCTCCTCGGTGAAGCGCTGGGCGATCCAGACGATGGTCACCGCCTCCAGGCCGGCGGCGTAGGTGAGGAGCTGGCCGAGGTGGGTGTGGTCGGTGCGCTCCAACTGGTTCTCGATGAGCACCCAGGAGTCGTCGCCGATGTTTTTGCACAGGATGTCGGCGCGGAAGGGGCCCACCTCCTTCTCCTGGGCCTGCACCTCCAGGATGAGGTCCAGGGTCTCGCCCAGCAGTCGGATGTTTTCATCCTGGGCCAGCCAGGGGGTGAAGTCGCCCGACTCGCTGGTCCAGACGGTGCGGAGATCGACGCGTTCCAGGCGGCCGAGATCGTTCATGTCAACCTCGTATTATTGACGGTTTGCCAGTTCGTTGGTTCTGGGACAGTTGATGGTTGATGGTTGATGGTTGATAGTTGAGGGCTGGGAACGAACCGCGAGATCCGAACCGCGAGCCCCGAAGTCCGGGATGATTGATAGTTGATGGGCAGAAGTCGAGGATGGAACGTGGAAGCGGGATGGATGGCGATGACGAGCATGCGCCCCCCTTGGTGAGTCCTCTCTGTTCGCGTGGTCTGGACGCCATCCATGATAGACCGGCGGGGGGCGGGAGGCAAGGGGAAATCGGGGGGAGATTCACCACAGAGGCCACAGAGGACACGGAGAAGGAGAGAGGCACGCAAAGGCGCGAAGAAGACTTTTATGGTCAATGGAAAGACGAGGGGGGAGCGAGGCGGCGAGGGAAAGGGGGAACTTCACCGCAGAGGGCGCAGAGGACACGGAGAAATTCATTTGTCATTGATCATATTTCATTTGGCATTTGTCATTGGGCAGAGGGGGATGGTGAATGGGTGAATGGGTGAATGGGTGAGTCGGTGAATCGGGAGACGGGAGACGGGAGACGGGAGAAGAGAGACGGAAGACATCAACCATCAACTATCAACAATAAACTGTTCCCAAACCTGTGAACATTCCAACGTTCCAACTTTCAAACGCCCGATCGGCGGCACGCATGTCCTAATGGGAACGAGCCTCTAGTCTCGAGCCTCGAGCCTCGATTACGATCACGATTACGATTACGATTACGATTACGAATTACGAGCACGAAATCCGATTTCCGATGTCCGACGAGTCACCACAGAGGACGCAGAGGACACAGAGAAATTCATTTGTCATTGATCATATTTCATTTGGCATTTGTCATTGGGCAGAGGGGGGTGGTGAATGGGTGAATCGGGAGACGGGAGACGGGAGACGAGAGACGGGAGACGGGAGAAGAGAGACGGAAGACATCAACCATCAACTATCAACAATAAACTGTTCCCAAACCTGTGAACATTCCAACGTTCCAACTTTCAAACGCCCGATCGGCGGCACGCATGTCCTAATGGGAACGAGCCTCTAGTCTCGAGCCTCGATTACGATCACGATTACGATGACGATTACGATGACGATTACGAATTACGAGCACGAGTACCATTGCATTCAAAATATTCAGAGAGAAAGCGGGCGGAGGCGGAGATTTGTGACGGGTTTGGCAGAGATCCGAGAGACCAGGTTGTATAATAATCGCGCAATCGTGCTAATCGACGTGATGCGGTGAGGCGGAAAGTCTCGCCCGGTGTGGGGTCGGACGGACCCCGGCATTCTGTTCATCGAGGTGGCGTGATGAGGCGAGGGAACCGAATTCTCGTGGGGATCTGCGTCGGGCTGGCGGCGATGGCCGTCGGGGCGGCGACAGGCACCGGGACGGCGGAGAGCGCCGGCGGAAACGCCGCGGATGAATTGGTCGCGGCGGAGGATTACGTCGTCGCCCACTTCGAGCCCACGGAGATCTGCGTGGACCACTACCTGACCCGCGCCGACGGCTGGTCGCCCATCGAGGTGCGCGTGGCGGAGATGGACTTCACCCTCTGGATGGACGCCCGCGGCTGGGTGCACGAGTTCCGCCAGACGGCGGCGCCCCACAACCGGCTGTTCCGGCTGGACCTGGAGCGCGAGGTGCTGGAGCGGGACGGGCGGGCGATGAAGCTCGCGGTGCGCGAGGAGAGCGACGTGCGCCTGCGCCTCCGCCTGGCCGGGGCCGAGGCCGGCGCGCGGATCCACGTCAACTGGTGCGCCGGGTCGGGCCGGGTGACCCTGTTCAATGGGGCGCTCACGCTGGGCTACTTCTACCCCCGGCCCGTTCTGGACAAATGCACGGCCGCGGTCACGGAGTTCGACGTGCTGGGCCGATCGGCCGCGCTGGGCCAGCGCTACGTCGCCGATCGCGCCCGCGGCGAGCTGCGCGTCACCCCCAGCCGCCACTGCCCCGACCGGACCGAGCGGCTGCTGGCGTGGCGCCCCGACCGACGCAAGGCGCCGCCGCGCCCGGAGGAGCGGTTCCACCGCGCCGGCCGGCTGGCTGACGCACCGAACGCCGAAGACTGCGGCGTGCCGGCGGAGGAGCGGGCGGCGCTCATCGCCCTCTACCTGGCCACGGGGGGCGACAGTTGGACGAACAACTCCGGCTGGCGGAAGGAGAGCGACCCCGACGAATTCAGCGATCCGGGGACGGAGTGCTGGTGGCGGTGCGTGGGGGTGAGAGGCGGCCATGTGGATATACTGCTGCTGAACGGCAACAATCTGACGGGCAGCCTGCCGCCGGAGATCGGTTATTTCCCCCAACTGGAGGTGTTGCAGCTCGACGGCAACCCGGGCCTGACGGGGCCCCTCCCGTCCACCCTCGGCAACCTGGGCAGCCTGGAACACCTCAGCGTCTCAGGGAACGACGGCCTGACGGGATCGCTCCCGAGCTCGCTGGGGCAGCTCGGCAACCTGATCCGGCTGTACGCCCATTCCACGAGCCTGTCGGGACCGATCCCGCCGGAGCTGGGCAACCTGCCGCAACTGGACCAGCTCTCGCTGGGCTACAGCCAGTTCTCGGGGGCCATCCCCCCGGAGATCGGCAACATCCCCACGCTGCGGGACATCAGCCTGAGCGGCAACCACCTGACGGGCGAGATCCCGGGGGAACTGGGCCAGTCGCTTGCCCTCGAGACGGTGGGATTGAACTCCAACCAGCTCGAGGGCGCGCTCGACAGATTCGTTGATACGATGAGCCAAGTCGCCCGGGAATTACCCAAAGTGGACATAGCCGCCATCCGGAACCTGGATGTCCGCGGCCCATTGCCCGAAAGCACCGCCGAAGTGAAGAATCTGCAATCGCTATACCTGGACCACAACCACCTGTCGGGGGAGCTGCCCGCCAACCTGGGCGAGGCGGTTTCCATGCAGCTGTTCACCATCAGCAACAACCTGCTCGAGGGGCGGATCCCCGGCTCCATCGGCGGCATGGCGGTGCTGGAGGTGCTGTCGCTGGAGAGCAACCACGGCCTGTTCGGCGGACTTCCCGCGAGCTTCTTCGACCTGCCGCTGCAGGACCTGTCCCTGGCATTCAACCCCGAGTTGTGCAGCAGCAACGCCTGCTGCGAGGTGGTGGACGGCCACCGCTTCGTCCCCGCCTGCTTCTACGAGACCCAGACGTTCCACGACTGCTGCCCCGACCCGGCGTTCGGCACCGCCGGCGACTTTTTCATCACCTCCCAGCTCTCCCGGCTGGATCAGGACCTGGTCCGGCTGAACATGGCCCAAACGGGGGTGGGCGGCGGGATCGGCCAGTGGCTGGGGAACCTGAACGGCACGGCGGCGGCGGCGCCGCTTCCGGTGCAGGAGGACTGGCAGAAGCTCCAGGAGCTGATCCTGGAATGCAACCGCATCAAACACGAGATGGACATGGAGATCATCCGCAACATCCGGACCAAGAAAAGTGCCGGGCTGCGGCGGCTGGACCTGGACGGCAACGCCTTCTGGGGCGAGATGCCGCCGGAGATCGTCCAGCACGCCGGGCTGGAGCAGCTCGACGTCTACTACAACGGCATCTACACGGACCGGCCCGACGTGGCCGCCTTCCTGAGCACCCGAGCGCCCTACTGGGAATGGTTCCAGAATCCGCCGCCGACGGGCGTCCAGGCGCACCCCCACGGGCCGGAGTCCGTCATCGTCTCCTGGGAACCGGTGCTCGTCGGCGGGGGCATGGCGAACGGCGGGTACAACGTCTACTTCGGCGAGCTCGGCGCCGGCGCGCTGGAGCAGTACGGCTCCACCGCCGACAAGACCGTGACCTCCCACGTGGTGTACGGCCTGGACCCGGCGCGGACCTACTGCTTCGCCGTGCAGACCTGGACCGCACCCCACGACCACAACGCCAATTTGCTGGAAAGCCCGCTGAGCGCCGTGGTGACGGCGATGCCCGGACTGGACGACGTGCTGGTCGCCGGCCAGGTGACCGCGGCGGCCGGCTATGGCGTCCCCGACGTGCTGGTGGCGTTCGTCGGGACACCGGCGGACTTCTACACCCTGACCGACTGGCACGGCGTCTTCCACCAGAGCCTGCCGCTGGGCTGGGAGGGGGTGGTGACGCCGGTGGCCGCCAACTGGACCTTCGTGCCGGAGGCGCTGGCCCTGGCGGCCACGGGGCCCGACCTGCTGGACCAGATCTTCACCGCCTCGGCCCGCTTCGACGCACCACTCGTGGGAGACATCGACGGCGACTATTTCCTCACGGCGAGAGACCTGGTCATCTTCCGCCACGTGCCGTCGGGCAACACGGTGTACACCACGGCCGCGGCGGCGGACCTGGACGGCGACGGCGTGGTCAGCCGGACGGACATCCCGCTGCTGGGGCAGAAGATCGCCGGGAACCGGTAGGCGGGGGGAGAATCACCGCAGAGGACGCAGAGGAATCTTTCCATTTGTCATTGATCATATTTCATTTGGCATTTGTCATTGGGCAGAGGGGGACGGGGAATGGGTGAATCGGGAGACGGGAGACGGGAGACGAGAGACGGGAGAAGAGAGACGGAAGACATCAACCATCAACTATCAACAATAAACTGTTCCCAAACCTGTGAACATTCCAACGTTCCAACTTTCAAACGCCCGATCAGAGGCACGCATGTCAGAATGGGAACGAGCCTCTAGCCTCGAGCCTCGAGTCTCGAGTCCGATCACGATTACGATTACGATTACGATGACGATTACGAATTACGAGCACGAAATCCGATTTCCGATTTCCGATGTCCGACGAGTCACCACAGAGGACGCAGAGGACGCGGAGAAATTCATTTGTCATTGATCAATTTTCATTTGGCATTTGTCATTGGCAGAGGGGGATGGTGAATGGGTGAATCGGGAGACGAGAGACGGGATTACCACCGAAGATTAACTGTTTGGAACCTTCAAACCTTCAAACTTTCAAACTTTCAAACGGCTCGATTACGATCACGATTACGAGTACGATTACGATGACGATTACGAATTACGAGTACGAGTAAGAGTGAGGAAATGGGAGGTGGACCATGGCGGGACGGGAGCGGACGGCGGATGAGTGGCGGGCGGACGCCCGGGGCTGGGAGGCGGCCGGGGTCGAGGTCCAGGACGCCGCCCAGGAGTGCTGGGAGCGGGCGCTGGCCCTGGAGCCGGACGACCCGGAGAGCCTGCTGCGGCTCGGCCGGATCCATCTGCGCGACCAGCGGCTGCGCCGGGCCCGGGAGTGCTTCGAGCGGGTCCGGTCCGCCGGGGACGGCCCGGCGCGCGCCGAGGCGGAGGAAGGGCTGGGCAAGGTGGAGCAGGCGGTGCGATCCGCCGAGAGCGGGCTCGAGTCGTGCCGGAGGATCCTCATGGTGGACAGCCTGAACGCCCCGGCCCTGGCCTGCATGGCCGCTCACCACCAGCATCTCGGCGACCTGCGCGAGGCCCGCCTCAAGTTCGAGGACGCGCAGGGATTCGGAGAACCCCCCTTCCCCGGCCTGAAGGACCTGGGCACCGTCCACGTGGAGTGCGGCGACGACGAGGAGGCGGTGGGCTGCTTCGGCCGGCTGCTGAAGGCGGAGCCGGACCGGGCATCGGTCTGGTACCTGCTGGCGGCCGCCCTGCGGCGCCTGGAGCACCGGGACCAGGCGCTGGACTGCGTCGAAAAGTCCCTGGCCCTGTGGCCGGAAGGCGCCGCGGCCCGGTGGCTGGCGGCACTCCTCCGGGCGGAGGCGGCGGGAGACGACCCGCCCGCGCCGCCGGCCCCCGCCGGCACGTAAAGGGGAGACGCCACGCCGGCAAGAGGGGCACGCAAAGGCGCCAAGGCGCGAAGAAGACTTTAAGGGTCAATGGAAAGACGATGTGGGAGCGATGCGGTGAGGGAGAGGGGGAACTTCACCGCAGAGACGCAGAGGACACAGAGAAATTCATTTGTCATTGATCATATTTCATTTGGCATTTGTCATTGGGCAGAAGGGGGAAGGTGAATGGGTGAATGGGTGAGTCGGTGAATCGGGAGACGGGAGACGGGAGACGGGATTACCACCGACGATTAACTGTTTGGAACCTTCAAACCTTCAAACTTTCAAACCTTCAAACGGAGCGATTACGATCACGATTACGATTACGATCACGATTACGAATTACGAGCACGAAATCCGATGTCCGATGTCCGACGAGTCACCACAGAGGACACAGAGGACGCGGAGAAATTCATTTGTCATTGATCAATTTTCATTTGTCATTTGTCATTGGGCAGAAGGGGGAAGGTGAATGGGTGAATGGGTGAGTCGGTGAATCGGGAGACGGGAGACGAGAGACGAGAGACGGGAGATGAGAGACGGGAGACGGGAGACGGGAGACGAGAGACGGGAGAAGAGAGACGGGAGAAGAGAGACGGGAGACGGGAGACGAGAAATGGGAGAGGGAAAACGTTAGATGAACGGGAAACCCCGAACCTCGAACCGCGAACCCCGAACCCCGACCCCCGATTTCCGATGTCCGATTTCCGAAGTCCGTCGGTTGGGAACGAGCCTCTAGTCTCGAGCCTCGATTACGATCACGATTACGAATTACGATTACGAGCACGAAATCCGATTTCCGAAGTCCGATTTCCGATGTCCGACGAGTCACCACAGAGACACAAAGGGCACAAAGGATCACTTCTTCTTATTATCGGGGAAATCGGTTTTGGTCTTCTTGCCTTTTTCCCAGGTCTCGGTGCGCGACAGCGAGCCGTCGATCCACCACTCGGGGAACTGGCCGTCGGGGACGCCGTCCGTGTAGTTCCCCGAGCCGGCGAGGCCGCCCGACTCGTGGTAGACCTTGAACGGGCCGTTCAGCTTGCCGTACTTGAACACGGCCTCGCAGCAGACCCGGCCGTTGGTGTACTTCATCAGGTACGGCCCGTGGATCACCTTGTTGGCGTGGTTGCCGCCGTTGGCCTCCACCACCCAGCGCCAGGTGACGGCGCTGCCCATCCAGACGTTGGGGTGGCCCGGCGGGAAGAAGCCCCGCTGCCACGACTTCGGGGTCTTCGACGTCACCGGGTAGTAGGTGAACTTTTCGTAGGTGCGGTCGCCGCCCAGCAGCGACATCCGCCCCTCGTAGGTCTTGAGCTCGGCGCCGAAGGCGTCCAGGACCAGCACCGCCGGGTCGCTGTACGGGCCTACGATCTTCGGCTGGGCCGCCAGCACTTCGGCCTGGCTGATGCGGAGTTCGATGGAATCCTCGGGGACGTCGAACGCCGCGGGGGGGAGCAGTTCGGACCAGGGGATTTCGATCCGGTCCCGCTTCGGCGGCACGTCGCGGGTCTGCTCGGCGCGGCCCGCCTTGGTCCGGATCTCGATCCGGAGGCGGTAGCCGGCGAACTCGTCGCAGCGGTCCAGCTTGGAGCGCGCCCAGCGGACCTCGAGCTTGCCGTCGGGCTTGAGGTCGAACAGGTCCAGCTTCGCCCCGCCGGGGAGCGACGGCGGCTGCTGGGGCGGGATGAGGACGACGATGGCGAGCGACGCCTTGTTCTGGACGGTGTAGTCGCGGTGGACGAAACCGCCGATCACCTGGACGGGGCACTGGCCCGCGCGGCCCGCGGCGGCGGAGAAGGCGAAGCGCTGCGTGTCCACCGGCGCGGCCAGCTCGCGCCAGCGCGGCCCGCTGGTGGCGCGCACCTGGACGGTGATCCCGGAGGCCTTCAGGTCCTTCTGGAAGAAGACCACGGCGCTCTCCTTGGCGCGGGTCAGCGTGTCGGGGACGGTGACGGTGTAGCACGGCGTGCTCAGGGGGTGGACGTCCACCGCCCGCAGGAGGTGGCGGGGCTTGGCCGCGGCGTCGAGCACCGTGGCGTTCTTGCCGGTGTCGGGATCCGCCATAGACCAGATGGCGTCGGCGTTGGCGGCGGAAAAGTCGGTGTAGAGGCGGCCCAGCCGGCCGCTGGAGACGGCCATCTTCACCAGCGCCTCGGCGCCGCCGCCGGTGCGCTCCAGGGCGGTCATGTAGCCGGGGAGGAAGGCGTTGGCGCCGCCGGCGGAGTGGCGCTTCACGTCCTCGAGGAAGAACGAGGCGCCGTAGCCGTGTTGCTGGAGCATCTCCACGCCCCGGATCAGCCCCACCACGGTGCCGCCCACGTCCAGCGGCCGCCGGTAGATGGGCCAGAGGGTGTCGCGCTTGGTGAGGAGCGGCGTGAGCGAGATGCCCGCGCTGGAGCGCGCCTCGTAGAGGGTCTTGATCTCCTGCTCCAGGACCACGGCGGCCGCCTCGACGCACCAGAGGGTGTCGTTGCCCGTGACGTAGCCGGACTGGATGCCGTGGAACAGCTCGTGGAGGATGGTCACCTGCAGGTTCACGCCGTCGGCGGTGGCGCCGAGGTCGGTGGTCCGGGTGAGCGTGCCGGCCTTGTCCAGGTTGATGCTGAGCCAGGCGCGACGGGTGAGCGCCCCCTCGAACAGGCCCAGGGCGCCCGCCTGCTTCTTCCAGGGCTTGCGCAGGTAGACGTTGATCCGCTGGTCCAGGGGCTTGAAGCCGCGGGTGGTGGTGAGGTAGGTGTAGGCGTACTCCAGCTCGTCCTCGACGCAGAGCGCCCCGGGCCAGGCCCACTCGTCGCGGAGCCACCCGCCCTTGAACTCGCGCTCGATGGCCTGGATCTCCTCGATGAGGCGCTGCTGGTTGGCGTACGGCCCCGGCACGCCCGGCGCCGGGCCCGGCGGCAGGGTGCCGGCCATGCGGTGGCGCCACAGCGCCTCGAGCTGGGCGAACGCCTCGCGGGTGCGGTCGTTGCCGTTGTAGAGGGACTTGGGCCAGAGGATGTTGAACTTGCCCGAGCGGCTGATGATGCCGTTCCACTCGATCCCCTCGGTCTCCTCGGCCGACTCAGCGTCCGCCTTGAGGTAGAGGGCGCCGGAGATCAGCGTGGCGCCCACCACCAGGAGCCCCACCAGGTTGTGGTGGGTGCGGAAGCTCAGCGTGCCGCCCCGCCGCTCCACCGGCACCTCGCGGAGCGTCCCGTCGTCGCCGGCCAGTTGCACGCCCGTCCAGCCCCAGAGGTCCGGGTCCACGCCGAGGCGCGCCAGGTCGAATTCGACGGTGAGGGGCCGGCGGAGCCGGTCGTCGGAGCCCATCCCGCCGTCGAGGCGGATGCCCGCCACCGCCTGGGTGGCCCGCGCCTCGAGGCGCTGGCGGAAGGGGCGGAGGTCCGCCGGCGCCAGCCGCTCGGCGCGGAAGGTGCGCGGCTGGTCCAGCGCGCCCGCCGGCGCGGTGAGGCGGACGCCGGCCACCGGCTCGGTGTCGATGGGGGGCGAGTCGTAGCCGGCGTGAGGGTTCCCCTTGGGCGGTGGGGGGAACTTGTCGGGCGGGATGAGGGTGTCCGCCGGATCCAGGGGCGTGACGTCGGGGGGCGGGGCGCTGGTGCTGCCCGCGCCGCCGCTGTCGCCGCCGAACAGGTCGTCCCAGTAGTACCAGAGGGCGATGCCGCCGCCCGCGACCAGCACCATCAGGGCGAGCGCCAGCAGGACGAGGAAGGTGTTCCGGCAGCCGTGGCCGGACTTGGGCGGCGCGGCCGGCGGCTGCTGCCGGGCGTAGGCGGGCGGCTGCTGGGGGTAGGCCGGCGGCTGTTGGGCGTAGGCCGGCTGTTGCTGGGCATAGGTCGGCTGT
>Ga0209269_1000462_pt1 | contig 38189 bp, 37 predicted proteins | sample MTBAKMMethaMetaG_FD_187455 | JGI IMG/M metagenome (GOLD analysis project Ga0209269, IMG submission 187455) | Enrichment culture microbial communities from Arthur Kill intertidal strait, New Jersey, USA, that are MTBE-degrading - MTBE-AKM (Arthur... | ecosystem: Environmental > Aquatic > Marine >... | reverse complement strand
TTATCGGTTTTGTCAATACCCTGCCAGAACGGTTCGGCATGACGGTGATCTTCTCCACCCACCACCTCGATCTCGTCCCTGAACTGGCCGACTACGTCTATGTGATGGACCGCGGCGCGGTCGCCGCGCAGGGGCCGGTGCCGGCGATCTTCTCGCAGCCTGATCTGCTGGCGCGCACCCGTCTCGACGTTCCGGTGCTCCAGCGGCTGATGCGCTCGCTGCGCGAGGCCGGCGTCCCACTCGGCGAGGGCTACACCTACGAAGAGGTCGAGGCGGCTTTCAGGGAGGCATACCGGGGCCGGCCATGATCGAAGATCTCTTCGCCATCGAGCAGTCGGCACAGGGCACGAGCCCGGTCCATCGCTGCGATGCACGGGTGAAGATCCTGGTCACCCTCGCCGTGATTATAACGGTCGTCGCCTTCCCGTACACGACCGCGGTCTATCGCCTCGGCACCGCAATTATGCTCTTCTTTGCCGTCCTCTGGGCGGCGTCCGACCTCTCCCCGACCATCTACCTCAAACGCTTCCTCCTGATCCTCCCGTTTGGCTTTTTCCTGATCTTCTTCCAGATATTCTTCGAAAACCCGCATTATACGGCGTTCCACCCGCTGTTCGCTCTCCCCTTCGGCATCGCCGTCTATGCCGAGTCGGTGGAGTTCGCCTCCATCCTGGCGGTGAAATTTCTCGCCTGCATCTCCTTCATCATCCTCCTCTCCTCGACGACAACGATGCAGGGGATGCTCGAGGGCGCCGGGCGCCTGGGCATGCCACCCGAGTTTACCCTCGTCCTCGGGATGATGGTCCGCTATCTCTTCCTCTTTGCACGGATCTACCTGCGGGTGAAGGCTTCTCTTGAGACGAGATGCTTCGACGCCTTCGACCGTTCCCTGCCGTACCGCTACCGGCTGCAGACACTCGCCTACACCATCGGAACAATCTTCCTCCGCTCCTTCGAGCAGGGGGAGCGGACCTATACGAGTATGCGCTGCCGCGGATACGGGAAGGACTCGCACCTCTTCATCAGGAAAAAGCCGCTGCTCAGGTCGGAATGGGTGTTTCTTGCCACAAGCCTCACACTCGTCCCGGCGGCGGCGGTGGCGGCATGGCTCCTGTGAGATCGGACACTGATACCTTTTTTACCGGGGAGGACAACTTCCCATCCATGGAGAGCAAATTCGGGAGAGGTTTTGTGATCCCCCTGGTGGCGCTCAGCAAACATTTCGCCCTCCCGCCCGAGCAGGCGTTTTACGGCGCTGCCGATCATCTCGACGAACTGATCCTCCCGGCGCAGTTCGCGGGCACCCGGATCGAGAGCCTTGTCGAGCAGCTCAGGAAAAAAGTGATCTGGCACCAGCCCGGCAGCATGGACCGGGAGACCGCAGTCGAGGTCAGGGCGATCCTCCAGAAACTCCTCGTGGAAGTGGACCTGGCCTTCGGGATCGCGGACCCGCAGATCGGAACATATGACTGACAATCTGAAAAATTGAGTACCTTAAAGAGGGTTCACGACCAATACATAGTGTGAATCCACGAGTTTCGCGTCCCTTATTTTTAACGGAGGTCAGGCATGAGTTCAACCTATGACGCCTCCCACATCACCGTATTAAAGGGCCTCCAGCCGGTGCGCGAGCGTCCTGCCATGTATATCGGGAGCACCGATACGCGGGGCCTCCACCATCTGGTCTACGAGGTGGTCGACAACTCCATCGACGAGGCGCTTGCAGGTTTCTGCAATCAGATCAGTGTCTCCATCGGCACCGACGGTTCGTGCACCGTCGTGGACAACGGCCGGGGCATCCCGGTCGATACGATGAAGAACGGCAAAAGCGCCCTTGAAGTGGTGCTCACCGTCCTCCATGCCGGCGGCAAGTTCGATAAGAACACCTATCAGGTCTCAGGCGGCCTGCACGGCGTCGGTGTCTCGGTCGTCAACGCCCTTTCGAAGATTCTGCGCGCCACCGTTCACCGCGACGGCAGGGTCTATGAGATCACCTTCTCCCGCGGCACGGTAACCGAACAGATCCACTCCAGAAAAGAGAGCCTCGACGAGATGAAAGCCCGGTACGTCCGGACATATGGCGCGGAAGGGGACTGGGAGGGGATCGAGGAGCGCGGCGCGTTCCTCGAACGTTTCGGGGAACACCTCTCCGGAACAACGATCTCGTTCGTCCCGGACGAGACGATCTTCGAGACCGTCACCTTCGACTACGATGTCCTCGCCCACCGGATGCGGGAGCTCGCATTCCTGAACTCCGGACTCTCGATCTCGATCAGGGACGAGCGTTCGGGCGACGAGGACCATTACTGCTATGAGGGCGGGATCGCCGAGTTCGTCAGGCACCTCAACGAGAGTGCCGAGAAGATCCACGAAAACATCATCTCCTTCGACCGGAAGGACGAAGAGAACCGGACCGAGGTGGAGGTCGCCTTCCAGTACACGAACACCTTCAAGGAGCAGGTCTACACCTTTGTCAACTCCGTGAACACTCGCGAGGGCGGGACGCACCTCGAGGGGTTCAGGAGCGCGATCACGCGGGCGATCAACAACTCGGCGAAGAAGGGCAACCTGCTTAAAAACGGCGCCTCGGTCAGGGGCGACGATGTCAGGGAGGGACTCAACGCCGTCATCTCCATAAAGATTGCAAACCCCCAGTTCGAGGGGCAGACAAAGATGCGCCTCGGCAACTCTGCCGTCAGGGGCATCGTCGATTCCCTGGTCTACTCCTCCCTCACCGAGTTTTTCGAGGAGAACCCGAAGACCCTCCAGGCGATCGTGGGCAAGGCCCTTCTCGCCGCACGGGCCCGCGAGGCGGCACAGAGCGCGCGGGACCTCGCCCGCCGGAAGAGCACCCTGGAAAGCGGCGGTCTGCCCGGCAAACTTGCCGACTGCTCAGAGCGCGACCCCGCAAAGAGCGAGGTGTATATTGTGGAGGGCGACTCTGCAGGCGGTTCGGCGAAACAGGGGCGCGACCGGAGGTTCCAGGCGATCCTGCCCCTCAGGGGTAAGATCCTCAACGTGGAGAAGGCTTCCCCGCACAAGATCCTCAAAAATGCCGAGATCCAGGCGCTCATCTCCGCGATCGGCACCGGCGTCGGCGAGCACTTCGACGCCTCCCGGGCGCGGTATCACCGGATCATCCTGATGACCGATGCCGATGTGGACGGGGCGCATATCACGACGCTCCTCCTGACATTCTTCTTCAGGTACATGCCCGAACTCATCGAGCACGGCTACATCTACATTGCCCAGCCCCCTCTCTTCAGGGTGGCGCGGGGCAAGAAGGAGGAGTACGCCTACCGCGAGGAGGACATGAAAGAGATCATGGCCGCTATGGGCGATAAGGGCGTCTCAGTCCAGCGCTACAAGGGTCTTGGCGAGATGAACGCCGGGCAGCTCTGGGAGACGACGATGGATCCGGCGCACCGGGTGCTCAAACAGGTGCGGATCGAGGACGCCATCTATGCGAACGAGATCTTTGAAAAACTGATGGGAGACGACGTGGAACCCAGAAAGGAATTTATCCGGAGACATGCGCAGGAGGTGAAGAACCTTGACATCTGAGGAGAAGCCCGAACGCCGTTCCGTCATCCAGGTCACTGTCGAGAACGAGATGAAGTCCTCGTACATCGACTATGCGATGTCGGTGATCATCGGCCGGGCGATCCCGGACGTCCGCGACGGCCTCAAGCCGGTCCACCGCCGCATCCTCTACGGGATGTGGGAGATGGGCATCACCCACGACAAACCGACGAAGAAGAGCGCAAGTATCGTCGGTCACGTGATGGGCAAATATCACCCCCACGGCGACGCCTCCATCTACGACACCCTTGTCAAGATGGCGCAGCCGTTCAGTTACCGCTACATGCCGGTAGAGGGGCAGGGAAACTTCGGCTCCATCGACGGTGATTCCGCTGCGGCGATGCGGTACACGGAGGCCCGCCTCAACCCCCTCGCCGAGGCGGTCCTCGAGGATATCGAGAAAGAAACGGTCGATTTCATCCCGAACTTCGACGAATCGACGAAAGAGCCGACGGTGCTCCCTGCAAAAGTGCCAAACCTCCTCATCAACGGGTCGTCGGGGATCGCCGTGGGCATGGCGACGAATATGCCGCCGCACAACCTCGGCGAGGTCTGCGACGCCCTCTGCGCCTATATCGATAACCCCTCGATCGGCGTCGAGGACCTGATGCAGCACATCCCGGCCCCTGACTTCCCGACCGGCGGGATGATCATGGGCACGGCCGGGGTGCGCGAGGCCTATCTCACCGGCCGCGGCAAGGTGATCATGAGAGGTGTCGCCGAGATCGAGGAGGAGGGGCGGACCCCCCGCATCATCATATCGGAGATCCCCTACCAGGTGAACAAGGCAAACCTCGTCGAGCAGATCGCCACCCTCGTGCGGGAAAAAAGGATCGAAGGGATCTCTGACCTCCGCGACGAGTCGGACAAGGACGGGATCAGGGTGGTCGTCGAGTTGAAGCGCGACGCCATGCCGCAGGTCGTCCTGAACCAGATCTACAAGCACACGCCCCTCGAAAGCACCTTCGGGATCAACAACCTCGCTATCGTGGACGGAAAGCCCCTGACCCTCAGTCTCCCGCAGATCATGGAGCATTTCCTCGACCACCGGATCGAGGTCGTGCGCAGGCGGTCCCAGTTCGAGCTGCGCAAGGCGCAGGAGCGGGTGCACATCCTCAACGGGCTGATCCTCGCCCTGCAGAGCATCGACGACGTGGTCGCCGCCATCAGGGCATCTCAGAGCGCCGAAGAAGCGAGAGAGACCCTTATCGCACGCTTCGGCCTCGACGAGGTGCAGGCGAATGCCATACTCCAGATGCAGCTCCGCCGCCTCGCGGCCCTCGAACAGCAGAAGATCACAGACGAGCGTACCGGGCTGCAGAAGGAGATCGAGCGGCTGCAGGAGATCCTTTCCACGCGTGAGACTATCGTCCGGGAGATCAGATCCGACATTGTCGGGCTCAGGGAGCAGTTCGGCGACGAGCGGCGGACGCAGATCGTCCCGGCAGCCGGGGAGATCTGTAAAGAGGATCTCATCGAGGACAAACCAGTTCTGGTCTCGCTGACGGCGACGAATTACATCAAGCGGATGCCGCTCGAAGCCTACCGGATGCAACACCGCGGCGGGAAGGGCGTCATCGGGATGGCGACAAAGGAGGACGACGTCGTTTCTGACGTCTTTGTGGCAAGCACCCACGATTACCTCCTCTGCTTCACCAACAAAGGGCGTATCTACTGGATGAAAGTCTACGACATCCCGGAGAGCAGCCGGACGGCGAAGGGCAAGGCGATCGTCAACCTGCTCAACCTCAATGACGAACTGGTGAGCGCCGTCATTCCCCTGCGGAAGTTCGATACCGGCGAGTACCTCTTCTTTGCGACGAAGGAGGGGATGGTCGTGAAGATCCCGGTCGAGGAGTTCTCCCGCCCGCGGCCGAGCGGGATCCTTGCGATCAAACTGAAGGAGGGCGACGAGTTGATGGACGTGAAACTCACCGACGGATCGACTGAAGTGCTCCTGACGACCTGGAAGGGCCAGAGCCTCCGCTTCTCCGAGGAGGCCGTCCGTCCGCTCCACCGCAACTCGCAGGGGGTGATCGGGATCAGGATGCGCGGCGGCGACCATCTGGTCTCCTTAAGCCTGGTCTCAAAGGACCATCTGCTCACGATCACCGCCGGGGGAATGGGGAAGCGGACAGAATTCGACGAGTTCCGCGGCCACGGACGGGGGACGATGGGCGTGAGGAACATCCAGCCGGCCTACGGCGACGGCGTGGTGGCGGCAAAGGCCGTTTCAGACGACGACGAGATCATCCTGATGAGCACCGCAGGAAACGTGATCAGGATGACGGTCGGCGGGATCTCGATCCAGAAGCGCGGCACCCGGGGTGTGCGGCTGATGAAGATGGACGAGGGTGACCGGGTCGTCGGTTTTGCGGCGATCAACCCGGACGACGAGATTGAGACGCCCGGCGACGACGCCGAGACCTGACCGCCACCTTTTTTTCCGCCCTCGAAGAGAAAGAGAGGGGGCATATGACATCCAGTGTGTATTTTGCAGGAGCCGCCATCGGGAGCGGGCGGAAAAACACCCTCGATAAGATCAACGACCTGTTCGCGGCCGCCGGGCTTGCGGCCTGCATCAGGGAAGGTGACCTGACGGCGGTGAAACTCCATTTCGGCGAGTGGGGCAACGATACCTACATCAACCCGGTCTGGGTGCGGGAGGTCGTCGACCGGATCAGCGCGGCCGGGGGCAATCCCTTCCTCACCGACACCGCCACCCTGTACTCTGGGGCGCGCCACAACGCCGTGGACCACCTGAAAACGGCAATCCGCCATGGTTTTGGGTTCGAGGTGACCGGGGCGCCGATCGTCATCGCCGACGGTCTGACCTCAGGGAACTGGCGGAAGGTGGGGATCGCCGGAGAGCGGTTCGATCAGGTGAAAATTGCAGGCGATATCCTCGATGCGGGGAGCATGATCGTCCTCTCGCACGTGAAAGGGCATGGCATGGCCGGGTTCGGCGGGGCAATCAAGAACCTGGCGATGGGATGCGCCCCGGCGGCCGGGAAAAAGGATCAGCACCAGGGGCTCCTCCCGGTCATCGACCAGAAGGTCTGCGCGGGCTGCGGGGGGTGTGCGGGCGTCTGCCCGACCGGAGCGCTGGAGGAGACCGCGGGGGGCGTCGGGCTGAAGGCGTCCAGGTGCATCGGCTGCGGGGAGTGCATGACCATCTGCCCGACCGGGGCGATCGATTTCAACTGGGCCGAGGGGGTGGCGCCCTTTATGGAGATGATGGCCGAGTACGCCCTCGGCGCTGTCGTCGGGAAGGAGGGGCGAGTGGGATACCTGAACTTCCTGGTGAACATCACGCCCGACTGCGACTGCTGCCCCTGGAGCGACGGTCGGATTGTGCCGGACATCGGGATCCTGGCATCCACCGATCCGGTGGCGATCGACGCCGCCAGCTTCGATCTGGTCAACGCTCAGCAGGGGATCGCCGGGAGCCGCCTCCTCTGCAACCACGCTCCGGGCGAGGACAAGTTCAGGGGGGTCGCCCCGTACACCGACGGGACGATCCAGATCCGGCACGGCGAGCGGATCGGGCTCGGCAGGACGGCGTATGAACTGATAGAGATTTGAGGGGATCCTTTTTCCGCCTGCTCCCTCCCCCTGACTCTCGCAGAGGCATGGACAAACAGCACCATCTCCACATCGGTTGAGAGTCAGACAATCCCCTTTCAGAGGTTTGATTCTATCGGAGGCACCGGGTTACGCATAGGGTGTGGAGGTGTCACCGCCACAGGCAGCGCGGGTGACCTATCCGAGCGTTTCATCAGCGCTCCCGGCCAACACGAGAGGGATCTATGGATACCCTCACCGTAATCCTCCTTTCCGTCGGCCTCGCCATGGACGCCGCCGCCGTTTCCATCGCCGGCGGGGTCACCGTCAGGGAGGGGCGGGCCCGGACGGCCATCACCCTCGCCATCCTTTTCGGAGTGTTTCAGACCGGCATGACCATAGCGGGGTGGTATGGCGGCTCCCTCTTCAGCGGCTACATCGAGGGGTTCGACCACTGGATCGCCTTCCTCCTCCTCGCTGTCATCGGCGGAAAAATGCTCCACGAGGGATTGAAGGGCGAGGACGGCGCGGCGATCCCCTTCGACCGCGTCCCGGTGCTGCTCATGCTCGGGGTCGCCACCTCCATCGACGCCCTCGCCGTCGGGCTCTCCCTTGCGCTCCTGGGATCAGAGATCCTGGGGCCGGCAATCGTCATCGGGATCGTCACCGCCGCCCTCTCACTCCTCGGCTTCTGGATCGGCACCGCCTTCGGCGACAGGAACCGCGACCGGGCTGCGATCCTCGGCGGGATCATCCTGATCCTGATCGGCATCAGGATCCTCGCCGAACACCTCCTCACCTGATCCGGCGGCTGCCCTGTTTTTCAAGGTAGCGCTGGTGGTACTCCTCGGCCCGGTAGAAGGGGCCGGCGGGAGAGATCACCGTTGCGATCGGTCGGCTGTACCACCCCGAATGCTGCCGCCGTTCGAGGGAGGCGAGGGCCTCGGAGTGCTGTTCGGTCGACGTCGTGAAGATCGCCGATCTATACTGGGTCCCCACGTCCGGCCCCTGTCGGTCTCTCGTCGTCGGGTCGTGGATATCCCAGAAGACCTCCAGAAGGGAGGCATAAGAGACCACCAGCGGGTCGAATACCACCGCCACCGTCTCGGCGTGCCCGGTCGCACCGGTGCAGACCTCTCCGTAGGTCGGGTTCTCTGTCGTACCTCCCATATACCCGACTGCCGTATCCACCACGCCCGGCACCTCCCGAAAAGCCGCCTCGACCCCCCAGAAGCACCCCGCTGCAAAGTACGCGGTCTCACGCCCCGTCTCCCTGACCATACCCCCCCTCTTGTCGCCGGAGAGATATATCTTCCCGGACGTCCCCACCGGGATCGATGCTCCCTCCCACATATCCCGAGGCGGCCATCGCCCTGCAGGAGGAGATCAGCCGCCTCGTCGTCACCGAGGGCGATCCCTATCCCTCGCTCGTCGCCGGCCTCGACGCCGCCTATGCACGGGACGGACGGACCGTCTTCGGTGCTGCAGCTCTCCTCGCATTTCCGTCGCTCGAATTCGTCGAGGGGGCATGGGCAGCGTGCGAGATCGCCTTCCCGTACATCCCCGGCCTCTTCGCCTTCAGGGAGGGGCCGGCACTCATCGAGGCGCTCGGTCGCCTCGCGCACACTCCAGACCTCCTGATCGTCGACGGCCACGGCATCGCTCACCCGCGGCGGTGCGGGATCGCCTCTCACATCGGTGTTGTGACCGGTATCCCCTCGATCGGGGTGGCAAAACACCTCCTCTGCGGGGCAGCAGCGGAGCCCGGCAGTGAGCGCGGATCAGCGGCGCCGGTGACCGAGGGCGGGGCGACGATCGGCTGCGCCGTGCGGACAGTGACCGGGGTCCACCCGGTCTATGTCTCCGTTGGCCACCGCGTCGGGCTTGTTGAAGCGGTACGTCTGGTGCTCGCACTCTCCGACGGCTACCGCCTGCCTGCGCCGATCCGGGCCGCCCACGCCCTCGCCAACCGGGTGCGGGAGAGAGGAGACGGCCTCTGAGGAGCTTTTATATCGAGAGACCCACAGATGGGCAGGTATGAGCGGCGAAGACGGGGAAACGGACGAAACGACGCGGAAAGAAACCCTGAAAGTTTCGGGGATGCACTGCGCCACCTGCGCCGTCACCCTTGAAAAGGCCCTGAAAAATGTTGAAGGGGTGAAGAGCGCCTCGGTGAACCTGGGAGCCGAGCAGGCGGCGGTGGAGTACGACCCCGCCCGCGTCTCGGCGGCCAGCCTCCAGCAGGCCGTCACCGGGGCCGGATACGGGGTGATCACCGGAACGGCCGTCCTGAAAGTAGGGGGCATGATGTGCGCCACCTGCGTCCGGACGGTCGAGGCGGCCCTGGAGAGCCTTCCAGGCGTCTTCACGGCCACCGTGAACCTGGGATCGGAGCGCGCCTACGTCACCTACAACCCTGACGCCGTCACCGTGGCAGAGATGGCGAAGGCGATCGAGGAGGCGGGTTACCAGTATATCGGCACCGAAGAGGAGGAAACCGGGGAGATTGAGCGGAAGGCGCGTGAGGCCGACCTGAACGACAAACGCTGGCGGATCGCCATCGGCGCCGTCGCCTCAGCTGTCCTGATGGGGATCATGTGGACCGCACCGCCGCTCCCCTTCGATATGGCCTACCTCATGCTCGTCATCGCCGCCCCGGCCTTCGCCTACCTTTCGTGGCCGATCTTTCTCGCCGCCTGGCGGGCCCTGCGGAACCGGACCCTGAACATGGACGTGATGTACTCGATGGGCATCGGGGTCGCCTTCGCCGCCTCGGTCCTGGGCACCTTCGGCATCGTCCTCACCCACGAGTACCTCTTCTACGAGACAGCGGTGATGCTTGCCACCTTCCTCACCCTCGGCCGCTACCTTGAGGCAAGGGCAAAGGGGCGAACCGGCGAGGCGATCGCCGCCCTAATCCGCCTCAGGCCAAAGACCGCCACCGTCCTCGTCGACGGGAAGGAGGAAGAGCGGCCGATCGACGAGGTGCTGCCCGGCGACACCGTACTCGTCAGGCCAGGCGAGCGCGTCCCGGTCGACGGCACAGTCAACCGCGGCGAGAGCTACGTGGACGAGTCGATGATCACCGGCGAACCCCTCCCGGTCAGGAAAGAGGCGGGCGAGGGAGTCGTGGGCGGAACCATCAACGGCGACGGCGTGCTCGAGGTTGCGGCCACACGGGTCGGCCGGGACACGGTGCTCGCCCAGATCATCAGGCTCGTCGAGGAGGCGCAGGGAACAAAACCCCCGGTCCAGCGGATCGCAGACACCGCGGTGGCATACTTCATCCCGGCCGTGCTCTCCATCGCCGCGGCCGCCTTTCTCTTCTGGTACCTCGTTGCCGGGGCCACCCTGCTCTTCGCCCTCTCCACCCTGATCTCGGTCCTCGTCGTCGCCTGCCCGTGTGCCCTCGGCCTCGCCACCCCGACGGCGATCACCGTCGGTGTCGGCAGGGGCGCAGAACTCGGCATCCTGATCAAGAGCGGCGAGGCGCTGGAAGCAGCTGAACGCCTTGATACCGTCGCCTTCGACAAGACCGGCACCCTGACGGAGGGGAGACCCCGGGTGACCGACATCGTCGGGCTCGCCCTCACGGCAGAGGAGAACCTCGCCCTCGCCGCCGGTGCCGAACAGAACTCGAACCACCCGGTAGCGCGGGCGATCGTCGCCAGGGCACAGGAGCAGGGCATTTCGATCCCCGCAACCGACACCTTCGAGACAATCCGGGGTAAGGGGGTGCTCGCCACCGTCGGCGGCCGCCTGATCGCTCTCGGCAACCGGGCGATGCTCGCGGACGTGAACATCGTCCTCGATGAAGGGGCCGAGACTGCGGTCGTCCACCTCGAAGAGGAGGGCAAAACCGTTGCTATTCTCGTCGCCGACAGTGTGGTCGCCGGCATCATCGCCGTCGCCGACACCCTCAAGCCCACGGCGATGGCGGCAGTCGCAGGGCTGAAGGAGATGGGGCTCTCTGTTGCAATGATCACCGGAGACAATCCCGGGACCGCCAGGGCGATCGCCGGGATGATCGGGATCGACCGCGTCTTTGCCGGGGTGCTCCCCGACGTTAAAGCCGCCGAGATCAGGGCGTTTCAGGAGGAAGGCCGGCGGGTCGCCTTCGTCGGGGATGGGATCAACGACGCCCCGGCCCTTGCGCAGGCCGACCTCGGGATCGCCATCGGCGGCGGGACCGACGTCGCTATCGAGAGCGGCGGCGTGGTCCTGGTCAGGGACGACCTCACCGATGTTCCGGCAGCGATCCAGCTTGCGCAGAAAGTGATCGGACGGGTCAAACTCAACCTCTTCTGGGCGTTCGCCTACAACGCCGCCCTCATACCGGTGGCGGCGGGGGCGCTCTACCCGACCTTCGGGATCACCTTCAGGCCCGAACTCGCCGGCCTCGCCATGGCGGCAAGTTCGGTCACCGTTGTCACCCTCTCCCTCCTGCTCAAAGGATATATACCAAAAGCAAAAAGAGAGAGGACGGAGGTATCGAAGATGGAGACTGACCCGGTCTGCAAGATGAAGGTCGACCCGAAGACGGCGAAGTTCACAACAGATTACAAAGGAAAGACCTACTACTTCTGTGCACCCGGCTGCAAGAAGGAGTTCGAGAAGGACCCGGAAAAATACCTTGGATAACCCGGCATTTTTTCCGGATCCTTCCAGGCGACAATGCAGGCCGGTAGAAAATATCCCTTATAATCCCCTATATCCCAAAATCTCCCCATTATTCTGCGAAGATATATACTTTTAAGTATGGGGGGGACAAATAAAAAAGTGATTTATTCCACAGGTGAGAGAGAGGTTGACCAGAATATTTGTTCCAAAACGGGTGTTTTTTACCTGCGGCGTGGGGAGGGATTCGGAATATCTCGGTTCATTCGAGATGGCACTCAGAACGGCAAAGATCGAGTGCTACAATCTCGTGACCGTCAGTTCCATCCTGCCCCCGAAATGCCGGATCATCCCGCGTGAGGAAGGTCTTGCCGACCTCGATCCAGGGAGCATCGTATTTACAGTAATGTCAAGGATCTCCTCCAACGAGTCGCACCGCCGGATATCGGCATCCATCGGGGTCGCAATCCCGGAGTCCATGGAGGAGCAGTGGGGCTACTTCGCCGAGCACCACGCCTTCGGCGACGGGAAAGAGAAGGCAGGAAAGTATGCCGAAGACCTTGCGTACCGGATGTACCAGAGTATCACCGACAAAACACCAGAAAAGACGCTCAACATCACTGAAAGCGCAATCGTAGATGAAGACGGCCACTGGACTACGGTCCTTGCCGCCGCCATCTTTCTCATGGAGTAATTATGACGTCACGTACACGTGCGCACCACACCACCTGCCCATACTGCAACGAAGAGGTTTATCTTGAGGAGCTGATCGGGGGTAAATGCCCGCTCTGCGGCAGCACCCTCGAGGAGCCCGAGGACGAGTGCCTTGAGGTCGATGACGGCCTCGAGCGCTCAGACCTTTCATGGCTCATCTGCCATTACTTCCTCTTCAAAAAAATGGACGAACTCGGTGCCAACCCCCTCCAGATCATGGAGGTGATCTCCCGTCTCGACAGAGAAGGCGCATTCGAGGAGGAGAACGAAGAGCACGTGTCCTTTGAACTGGAAGTGCCGTTCAGCCGTCTTGAGAGGATCCTGCCAAAGCGGTGCAGCTGCTGCGGCCGGTCGTTTTTCAGGGGCGGAAAAAAAGTATTTGCCGGGGAGAGCGGGCAGGCGGGTTACGCCATCTCGTACCGCTGCCCCCTCTGTTCTCAGTAAGTCCGTGCAATAACCGTCGAGGTGCCGGGGCGCCCGCAGACGATGCAGGCCCCCTCGCTCTTTCCGATATGAGCGCTGCGCACTTCTGTTCCGAGCACGCTCGCATTCGTCTCTTTTTCGATTGCTTCTGCACAGGCCTCGTCGCCGCACCAGTTGACGACGGCGATCCCGGTCTTCGTCGCCTCGACCGCCGCATCCACGCTCTCCGCCTGAACGATCCTGGAGGTGAGAGACGCTTCGGCCTGTTCGCGCAACCGCCCTGCAAACGCTGCCAGGACTGACGGGATCTCTCCGGCAAGACCGGCGCGCAAGAGCGTCATCTTCTCACCGTCCCGGGTAGCGGCGACGACGGTGCCGGCCGCAAGGTCTCTCGGGCCGACCTCGATGCGCAGGGGCACACCCCGCATCTCCCAGTGGTAATACTTCGCCCCGGGCCGCAGTTCGCGGTCGTCGACCTTCACCCGGAGACCGGTCGCCTCAAGTTCGGCCTTGAGCGCCTCTGCAGCCGCCCTGACCTCCTCGGCCTGCTTTTTCATGATGATCGGGATGATCACAACCTGCACCGGCGCCACTTTCGGCGGGAGCACCAGACCGCGGTCATCGCCGTGGACACCGATCGCCGCTGCAATGCAGCGTTCCGAGATCCCATAACAGGTCTGGGAGACAAACTGCTGCTCCCCTGTGGCGTCCTCGTAAGTGATGTTGAAGGTTTTTGAGAAATGGGTGCCGAGATGGTGGGCGGTGCCCACCTGCAGGGTGCGGCCGTCAGGCATCAGAGCGTCGACGGCCATCGTATAGTCGGCGCCGGGGAACTTATCCCAGTCCGGGCGGCGGGATATGATCACCGGGATGCAGAGGTCGTCGTAGAACTGCGTATAGAGGGAGAGAGCGGTCTCAACCTGTGCCGCCGCCTCGTCCCAGGTTGCATGGGCAGTGTGGGCCTCCTTGAAGGAGGTGATCTCGCGGAGACGGATGAGCGGGCGCGTGTGCTTCGTCTCGTACCTGAAGGTGTTGACGATCTGGTAGATCTTGATCGGCAGGTCGGCGTGAGAGCGCACCCAGAGGGCGAACATCGGATACATGGCGGTCTCACTCGTCGGCCGCAGGGCGAGCGGGACGTCGAGCTCGGTGAGGCCGCCATGGGTGACCCAGTAGACCTCCTCCTCAAACCCCTTGATGTGCTCGGCCTCTTTCATGAACTCGGTCTTCGGGATGAGGAGGGGAAACAGGGTCTCATCGTGGCCGGATCCATCGAGCAGGCCGCGGAGGATCGCGTAGGTGTGCCGCCGCAACCCGAACCCGAAGGGAAACCAGACATACAGCCCCTTCACCGGGTAGCGGACGTCCATGATCTCGGCGCGCCAGAGCACGTCATTATACCAGGCTGAAAAATCGGATTTTGGGGGGAGTGAACCGCTCTCGTCTTCCATTGGGGTACCTCAGACCACTATCTGTAGGAGCGCGGGCGTAATAAATGCCTCTACAACAGCCGCTGCGGCGAGAAGCGGGACGACAGTGCGGAGAAAGAACCCGCCAAGACGGGCTGCTTCGGCAGCGGCGTCACCGGCACCGGATAGATCGGCAAGGAGAGAGCGGGCGAGGGCGAGTCCCAGGGCCGCCGCAATGAACAGGGCCGGAAGCTCAAAGATCCCGTGGGGAATGAGCCCGACGGCAAGCCCGATCGGGCCGAGGCGTTCTGCGATCTCGCCGGCAAAGACCCCGATGATCAGGCCGTTCGAGAGGAGGATGAACAGCGTCAGGAGGCCGAAGGTCGCCCCGCCCAGGAAGAGAAGAAGGCAGGCTTGCAGGTTGTTCAGGAAGATCTTCAGAGCGAGCATCCCGGGGGAGTCTCCCAGGATATCAGCAAAGACACCGTTTTTGACCGCCTCGATCAGCTGGTCGGCCACCGGATCGCCGGAGAGGAGAACGGCATAGCCGGCGGCGATCCCGAGGAGGAAGACGCCGACCGAGACGACGAGGTAGGTGCCGAACTCCCGCCTAGACATAGATCACCATCCGCATCATGTCCCGGACGCCCGGCGCCATGCCAACGACGATCATGGCGAGGAGCACCAGGTGCCAGAAGGCGACATTCCCCTCCTTCCGATAGAGTTCGAGCACATAGATCGCCGGGACGAGCACGGCGAATTTCAGCGGGAACATGGCGAACGCCGTCCCGCTCCACTCGATCAGGGCCGAACCCACCACATGCTGCTCCACGTAGTGGAGGGAGTGAAGGTCGATGCCGAAAGAGGTGGCAGAGGCGTCAAAGAGGTGGCCAACGATCAGCAGGAGATAGAGAGGATCGCTGACGTACTCCCAGCCGAGGACATAGCGGAGAAACGCAAACACCGCCGCCGAGGAGACAGCGGCCATCGCCGGTATGGCAAGGAGCACGACTAGATCGACGCGGGTGTTTGCGGCGCCCCAGAGGATGAGGAGAACGAAGAAGGCAGCCGAAAGGGTGACCCCGATCAGCCCGTACGTCCGGGAATACTCGCGGACGACCCCCTTCACTTCGAGGAGGCGGGAGAGGAAGAGGGCGCCGACGGTGATGAAAAAGACGACGAAGAAGATGATCGGGGTGATCAGCAGGATGCGAAGGTCGGAAGCGATCATGCCAGTATCCTCGACGACCCGCAGGAGCCCGCCCAGAACGACGAAGGGGATTGTCGCCAGGACAAAGTCGCGGTCGATCTCGATCCCGAAACGCCTGAGACCGCGGTAGACGAGATAGACCGAGAGGATCAGGATGAGAGCGTAGGTGAGCGTATCGACGATCGTATACGGCTGACCGTACATGATCGGATCAATGTAATATTTGTAGAGGAACTCCCTAATCATCAGTGATCTCAATGGGTGGAGCGAGTATAAAAGTGCTCAGGGAGAAGGTCTTTGACAAGTCCAGATGGATGCAGCTCCCGCGAGACGTCATCATCGGACACAACGTCCTCGGCGAGATCCCCTCGGTCTGCCGTGACTTAAACCTCGGCTCCCGTGCCCTCCTCATCGCCGGCGAGCACACGATGGGGATCGCCGGGGAGCGGATCGCCGCCCTGCTCGGCGAGACCTGCGAGGTCGAGACCTGTGTCACCCATGGCAACTCCCTCGAAGAGATTGCCGCCGTCGAAAAGGCCGGGGCTTCTGCCGATTTCATGGTCGGCGTCGGCGGCGGGCGGGTAATCGACACCGCAAAGATCGTCTCGTACAACCTCGACCGTCAGTTCATCTCCGTGCCGACGGCGGCGGCGCACGACGGCGTCGCCTCGTCGCGGGCGACCGTCCCCTCGCCTGAAGGGAACGTATCACTCAGCGCCCACCCCCCGATCGCCGTCGTCGCCGATACCGGGATCATCGCCGCCGCACCCAGGCGTCTGCTCGCATCGGGCTGCGCCGACATCATCTCCAACTACACCGCGATCCTGGACTGGGAACTTGCCCACCGCCTGAGAGGCGAGCCGCTCTCCGAGTATGCGATGGCGCTCTCGAAGATGACCGCCGAGATTACGGTCAAAAATGCCGCCGTCATCAGCGCCCACACCGAAGAGAGCGCATGGATGGTGATGAAGGCCCTTGTCTCCTCGGGCGTCGCCATGAGCATCGCTGGTTCCTCGCGGCCGGCAAGCGGGGGGGAGCACAAGTTCTCCCACGCCCTCGATCGGATCGCACCGGGGCAGGCGCTCCACGGCGAGCAGTGCGGCCTTGGAGCGATCATCACGATGTACCTGCATGGAGGGGACTGGCGCTGGATCCGCGACTCCCTCAAAAAGATCGGCGCCCCGACCACACCGGCAGGCCTCGGCATTTCGGACGAAACCGCAGTCGAGGCGCTGCTTGCGGCACCCTCCATCAGGCCGGAACGCTTCACCATCCTTGATATGGGACTGTCCCGGGAGAGGGCCGAGGCGATCGTCAGAATGCTGTATGAGGAGTGAGTAACATGGCAGAGCAAAAACCGAAAGTGACCCTGATCGGGAGATGTCTTGCAGAAATGGGGCTGGAATTCGTCTATGAAGGCGATGCGCAGGAGTGCAAAACTTGCAAACTCCTGAAGGTCTGCCATAACCTCCAGCCAGGGAAGAAGTATCAGGTCGTGGGCATCAGGAAGAACACCGATCAGGGGTGTCCCGTTCACCTGGGCGGCATCTGCGCCGTCGAGGTGATCGAGGCCCCGGTCGTCACCCTCATCCCGGCCGACCGCGCCATTCTCAACTCGCGCATCCATTACGAGTCGCCCTGCACCAGGACCGACTGCCGGAGTTATGCTCTCTGCCACCCGGACGGCATCATCGACGGCGAGAAATATATGGTCGCCAGAGTCCTCGGCAACGCCCCGGAGATCTGCGAGAAGGGCAGGACGCTGAAGCTCGTCGAGCTGCGGCCGGTAGCCTGATCAGACGCGATCGGCCGCAGCCCAGAGCCGGTGCGCCACGGCGAGCACCTGGCCGGTGTGCCTGAAGTCCACGAGCCAGCGGTGGGGAATGGCGACGAGGCCGTAATGGGCCCCGGCAAGGGCCCCGGCAATCGCACCGACCGTATCGGCGTCCCCGCCCAGGTTGACAGCCCGGACAAGGGTCTGTTCGAAGGTCTCCGAACCCATGAAGACGGCAAGCGCGCAGTGGGTGGAGAGGACGGCGTCGAGAGAGGGCTCGAGCGGCCAGGCATGGAAGTCACCGAACCGCTCGATAACCTCGTCACTCTCACAGGAGTCAAGGGCACGGCAGAATGCCTGCATTTTCGAGGTGCCCCGACACATTTCAGAGATCATCCGGTTCACAAATACCGAACACTCCCCTGCGATGGAGTCATAATGGGTAAGGGCCGAGCAGGCGAGGCTGGTCTCGCGCACTGCAGGGGGGGAATAGAAAATACCGATTGGCGGGCCACGCATCACACTTCCATTTGTTCTGCTCCCCTTGTTATGGATATGAGCGATCCTTGCCGCCTCATCAGGCCGCACGCCCTCGCGGATGAGAGAGAAGACCATCCGTGAGGTCGGCCCATAGTATGCGGGCTCCTGTTCAAAGCCGGCAATAAGGCGAGATACGAAGTCTTCCGGGGAAAAGCCCCTGCAATGGACGAGCGATCGGGCGAGCCCCATGGCCTGCAGGGTGTCGTCGGTGTATTCGCCCCTGGAAACAGCGTGGATTCCGCCGCTCTGCATTTTTGTTACCTTTTTTTCCGGCGGGGGCAGCCCTTCGAGGGGCGCACCCAGAGCGTCCCCCACAGCAAGCCCAAGGAGCGTACCGGCAGCCTGAGCGAAGTGCGATATAAAGATCACCAATAAGGTATATCAATCGGGGAAAAAATGTATTTTTTGACGTTAGGTGATTGCGTGCAGAAGGAAGAATTGCTCCACGTGCATATGCTCCTGATGCATATCAGGAAGTATTATGAGACAACTACAGGAGAGGAGGTCTATACCCCCGACTACGATCTTCTCGGTGTCTCCCCGGCCCACATTCATAAAAACAAAGTCTCCCACAAAAAAGCCATTCTTGCACTCGGTGAAGACCTCATCCACCAGCTGCGGACATCCCCACATCTCCAGCAGGTGGAGTACCCCCACAAAGCCACCCATAATGAGGGTATAGTACAAGAACATTAGACAATGGATGACGTCGACCTCTGCCGGGAGATCATCTCCCGGATCTCTTCTGATTCGTGCAGCCCTGCCGATCTTCAGCGGGTCAAGATTGCAGTCTGCCGCGCGTACAGGGTGGCTGCCATCCCGAAAAACTCGGCGATTCTTGCAGCCGCAACTCCGGACGAGGCGCGGGCCCTCAGGAAAATCCTCATGGTAAAGCCGACGCGGACGCTCTCAGGCGTCGCACCGGTGGCGGTAATGACCTCTCCGGCACCATGCCCGCACGGGAAATGCCTCCCCTGCCCTGGCGGGCCCGACCACCCCTTCCAGTCCCCCCAGAGTTATACAGGGCAGGAGCCCGCCGCCCTCCGCGGCGCCCAGAACGAATATGATCCCTGCCGCCAGGTCGAGGCGAGACTCTCGCAGTTCGAGGCGCTCGGCCACCATGTGGACAAGGCCGAGCTGATCGTGATGGGCGGGACGATCACCGCCCGCACCCCCCAGTATCAGGAATGGTTCGTCACATCCTGCGTCCATGCGATGAACTCTTATCGCAGTGCCGAACAAAGCCCTCTCCCCCCAAGAGACGAGGTCTTTACCGCAAACGAGACGGCAGCCGTCCGCTGCATCGCCACGACCTTCGAGACCCGGCCTGACTGGTGCAGGGAGGAGCATATCGCCGGGATGCTCGACCTCGGGGTGACGAAGGTCGAACTCGGCGTCCAGCACACTGAAGACGACATCCTCGCCTTCAACCGCCGGGGGTGCACGGTGGCCGACGCCGTCGGGGCGAACACGATGCTGCGGGACGCCGGGATCAAGGTTGGTTTCCATATCATGCCAAACCTTCCCGGGAGCACGATAGAAGAGGACCGGGAGATGTTCCGGACCCTCTTCGCCGATGAACGATTCCGCCCGGATTTTCTGAAGATTTACCCGACGCTGGTCACGCCGGGGTCTGAGATCGAGGCGCTCTGGCAGCGGGGGGAGTACGCACCCTACCCTGAGGAGGCGCTCGTGGACCTGATTGCATATGCAAAATCGCTCCTCCCGGAGTACGTCCGTCTCCAGCGGGTGCAGCGCGACATCCCGGCGCGGCTGATCGTCGCAGGGTCACGCCACTCGAACTTCAGGCAGCTGGCGCAGGAGCAACTCCGCCAGAACGGCGGCGAGTGCCGGTGCATCAGGTGCCGCGAGGCCGGACGCCGGCCTTCAGAGGCCGAAGCCTCGATCCATGATCTCGTCTACCGCTGTTGCGGCGGCGAGGAACATTTTATCCAGGCGGAGGCTGGAGACACCCTTATAGGATTTGCACGCCTCCGGTACCCCGGAGAGACCTTCAGGCACGAGCTTGAGGGTGCGGCCCTGCTCAGGGAGCTGCACGTCTATGGAATGATGGTGCCCCTCGGCGAGAGCGGAGAGGAAGGAGAGTACCAGCACCGCAGGTTTGGAAAAGAACTTCTTTTCAGAGCGGAAGAGACGGCAAGGAGTGCAGGATGGGAGAGGATCGCCGTCAACAGCGGGATCGGCGTCCGCCCCTACTACCGGGGGCAGGGCTATGAACGCGAAGGGCCATATATGGTAAAGAGGCTGAAATGAAACCTGCAACCCTGGAATTCGTCAGGCAACGCTTCAGATCGTATTACCGGGACAGTTACCTCGCCGCACCTCCGTCCCTCCCCCAGAGGGAGTGGGGATTCATCTTCTTCGATCAGAAGCCCGAGGTGCGGATGCGGCGGCACCTGGGTTTCGGCTCCCGCGAGGAGTGCCACGAATATATCAGGTCGATGGCGCCGGCGCACGCCTACTACTCCACGGCCTATTATGCAAACCCGGGTGCGGGCACGATGGGAGAGAAGGGGTGGAGCGGGGCCGATCTCATCTTCGACATCGATGCAGACCATCTTTTCACCTCCATGAAGGGGATCACCTATGACGTGATGCTGGGGCGCGCAAAGGACGAGACGGAAAAACTCGTCGCCATGCTCACCGACGAACTCGGGTTCTCTCCAAAGATGATCACCGCCGTCTTTTCGGGAGGGCGGGGCTACCATGTCCATGTGCGCGATCACCGGGTCCTCGCATGGGGGAGCGGCGAGCGCCGCGAGATCGTCGACTACCTCTGCGGCACCGGGATGGAACCGCAACTCCTCTTCGACACCGGCGATAACGGCGGGTGGCAGGGGCGGTTTGCCGGCGCCCTCCGGGAGTACGCCCGCACTCTGCTGGCCGACGGGAGAGGGGGCGCGGAGAAGAAGCTCTGTGCCATGGACGGTATCGGAAAAAAGTACGCCGGACGGTTTCTCTCGGCCCTTGAAGCGGCCGATGAGGATCTCAAGGCAGGAAAAGTGCCCCGTGCGGTGCTCTCATCCCCGGCCCTCCGGACCCTTCTCTCACCCGAGGGAGGAGAACTCCTCCAGAGGATCAAAGAGCGCGGGGCGGCGGTCGACGAACCGGTGACAACCGATATCAAACGGCTGATCAGGATGCCCACCTCCCTCCACGGCGGGAGCGGGCTGCGAGTCGTCGAGGTGCCGCTCAGGGATCTCGCCTCCTTCAACCCCCTCGAGGACGCCGTCGTCTTCGGCGATCGCGAGGTGCGGGTCGACGCAGCCTTCGACCTCTCCGTCCCGATGCTTGGAAACGTGCATCCGATACGGAAAGGCCAGAACCTCATTCCGGAGGCCGTGGCGGTCTACCTCTGCTGCCGCGGGATCGCCGAGTACGGGGGGTCTGCATAATGGATCTCGACGACCTGCGGATCATCGTCTGGAATGAGCGCGAGAGCGGGAAACTCTCCGAGGTTCCAGCCGAACTTTTTGCAACGGGCAGGGCCTCACTCAAAGAGATCCAGAACGAGATCCATGCAATCGGGGACCCCTTCTCAGAAAACGGTGCCGTGCTGCAGGACCGCTACCACAGCATAAAAGAGACGTTGAGTACCATCGTCAAACTCCGCCTCAAAAAGATCCTGAAGCTTGCTGAGGCGCAGATCGAAGGGGGCTATCTGGACCGGGACGAGATGAAGACGATGCTCCCGCAGGAACGGGCGATGTTCGATGCAGTCCGCCAGGAGATCGCCCTCTGCCGCGACCAGATGCTTGAGGGGGCGGCCGGGGCGAGCGCACCCGCCGAAAAGGCAAAAGAGCCCGGGCCCTTCAGTGAGAGGGAGGGGGAAGATGAGGCCTTCGTTTCGTTCGTGGAAGAGGTCTTCAAGGAAGAGGAGGAGAAACGGGCCGCAGCGGCACCGGTGCAGACGACACCGGGTGACGTCTCCCTTGTCCTCGTCAATGAGGGGATCCCGCCGTTCATGGGTCTGGACGGCCGGACCTATGCCCTGGAGGCCGGAGACCTTGTCACGCTCCCGAAAGGGAACGCCGGGGTGCTCGGCGAACGCAACATAGCCTTAAATATAAGGCTTATCAAATAATACAGGTATTCGAGAGAAGGGCTCCGGAGTGTGCATGAGGGAGAAATTCGGCAAATACTGCCAGAAATTACCGATCCCGGAAAGATCATGCATATTCCGGTGCTGCCGCTCTGGCCCGCACCGGGCTGCATAAACATCGTGAGGGGCTTATTTCATGAAGATGCCAGCAAAGTTCAGGGCCTACTGCCCACACTGCAGATCGCACGAGATCCAGGAAGTTGAAAAGGTAAAGAAGGGGCGGACCAGCCACCTGCACTGGATCGACCGGCAGAAGGCGCGGAGAGGCAAAGTCGGAAACATGGGCAAGTTCTCCAAGGTACCCGGCGGCGACAAGCCGACCAAGAGGGTGAACGTCAGATACCGCTGCACAAAATGCGGTAAGGCGCACCTCCGTGCGGGCTGGAGAGCAGGCAAATTTGAGATTGTGGAGTGAGAGATAATGGTACGTCAGCACCGCGAGAACAGGAGCAAATTTTACCGGGTCAAGTGCCCGGACTGCGAGAATGAACAAGTGATCTTTGAGAAGGCCAGCACCGTCGTGGACTGCGCGGTCTGCGGGCATGTGCTCGCTGAGCCGACCGGCGGAAAGGCCGTCATCAAGGCGGAAATCAAAGCAGAACTCCAGTGAGACAGTTAGATGCACGAGATTAATGAATGGCCGGAGGAGGGCGAACTCGTCGTCTGCACGGTTGAGGACGTCAAAGACTTCGTGGCATTTGTGCGTCTGGACGAATACGAGAACAAAAAAGGACTCATCCATATCTCCGAGATCGCCACCGGCTGGATCAAATATATCCGTGATTTTGTCCGTGAAGGCCAGAAAATCGTCTGCAAGGTCCTCAACGTCGATACCGACAGGGGTCATATCGACCTCTCCTTAAAGGATGTCAACGAGCACCAGCGCCGCGAGAAGATCCAGGAGTGGAAGAACGAGCAGAAGGCCGAGAAATGGATTGGTTTTGTCGCCGAGGCGACCGGAACCGAACCGCACGCCGTCAAGGAGGCATTCTACACCCATTTCGGGCTCCTCTACCCCGCATTTGAGGAGATCGTCACAGAAGGCGACGCCGCCCTGAAGAAGTTCGGCTTCTCAAAGAGTGTTAACGAAGCCCTCAAGACGGTTGCCGCGGAGAACGTGAAGATATCGAAGGTGACGATCACCGGCACCCTCGTCCTCACGTCCATGAAGCCGGACGGCGTCAACATCATTCGCCGCGCCCTCAGGAGCGCACAGCCGAAGATAGATGACGTGGAGATCGATCTCACCTATCTGGGTGCACCGAACTACCGGATCAAAGTCACCGCACCGGATTATAAACGGGGTGAGCGGGCGATCGAGAAGGCAGCGAAGGCCGCGATCGGCGTCATGGAGCGTGCAGGCGACGCCGCAAAATTCGTGAGAAAGCAGAAGGCAAAGAGTGCATGAGCGGGCGGATCCGGTACTGTGAGCGGGATCACCGCTATACTCTTTTTATCTGCTGTCCGGTCTGCGGAGAGCCGACACGGACCGCCCATCCCGCGCGATATTCGCCTGAAGACCGCTACGGCGCCTACAGGAGAGAGGCACAATCATGGACGAGATAGAGATCGAGTTCGATACCGATGACGAGGTAAAGGCCGATGTGCTCGTCGAGGGCCTGCCAGGCATAGGGCAGGTAGGCAAACTCGTCGTCGAGCACCTGATCCAGGAACTGAAAGCCGAGCGGATCGTCGAGATCACCTCCATATTCTTCCCGCCGCAGGTGCTCATCGAGCCAGGCGGCGTTGTGCGCCTGCCGAACAACGAGATCTATCTCTGGAAAGGGAAAGAGCAGTCGATCGCCTTTCTGATCGGTGACTACCAGAGCACCTCGAACGAGGGGCACTACCTCCTCTGCGAGGCATATCTCGACGCGGCCGAGGAACTCGGCGTCAAACGGGTGTACACCCTCGGCGGCTACGGCGTCGGCAATATCGTCGATGAGCCGCGGGTGCTCGGGGCGGTGAACGACGATGACCTCGTCGCCGAGATCACGGCGGCAGGGGCAGTCATGACCGGCGGAGAGCCTGGCGGGATCGTCGGGGCGTCCGGCCTTCTCCTCGGCCTTGCAAAGCGCCACGGGATCGAGGGTGTCTGCCTGATGGGCGAGACCCCGGGCTACCTTGTCGACCCGAAGAGTGCCACCGAGGTGCTCACCGTCCTCTCCAGACTTCTCGGGATCAGGGTAGATCTGGCGCGGCTTGCCGAGCACGCCGCGGAGATGGAGAAGATCCTGGAGAAGTACCAGGAGATCGAGAAGGGCCACGAAGAGGAGTCCCTCAACTACATCGGATAAATATGGACGTCTACGCCGACCTCCATATCCACTCACCCTTTTCTATGGCGACCTCCCCGGCGGTTTCGCCCTCTTCGCTCCTTGCTGGTGCCGCCATCAAGGGGATCGGCGTGCTCGGGAGCGGGGACGCCCTCCACCCGGCATGGCGGCGCACCTGGGAGACACTTGATAACGATACCGGGATCACGATCCTGCCCACCGCCGAGGTCGAGGGGAAAGGACGCGTCCATCACCTCATCATCATGGAGGGGTTTGCGCAGTTCGCCGAACTCCATGGAAGCCTTGCCCCGCATTCCCGGGACATCGCCACCTCAGGCCGCCCCCATGTAAAACTCACCGGCGAAGCGATCGCCGCGGTCGTCCACGACCTCGGCGGCCTGATCGGCCCGGCCCATGCCTTCACCCCATGGACCTCCCTGTATGCCGCCCATAACTCGGTTGCCTCCTGCTACGGGGAAGAGCCGATTGATTTTCTTGAACTCGGCCTCTCGGCCGATTCGTCCTACGGGGCCGGGATCCCTGATCTCGACGGCGTGCCCTTCCTCACGAACTCAGACGCCCACTCTGTTCACCCGACAAAACTCGGGCGGGAGTTCAACCGTCTCGACGTCGCAGGGGCAACGCCGAAGGCCGCCTTCGATGCCGTGCGGCAGGGACGGATCACCCTGAACGCCGGGTTTTTCCCGGAGGAGGGGAAGTACAACCGGACCGCCTGCACCCGGTGCTACCGCCAGTACACCCTCGAAGAGGCCGCAGCTGCCGGGTGGACCTGTCCGGACGACGGCGGTGCGATCAAGAAAGGAGTCTGTGACCGGGCGCGGGAACTCGGCGGTATGCACGCCCCGCGGGATCGCCCGCCGTATTACCATGTGATCCCCCTGGGAGAGATCGTCAGGGTGGTCTGCGGCACATGCTCGGCCTTCACAAAGGGGGTTGAGGAGCGCTACCGGCGCCTCACCGACACACTCGGCACCGAGATCGCCATCCTCACCGAGGTCCCAATCGACAGAATCGCCGCCATCGACCCCGCGGTCGCCGCCGGGATCGCCGCCTTCAGGGAGGGGCGGGTGGCGCTCGTACCCGGCGGCGGCGGAAAATACGGAACCTTCACCCTGCCGTGAATGCGCCCCTGCACCGAAGAGAAGCGGTTTGAAGCGCCCTGCCGACCGGGAAAGTCCAGGGGGATCCAGGATGTTCTACTCTTTTTTCTGCACTGACCGGCAATTGAAGCAGCAAACAAAAATCGCACAAAAGAGCCAATCTTAAATAGGCGTACAGAGATATAAAATAAAGTTTACATTAAAACAAAATATGTTGTAGTGGTGTCATCATGCATATCATGGAAGGATTTCTCCCACCGGAATGGTGCCTGTTTTGGTTCATCGTATCGGCCCCGTTCATCATTTACGGGATGTATCAGATGAGAATACTCATACGGGAAAACCGTGAGACTCTCCCCCTCCTCGCTGTTGCCGGGGCCTTCGTCTTCGTCCTCTCCTCCCTGAAGTTGCCCTCGGTGACCGGGAGCTGCTCCCACCCGACCGGCACCGGCCTCGGGGCGATCCTCTTCGGGCCCTTCATCACCTCGGTGCTCGGGCTGATCGTCCTGCTGTACCAGGCGATCTTCCTCGCCCACGGCGGCCTCACCACCCTCGGTGCGAACGTCTTCTCGATGGGCATTGCCGGACCGATCGTCGGATGGGCAATATATAAAACCTGCACGAAGGCAGACCTCAACACCTACGTCACCGTCTTCCTTGCAGCGGCCCTCGCCGACCTCTTCACCTATGTCGTCACCTCAGTGCAGCTCGCCCTCGCCTTCCCGGCCGAGAGCGGTGGGTTCGTCACCTCGTTCATCGCCTTCGCCACGGTCTTCGCCGTCACCCAGGTGCCGCTTGCGATCATCGAAGGCGTGGTCATCGCCCTGGTCTTCAAGTATATCATTGCCGTGCGCGGCGAGATCCTGACAAAACTCGACGTCCTCTCGGCATCGGCGGTCGCCCGCCTGAGGGGGGCGATGGCATGAAGTATCTCGCCGAGATCGCAGCGCTCCTGATCGTTCTCCTCTTTGCGGGATCGTTCATTGTCGTCCTCAACACCGGGGAGCACGAATGGGGCGGGGCCGACGGTGAGGCCGAAGACGTGATCATGGAGATGAGCGGGAACAGTTACGAGCCATGGGCGTCGCCCGTGTACGAACCCCCCAGCGGCGAGATCGAGTCCCTGTTCTTCAGCCTCCAGGCAGCGATCGGGGCGATCGTCATCGGATTCTTCTTCGGGTATTATTACCGAGGACGTCAGATCACTACAGAATAAAATCTCCCCCCATTTTTTCAATCGCCGGGGCGCAGAGGAGACTGACCAATTGATGGATAACATACTGGAGGACCAGGCCCACCGGAGCGCCCTGCGCCATCTGGACACACGCCTCAAACTCCTCATCGGCGGCGGCGCCATCCTCCTCGGCCTCCTCTCTCCCTCCCCCCTCGGCCCGGCGTTTATCGCCGCCACCATGGCGGCAATCACCGTCGGCGTCGCCCTGACCCCGGTCAGGTTCTACGCACACCTCCTCACCATCCCGCTCTCCTTTGCGACGATCTCGGCGGCGGTGATCCTCTTCCTCTCAGGGGGCGGGGAGACGCTCTGGACCGCGGCGATCGGCCCGCTCACCCTGACGGCGACGACCGGATCGGCAAACCTTGCCGCCCTCATCCTTGCCCGAACCTTTTCCGGGATGTGCGCCCTCTTCTTCATCGCCCTCACCACCCCGATGGCGGAGATCTTCACGGTGATGCGGTCGCTTCGCCTGCCGCGGGAGTTCGTCGACCTCTCCATGCTCATCTACCACTTCATCTTCGTCCTGATCGGCGAGGCGGTGGCGACCCGCAACGCACAGGAGATGCGCCACGGTTATGTCAGTTTCACCAACGCGATCGCCTCGTTTGCGATGCTGGCCGGAATGCTCTTTGTGCGGGCGTGGGAGAAAGGAGAAGAACTGATCGTCGCCATGGACGCCCGGTGTTACGACGGCGTCTTCGCCGCTGGCGAGGAGACGGAGGGGGCGAGTCGCCGCCAGATCGCCCTCGTCGCCGCATATCTCTGCCTCTGCACGGCGGTGACGATCGCCGCGCGGGGCGCCACGATATTCTGAGGATTACCATGACCTGCGCGATTGAATTCCAGGACGTCCACTTCGCCTATCAGGACGGACCCGAGTCCCTCAGAGGGATCAGCATCGCCGTGAAAAAAGGGGAGAAGGTCGCACTCGTCGGCCCGAACGGGGCCGGAAAGACCACTCTTCTCCTGATGTGCAACGGCACCCTGAGGCCAACGAAGGGCCGGGTGCTCCTTGACGGCGAGGCGATCGCCTACGATGCCAGGTCTCTGCGGGAGGTCCGCCGCAAGGTAGGGCTTGTATTCCAGAATTCAGACGCCCAGCTCTTCGCCCCGACGGTCTGGCAGGACGTGGCATTCGGGCCGGTAAACCTCGGGATGCCGGCAGACCGGGTGAAAAGCGTCGTCGCCAGGGCCCTGCACGATGTCGGGCTCGTCGGCTTCGAAAAACGCCCCCCACACCACCTCTCGGGCGGGGAAAAAAAGAGGGTGGCGATCGCCGGCGTGCTTGCCATGGACCCGGAGGTGATCGTCTTCGACGAACCGACGAGTTCCCTGGATCCGGCGACCGCCGAGGAGGTGATGGACCTGCTCGACGAGGTGAACCACAGCGGGCGGACGGTGATCCTCTCGACACACGACGTGGAACTCGCGTACCGCTGGGCCGACACCGTGGTCCTGATGGACCGGGGCGAGGTGCTCAGCACGGGCACGGCAGAGGCGCTCTTTTCCGACGTCGCACTCCTGCACCGGGCGAGGCTCAAGCCCCCGGTGGTGATGGATCTCTTCAGGGAACTTGCCGGGCGCGGCGTCCTCTCGCGGGAGGCGCCGCCCGGAAACGCTCTCGCCTTCACCGACCTCGTCGAGCGGCAGGTGCTCGGCCGCGTCTCCCCTGACGGTCACGGCAGGATCTACATCGCCGACGTCGGCGACGGGGCGGCGGACCGGGTGAGAACGCTCCTCTCTTCCGGGACGGTGGAGCGGGTCGGAGCGATGGGCACGAAGGCGAAACGGTTCGCCGGTGACGAGAAGATCGCCCTCGACTTTACCTACGGCGTCATAGACAAGTGCCTGCTGCGGGCGGTGAACGGCGAGAACTCCCTGGTCCTCACCTCGGGCGGGATGGTCGAGCACACCGTCGGGCGTATCGCCGCCTACATGGAAGAGAGCGGACGGGAGATCGAGGTCCACCTGATCTGAACCGACCGCGTCTGCATATTTCCCGGCATCCCCTGACCGTCCCTTCTCACAGGTTTCCGTGTTAATGAAACCCTGTGAACGGTTTCAGAGCGGATCGGAAGATACTATTAATGGACGGGGAGGATAATTATTGAGTACAATGCTTACGATTCACCGGGAGATATGTGGCTATTGCGGTGCCTGCGTATCGGTCTGCCCTGAAGGGGCTCTCGAACTGGTCGATGCCTACCTGACCGTCGATACCGGCGCCTGCATCGGCTGCGGGCTGTGTACGAAGGCCTGCCCGCTCGGAGCCCTGGAGGTGACCGATGAAGAGTGAATACGATATTCTCGTCATCGGCGGCGGCCCCGGCGGAGCGCTCGCGGCATGGACCGCCGCAAAGGCCGGTCTCTCCGCATGTATCATCGAGAAGCGGCCGGCGATAGGTGCGCCGGTCCGCTGTGCCGAAGGGATCGGAAAAGAACTCTTAAAAGAGTTCATGGAGCCCGACCCCCGCTGGATATCTGCCGATATCCAGCGGGCCAGGATCGTCGCCCCTGACGGCACCTCCATCGCCCTCGACGAGGGACGGGCCGGCACCGAGGTCGGCTATGTCCTCGACCGGAAGTTCTTCGACCGGGAACTTGTCTGGAAGGCATCTGAGGCAGGTGCCGATGTTTTCGTGAAGACACGGGCAGTGGCGCCGATCATCGAAGAGGGACGCGTCTGCGGGGCGACGGTGGAGTTCTGCGGGAAGCGGTGCGACATCAGGGCGAAGGTCACCATCGCCGCCGACGGTGTAGAGTCGAAGTTCGCCCGCTGGTGCGGGATCGACACGACCCTGCCCCTCCGTGAGATGATGAGCTGCGCCCAGTACCTCGTCACCGGGATCGACATCGACCCCCATTCCAACGACTTCTATCTCGGCGAGGAGGTCGCCCCCCAGGGCTACCTATGGGTGTTTGCCAAGGGGGAGCGGAGCGCGAATATCGGCGTCGGCATCCCGGCGTCGAAGTCAAAGCCCGGCATGAGGGCGAAAGACTACCTCGACCGCTTCATGAAGGAGCGCTATCCTGATGGCAGGATCATCGAGTGCGTCTTTGGCGGAGACCCGGTGAGTCGGCCCCTCTCCTGTACGGTCGCTGACGGCCTGATGATCGTGGGCGACGCTGCACGGGTCGTCGACCCGATCACCGGCGGCGGTATCGGCAACGCCATGATCACCGGCAGAATGGCCGCCGAGGTGGCGGCGAAGGCGATCGCTACCGGCGACACCTCGAAGGCGGCCCTGATGCCCTACGACGAGGGCTGGCGGAGTTCAAAAATGGGCCGCACCCTTGAGCGCAACTACCGGGTGAAAGAGTATTTCATCACCCTCTCTGACGAGAAGATGAACACCCTCGCCCGCTCCATCGAAGGGATCAACTTCAGCGAGATCACCGTGATGGCCCTCCTGAAGGAGATCATCAAGCGCAACCCGAAGCTCCTCCTCGAACTCAAGCACCTCAAGGACTCCCTCGGGTGAAACAGGTACCGGGGGCACCATCAAACCCCGCAGGTCTCTGCGGGTTTCCCTCCTTTTTTACACCATCGTGGCGCTCCCGGATCCTTTTCGTCATCGCCTCTTTCTGAGCACAGTAATTTTGTCCATGAATATGATGCGCATACGGTTCCGTGAGGGGCGGCCAGGAGGCCCTCTTCACCCTCCCCCTCAACTCGATCGGCAGTGCCTTGATCCCGGACGTTCAACGGTGGTCGAGTTTTTCCTCTCGTCGTTACCCCGTAGCTTGAGAATTATAAATTCCCGGGCAGAAAAGTGAATTGACATGAAGAAGATCCTTGCGCCGGCAGTTGTGGTGTTGCTGGCGATCGCTCTTGTCTTTTCACTGTTCACTTTTTTCGGCATGAATAATGCATCCGGTACACCCCCGGACACGACGCCCGGAGAGGTCGGCACCATCTCCGTTGCATATGACAGAGACGATCTGGATGCAGGATGGAGCGATTCTGAAGTCTCCTCTATTGCACTGAAGGGCAATGCGATCACCATGGAAGGAAGCGGCACAACGGTTGATGGAACGATCATCACCATCACCTCTGCCGGAACCTACAGCATCAGCGGCACGCTGGACGACGGGCAGATCATCGTCGATACCGATGACAAAGAGACAGTAAAACTCGTACTGAATGGAGCGGCGATCTCCTGTTCCACAAGCGCTCCGATCTCTGTCATCAATGCGGAAAAAACCGTGATCACCCTGGCAGACGGCACGGAGAATACCGTGACTGACGGGAGCGTCTATATCTTCGAGGATCTGGAGTCTGACGAGCCCAACGCGGCAATCTTCAGCAAGGACGACCTCACGATCAACGGCGCCGGTTCGCTGACCGTCAATGCGCGCTACAACAACGGCATCCAGAGCAAAGACGACCTCCGGATCACCGGCGGCACGATCACCGTCACTGCCGTAAACGACGGGATCAAAGGCAAGGACGCGGTTGCGATCAGGGACGGGATCATCACGATCGAAGCGGGTGGCGACGGGATTCAGTCCACCAACGATGAAGACGCCGAGAAGGGATACGTCGCCATCGAAGGCGGGACGATCATCATCACGGCTGAAACTGACGGCATTCAGGCAGAGACCGGCGTCCTCATCAGCGGCGGCACGATCGCGATCTCATCGGGCGGGGGCAGCACCAACAGCAGCAGCGCAACCACGCCGGGCAGATGGGACGGGGGATACACTGCCGATGAGGGCGACACCTCCAGCAGCGCGAAGGGCATAAAGGCCGGTGTCGGCATCACCATCACGGGCGGCACGATCACGGTGGACTCTTCCGACGATGCGGTCCATTCAAACGGAAGCATCACAATCGGTGGCGGAACGATTGTTCTGGCCTCGGGAGACGACGGGATGCACGCGGACGCTTCCCTGGAAATAAACGGCGGAGACCTTCGCATCACAAAATGCTACGAGGGTCTTGAGAGCGCGGTCATCACCCTCAATGGCGGAACGATCCGGATCGTCGCACGCGATGACGGCATAAACGTCGCGGGGGGCAACGACAGCACCTCAACAAACGGCCGGCCCGGACAGAACACCTTTGAAGCCTCCGGTGATTACCACCTGTATATCAATGGCGGATATGTTGTCATCGATGCCACGGGCGACGGCCTCGATTCAAACGGGTCCATCGATATGACCGGCGGGACGGTCATCGTCAACGGCCCCACAAACAGCGGCAACGGCGCCCTGGATTATAACGGCGCCTTCAAAATGGCCGGCGGCTTCCTCGTTGCAGCAGGCAGCGCGGGTATGGTGCAGGCCCCAGATACGTCGTCCACCCGGTATTCGGTGATGATGACATATTCATCGGCACAGCCAGCAGGCACGATGATTCACATCGAGTCGGCGGACGGCGAAGACATTCTCACCTTCGCACCGGCGAAGGCCTACCAGTCGGTGGTGGTGTGCTCGCCCGACCTGAAAGAGGGCTCAACCTATGGGGTGTACTCGGGCGGCAGTTCGACCGGCACGGTCGCCGACGGCCTGTATGCGGGGGGGACCTACACCGCCGGCACTCCGGTGACCGGGGTGACGATCTCGGGCATCGTCACCTATGCGGGCTCCTCCAGAGCCGCTCAGCCCGGCGGCAGGTCCCCGGGCGGCATGCCGCAGTGAACTGACCTGTAGCAGGGAGACCCCCCTGCTCTCTCCGGTGAAAATAAGGGATCTGAAAAGAGTGTCCGGAGATGTGCACTCCGGCAGGGATCGGTTTTAGTCCTCAGCTTTTTTCAGCTGCCGGTTCAGGATATCAAGGCACTCGCGTTCGGCCTCTTTCTTCGTGAAAACCGTGATCGTGTCGCCCGGCCGGATCCTCACGTTCCCGCTCGGAATGATCAGTTCGCCGCCGGCACGGCGGATGGCGATGAATACGAAGTTTTTCACCTCGAGTTCCCTGATCTCGTGGTCGATGAAGGGCGCCCCGTCCTCGGCCACGAACTCGAAGATCGTCCCGCCGGGGATCGAGGCGAGCTGCTGCAGGTTCGGGTTTTCGGCCCAGTAATAGAGGCGGGTCGCCACCAGCTCGTCAGGGTTCTCGCTGATCTTCACCCCCACCTCCTTGAAAAATGCGGAGTGCTGCTTCTGGTTCACGATGGAGACGACGTTCGTGACGTTGTAGCGCTTTGCGAGCCAGCAGGTCATCAGGTTCACCGCATCGTCGCTCGTCGTCGCAACAAGGCTCTGGGCCCGGTCGATGCCGGCGTCGTCCAGCACCGAACTGTCGGTGGAGTCCCCGGTGATCGCAAGCACGTCGTAGTGGTCGAGGATGTCGTTGCACTTCGACTCGTCCTGATCGATGACAACGACGCTATCGCCATGTTCCGCCGAGATCGCCGCCAGGTTTCTCCCGATCCCGCCGAGGCCAACGATGATGATGTACATTCACACCAGTTTGCCGCCCCACGCTTGAAATATCTTGTGCATCCACCCTTGTACTGATGATCTGCGGGGTCGATGAAGCAGGAAAAGGGGCCGTGCTCGGGCCTATGGTCGTGGGAGGGGTCGGGTGCGAGGAGATGGGTGACCTGCCGCCCGGCGTGAAGGACTCCAAGGCCCTCACGCCGAAGCGTCGGGCGACACTGTACGACGAGATCACCGGTTCGTTTCCCTGGACCGTGATCGAGGTTTCGGCCGCGGATATCGACCGTTTCAGAGAGGAGATGAGCATGAACACGATCGTGGCCCGGGCGCACGCCGGGGTGATCGCCGCCCTCACCCCGCAGACCGCCTATGTCGATGCCTGCGACGTCAACGAAGAGCGCTACGCCGCCACGGTCACCGCCCTCGGATCGCCGTGCCCGGTCATTGCCCGACACCACGCCGACGCCCTCTTCCCGGTCGTCAGCGCCGCCTCCATCGTCGCCAAGGTGAGCCGCGACCGGCGGATCATAGAACTTCAGGAGGCGTTCGGCGCGATCGGGAGCGGTTATCCCTCCGACCCCGTCACCATCGCCTATCTGAGGGAACAGATCAGGGCCGACGGCGTGCCGCCGGTCTTCGCCCGGAGGAGCTGGAAGACGGTGGAGGAGATGATGAAGGACCGCCGCCAGCGAAGCCTCGGGGACTTTTTTGCCTGAACACTGCCAGAATACAGCGTTATTCACCGCCAAAAATGGCGCGCTTCAGGAGGGCAAGGTCTATGATCGAGAGGGCAAGCCCGGGCACCAGAACCGTCGTGACAAAACCCGGCGGGGTTATGACATATCCGGCAAGTGCGGGGAGGAAGGGAGCAGCATCAGAGAAGATCATCAGATCGATACCGGTGTGCTGGAGCAGAACCGTCAACGATGCCGTCAGGAAAACGCACCCGAGGAGGGCAGCACAGGGCTTCACATCGGAGAATTTCATCATATCACCTGTCATCCAGGACCGCCCTGCCGGAGAGAAGATCCCCATCGTCACCGGGCCGGTGAGGCCGTCCAGATAGATAGTGCCAATACACAATATAATATATAATGGTTTCTATAATTCCAAGCACCATTTACAGACGACTCTAAAAAACACCCCATTCCGGCAACGGAAATCTTCATCCTCCCCATTTCACAGGACAGCGATCCAAGAACCCGATCGTATCCCCGGATTCCTGGAGATTGCCTGATCCAGGCAAGAACCCTTTATCAGGATGCGGCGACCACCACTAATCTCAGATGGACTGGACACTGATCGTTGCATTTCTCATCGTGACCTACATACTCGCCGTCGCATATGTACGGAAAACCGGGCGGTTTGGAGACCATATCGGATTTTACGGCCCCATAATGATGATCCGCACAACAAAGGTGCGGATTTTCGACGTCTTTGTACCCTATTCACGAGTATTGCGGGCATACGGCACCTTCGGCGTCGTGATGGTGGTTATCGCCGCCGTGCTGATGACGCTGCTGCTCGTCCTCTCCTTCAGGCTCACGCTCCTCGTCCAGCCCGAGCCCACCGGGATCTACAAACCCCAGAATATCCTCCTCCTCCCCGGCATCAACGAGTACGTCCCCTCCACCTTCGCCGTCTGGTTCGCTTTCTTCCTCACCCTTGCGATCCACGAGTTCGGCCATGGGGTGCTCTGCAGGATCGAGCATATCCGGGTGAAAAGCGCCGGTCTCCTCTATGCGGTGATCCCGATCGGTGCCTTCGTCGAACCCGACGAGGAGGACGCAGAGAAGGTCCGCGGCCTCCCCAAGGCGCGAATGCTCGGCGCCGGGATCACGAACAACATCGTCGTCGGGGTCGTCTGTTTCGCTCTCTTCATCGGGGCCGTGGGGATGGCGACGCCCCTGGCTCTCCCGGCGATCTACGGCGTCTACGAAGGGGGCCCAGCAAATGCCGCCGGGGTACCGACGCAGAGCGTGATCACGGAGGTGAACGGGATCGACGTCGCCACGCGTCAGGACGTGAGCGCCCTCCTCAACGCCACAGAGCCCGGCGATCAAATCAGCCTCACCGTCGAGAAAGACGGCGCCATCTCCTCCTACCCCGTCACCCTGGCCGAATGGCCCGAAGAGATCACCAACGTCTCCGGGCCGCGGGACTCAGGCTATATGGGTATCTACTACTATGACGCCGGGGCCGTGCAGGAGACGGTCGGCCAGATGTTCTCACCGATAGGCTTTCTGCGCTTCGTGACCATTCCCTTCGACATGTCCATCGGCGGTCAGCAACTCAAGGTGCTCGCCTTCGCCACGCCGGCGACCGCATACTTCGAGGAGCCCTTCCCCCTCTTCTGGGGGATCGTCCACCTCCTCTTCTGGTCGGCCTGGATCAACATCAACGTGGGGATCTTCAACGCGATCCCGATGGTGCCGCTCGACGGCGGCTATATCCTTAAGGAAGGGGTGGACCGCGTGCTCGAGCCGCGGGGGCTCGGGCGCTATGGTCAGACGATCGTCTTTGTGGTCTCGTGGCTCCTCCTCTCGATGATGATCGGGCTTATTGCATTGCCCTATCTTCTTCACCTCTAAAAAGAGCAAACCTTATTTTTAACGCCGTACCCACCCCCTCTCCGGTGGAGAACGGTTTTACCCGGAGCGGCAGCCTCGGCATGGCGGTGGCGGCTGCCTTCGCCGTCGGCGACATCGCTGAGGTCAGCCGTAGCGCGATAGGCTGTACGAAGAACTTCACGAGAGAAGGATGACCATAAGTTTATCCTGAGCATATGTTTTCCAGGAATATTTGCAGGAATAAAGAGGCAGAAGGGATGAACGGAGTACCGAACAGATCTTTTCAAGAAGTTTGATCTAACGGTTCGTTGACACTATCTGTATTCTTTGTTTTGGATTGGTCATTAACTCAAAGAGCAACGATCGTTATAGATCGTTGCCCTATTCAGGGATCGGTCTATCAGATGATTTCAACGAAGCCAGAATGATCTTAACCGGCTCATTAAAAGGGTAAAAGATATATCCAGCAGGTTATATCTGATACAACCATGGCTATTTTCAGTGAATGCAGTGGATCAGGCAGTGTCTGCAATTTTATGTATGGGAAAGTCCGATGCTCAGCATATCCATGCCGGTCTGAGGTAGGATCATGAATCATGGCGGAAAAGAACCAGGGAGGAAAGGGGGTCACGCCTCTCACGAGGGACATTCGGAACCGAAGACCTCCGGTGGAAACGGTGACCGTTACACTGGAAAACAGAGCGGACACCTACACATGCTCGAGGATTTCCGGAAACGCTTTATCATCTCGATCCTCCTCACGGTGCCGATCCTGATCCTTTCCCCCTCTATCCAGTCGTTTTTCGGATTTTCCTTTGTTTTTGCCGGATCAGAACTGGCACTCCTGGCCCTTGCAACCACAATATACGCGTACGGTGGCTACCCGTTCCTGAAAGGGATCGTGCAGGAGTTCCGCTCCCGGCTCCCGGGCATGATGACCCTCATTGCGGTGGCCATCACCGTCGCCTATGTGTTCAGTGCAGCAATTGTCCTCGGCATGGTTTCCGGCAAACCGTTCTTCTGGGAACTTGCCACCCTGATAGACATCATGCTGCTCGGTCACTGGATCGAGATGCGATCGGTCCTCGGTGCCTCCCGCGCTCTTGAGGAGCTGGTGAAGATCATGCCCTCGGAAGCCCATCTGATGAAAGAAAGCGGTGAGACTGAGGATGTGAGTATCGAAACCCTCAAACTCGGAGACCTTGTGCTGATAAGACCCGGTGAGAAAATTCCAGTCGACGGAGTGGTCATCGAAGGGACATCAAGCCTGAATGAGTCGATGCTCACCGGCGAGTCAAAGCCAGTCTCCAGAAAACCCGGCGATACCGTCACCGGCGGATCCATCAACGGCGAGGGATCTCTTGTTGCCGAGGTGAAGAAGACCGGGAAAGACACCTATCTGAACCAGGTGATCGATCTCGTCCAGAAGGCCCAAGAGAGCAAGTCCCGTGCACAGGACCTCGCGAACCGGGCAGCACTCCTTCTTACCGTCATCGCCCTCTCTGTCGGGGCGATCACCTTCATCGCCTGGTACCTCCTCGGCCCGAGCCTCGACTTTGCGGTGGAACGTGCAGCGACGGTCATGGTCATCGCATGCCCCCATGCCCTCGGCCTTGCCGTCCCCCTCGTCGTTGCGGTCTCAACCGCACTGGCAGCACAGTCAGGGCTTCTCATCCGAAACCGCCAGGCGTTCGAGGGGGCAAGAAACCTGCAGGCAATAGTCTTTGACAAGACCGGCACTCTCACCCGTGGCGTGTTTGGTGTGACGGATATCCTCGCGTTCGGGGATGTGAGTGAGGAGGAGATCCTCAGGAGGGCTGCATCGCTCGAAGAGAACTCTGAACATCCCATTGCAAGAGGAATTGTGCAGAGTGCAGGCGAGCGAGATATCAGCCTCAGCCAGCCTCAAGAGTTCCGGGCGATATCAGGAAAAGGTGTTGAAGGCCGTGTCGACGGTATTCTCACACGGGTCGTGAGTCCGGGCTACCTGAAAGAAGAGGACATCACTGTCGTGGACTCCAGGGTGGAAAAGACTCTTTCCCAGGGAAAAACGGTCGTTTTTGTTCTTCAGGACCGGACGGTCCTTGGTGCACTCGCCCTGGCCGATATCGTCAGGGAAGAGTCACGGGACGCCATCTCCCACCTGAAGGAGATGGGTGTCAGATGCATGATGCTCACCGGTGACAACCAATTCGTGGCGAAATGGGTTGCTGAAGAGATCGGCCTTGACGACTATTTTGCCGAAGTCCTGCCGCATGAGAAAGCTGAAAAGATCAAGGAAGTCCAGAAACAGTACCGGGTCGCCATGGTCGGAGACGGGATCAACGACGCCCCGGCCCTTGTCCAGGCTGACGTGGGGATTGCCATAGGGGCAGGAACGGACGTGGCGGTGGAGAGTGCCGATATCGTGCTCGTCCGGAGTGACCCGAGGGACGTGGTGGACATAATCGTACTTTCGAAGAAGACTTACTCCAAGATGGTCCAGAACCTGCTCTGGGCCACCGGTTACAACACCTTTGCCATCCCGCTGGCAGCAGGTGTCGCCATCGGGTACGGGATCATCCTCACGCCCACAATAGGGGCCGCCCTGATGAGCGCCAGTACGGTTATCGTCGCTATTAATGCCAGGATGCTTCGTATGA
>Ga0209269_1000459_pt1 | contig 38340 bp, 23 predicted proteins | sample MTBAKMMethaMetaG_FD_187455 | JGI IMG/M metagenome (GOLD analysis project Ga0209269, IMG submission 187455) | Enrichment culture microbial communities from Arthur Kill intertidal strait, New Jersey, USA, that are MTBE-degrading - MTBE-AKM (Arthur... | ecosystem: Environmental > Aquatic > Marine >... | reverse complement strand
CGATTTTCTGCCAATTTTTGGCAGGATTTTTGCCGCGCCATCGGACGGGTTGCCCACCCCATCATCGACCGCACCGTCTCTGCATTCACAACGAAAATAGCCAGGCGCAGCCCCGCGAACGCGGGGCAGCGCCTGGAAAGATAGACAAATTGTATGGGTCGCGCCCCGCGGCCGCGGGGCGCGGAGAACAGGTTGCCGCGAACGCCGCACTTCCCCGCGCCCCGTCCCCGGGGCGCGCATTCTGCAAACACCATCGCTTGTCCAGGCGCTACCCGGCTACGCCGGGTTGCGCCTGGCTATTGTCTTTGAAACTGGAAGGGCTTGCCGGAGACCCGGCATTGCGGCACAGAGCTGGAGTTCACCATCATGCCCCTTTGGTTCCGGCTCCGCCGGGTTGGGAAATACGATTACGAGCACGAACCCTCAACCCTCAACTCTCAACATGATTCTGGATCCCCTTGACGAATTCGGCGAGGCGGCGGTAGTGGGATCCGGGCCAGTAGATCCGCCGGCAGCGGGGGCACTCGGCGAACGTATCGTAATAGCGGCGGGTGCGCGGCGGCAGGCGGTGGGCCACGGCGGCCTTGTCCGCGGGGCGGAGCGCGCCGTTGCACTCGAGGCAGCGGGTGAAGGGCCGGATCCGCTCCTGGAGCTGGAAGCGCCGGATCACCTCGGCGAGCTGAGTCCGCGGCGCCGTCGCTCGAACCCAGTAACCGCGGGTGACGGCGCCGAGCTTCAGCAGGCCGCGGTCGCGGGTGAGCACGATGCGCCGCTGGCGGGCCGCGGCGGCGGCGATGGCGGCGTCGGCGGCGTCGTTGGCGTAGCGCGTGTCGAAGCCCAGCAGCCGGAGGTGGCGGGCCAGCCGGCCGAGATGCACGTCGAGGATGAAGCGGGGCTCCCGCAGGGGGCGCGGCCTCAGCCGGGTGACGCCGGCGATTTCCAAACTTTCGAACACCGGGTAGACCGACACGCGGTCGCCGTCGCGGAGCGGGTGGCCGAAGCCCACCGACTCGCCGTTGACGAGGATCAGGTCCACCTCGGGGTGGGGCACGCCCAGCGCCTCGATGGCGTCCTTGACCGCCGGGCGGCCGTGAAACGCGTACGTGAAATCCCGCTTCCGTCGCGCCGGCGGCAGGAAGTCGTTGAGCTCCTCGTAGAAGCGGAACTCGGCGCGAAGCTGGGGGCGGGGATGCTCGGCGCTCATTTGGGGAGGATTTAACCACAAAGCCACGAAGAACACAAAGGGCGGCTGGGGTTTGAACCGCCACGATGCGGAGACGCCTTAAAACAGATCATTCCATAGAAACGGATCCTCTGCGTCTCCGCGCCTCGGCGGTGAGTGGCGGATTCGGACTTTCCAGGTGGTGGGCGGTTGTGATGAAATGGAGGGAGCAACTCGACGGGTGAGGATACAACGATGAAGACCAGCCGGATTCTGGTGATTGCGTGTCTGGTGGCTGTGCTGGCCGTGGCGGCGGCGGGCGCCGCGGCGGAACGGCCGGAAGGGCCGGTGGCCACGTTCTCCATCGTGGCCCGGGACCCGGGCACGGGCGAGTGGGGCGTCGGCGTGGCGTCGCGCTTCTTCGCCGTGGGCGCGGTGGTGCCGTGGGCGAAAGCTGGCGTGGGCGCCGTGGCCACCCAGTCGTTCATGAACACCACCTTCGGCCCGCGCGGGCTGGACCTGCTTGCGGCGGGGCTGTCGCCGGATGAGGCGCTCAAGGTCTTGCTCCGGACGGACGACAACCCCACCCGCCGCCAGGTAGGCATCGTGGCCGCCAACGGGGCGTCAGCCACCTACACCGGCTCCGACTGCATCCCGTGGGCGGGCGGCCGCCACGGAGCCGACTACGCCGTGCAGGGGAACATCCTCACGGGCGAGGCGGTGGTCGTGTCCATGGAGAAGGCGTTTCTGGAAACGAAGGGGACGCTGGCCGAGCGGATCTACGCGGCGCTCCTGGCCGGCGACGCCCAGGGCGGCGACGCCCGGGGCCGCCAGTCGGCGGCCATCCTGGTGGTGCGCGCCGGCGCGGGCTACGGCGGTTACACCGACCGCGCCATCGACATCCGGGTGGACGACCACCCCGACCCGTTCGGGGAGCTGGGCCGGCTGCTGACGTACGGCCAGATGAACTACTGCTGGAACGACGCCTGGACGCTCTTCACGAAAGGGCGCGCCGCCGAGGCGCTGCCGCCCATGGAAAAGGCGGCGAAGCTCGCGCCCGACAATCCGGAGGTGTTCTACGACCTGGCGGTGATCCGGCTGGCCGCCGGGCGGAAGGTCGAAGCTCTCGCCGCGCTCCGCCGCGCCGTGGCGCTCAACCCGAAGCTCAAGGCCCAGGCCCGCGGCGACAAGGATTTGTCCGCCCTGGCCGGCGACCCGGTGTTCGAGGCGATCTTGAAGTAGTCCAGGCGCATTACGGAAACGAGCCTCGAGCCTCGAGCCTTGGCCTTGAGCCTTGAGCACGATAACAATTACTCAGTTACTCCCGTTTTTCTGCCAATTTTTAGCAGGATTTTCGCCGCGCCTTCGGCACGGTCGCCTACACCATCATCGACCGGCACCAGCCAACCTTTCCCGACGAAAGTAGCCAGGCGCAGCCCCGCGAACGCGGGGCAGCGCCTGGAAGGCCAAATAGGTGAAGCGCCGCGCCCCGGGTACGGGGCGCGAGGAAAGAGTGTCGGCGGACTCAAGCTTCTCCGCGCCCCTGTTCAGGGGCGCGCCGTGAAAAAATAGTCGGCTTTCCAGGCGCTGCCCGGCTTCGCCGGGCGGCGCCTGGCTATTGTCTTTGAAGCTGGACGGGCTTGCCGGAGATCCGGCATCGCGGCACGGAGATGGAATTTACGATCATGCCCACTGGGTTCCGGCTCCGCCGGGTTGGGATTACGATCACGATTACGATTACGATTGCGATTACGAATGCGATTACGATTTCGAATTACGAGCACGACAAGCTCGTAATTCTTTTCTCCTATCTCCTGTCTCCTGTCTCCTGTCTCCTATCTCCTATCTCCTCACGGTAGCGTGTACGCCACCACGCGGTCGTCGGCGAAGGTGGGGATCACCACCAGGCGCCGCTCCGGCACGTAGGCGAAGTCGGCGATGTTCCAGCCGGCGGTGGTGGAATCCAGAAGCCGCTCCACCGCGCCATCGGCCCGCACGCGGTAGAGCCGTCCCTCGTTGTGCGACACGAGCAGGCCGCCGTCGGGCAGGGCGCACAATCCGTCAACAACGCCCTCGCCGAGCGTGACCCACGGCCGAAGCTCCTTCGTCTCCAGGTTTACCGTCAGCAGGCCGCCGCTGGCGACGCCGCCCACGACCAGGCGGCCGCCGGCGACGCACAGGCCGTTGGGTCGGCCCAGTCGCGGGTCGGCGACCCATTCCTCCATGCGACCGTCGGCGAACCGGTAGATGGCGTTCTTCGCCGAGTCGGAAATGTAGAGCCGGCCGGCGGTGTCGGCGGCGATGTCGTTGGGGAACGCCGGCCGGGGGAAGGGATGGCGCGCCACGATGGCCCGGCCCGGGATGTCGATCTCCACCAGGGCCTGACGGCCCACGGCCCACAGCCGGTCGCCCACCACGGTCAGACCGGTGGGATTCTTGATGCCGTCCACCCACACCCGTTCGACGATCCGGCCGTCGGCCGACACGGCGGAGATGAACTCCAGTCCCGGCTGCTGCACCGCGCGGGTATACCCGCTGTAGTTGCTCACGTAAAACACTCCGCGGGCCGCGTCCCACACCGCCGACTCCGGGGTGACGAAGCGGCGGGGCGTCGTCCAGGCGGCCGTGATGCCGGCAGAGGTGAAGACCGAATCCTGGTCGAGGCACAGGAAGCCCCAGCCGCCCATCACTTCGACCACCAGGAGCTGGAGCTCGTTGTCGCCCGCCTGGAGGGGCAGGTGCACCGTGTCGAAGGGGCCGAGGATGCCCAGGAACGACGGGTCGCGGCTGGTATAGGCGCTGTTGCCGGAGAAGAGCAGCCGGCCGTTGAGGAAGACGTACACGTAGTCGCTGTAACCCAGTCCCAGTTTCATCGTCCGCGGCGCGTCGGCGCGGAGAGTCGTCCGGGCCAGCACCGCGGCGGGTTCGGCGCCGTTCCGGCGGCACGCCCGCGACAGGTTCACCGTCCCGTCCGGCTCGGCCGCCACGGGGCGCCACTCGGGCTTCGGCAGGTCGGGCGTGGCCAGGAGCAGATCCGAGTCGAACCGGCTGGCCTTGTACACCTGGGACACTTCCCACCGGGTGATGGCGCCGGGGCGCTCCCACGCCGGCGGGGGCGGCGGGAAATCCAGTGCCTCGTCGGCGCGGTAGCGGAAGTTGGAGAAGTACGCCGCCCCGTCGTTGAACGCGTTCACGCCGATGGCGCCTTTGGAAGTGCCATGCCCGAGACGGGGGATGACCAGCACCGGCCGGGTCATGTCGTTGAAAAACAACCGGGCTTGTCCGCCCCTGACCTCCAGGCGGAGGCGGTTCCACTGGCCCACGGGAATGGCCCCGGCGGCCGTGGCGCCCGGCCCGTTGTAGAGCTGCCAGCAGGTCTCGCCGTTGAACGTAGCGGCGTACTGGAAGGCGTCGTTGTAGAAGGGCGCCCGGTGGGGCCGGATGTAGAACCGCTCGTTCTCTCCCTCGGACTGGATCCGGAAGGCGACGCCCGGATAGCCGCGGCGACCCGGGACGCAGGCGATGTCCACCTCGATGACGCCGTTTTCAAAGACGACGTCCGTGAGCGTGGCGGTGCCGCACAGGCTGGGCCGGCCCAGGTGCTCGGCCATGGTGGCCCCGGATTTTTCCCAGCGGTCCGAGGCGAAGTCGACGGATTCGAACGGAGCTTCCGGCGGGTCGGCGGCCAGGGCGGCCCCGGCCAGCAGGCAAAACAAGCAGACAAGACGATACACGGTGGTCATGAGTCTGTCCTCCTCGGGTGGGTCGAGTCGTCCGGCCGGTCCGGGACTGTCGCCCCGGTCCGTTGTCCCTGGCGGCATCCCGACGCGCCGGCGCGGCGACGAACCTGTCCCGGCTTTGCTGCATCGGTATACGGAACCGGACCCGCCGGGTTTGAATCCGGGCCGGAAAATCCGTTTGAACGCGCGGCCATCAGTCCATCGCCGCCCGCCACAGCCGGATCGCCCGGGAAGTTATGCGGGGCGGCAATATATTTCTCTCCGTTTGAGAACCCGGCCGCCGCAGAATGCGTACAAGTGACTTGAGCCGGTAACAATCAGTCACCCGACATTCCATGACGGACAACAACCATATTCCGAGGAGGTTTCCATCCATGAGGCGCATCGTGTGGTTTGCGCTCGCGACGATCCTCTGCGTCGCGGCTTTCGCGGCGACGGCCGACACGCGGCTGTTGCATCATCCCGACATCCACGGCGACCAGGTGGTCTTCACCTACGCCGGCGACCTGTGGATCGTCTCCAGCCAGGGCGGGGTGGCCCGCAAGCTCACCACCTACCCGGGTCAGGAGCGCTTTCCCAAATTCTCGCCCGACGGCCGCAGCGTGGCCTTCACCGGCGACTATGACGGCAACAACGACGTCTTCGTGATCCCCGCCGCCGGCGGCGAGCCGCGACGCCTGACTTACCACCCGGGCGACGACGGCATGCTCGACTGGTACCCCGACGGCAAGGCGGTGCTGTTCCGCTCCGGCCGGGCTTCGTTCTGGAACCGGTTCAATCGCCTGTTCAAAGTCTCCGTCGACGGCGACTATCCCGAGATGCTGCCGCTGCCCACCGGCGAGTTGAGCTCGCTCAACGCCGACGGCACCAAGCTCGCCTACAACCGCATGGGCCGGGAGTTCCGCACCTGGAAACGCTACCGCGGCGGCATGGCCCCCGACATCTGGATCTACGACCTGGTCGCCAACACCGCCGAGGTGATCGCCCCGAGCGACGCCAACGACCTGTTTCCCATGTGGCAGGGCGACACGGTCTACTTCTCCTCCGACCGGGGCGCGAACAAGGTGTACAACCTGTATGCCTACAACCTGAAGTCGAAGCAGGTCCGGCAGCTCACCGACTCCAGGGAATACGACGTCCAGTGGCCCAGCATCGGACCCGGGGCCATCGTCTATGAAAACGGCGGCTACCTGTACGTCATGGACCTGAAGACCGAAAAATCCCGCAAGCTCGCCGTCGAGGTGCGGGGCGAAAATCTGGCCGCCCGGCCATCGATCAAGAACGTGAGCAAATACATCCACGGCTTCGGGCTGTCCCCGACCGGCGTGCGGGCCCTGTTCGAGGCCCGCGGCGACATCTTCACCGTCCCGGCCAAGAAGGGGGAGATCCGCAACCTGACCCGCACCCCCGGCATCCGCGAGCGGGATCCGGCCTGGAGCCCCAACGGCAAGTGGATCGCCTACTTTTCGGACGCCAGCGGCGAATACGAAATATACCTCCGGCCGGCGGACGGCAAGAGCGAGGCGACCCAGCTGACCCGGGGTTCGCGGATCTGGTACCAGAACCTCGCCTGGAGCCCGGACAGCCAGAAGCTGCTGCTGTCCGACGCGGCGGTGAACCTGTACTACATCGACATCGAGAAGAAGGAATTGGTCAAGGTGGACCACGGCCAGTACGAAGGCTTCACCAACTTCATCACCGGCGTCTGGAGCCCCGACTCCAAGTGGATCGCCTACGACAAGGCGTCGGACAACGGCCTCGACTCCATCTACCTCTACTCCCTGGCCGACAACAAGAGCCACAAGATCACCGGCGACATGACCGACGACACTTCGCCGGCGTGGGACCCGGAGGGCCGCTACCTGTACTTCGTGGCCAACCGCGAGTTCAACTACTCGTTCAGCGCCATCGAGTTCATGCATTACCACTACAACCCCGGCAAGATCGTCGCCGTGACGCTGCAGGCGGACACTCCGTCCCCGTTCATCCCCGAAAGCGATGAGGAGAAGGTGGTCGAGGACAAGCCGAAGGACGGCGACAAGCCCAAAGACGGCGACAAGCCGGCCGAAGGCGGCCAGCCCGCCGACAGCGAGAAAACGGCCGACGCGGCCAAGCCGGCCGAGGCCAAGAACGGCGCCGCCGCCAAGGCGGACAAGGACAAGTCCAAGACCGTCGAGATCAAGATCGACTTCGAGGGGCTGGAGAACCGGATCATCGACCTGCCGGTGCCCGACGGCAATTTCATGGGCATCGTCGCCGACAAGGAGCAGGTGCTGTTCTTCAGCCGCGGCGTGCCCGGTTCCGGCGCGGCGGGGGGCACGATCCACGTGTTCGATCTGAAAAAGCGCGAACTCAAGACGGTCGTCGGCGGCATTAACGGGGCCACCGTCTCGCACGACCTGAAGAAGATCCTGGTGCAGCAGGGCGGCGGCTACGCCATCATCGACGCCAAGCCGGACCAGAAGCTCACGGACCGGCTGAACCTGGCCGAAATGAAGATGACCGTGGATCCGCGCGCGGAGTGGCTGGAGATCTACAACGATGCCTGGCGCATCACCCGCGACTTCTTCTACGATCCCGACATGCACGGCGTCGACTGGGCGCAGATCAAGGAGCGCTACGGCGCCATGCTCCCCGACGTGGCCCACCGGGACGACCTGAACTACCTGATCGGCGAAATGATCGCCGAGCTCAACAGCTCCCACACCTACCGCGGCGGCGGCGACTATCCGGATGTGCCGCGGCTGGGCGTCGGCCTGCTGGGCTGCGACTTCGAGCTGGACGCCGCCAGCGGCCGCTACCGCATCGCCCGGATCTATCCCGGGCAGAACTGGGATCCGACCCGTCGCGGGCCGCTGGCCCAGCCGGGACTCAAGGTGAAGGAGGGCGACTACCTCCTTGCCGTCAACGGACAGCCCCTCAAGCACCCCACCAACCCGTACGCACTGCTGGCCAATACGGCGGGGAAGGCGATTCCCCTGACCGTCAACGCGCAACCGACGGATGAGGGCGCGACGGAGATCGTCGTCACCCCCGTGGCCAGCGAGCTCATGCTGCGCTACCGCGACTGGGTGGACGCCAACCGCCGCAAGGTGGAAGCGGCCACCGGCGGCCGCGTGGGCTACCTCCACATGGCCGCCACCGCCGAACCCGGCGTCGAGGGCTTCAGCCGCGACTTCTACCCGCAGGTGCGCAAGGACGCGCTGATCATTGACCTGCGCTACAACTCCGGCGGGCACATCCCCGACATGTACATGAGCCGGCTGGACCGCAAGCCGCTGGGATTGTGGGCCACGCGTTACACCGACCCCACCGTCATCCCGTCGGCGACCCACTACGGTCCCAAGGTCTGCCTGGCCAACGGCTACTCCGGCTCGGGCGGCGACGCCTTCCCGTACTTCTTCCGCAAGTCGGGATTGGGCAAGCTCATCGGCACCCGCACCTGGGGCGGCCTCATCGGCCTGAGCGGCACGCCGCCGCTCATGGACAACGGCGCGGTGATGATCGCCGACTTCTCCTTCTACAACACCGACGGCGAGTGGGACGTCGAGGGGAAGGGCGTCTCGCCCGACATCGAGGTGGACGACCGGCCCGACCTGGTGGTGGCCGGCCGCGATCCGTGCCTCGAGAAGGCCATCGAGGTGCTCCTCGATGAGCTCAAAGCCGCCAGGCAGCCCAAGCTGCCCGTCAAGCCGCCCAAGAACCCGGTCCGCTGACGGCGGGTTCGCACCGTCCGCACAACCCGGCGGCGCCCCTGGCGGGCGCCGCCGTTTTTTTTCGGGCGCCGCGGCCTGGATTGGATATAATTCGGATGGATCACACGATCCGGCTGAACCTGTATTCGGTCTGGAGGTGGCAATGAAACGCGCGTGGGCTCTGTGGCTGGCGGCGGGGATGCTGCTGGCGGGCGCGGCGGCCGGCCAGGAGACGGCCGCCACCGTGACCATCAACGGCGACACGTACATCGTGGAGGGGACGGTCATCCGGCAGACCTCGTCGTCGTTCTTCAACGACGGCGTGTTGCGAATCGCCGTGGTGTCATGTATCGAGGCGCACCACAAGAACGTCCAGGCAGTGGCCGAGAAGATGAAACCGGCCAGGCCGGACCTGATCGTGGTGGCGGGAGACACCTATGCGAACGACCTGACCGCGGTCCGGCCGGTATATCCCTCCTTCGACGCCGATGCCGCCGAGATGGAGAAAGCCCTCCGGCCGCTGGCGGCCCTGGGCGTGCCGGTGCTGGTGATACCCGGCCACATGGAGATCCGACCGGTCTACGCCGAGGCGCTGAAGCGGCTGCACAAGAAGGGCGCCACGAACGTGCTGGACCTCAACGGCAAGACCGCCGACCTGCAATGTGTCAACCTGGTGGGACTGGGCGGTTACCACCTGCGGGAGTTCAAGGCGGCCTCGGGTAAGCCCATGTGGGTGCTGCCACCCGAGGGGTTCCTGCTCGAGAAGGCGCAGTACGAGGCCGCGGCCGACTCCATCCGGCAACTCCTGCCCCAGGGCGAACCCGTCGTCCTGGTGACCCACGGCCCGCCGCGCACCGACACGTCCCTGGATCTCGTCGTCGGCGTCGGCCAGGCGGGCGACACGGCCCTGGCGGAGCTGCTGAAGGCCTTGCCGGCGGACGGGCCGCCGGTGATCAACGTGCACGGACATCTCCACGAGCGGGGCGGCGAGTCGTGCGCGGCGTTCCCCGCCGGTGCGTCATACAACGCCGCCTCGGTCACGTTGACCAAAAACCCGCGGGCGCCGAACCTGCTCATGGTGGTGGTGACGCCGGACGGGCGGGTGGCCGCCAAGTACTTCTGAAACGCTGACCTGATGCCGCGGAGGATAACAGGATGACGATATTTCATGGCGTGTTTTCGGTCCTGCCCACACCGTTCACCCCCGACGACCGGGTGGACGCCGACAGCCTCCGGCGTGTCGTCGACCTCTATCTGCGTGCCGGCGTGAACGGCCTGACCGCGCTCGGCGTGACCAGCGAAGCAGTCAAGCTCACCGACACCGAGCGGCGGTTGGTCCAGGACACCGTGCTCGCGCACACCGCCGGCCGCGTGCCAGTGGTGGTGACCGCCACGGCCGCCGGTACGGCCGCCACCGTTGAGTACGCCCGGGCGGCCCGGGCCGCGGGCGCCGCCGCGGTCATGGTCAGCCCGCCGCGGATGCCGAAGCTGAATTCGGAGACGGTCTGCCGTCACTACCGGGAGCTGGCGGCGGCGGTGGACGTGCCCATCGTGCTCCAGGATTTTCCGCCGGCGTCGGGTTACGCCATGGAGCCGGCGCTGCTGGCCCGCATCGCCCGCGAAGTGCCGGCGGTGCAGGCCATCAAACTGGAGGACGCGCCCACGCCGTTCAAGACCGCCCGCATCCGCGAGCAGCTCCAGGGACACCCGATCACGATCTTCGGCGGACTGGGCGGCATGTACCTGCTGGAGGAACTCCTCGCCGGCGCCGACGGGGCCATGACCGGCTTCGCCTATCCGGAGGTGCTCGTCGAGGTGGTGGGCCGCTTTCGCGCCGGCCGGCGGGACGAGGCGGCCGACGCGTTCTACGCGTTCGTGGCTCTGATGCGGTTCGAGTTCCAGGAGGGAATCGGGCTGGCCATCCGCAAGGAGATGCTGCACCGGCGGGGCGCCATCGCCCACCCGGCGGTGCGGCCGCCCGGGGCGGCGCTGGATGCCGCCACCCGCGAGGCGCTGGACATGCTGTTGCAGTGGGCCCGCACGAAACAGGAGGCCGCATGGATCTAGGACTGGCCGGCAAGGTGTTCATGGTGGGCGGCGCGAGTCGCGGGCTGGGGCGCGCGGTGGCGCGGGCGCTGGCGGCCGAGGGCGCACGGGTGTCCATGGCGTCGAGCGACGAGGCGGCCATCGCAGCCGCCGGCGACCGCATCCGGGAGGAGACCGGCGCCGAGATGCTGCCGGTGCCGGCGGACCTGCGTTCGGCCGAGGCCATTGACGGCTGGGTGCGGGCGACCGGCGACGCCTTCGGCGGCGTGGACGGCCTGTTCGTCAACACCGGCGGGCCGCCGGCGGGCGGGTTCTTCGCCTTCGACGACCGGGCGTGGCAGGACGCGTTCGCGCTGCTGGTGCTCAGCGGCGTGCGCCTGGTGCGGGCGGTGGCGCCGCTGATGCGGACGCGCGGCGGCGGCAGCATCGTCTTCTCCACGTCGTCGTCGGTGCGCGAGCCCATCCCCAACCTGACGCTCTCCAACGTCGTCCGGGCCGCGGTTCCTGCGCTGGCCAAGACGCTGGCCGTGGAATTGGCCGGGGACAAGATCCGCGTGAACAACCTGATGCCGGGGCGGATCGACACCGACCGCGTCCGCCACCTGGACCGGGTCAACGCCGAGCGGCAGGGCCTCGCCGTCGCCGACGTGCAGGCGCGGTACCACGCCGCCATCCCGCTGGGGCGCTACGGCGAGCCCGACGAGTATGCCCGGGCGGCGGTGTTCCTGCTCTCCGACGCGGCCGCCTACATCACCGGCGCCACCCTGCTCGTGGACGGCGGGCAGATGCGCAGCGTGATGTGAGTCCGGAACAGTGAACAGAGAGTAGGAGATAGGAGATAGGAGATAGGAGATAGGAGATAGGAGTTCCGAGTTCGTCGTGCTCGTAATTCGTAATCGTCATCGTAATCGTGATCGTAATCGTGATCGTGATCGAGGCTCGAGGCTCGAGACTAGAGGCTCGTTCCCAACCGACGGACTTCGGAAATCGGACATTGGACCTGGGTTCTGGGTTTTGGGTTTTGGGACCTGGGTTCCGGGACCTGGATCACAGAATCCAGACTGTTGTGCCGATTCACCGACTCACCGACTCACCGACTCACCGACTCACCGATTCACCGACTCACCGACTCACCGATTCACCGATTCACCGATTCACCGATTCACCGACTCACCCATTCACCGTTTCCGGAGTGCGCCGCCCGTCAGGGCGTCTTCCCGCCACACCCACAGGGCGAGGGCCAGGGCGACGGCGCCCAGCGCGGCAAACATGAGCAGACTCGCCTGGTAGGAGCCGGTGGCGTCCCGCAGCCAGCCGTTGAGCAGGGGGAAGAGCGCCAGCCCGATGTTCTGGACCATCATGGTCAGGCCGAAGGCGACGCCCGTGCGGCGCGGGTCCACCACCAGGGCCAGCGACGGCCAGAACGCCGCCGGCAGGAGCACGAACGCCGCCGCCAGGAGCAGCATCGGGCCGAGGGGGTGGATGCCGGTGAGCGCCATGAGCAGGAACGCGGGCATCTGAAGCAGCGGTCCGGCCGTGAGCAGGGCGACGCGGCCGCCGCGGCGGTCCACCCAGGCGCCGGCCAGGGGGGCGAACACCATCGAGCTCAGAGTCAACAGTGACGCCAGCCCGCCGGCGGTGCCGAACAGGTGGAGGAAGTTGGCGCCGAGGCGGAGGGCGAGGCCGCCTTCGGCCGCGGCCACGCGGGGGATATGCCACCGGTCGGCGAACAGGTCAGTGGCCAGCGCGGTGAAGGGGAAGATCGCCGAGTAGAAGGCCACGCACAGCAGCGTCAGCAGCCAGTACACGCGGGGCAGGGCGCGAAGGTCCCCCCAAGCGAAGCGCGTGCCGCCGCGAGTCGCCTCGAGCGCCCCGAGCCGCTCGGCGCGGCGGTCCAGGAGGCAGTACGCCAGGAACAGCAGGAGCGACAGCCCGCACAAACCGGCGGCCACGGCAAGCGCCGGCCGGTGTCCGCCCAATGAAGCGGCCAGCAGCTCGCCGGAGTTGAAGCTCAGGATGCTCCCCAGCCGGCCGAAGGCGATCACGATCCCCATGGCCAGCGCCAGCTCCCGGCCGCGGAACCAGCGGGCGCCGACGGTGAGGAGCACCACGTGAACCGACTCGGCGCCGCATCCGAACAGGAACCGGCCGGCGAGCATCAGGGGAAGCGACGGCGCCGCCGCGGCCAGGCCCGCGCCCGCGACCACCAGGCCCAGGAACAGCAGTCCGGCGCGGCGGAGGCCCAGGCGGTCGATGGCCAGTCCCACCACCAGCAGCGACAGGATGGCGGCGCCCGAGTAGAGAGTGTAGAAGGTGGCCACGGTGCTGCGGGCGGCGCCCAGTTCCTCCACCAGTGTCGGGGCGATGGCGCCGAAGATGTCGAAGGCGAAGGTGATGCCCAGCGGCACCAGCGCCACGATGAAGAGCACGGCGAAGCGGTGCCGGCGGCTGGCCGGGTCGAGCCAGGCGCCCGCGGAGCGGCTAGGCGGACGGCCGTCCACGCGTCAGGCCTCCTTTCGCGCCACGGCGACGAGGGTGAGCCCGAAGGGGACGGACCACCGGAGGAGGAGCCGGGCCTCCACTCCGCTCAGCGCCAGCAGCAGGCGGTTGACGAGCGGGGACGAGAGCCGGAAGTCCGACGGGTATTCCGCGGACGGGAACAGGCGCGACTTGACCATGCGAACGAGCCAGGCCGGGATCACGAGCAGCGCGTGCAGGTGGGACAGCTTCAGCGGCTGAAATCCCCCCGCTTCCAGGAGGCGGCGCAACTCGCGCTGTCCGTACCGGCGGCGGTGGTGCACCGCCTCGTCCCACCGGCTCCACATCCACCGGTAGGCGGGCACGGTCACAACCAGCGCGCCGCCCGGACGCAGGAGCCGGCGGGCCTCCCGCAGCACCGCGGCGTCATCGGTGTGCTCCAGGACGTCGAGGAGGGTCACGGCGTCGAACGCGGCGTCGGCGAAGCTCGTCGCCTCAGCCGGCTCCTGGCGGATGCGGGCCAGGCCGCGGGCGGCGCAGAATCGGACCGCCTCGGGCGAACTGTCCACCCCCCAGGCGATGCCCAGGTCGCCGAACGCCTCGACGTTCTTGCCGGTGCCGCAGCCGATGTCGAGAATGTCCGGCCGATCCGCCGGCGCGAAGCGGCGCAGGAGGGCCAGGCAGACGGCCCGCTTGCGGACGTGCCACCAGTGGGCGTCCTCCAGGTCGTACAGGTCCTGGTAGAGTGCGTGTTCCATACGTGCGCCAGCGGCGGACGACCCCGCTCCGGTCGGCCGGGCCGCTATTCGATCCCCGCGTAGTAGATTCGGATGAACCGCTCCTGCACCTCGAACGACCAGTGGACGTCGCGAACGTACGCGGCGGCGCCGTCGAAGTCACCCGCCGCCAGCAGCTCGGCGATGCGCCGGTGCTCGTCCACCGACGCGTACTCCCATTCTTTGAACAGCTCCTCCCGCCGGGGGAAGTCGTACAATCGCTTTTTCAGGTTGTGGACGATGCGGCTCAGGGGCGCGTTGCCGGCCAGATCCAGGTAAACGTCGTGAAAGGCCAGGTTCAGGCGATAGAACCCGGCGAAGTCGTCGCGGTCCAGCGCGGCCTGCATGCCCGCGTTGTGCCCGGCCATCGCGGCGGCGTCCGCGGAGCGGAAGCGGTCGCGGGCGGCCCGCACCGCGCTTCCTTCCAGCGCGCCGATGATCTGGTAGGTGTCCCGGATGTCGTTCAGAGTCAGGGCGGTCACATAGACGCCGCGGCGGGGAAGGAAACGGACGAACCCCTCCGTCTCCAGCACGATGAGCGCGTCGCGCAGCGGCGTCTTGCTCACCCCGAGGCGCTGGCAGACGGCGTCCAGGTTGATGGCGTCTCCGGGGCGCAGCTCCTGCCGGCTGAGCTGGCGGCTCAGGTGGTCGTACACCTGTTCTTTCAGCGTCTTCAGATTCAGTTGGGGGTCGTCTTCCATGGACCGTTCTCCTGCGGGCGCGATCCGCAATGGATCTAGTCTCGTATCATCAATGAGTTCCAATTGAATGCGTCAAATCCAATCATATGCCACCCGCTGTTTGAAGTCAAATGTTGACTTTGTGTGTTATATCTGATATATCAGATATCAGAAGTCTTGAATTGTACAGTCTCCGGGACTCGGGGTTGGAGGCGGCGGTGGCGGCAGACGGCGACATCACCGGGATCATCTTCGATATCAAACGGTTCGCCATTCATGACGGGCCGGGCATCCGCACCAGCGTGTTCCTGAAGGGCTGTCCCCTCCGGTGCGCCTGGTGCCACAATCCCGAGGGGCTGTCTCCGGAGCCGGAGTTGGTTCTCCAGCCCGGCAAGTGCATCGCCGGCTGCCGGTTCTGCGTGGACGCCTGTCCGCACGGGGCGGTTTCGCTGGGGGAAAGCGGCCCGTCCATTGACGCCGCGCGCTGCGTCCGCTGCGGCGCGTGCGCCGAGGCGTGCCCCACCGGCGCCATCCAGCGGATCGGCCGCACGGTGACCGCCGCCGAGGTGGTGGCCGAGATCGAACCGGATCGGATCTTCTACGTCGAGTCGGGCGGCGGCGCCACGTTCACGGGCGGCGAGCCGCTGGCCCAGCCCGATTTCCTCTGCGCGCTACTGGCGCTGTGCCGCGAGCGGGGCATCGACACGGTGGTGGACACCGCCGGCTGCGCCCCGGCCGGGGTGCTGGACCGCGTGGCGGAACTGGCCGGCGAATTCCTGTTCGATTTGAAAATCATCGACGCGGCGGGCCACCAGCGGTTCACCGGCGGGTCGAACCGCCAGATCCTGGACAACCTCGAGCGCCTCGTCAGCCGGGGCGCCCACGTCATGGTAAGGGTGCCGCTCCTGCCGGGGGTCAACGACGATCCCGCCTCGCTGGAGACCATTGGCCGATACCTGGAGGAATTGGGCGGCGTCACCGGCGTGGCCCTGCTGCCGTTCCACCGGGGCGGCGGCCGCAAGTACATCAAGCTGGGCCGGCGCGACGCGTTTGCCGGCGCCGCGCCCCCGCCGCCCGAGCGGGTGGCGGCGGCCCGGGCGGCGCTGGAGCGCCACGGCCTGACGGTCCAGATCGGAGGTTAGGATGAACGAACGGATCCGCGCCCTGCGCGAGGAGAGCCTGAACGCCGTCCCCCGGATCTCGCCGGAGCGGGCGCGGCTGGTCACCGAATTCTACCGCAGCGCCGAGGCGCGCCGCGTGTCGGCCCCCGTGCGCCGCGCGCTGGCGTTCCGCCACGTGCTGGCGCACAAGACGGTCTGGATCGGCGACGGCGAGCTCATCGTGGGCGAGCGCGGCCCGGCGCCCAAGGCCACCCCGACCTACCCGGAGGTCACCGCCCACAGCCTTGACGATCTGAAGATCCTCGACAGCCGGCCCAAGATCCCGTACCGCGTGGACGATGAGACGCTCCGGATCTACCGCGACGAGATCCTGCCGTTCTGGCAGGGCGCCACGCAGCGGGACCGCCTCTTCGAGGGGATGACCCCCGAGTGGCGCGCCGCCTTCGACGCCGGCGTGTTCACCGAGTTCATGGAGCAGCGGGCGCCGGGGCACACCGTGCTGGACGACAAGATCTACCGCAAAGGAATGCGCGACATCCAGGCGGAAATCGACGCGCGGCTGGCCGCGCTCGACTTCCACGGCGACGCGGACGCGTGGTCGAAGCAGGAAGAGCTCCGGGCCATGCGCATCGCCGCCGAGGCGATCGTGATCTTCGCCCAGCGGCACGCCGCCAGGGCCCGGGAGCTGGCGGCGACTGCCGCCGATCCAACGCGCCGGGCGGAGCTGGAACGGATCGCCGCCGTGTGCGACCGCGTGCCCGCCAACGTCCCGCGCGACTTCCACGAGGCGCTGCAGGCGTACTGGTTCGTCCACCTGGGCGTGATCACCGAGCTCAACCCGTGGGACGCCTTCAATCCCGGCCGGCTGGACCAGCACCTCTGGCCGTTCTACCGGCAGGGACTCGCCGACGGCACCCTCACCGAGGCGGGCGCCCGCGAGCTGCTCCAGGCCTTCTGGATCAAGTTCAACAACCAGCCCGCGCCGCCCAAGGTGGGCGTCACCGCCGAGGAGAGCGGCACCTACACCGATTTCGCCAACATCAACCTGGGCGGACTCACCCCAGACGGCGGCGACGGCGTGAACGACCTGACCTTCATCCTGCTCGACGTGATCGAGGAGATGCGGCTGCTGCAGCCCAGCTCCAACATCCAACTTTCCCGGAAGAGCCCCGACGCGTTCCTCCTGCGCGCGCTCAGGATCCTCCAGACGGGCTTCGGCCAGCCGTCCATCTTCAACGCCGACACCATCGTCCAGGAACTGACGCGCCAGGGGAAGAGCCTGGTGGACGCGCGCTGCGGCGGCGCCAGCGGCTGCGTCGAGGCGGGCGCCTTCGGCAAGGAGGCGTACATCCTCACCGGCTACTTCAACCTGCCCAAGATCCTGGAGCTCACCCTGCACGACGGGGTGGACCCGAACACCGGCGCCCGCCTGGGGCCCGCCACCGGGGCGGCGGCTACGCTGGCCGACTTCGACGCGCTCATGGCCGCCTTCGAGCGGCAGGTGCGCCACTTCGTGGACGTGAAGATCCGGGGCAGCAACGTCATCGAGCGGCTCTTCGCCGAGCACCTGCCCGTGCCGTTCCTGTCGATCCTCATCGACGACTGCGTGGCCCGGGGGCGCGACTACCACGACGGCGGCGCCCGCTACGACACCTCGTACATCCAGGGCGTCGGGATCGGCACCATCACCGATTCGCTGTCCGCCATCAAGACCCACGTCTACGACCGGCGGGCGCTGGACCTGAGCGGGCTGATGGAGCTGCTGCGGACCGACTTCGCCGGCCGCGAGGACATGCGGCGGCTGCTGGCCGAGAAGACGCCCCGCTACGGCAACGACGACGACGCGGCCGATGCAGTCATGCGGCGGGTGTTCGACCTGTACGTCCGGGCGGTGGACGGCCGGCCCAACACCCGCGGCGGCACGTACCGCGTCGACATGCTCCCCACCACCTGCCACGTCTACTTCGGCCGGGTCACCGGCGCCACGCCCGACGGGCGGAAGGCGCGGCAGCCGCTGTCGGAGGGGATCTCGCCGGTGCAGGGCGCCGACCGCCGCGGCCCCACCGCCGTGGTGCGCTCGGCGGCCAAGATGGACCACCTGCGCACGGGCGGCACGCTGCTGAACCAGAAGTTCCTGCCGTCGCTCATGGCCGAGGAGACCGGCCGCCGCAAGGTGGCCCAGCTCGTGCGGGGCTACTTCCGCATGGACGGCCACCATATCCAGCTCAACGTGGTGGACGCCGCCACGCTGCGCGACGCCCAGGCCCACCCGGAGCTCCACCGCGACCTCATCGTCCGGGTGGCCGGCTACAGCGACTACTTCGTGGACCTGAACCCGGCGCTGCAGGAGGAGATCATCGCCCGCACCGCCCACGGGGACGTGTAGTTCAGGCGTCCCGCGTAGCTCAGGCGTCCCGTGTAGCTCAGGCGTCCCGCCTGAGTGCGAACCGTACCGGCGAACCGGCGCCGCGCACCGCCCGGGCACTCCGCCGGTGATGATCATTGAACGACCCGCTGACTCCGACGAGGATGGGAACGCCCTCGTCTCTTTGCTGCCGGCCCGCGCCGGCAGCTTTTTTCAGTTTCAGAGTCCGGCCGGGCTCAGGCGAGACGCCTGAGCCAATCTTCAGGCAGTGGTGGGAGCATCCGTTCAGTACCGCCGCAGGCCGTTGGCCGCCGACAACAGGTTGGCGAAGCGGACCGCCTCCCGCCAGGAGACCCGCTGGACCGGCGCGTCACCCACCGGGACGCGGCTGAAGTTGGTGTAAGGATCGGCGGGGAGGGTGGGCCGAACCACCCGCGGGACCGTCCACGTGGTTCGTCTCATGAATCGGGAATCAAAAGAAAAACAGGTTGCGGCATTTGGCGATCCAACGGCATGGGGCTCGTCCATCCCATTGAATATCTGAAATCAAAAACTCCCCGGTTCGCGTAGAATGGTGCTTCAACGGTTCATGACGGACCAGCGGCGACCACTCAGTTGCGAGGGAGCGATCATGCTGGGACACTACGTGCGGCGGGCCGGCCGCCAGTTGACACGCAGCCCGCTGTTTTCCGCGATCACGGTGCTGGGCCTGGCCGTGGGGATGGCCGCCTGCCTGCTCATCCTGCACCACGTGGGCTTCGAACGGAGCTTCGACCGGTTCCACGACGGGTGGGACCGGGTCTACCGGCTCCGGTACGAGCGGACGACGGAGACAGGCGAGAGCGTTCGCTTCGCCTCCTGCTGCCCGCCGGCCGCGCCCCTGATCCGGGACGGCTATCCGGAGGTGGAGGGGATCGCCCGGATCTTCCGCTACCGGGCGGTGATGGCGCGCAAGGACCGCCAGATCCGGTTCACCGAGGAGCGGCTCTTCTTCGCCGAGCCGCAGATCGCCTCGATCCTGCGCTTCACCATGCTGGCGGGCGATTCCCTCGCGGCGTCAGACTGGGCGGGCCGCGTGTTCCTGTCCCGGTCGGCCGCCCGACGGTTCTTCGGCGACGAGGATCCCCTCGGCCGGCCCCTCACCCTGGACGGCCGTGCCGATTACCGCGTGGCGGGCGTGTTCGCCGACGCCCCGCCCAACGCCCACTTGAAGTGCGACTTCCTCCTCCCCTTCCGGGATCTGGAGCAGCTGTTCGGCGCGGACGTCCTCGCCGCTTGGGGCCACACGGGCTTCTTCACCTACCTGCGCATGCGGCCCGGCGCCGATCCCGCCGGCTTCGAACGGAAGCTGGCGGGACTGGTGGACGCGCACGCCGGCGAGCTGATGAAGGCGTACAACCTGCGCATCGAGCTGAAGCTGCAACCCCTGGCCGGCATCCACCTGGACCCGCCCTTCATGCAGGAACTCGAGCCGGGCGGCGACGCGGCCACGGTGCGGGCGCTGCTCATCATCGCCGTGTTCGTGCTGGCCATGGCCTGGGTCAACTACGTGAACCTCACCACCGCCCGGGCGCTGATGCGGGCCAGGGAGGTGGGCCTGCGGAAGGTGGTGGGGGCTTCCCGCGCGCAGCTGGCCGTCCAGTTCTTCGTGGAGAACCTGGCGCTCAACGCCCTGGCGGCCGGGATCGCCTTCGCCCTGTACCGCGCGCTGCTGCCGTCCTTCGCTGAGCTGACGGGCACGCCGGCCGGGTACCGGCTGTGGGCTGACGCCGCCGCCTGGCCCCTGGTGCCGGCCCTGTTCGCCGCCGGAGTGTTCGCGTCGGGGATCTACCCGGTCCTGGCGCTCTCCGCGTTCCAGCCGGCGGCGGTGCTGCGGGACCAGCCGGGCCGGGCGCGCGGCGCGGCGCTGCGCAAGGCGCTGGTGGTGTTCCAGTTCGTGGCCACGTTCGTGCTGGCCACGGCCAGCCTGGCGGTGTACCACCAGGTGGCCTTCCTGAAGGACCGGGATCTCGGCTTCGACCGGCGGGACGTCCTGGTGCTGCCGGCGCCGCGGGTGCGGGGCGACAACTTCCAGGCCCAGGTGGCGGCGTTTAAAGAGGAGCTGGCCCGCTACCCGGCGGTTCGGGGCGCGTGCGTGGGCACCGAGGTGCCGGGCCGCCAGATCCGGTGGGATGCCGGCGCGATCCGCCGGGCGGGCGAGGACCCGGGGCGGGGCAAGAACTACCAGATCGTGGGGGTCGATTACGACTACCTGGACCTGCTCGGCTTCCGGATCGTGCACGGGCGGGGCTTCTCCCGCGAGTTTCCCGCCGACGAGCGCGCGCTGGTCCCCAATGAGACGGCCACGCGCTGGCTCGGCTTCGCCCGGCCGGCGGACGCGGTGGGGCAGCCGGTGGATTACTGGGGTGACATTTTCACCATCGTGGGCGTGGTCCGGGATCACCACCAGCAGTCGCCGAAGCAGGCGGTGGAGCCGCATCTGTTCCGGCTCATGCCGTACGGCCGCGACCTGCGCGGCGTGTTCGCCGTGAAGATGCAGCCCGGCCGGCGCGCCGCGGCGATGCGGCAGGTGGAGCGATCGTTCCGGGCGTTCTTCCCCGGCAACCCGTACGAGTATTTCCTGCTCGAAGACTATTACGACGAGCAGTTCCGGGGCGACGAACGGGCCGGCGCGGTGGTGGGGCTCTTCACGCTGCTGGCGCTGCTGGTGAACGCGCTGGGCATCTTTGGGCTGGCGGCGTTCATGGCGGTGCAGCGGACCCGGGAGATCGGCATTCGCAAAGTGTTGGGCGCTTCCACCGGCCGCATCACGATGTGGCTGACGGGTGAGTTCCTGCTCCTCGTGGGGGTGGGTTTCGTCGTGGCCGCGCCTGTCGCGGCGCTGGGCGTGCGCCTGTGGCTGGAGGGGTTCGCCGTCCGGGCGGGCCTGGCGCCGTGGCTGTTCTTGCTGCCGCTGGCGGTGGTGGCCGCGGTGACGGTGCTCACGGTGGGGACGCACGTGCTGCGCGTCGCCGCCACCGATCCCGCCGCGGCGATCAAGCACCAGTGAAAGGCATTCACGGCGTTTCTTCAGGCGAGACTCGAGGCTAGAGGCTAGAGGCTCGTTCCAGAATGTCGCGGGTTCACCCGTTCGCAGGTTCCAGGTTCACAGATGACCCATACAGATTCTTCCCCGATGAACCCATTTACCATTCTCAAATGACAGATGAGAAATGAAAAATGACCAATGACAAATGGATTGAGGCCTTTGTGGCCTTTGTGTCTCTGTGGTGAAAGTCCGGTTGGGCCGAACGCCGATGTCCGTCGGTCACCGGATGAAGAACCCGTGCCGCAGCGGGTCGTCGGGATCGAAACAGAAGCGGTGGCGGCCCGTCACCGCCGCCGAGCCCGTCACCTCGGGGATCACCGCCGGATAGCCGCCGAACGCCGTCACCTCGGCCACGCGCACCTCGAACACCGTGTCGATGAGGCTCTCGATGGCGATGGATTGTCCGGGCGCCAGCTCGCCGCGGGCGTGGTGGATGGCGGCGCGGGCCGACACGCCGGTGCCGGTGGGGGAGCGGTCCACCTCGCCGTCGGCGAACACGCAGACGTTGCGGCTGTGATGGCGGGGGTCCGCCGGCGGCCCGGTGAAGATGACGCCGTACAGGAAGCCGAGGTCTGTTTCGAAGGGATGAACGGGTGGGCACTGCTCCGCGGCGGCGTGCTTGATGCGGCGCCCCAGGTCAATGAGTTGGGCCGCGGCGCCGGGCGCCAGGGTGACGCCCAGCGGCCCGGCCTCGCAGAAGAAGTAGAACGCGCCGCCGAACGCCACGTCGCCGTGGACGGAGCCGACGCCGGGCACGTCCACGGTCACGCCGGCGCGGAAGACGAACGACGGCACGTTGCGGAAGGTGACGCGGCGGACGCGGCCGCCCTCGCGGTGGGCGGAGACGGCGACGCGGCCGGCGGGGGTGTCGAGGCGGATCTCCGGCGCCTCGCCGTCGCGGCGGAGCAGCCCGGTGTCCACGAGCGCGGTGCCCAGCGCCACCATGGCGTGCCCGCACATGGTGCTGTACCCTTCGTTGTGGAGGAAGAACACGCCGAGGTCGCCGTCGGGCGTGACCGGCTCGGTGAGGACGGCGCCGTACATGTCGCCGTGGCCCCGCGGCTCGTGCATGAGTCCCGTGCGCACCCAGTCGAGGTGGTCGCGGAAATGGCGGCGTTTCTCAAGGATGGTCGTCCCGGGAATGGGGGGCAGCCCGGCGGTGATGATTCTCAGCGGCTCCCCGGCGGCATGCGCGTCCAGCGTCTCGATCACTGTCCACCCTTCGGGCGGCTGCCAATCCCAATTTTCGAACATGATCGCACCTCTCGTTCCCGATCATCGGACATCGGACATCGGACTTCGGATTTCGGCCCGTAATCGTAATCCCAACCCGGCTTAGCCGGAACCCATTGATTAGGGGTATCCGGAATTCACTCGTCCAACCAGTCATTCATTGATCGGCCCAGCGCCTGAGACATGTGCACGATCCGCCGGTTGGCAACGTGGAGGTACCGCGAGCGGCAGCGAGCGGCGCAAAAGCCCAATCGGCACGCATCACCCCAGGCGCCCAACCACTCTGTCTGTGCCGCTTGAATGCCCGTCCGGTCAAAGGGTAAACCATCGCCGCGGATTCTGCAACGGCACACCAGGTCGCGTGACACGCATTGCCGCTACCGTGATGGCATGGAGTCGCGGCGTCGGGACATCGCGGCGGCTGGCCGCTGGCGCCGCTCGCTGCCGCTCGCGGTACCTCAATATTGCTGGTGGCCTGATGGTGCCATGCGAGATCGGTGAATCGGTGAATCGGGAGACGGATCAACCATCAACTGATCCAGAACCTGTGAACCTGGAACATGCAAACCTGCGAACATTCCAACGTTAAAATCTTTACGATTACTCAGTTACTCCCGTTTTTCTGCCACTTTTTGGCAGGATTTTCGCCGCGCCATCGGACGGGTTGCCCACCCCATCATCGACCGGCACCGTCTCCGCATTCACGACGAAAATAGCCAGGCGCAGCCCCGCGAACGCGGGGCTGCGCCTGGAAAGATAGACACATTGTATGCGTCGCGCCCCGCGGCCGCGGGGCGCGGAGAACAGGTTGCCGCGAACGCCGCACTTCCCCGCGCCCCGTCCCCGGGGCGCGCATTCTGCAAACACCATCGCTTGTCCAGGCGCTACCCGGCTACGCCGGGTTGCGCCTGGCTATTGTCTTTGAAACTGGAAGGGCTTGCCGGAGACCCGGCATTGCGGCACAGAGCTGGAGTTCACCATCATGCCCCTTTGGTTCCGGCTCCGCCGGCTTAGGTAATCGCAATCGTGCTCGTAATCGAGCGTTAAAAGTAAATAGTAAACAGTAAACAGTGAATGATTGATTTTCGATCGTTGATCGTTGGCAGACTCTCCACCCGCCTCTCCCGCCCCAATATTCCATACAATCCCGCGGACGACATACTCTTCCACTGGCCCTCCGGTATCGTCCGCCGGAGTGCCGATTTTTTGCATGAAAATTGAGCCGTTTGGTGCTACGATTAATTTTTAAACCCGACAATTGATTTGACCCAGGAGGCATCATGTCAGCGATTGCCCGTTCCACCCGATTTTTCCGCGGGACCCATACTTCACGGAACGCCGCCGCGCCGACGCGGCTCGCGGCGCCGGCCCTGGCGCTGCTCGCGGCCGTGTGGCTGCTGGCCGCTCCGGTCCAGGCCCAGACTGCCGACCTGTTCTTCTCCGAGTACATCGAGGGGAGCAGCAACAACAAGGCGCTGGAGATCTACAACGGCACCGGCGCCGCCGTGGACCTGGCGGCCGGCCAGTACGTCATCCAGATGTACTTCAACGGAAGTGCCACCGCCGGCCTGACCATCACCCTGACCGGCACCGTGGCCGACGGCGACGTGTGGGTCGTGGCCCACTCATCGGCCGGCGCGACCATTCTGGCCCAGGCCGACCAGACGAACGGATCCGGCTGGTTCAATGGTGACGACGCCGTGGTTCTGCGCAAGGGCGGCACCGGCGGCACCGTGGTCGATGCCATCGGTCAGGTGGGCACTGATCCGGGTTCCCAGTGGGGCAGCGGGCTGGTCTCTACCGCCGACAACACCCTGCGCCGCATGGCCTCGGTGTGCACCGGCGACACCGATGAGACAGATGCCTTTGACCCGGCGCTGGAGTGGGACGGTTACGACACCGACACCTTCGACGGCCTGGGCAGCCACACCGCCGACTGCGGCGCGCCGAAGATCAATGAGTTCTCGGCCAGCACCACCGGCACGGACGTTGAGTTCGTCGAGATATTCGCCGTCCCCAACACCGACTACTCCAACCTGACCATCCTCGAAATCGAGGGCGATTTTTCCGGCACCGCCACCGGAACGGTGGACGAAGTGATCGCCGTGGGCACCACCGACGCCAGCGGGTTCTGGCTGGCCTCGCTCGCGGCCAATTCACTGGAGAACGGCACCATCACCCTCCTGCTGGTGGAAGATTTCACCGGCAGCGCCGGGAACGACCTCGACACGGACGACGACGGCGTGTTCGACTCCACGCCCTGGACCCAGATCCTGGACGCGGTGGCCGTCAACGACGGCGGCGCTTCGGACCTGACCTACGGCGTGCCGGTCCTGGGCGTTTCGTACGACGGTCTCCCCTACGCCCCCGGCGGCGCCTCGCGCATTCCTGACGGCGCCGACACCGACACCGCCGCCGACTGGGTGCGCAACGACTTCGATCTGGCCGGCATCACCGGCTACACCGGCACGCCGGTGTACGGCGAAGCGATCAACACGCCCGGCGCGGCCAACGCCGCCGTGCCGCGGCCGGCCGTGATCAACGAATTTTCGGCCAGCACCACCGGCACGGATGTGGAGTATATCGAAATCTTGGGCGAGCCCAACTACGATTACTCCGCCCTGACCCTGTTGGAGATTGAGGGCGATTTCTCCGGCACCGCCACCGGGACGGTGGACGAGGTGATCGCCGTGGGCACCACCGACGCCAGCGGATTCTGGCTCGCCTCGCTCGCGGCCAACACGCTGGAGAACGGCACCCTCACCCTGCTGCTGGTGGAGAATTTCACCGGCGCCCTGGGTAACGACCTGGACACGAACGACGACGGCGTATTCGACTCCACCCCCTGGACCCAGGTCGTGGACGCGATAGCCGTCCACGACGGCGGCGCTTCGGACCTGACCTATGGCGTGCCGGCTCTGGGCGTGTCGTATGACGGGCTCCCCTTCGCCCCCGGCGGCGCCTCGCGCATCCCGGACGGCATCGACACCGGCACCACCGCCGACTGGATGCGCAACGACTTTGATCTGGCCGGCATCACCGGCTATGTCGGCACGCCGGTGGACGGTGAGGCCTACAACACCCCCGGCGCCACCAATATGAAGGTGCAGACGTTCGTCATCAACGAGATCCATGCCGATGTGGCCGGAACCGGCGGGGACGCCAACGGCGACGGCACCGTCAGCGCCACCCAGGATGAGTTCGTGGAAATCGTCAATACCACCCCGTCCGACCAGGATATCTCCGGCTGGACGCTCTACGATGGGGCGGGCCTCCGCCACACGTTCCCGGCCGGAACCATCGTGACGGGCGGCTGCGCCATCGTGATCTTCGGCGGCGGGACGCCCACGGGCGCGTTCGGCGGGGCGGTGGTGCAAATCGCGTCCACCGGCACCCTGGGCCTGAACAACACCGGGGATACCATCACTCTGACGGACACTGTCCCGACCGTCAGAGCCGCGGTCGCCTACGGCGCCGAAGGGAACAACAACCAGAGCCTGACCCTGGATCCCGACGTCACCGGCTCGGCGTACGTCCAGCACAGCGTGGCCACCGGCTCGGGCGGCGCCCTGTTTTCGCCCGGCACGCGCATCGACGGCAGCCAGTTCGCCGGCTGCGCCCTCGAACTGACCATCGCCCAGATCCAGGGCGACGGCCTGGCCTCTCCCTACGTCGGCAACACGGTCGTCACCAACGGCAACATCGTCACGGCGCTCGACACCAACGGCTTCTTCATCCAGACGCCCGACGGTGCCGACGACGGCGACGCCGACACCTCGGAGGGGATCTTCGTCTACACCAACAGCGCGCCCACCGTGGCGGTGGGGGACGACGTGGACGTCCGGGGCACCGTGGCGGAGTACTACGATTTCACCGAGATCACCTCGCCCACGGTCAGCGTCAACAGCTCCGGGAACACCGTTCCCCTGCCGGTCACCCTGGACGCCACCACTCCCGTGGGCACCCAGCCGTGGCCGGCCGTCGAGCTGGAGCGCTACGAGAGCATGCTGGTCGAGGTGACCGGCGCCCGCGCCACCAGCCCCACGGACCAGTACGGCGACGTGACCATGACGTCCGGCCCGAACCTCAAGTTCCGGGAACCCGGCATCGAGTATCCCGGCCTCGTCGGGCTGCCGGTGTACGACGGCAACCCGGAGATATTCGACCTGGATCCTGATGGACTGACCTTGGCCAATGTCGACGTCTTCGGCGGCGCCACCTTCGACGCGGTCGGTCCCCTGGCCTATTCCTTCGGCGACTACCAGATCTGGCCCACTGAGCTGACCCTGACGAACCCGACTCTGCCCCGGGCGGTGCGGGATCGCGATCCGGGCGAGTTCACCGTGGCCACCCAGAACTTCTACCGGATCTACGACACCGTGGACGATCCGGCCAAGGACGACGACGTGTTCACCGCGCAGGAGTACGCCGACCGCCTGAACAAGGCGTCGCTCCAGGTGCGCACCGTGCTGGGCGCGCCCGACATCCTGGGCGTCCAGGAAGTGGAAAACATCACCGTGCTCAACGACCTGGCCGCCAAGATCGTCGCTGACGACCCGACCCTGAACTACACCGCCGTGCTGGAGGAGGGCTGGGACATCGGCAGCATCGACGTGGGCTTCCTGGTGCGCGACACCATGACCATCGTCAACTGGTACCAGGTGCAGCGCGACGACACCTTCGATTACGGCGGCACGACCTACATCCTGCACGACCGGCCGCCGCTGCTGCTCGAGGCCTACCATTCGGCCGGCCTGATGGATATTCCCGTGAGCGTGCTGGTGGTGCACAACCGGTCCATCGATGACGCCAGCGACCGCGTGCGCGTCAAGCGCTGGACGCAGGCATATCGCATCTCCCAGTTCGTCCAGAGTTACCAGGACACCTATCCCGACATCCCGCTCGTGGTGCTGGGCGATTTCAACTCCTTCGAGTTCACCAGCGGGTACGTGGATCCCCTGGGGCAGATCACCGGCAGCCCGGATCCGCTGGGCGCCATGTACCCGGCCACCGACGAGGTGGATCCCGATCTGACGAATCAGATCTTCAACCTGCCGGCGGGGGAGCGCTACACGTACCACTACGACGGCGACGCCCAGGCGCTGGATCACATTCTGACTTCCGCCTCGGCTGCCCCGCTCGTGGTGGAGATGCAGGCCGGCCGCGGCAACACGGACGTGCCGCGCTCCTATCTGAGCGATCCCAACACGCCGCTGTACTGTTCCGACCACGACGGCCTGGTGTTGTACCTGCGCGGCGCCTCTGTCGGCGACTGGGTCTGGGAAGACCTGGACCAGGACGGCATCCAGGACGCCGGCGAACCGGGCTTCGCGGGCGTCTGGGTGAGTCTCTACACCGCGGCCGACGAGTTCGTGGGCTCCGTCCAGACCGATGCCAACGGCCTCTACCGCTTCGACGGCCTGTGGCCCGGTGATTTCTATCTGATCTTCGAGCCACCGGCTGATTACGTGCTCACTCTGTCCGACCAGGGCGCCGACGACGCCTTTGACAGCGACGCCGACCCGGCGACCGGATTGACAGCAACATTCACCCTGGCGCACGGCCAGCAGGACATGACCCGCGACGCCGGCCTCATCCGGGTCTTCATCATCACCGCCAGCGCCGGTCCCGGCGGCACCATCGACCCGGTGGGCGAGGTGGTGGTGCTGGACCACGCCGACCAGTCGTTCACCATCACCGCCGACGCCGGCAACACCATCCGCGACGTGCTGGTGGACGGCGTTTCGCAGGGCTCCATCGCCGCCTACACCTTCTACGACGTCACCGCCGACCACACCATCGAGGTTGTTTTCAACCGGCCGCCGGTGGCCGTGAACGACAGCTACTCGCTGTTCGAGGACTTCCCGCTGTCTGTCTTCGCCGGCAACGGCGTCCTGGTCAACGACAGCGACCCCGACGGCGATCCCCTGACCGCCGCGACGGTGACCCTGCCGGCCAACGGCACGCTGGCCTTCCAACCCGACGGCTCCTTCGTCTACACGCCCAACCCGGGCTTCAACGGCGAAGACAGCTTCACCTACCAGGCCTCCGACGGCGAACTCGTCTCGGCGCCGGCCACCGTGATCCTCACGGTGCGGCCCGTCAACGACCCGCCTGTCGCCGCCGACCTGGCGTTGACCACCTTCGTGGACACGCCGGTGGGAGCCACCCTGTCGGGCGCCGACCCGGACGGCGACGCCCTCTCCTATCACATCGTAACCCTGCCGTCGCTCGGCATCCTCGGCGGGCCTCATCCGACCACCGGTGAGTTTGTCTACACGCCCGATCCGTTCGTCACCGGCACGGACACCTTTACCTTCGCCGTGTCGGACGGCGAGTTCATGTCGGCGCCGGCCACGGTGACGGTGACCATCCTGCCGCTGCTGTACCAGACCTTCGCCGCCCACGTGGTGGCCAACGACGAGTGGTTCACCACCATGTGGGTCACCAATGCCGGCGACGCGCCGACGCCTGTATTCGCGCACGCGTTCGGCGCCGACGGCCGGCTGCTGGAAGCGGTGGCCCTGGGCGATCTGCCGCCGCAGGCGACGCTGACCGTGAATGCCGGCGACATCTTCGGCGAGGCGGCCATGGCCGGTGACGCCTGGGTCCGGATCGGGACCAACGCGCCGGCGCTGGGCATGCTGGCGTTCGGCACCGCCGACCTCCAGACGTACTCCGCCATGCCCATGTTCGACTGGGCCGCGCACGAGCTGGTGTTCCCGTACGTGTACATCTCCGACATCTGGTTCACCGGCGTCACCCTGATCAACGTGAGCCCGATGGAGGCGGATGTCGTCCTCGAAGCCGTGTCCGAAGCCGGCGAGATCCTGGGCCAGGCCGACGTGACCATCCCGTCGCGCGGCAAGTACGTCCGGATGGTGGACCAGATCTTCACCGTCAACGACCCGAACGCGATCCGGTTCATCCGGGTGACGGCCACGTCGCCGCTGATCGGCTTCGAGCTGTTCGGCACGTCGCTGGGGCAGGGTGTCGCCGGGCTGCCGGCGTTCGCCGAGGAGGCCATCGATGTGTCCGGCAAGGTCAAGCCGGCCGGCAAGGCCGGTTCGGACGCCGTGCTCGGCGAGATGTCCGTCCCGCCGGGCTTCTGGGGCTGGGGCTTGTCCGGCGATTCCATCCAGCTGGATTGGGACCCGAATCCCGCCGGCGAAGGGGTGCTGTTCTACAACGTCTACGACAAGGACGACATCTACACCACGCTGCTCGGCAGCACCGAAGAGACCCGCTTCACCGTCACCGGCTTGCAGCCCGATAAGTGCTACCTCTTCCAGGTCCGGGCGGTGAACGCCGAGGGCCTGGAATCGCTCGACACCAAGTGGCTCGTGGTCTGCACGCTGGCCGAGGGCGAGACCGACTACGCCTACCGCATGTTCTACAACGAGGTGCCCGACCCCGCCGCCTACATGACCGGCATGACCGTCTCCAACCTCGGCGACGCTCCGGCGACGGTGCAGATCACCCTGTATGACGCCGCCGGCGCGGCGCTGTGGCAGGAGCAGTGGGAGGTGCAGAGCCTCGAGCAGATCACCCGGGAGTTGCCGGCCATGCTGGGCGGCAGCGTGCCCCCGGGCACGGCCTACCTGAAGGCGGCCGGCGACTCGCCCATCCTCGGCTTCGAGCTGTTCCACAACCTGCTGGACAAGGCCGATACCTTCCGGGTGGACTGCGTCGCGGGCACTGACCGCGGCGGCCTGCAGGTGGCCTTCCCCATGGTGCGGGGCGGCGCGGACTGGACCACGTCGCTCCGGATCACCGATCTGGCCGGTTCGGACCAGGAACTCACAGTCGAGGCCTTCGCCGCCAGCGGCGCCCTCGTGGGGTACTGGACCTCACCGCTGGCCGCGCACGGGCAGCTCGAGACGTCGCTCGAGGCGATGTTCCCCGGCCACGGCGCGGCGGTGGTATCGCTCAAGGTTTCCGCCACCGGCCGGATCAACGCCACGCTGGTCACCGTCTCGTCCGACCTGACCCGCATGGCCGCGGCTGCCGGCCTGCCGGTGGATTGATTCGGTTCAGCAACACCATCTGATCAGCGAACCCGCCGGCTCCCTTCGGGGAGCCGGCGTTTTTTAAAACGGTGAATGGGTGAATCGGTGAGTCGGTGAATCGGATGGCGACGAGGCTCGAGACTCGAGGCTGGAGGCTCGTTCCCGTAACGCGGACATCGGACTTCGGGCAGTCAATCTTCACCACAGAGAGGCACAGAGGACACAGAGTCTTTTTATGTTTTAGCCCGGATCTGAAACTGTCTCCGACACTCCCATTCACCGATTCTCCCATTCACCGATTTATCAACCATCAACCATCAACCATCAACCATCAACCATCAACCATCAACCATCAACCATCAACCATCAACCATCAACCATCAACCATCAACCATCAACCATCAACCATCTCTGTGTCATCAGCGTCTGCTGAGGTGACTCTCCGAACGAAATGACTAATAATCCAGCTTGACACATCGGATGTCTCGAAAAATATGGCATTCCAGCAATATTCAATAACCCATGGCCAGACTGGCGAATCCCGCGAAGTGCCATTTGATTCGGGCGGAATTGGGGTAGAATGGCAACAGCCCAGGTGATCGCCGCCGCGGCCGACGGACGGACCGGTTGCGCCGGGCGGCTTCTCCACCGCCGGAGGACGACATGAAGCCCTGGCAGCGGAACACCCTGACGGCGATCGGCGCCGTGCTCCTGCTCTGGTACCTGTTCGTCTTCCTGATGCCGCGGGGCGGGCATCCGCACCACTATTTCGAACGGGAGGTCCGGGCCAGACTGCGACACCTGGTGGCCGTGGCCCAGTACGGGGATCCGGCGGGCGTCCGGGCGGAGACGGACAAGGTTCGAACCGTCGCCGGTCCACACACCCAATATACCCTCAGCGTCGAGGATCTCGGCGGGCACTACCGGTTCACCGCCACGCCGGCTGTCCGGGACTACGCCGCCCCGTGGTGGCGCCGCGTGCTGCTGCTGGATTTCGACGCGTGGCACTACCCGGTCTACACGGTGGATTCCGGCGAGGTGGTCTTGCGCGCCGACGGCCGGGTGGTGGAGGATTTCTGACGGTGGCCCGGCCGGCGACGCACGCCGGCGGGCGCCAGCGAGGACAACCATGAGCGACGCATTCATCCACTTCCGGGCGGCGGTGGTCCAGGCCGCGCCGGCGCTCTTCGACCGTGACGCCTCGACGGCGAAGGCGGTCCGGCTCATCGGCGAGGCGGCCGCCGGCGGCGCCCGGCTGGTGCTGCTCCCCGAGGCGTTCGTGCCCGGCTATCCGCGGGGACTGGGCTTCGGCACGCGCGTGGGGAACCGCAGCGCGGCGGGGCGGCTCCTGTGGCAACTCTGCTGGGACAACGCCGTGGAGGTGCCCGGACCGGCAGTGGACGCGCTCGGCGCGGCGTGCCGCGCGGCGGGCGTCCAGGCGGCGGTGGGCGTGGTGGAGCGCGACGGCGCCGGCGGGCGCGGCACGCTCTACTGCTCGCTGCTGCATTTCGGCGCCGACGGACGGCTGCTGGGCGTCCACCGCAAGCTGAAGCCCACCGGCACGGAGCGGCTGATCTGGGGGGAAGGGGACGGCAGCACCCTCGCGGTCCGCGACACCCCGCTCGGCCGGATCGGCGGCCTGATCTGCTGGGAGAACTACATGCCGCTCGCGCGGATGGCGCTCTACGCCCAGGGGGTCCAGGTGTACCTGGCGCCCACCGCCGACGCGCGCGACACCTGGCAGGCCACGCTCCGCCACATCGCCTGCGAGGGACGCTGTTTCGTGCTGGGGGCCAACCAGTACGTCACCCGGGCCATGTACCCGCCGGGCATTCCCGGCCTGGAGGATCTCGACGGGCAGCCCGAAACCCTCTGCCGCGGCGGCAGTGCTATCGTGTCGCCCTTCGGCGAGGTGCTGGCCGGCCCGCTCTGGGATCAGGCAGGGATCCTGTGGGCCGAACTGGATCTCGGCGAGGTGGTCCGGGGCAAGTTCGACTTCGACGTGGCCGGCCATTACGCCCGCCCCGACGTGTTCCGGCTCACCGTCAACACGCGGCCGAAACCTTCGGTGGTGCGGCGACGCGCCCGCGGGGGCGACACCTCCGATGCGGACGCGGCATCCAATAAGAAAACAACAAGGAGGCGGACATGAAACTCAGCGCCCGTAACGTCCTCAAGGGTACGGTTCAGGAGATCCACGCCGGCGCGGTGAACATGGAAGTGGTCATCCGCCTGGCCGACGGGGTCGAGGTGGTTGCGATCATCACCAAGACCGCCTGCGACCGTCTGGGCCTGGCGGTGGGGAAACCGGCCTACGCCGTGATCAAGGCGTCCAGCGTCATGGTCGCCGTCGACTGACCCGATTCTGCCAGCCCGGCAGGTGGCCAGCGTTGAGAGTTGAGGGTTGAGTGTTGAGTGTTGAGTGTTGAGTGTTCTTTCTCAACCTTCCTGAACCCTCAACTCTCAACTCTCAACTCTCAACATTTATTTGAAGGAGATCCCATGACTGACACCGATCTGCGCTATCCCATCGGCCCGTTCACCCCGGAGGACCCCCTCACTCCGGAGCGGCGCGCCGCGCTCATCGAGGCGATCGCCGTCCTGCCGCTGCAGATCCGCGAGGCCGTCGCCGGCCTCGACCCGCTGCGGTGGGGTACGCCGTACCGGACCGGCGGCTGGACGATCCGCCAGGTGGTCCATCACCTGGCCGACGCCCACCTCAACGCCTTCGCCCGCTTCAAGCTGGCGCTCACCGAGGACAACCCCGCCATCAAGCCGTACGCCGAGGCGCGCTGGGCCGAGACGCCCGATGCCCTCGCGGCGCCGGGCGAGCTGTCGCTCACCCTGCTGGACGCGCTGCACCGCCGCTGGGCCATGCTGATGCGGACCATGGCGCCGGCGGACTTCCGGCGCACGGTCTATCATCCCGAGCGCCAGGCCACCCTGACCCTGGACTTTCTGCTGGCCCTCTACGCGTGGCACGGCCGCCACCACACCGCCCATGTCACCGAGTTGCGCCGGCGGGAAAGCTGGTGACGAAAGCGGATTCACCACAAAGACACGAAGATCACAAAGCAATTCATTAATCATCAGACATGTACAAACATGATTTGGTCATTTGGCGGGCGGTGAATCGGTGAGTCGGTGAGTCGGTGAATCGGTGAGTCGGTGAATCGGTGAATCGGTGAGTCGGTGAGTCGGTGGATCAGGAGACGGGAGACGGCTCTCGGTCAGGGTTCAGAACATAAAAAGACTCTGCGTCCTCTGTGGCCTCTGTGGTGAAGACGGTCTACCCGATGTCCGATGTCCGAAGGCCGATGTCCGCGTTACGGGAACGAGCCTCTAGCCTCGAGTCTCGAGCCTCGATTACGATCACGATTAAGATTAAGATAACGAATTACGATTACGAGCACGAACCCTCAACTCTCAACAAATGAGAACGAGCCTCTAGCCTCGAGCCTCTAGCCTCGAGCCTCGAACCCCGAACCTTGCATTTGCCGGGCGGCTGGAGTAGAGTAACCCTCTTTATTCTCTTGAGGAAGCGACCATGAGCAGCAAGTTCACCCTCTCCAAGACATACGAGCCGGCAGAGATCGAAAAGCCCGTCAACGACATGTGGCTCGCCGCCGGCGCCTTCCACGCCGTGCCCGACGACAGGCCGCGCGACCGCCGCTACGTCATCATGATGCCGCTGCCCAACGTCACCGGCGCCCTGCACATGGGCCACGCCATGGACAACTCCATGCAGGACGTGCTCATTCGCTGGCACCGGATGCTGGGCGACAACACCCTGTGGATGCCCGGCACCGATCACGCCGGCATCGCCACGCAGGCGGTGGTGGAAAAGCGGCTGAAGGAGCTCGAGGGGCTTACCCGGCACGACGTGGGCCGCGAAGGCCTGGTGGAGCGGATCTGGGCCTGGAAGGACCAGTACCAGGCGCGGATCCTGGAGCAGCTCATGCGCATCGGCTGCTCCTGCGACTGGGACCGCAAGCGCTTCACCATGGACAAGGTCTGCTCCCGGGCCGTCCGCCACACTTTCTTCCGCATGTTCGAAGACGGTCTCATCTTTCGCGGCAAGCGGCTGGTGAACTGGGACGCGTTCCTGCGCACCAGCATCTCCGACGACGAGGTGTACCACGAGACGGTCCAGGGCCACTTCTGGCACCTGCGCTACCCGGTGATCGACGCGCAGCCGGGCGAGCCGGATCACGTCGAGGTGGCCACCACCCGGCCCGAGACCATGCTGGGCGACACCGCGGTGGCCGTCCACCCGGAACCCGACGCCGCGCTTGACGCCGAGATCGTGGCGCTGAACCATGAGCTGGTCGCCGCCCCGGCGCGCGAGCAGGCCGCTCTGCGCGCGCAGATCGAGGCTCTGGAGGAACGCCGGCGCACCGTGCTGCCCCGCCTGCTGGCGCTCCGCGACATGGCCCGGGCCGGCCGGAAGGTGATGCTTCCCCTCGTGAACCGGCCCATCCCGCTCATCTGCGACGAGTGGGCCAAACCGAGTCTCGGCTCCGGCTGCGTCAAGATCACCCCGGCCCACGACCCCAACGACTACGATGTCTGGATGCGACACCGCGCGGCGATCGACATCATCAACATCCTCAACCCCGATGGCACCCTCAACGCCAACGCCGGCCCCTATCAGGGACTGGACCGCTTCATCGCCCGCGAGCACGTGGTGAACGATCTCAAGGCGCAGGAGCTGCTCGGGGCGGTGGAGGACCGCGAGATCGAGATCGGCCACAGCGACCGGAGCAAGACGCCCATCGAGCCGTACCTGTCGGACCAGTGGTTCATCCGGATGGGCGACGTGCCCGGCGGCGTGGCCATGGGTCGCGGCACGCCCGGAGCGTTCACGGCGCCCGGCCTGGTGCAGTCGGCCCTGGACGCGGTGGCCGACGGCCGCGTCCGCTTCCACCCCGAGCGGTTCGTCAAGACCTACTGCGACTGGCTGGGCGAGAAGCGCGACTGGCCCATCAGCCGGCAGCTCTGGTGGGGACACCGCATCCCCGTCTGGTCGCTCCGGACCACGCTCGGCGCCCTGGCCGCCGCGCTGGCGGAACCGGGATTTGCCGCCGTGCTGAACCGGCCCGACCTGGCCGCCGTGCGGGCGTTCCTGCCCGAGGCGGAGCGGTCGGTGCGCGTCGGCGCCGCCGCCGACGCGGATGGCCTGACGGGGGCGCCGACAGCGCCCTGCCTCGTGGACGTGGCCCTGCTCGATGACGACCCGGCGCTCGTCGCCGCCCTCGAGGGTCTCGGCTACCGCCGCGACGAGGACGTGCTCGACACCTGGTTCTCCTCGTCCATCTGGCCGTTTTCCACGCTCGGCTGGCCCGATCCGGCCACCGCCGACACCGAGGGGGGCGCGCCGCTCGGGGCCGCCGACGGCCGCACCGACTGCCTCGACTACTACTACCCCGGCTCCTGCCTCGTCACCGCCCGCGACATCATCACCCTGTGGGTGGCGCGGATGGTGATCATGGGGCTGTACAACCTCGGCGACATCCCCTTCGGCCACGTGTTCATCCACGCGAACATCCTCGACGGCAAGGGCGAACGGATGAGCAAGTCGAAGGGCAACGGCATCGATCCCGTGGACATCATCGAGGAGTACGGCACCGACGCCATGCGGTACATTCTCTGCGACATGCAGACGGGCACTCAGGACATCCGGCTGCCGGTCACCGCCATTTGTCCGCACTGCGCCCACCACAACGACCTGGCGGAGACGCGGCACGGCCGGAGCGTGTTCACCTACCTGTGCGGCGGCTGTCAGCAGGAGTTCGACGTGCTGGGCACCATGCCCGACATCCCCACCGCCAAGATGGTCAGCGAGCGCTTCCTCGAGGGCCGGCGCTTTTGCACCAAGCTGTGGAACACCGCCCGCTTCGCGCTGGGCAACCTGGCGGGTGTCCGGCCGGAGCCGCTGCGGCGGGAGGCGCTGGCGCTGGAGGACCGCTGGATCCTGGCGTCGCTCAACCAGGCGGTCCGCGCGGTGACCGCCGGGTTGGAGGACTACAACCCCAGCGTGGCTGTCGGCGCGGCGCGCGACTTCATGTGGGGCGCGCTCTGCGACTGGTACCTGGAGCTGATCAAGCCGCGCCTGCAGGGCGCGGACGCGGCGTCCGCGAACACGGCCCGCCAGGTGCTGGGCCACTGCCTCGACGTGGTGCTGCGATTGCTCCACCCCATGGTGCCGTACATCACCGAGGGGCTGTACCAGGAACTCAACGAGGTGATGCCGGCGCGCGGGCTTCCCGGGCTCGCGCCGGAAACCGCCGCGCCCCTGCTCGTCACCGCGCCGTGGCCACAGCCCGCGCCGGCGCTGGACGACCCGGAGCTGCTGGCCGCGTTTGCCACGGTGCAGGCGCTCACCTCGGCCATCCGCGAGGTGCGCAACACCCAGCGCGTGGCGGCGACCACCCCGCTCACCGTCACCCTGCGCCCGCCGGCAGACCGGCTCGAGTCGCTCCGCGCCGAGGCGCACGTCCTCCGTCACCTGGCCGGCGTGGCCGACCTGCGGCTGGAGCCGGCCGCCGCCCGGCCGCGCGGCGCCGCGTCGGTGGTGGTGGAGCGCATCCAGATCTTCGTCCACGACGTCATCGACGAGGCCGCCGAACGGCAGCGTCTCCAGGGCGAGCTGGCGCGCGTGGAGAAGGAGATCGCCATTTTCAGCAAGAAGCTGTCCAACGAGAGCTTCGTCTCCCGCGCGCCGGCCGAAGTGGTGGAGGAAAACCGCCAGCGGCTGGCCAAATACCAGTTGCAGAAAGCCTCGATCATTGAGGCGCTGGCCCAACTGGATGCGTGAGGCGCCCGTCTACCGGCCGCCCAGCGAGGCGGACGCCCTCATCCTGCCGGTGACCGCCGGCTGCTCGTGGAACCGGTGCGCGTTCTGCGAGATGTACACCGACCGCCGCTTCCGCCTGGCGCCGCTGGCCGAGATCGACGGCCGGCTCGCCGCCGCTGCCCGGTCCGGTTGGCCGGTGCGCCGGGTGTTTCTCGCCGACGGCGACCCGCTGGCGGCTGACGCGGGCCACCTGCTGGACGTGCTTGCCCGGATCCGCGCCCATTTCCCCGTGCTGCAGCGGGTCTCCGCCTACGCCTCACCGCGCAACCTCCAGGAGAAAAACGATGCCGAACTCACCGCTCTGGCGGCGGCGGGGCTGCGGCTGGTGTATGTCGGCATCGAGTCGGGCGACGATAAGGTCCTGGCGCGGGTGCGGAAAGGTGAAACGGCCGCGTCCACCGTCGCGGCGCTGCGGCGGGCCCGGGCCGCCGGCCTGCGGGTCTCGGTCATGATCATCAACGGACTGGGCGGCCGGAACTTGAGCGCCGCGCACGCCGCCGGCTCAGCGGCAGTGGTGAGCGCCGTGGACCCCGAGTACATCTCCACGCTGGTGCTGGGCCTGCCGCCGGGGGGGCGCCGGTTCCGGGCGGCGTTCGGCGACGGCTTCGAGCCGCTGGACGCCGCCGGCTTGCTCGCCGAACTGCGCGCGTTCATCAGCGCCGTGCGGTGCCGCCGCGCTGTGTTCCGGAGCGACCACGCCTCGAACTTCCTGCCGCTGCGCGGCATCCTCAGCCGCGACCGGGACCGCCTGCTGGCTGCGATCGACGCCGGCCTCACCGCCTTCCGCGACCTGCCGCTGTCGCAGATCCGGCCGCTGGACCAATACTAGAACACGAGGCTCGAGGCTCGTTCCGCCCCCTCGTGCTCGTAATCGTAATTCGTAATCGTGATCGTGATCGTAATCGTAATCGAGGCTCGAGACTCGGGCTAGAGGCTCGTTCCCGAAATGCGGACATCGGAAATAGGAATTCGGAAATCGGAATTCGGGTCTCGTGGATTCGGGTTCGCGGTTCGGGTCTTCCCGTTTATCTGATGCTTCTCGTCTTACGTATCTCGTCTCTCGTCTCCCGTCTCCCGACTCACCGACTCAC
>Ga0209269_1000458_pt1 | contig 38370 bp, 42 predicted proteins | sample MTBAKMMethaMetaG_FD_187455 | JGI IMG/M metagenome (GOLD analysis project Ga0209269, IMG submission 187455) | Enrichment culture microbial communities from Arthur Kill intertidal strait, New Jersey, USA, that are MTBE-degrading - MTBE-AKM (Arthur... | ecosystem: Environmental > Aquatic > Marine >... | reverse complement strand
CCTCCAGAACCGTGCATGAAAGATTGCTTTGGTCATTCCTCCGGAATTTCCTCATCCTGCACTGCACAGTCCTTCAGGTTCTTCCGGAAGTTGTACACCATGAAGAGGAACATGCCGATGCTGATGATGAGGATTGCCCACAGGAACATCTCCTGGCTCTCCCTGAACACGGGCAAGGACGCAACCAGGTAGCCGAAGAGCACGAACCCGCCAACCCAGAAGATGCCGCCTGCGGCATTGTAGGTGAGGAACTCAGGATAGTCCATCCTGATGATGCCGGCAACGAACGGTGCAAATGACCGGATCCCCGGTATGAACCGGGCCATGATGATGGTATTCTTCCCGTACTTCCGGTAATATTGCCGGGTCATCGTGACATGTCGCTTGTCGACAAGGCACCGTTTGCTGTGCAGCAGCCGGTCCCCGAAGTATGTCCCAATCCGGTAGTTCACCGAGTCGCCGAGGATGGCCGCAGCTGCAAGTACCGCGATGATAACACTCAGGTTGATCCCGCCTCCTGCGGCGAGGAATCCCATGAGGAAGAGGAGCGAGTCGCCCGGAAGGAACGGGGTGAACACCAGGCCGGTCTCGCAGAAGATGATCGCAAAGAGGATGGCATAGATCCAGATCCCGTAGGTCTCCATGAGCTGCGGGATGGTCCCCTGCACATCGCCAAGCAGGTTTGACAACGACACGATGTCCGGGGGGATCATGATCAGTTCATATTGCAGAGTGCTTGGATAAGAGGCTGCTGTATACGGAACGAAAAAAACCGGAAATTATCCGTTCTTTCCCGCGAACCCGGATGGATCGCGGAGGAAAATATCCCGGGCCTATTCACGTAAAAAAAGGGTGAGCTCAGGTCGGATTGAGGGACTGGAAGGGCACAATCTCATCGTAAACTTTGATCTTTCCCACCTGTGGCGCCGTCACCCAGATCTCCACCCGGTTTTTCGTCGTGCTGCAGGGAATTGCAACATTCTCCCCCATGGTGAGGGGCTGGCGCATGTACTCGATGTGCTGGGTTCCGTCCGGCTCGGTGAGGATGATCTCAACTTCGGCGATAAAATTCATGCCGTTTCCACCCATGAGCCCCACGTAGGTGAGCGGGTTCGTCGTCCGTCCGTTTGGTGTCACCTGGAAGGTCACGCTGTACTGGGACGGCAGGGTCTGGGTGGGTCCCGGAGTTCCCATACCGATGGGAGCGGTGGTAGGGAGCGGGGTGAAGACCTGCTCTGGGGTTGGCACAGGTGTGGGAGTCGGCGTGGCTGGCGGCGTTGGTGCAGGCTCTGTGCACCCGGCAGAGAGGATGATGAAGGTGAGGAGGAGAAGGATAGCGGGAAGGGCGATATTCTTCATAGCTGAACGTGGTGAGTATCCCGGATATAATCGTTGCTATGTTTCACCTGCTTTGTGGTAAACCCCCGATACACCATCCCTGCGGTGGAGCACCATCAGGTACAGGAGAACCAGGATGATCAGCCAGAATGTGCCGATGATATAACTCCCGATCACGTCACTCGCCCAGTGGGCGCCGAGATAGATGCGGGATGGGGCGATGAGCACGATCAGGGCGCCGCAGACGGCCATGCTGAGAACCCGCCACCACCCGGAGAGATGCATCCAGGCGAGGAAGGCAAGGAAGCCGAAGAATACCACAAAGAAGAGGACATGTCCACTGGGGTAGCTGTACTGGTTGAAGGATACGAAGAGGTCAGCAGGGTTCAAAGGGAAGGTTGGCGGTCGGGGGCGGCCGACCAGCACCTTGAGCACCGCTGCGAGCAGGACGCTGCTCAGGGTGGCGACCACGAATATCGCTTCGATAGAGTACTTCCGGATGACACAGAGTACCGTGACCGCTCCCACCAGGAGGACCGGGATCCAGCCGTTCCCGAGGGAACTCACCGCACCCATGACCGCTGCGAACACCGGGTTAACCTCCTCCTGCAGCTCGTGGGTGACCTTCAGGTCGAAGGGAAAGACGGCAAAGACATGGGCGGCAACGGAGAGGGCGATGCCGCTGGCAAGCAGCAGAAGCAGAATAGTCTCCAGTCTTCGGCCCATGAGAGACTCCGGATTAGACTTTCCTTTGCATGATCATCAAGGTACTCGTATATCGGGTTCACCGCTTCCTTTTACGTATCTTTGTTTCATGGTTTTATTTTAAAAGAGACAAGAGATGTGTAGCCTGGTGAATTATTCGCAATGAAAGAATCACTATCACATCAGTTTGCCGGCGAACTCCGGGGATTCTTTATAGTATCGCTCCTGAACGTTGTATTCGCGGCATTTGCATTGGCATTTGGCATACATTTCATCGTCATTTCGGTGCTGGCCCTGGCGGAAGGGGAAACCTCCTACGTGTTCCCTGCAATCCAGATCTTGTTTGGGGGAGCTGCCGTGGTGGTGGGGCTGCGATGGATACTCGCAAGCGTGCACATCTTTTCAGGTATCAAACAGCTTCGCAATGAATACCGCGGCCTGGAGGAGGCCATATCCGAGGAAACCATCACCGGCCTGATCATCAGGATGATTAGTTATTACCGGGAAAACAGGGAGACGATCCAGACCATGATCATTGCAGGTATATTCTGCGGTTTCTTCATCCTGATACTTGGAATTATATCCAGCCTGGAATTCTTATCCTTCAGTTTTTCATCCGGAACTTTTACCATCGATGTTCATCGCGTTCTCCCTTCAGCCATCCCGGCTTATTTCATAGCAGTGGTGAGCCTGTTCAGCGCAGCTTTCTTCAAAAAATTTTCAAAAGTCTGGGATTTACGGCAACAGGAAATTGACCGGGCGGAAGAAAAGTTGCAGCAGGCACTGGAGCAGGGATAACCATGGCTGGAAGGAGGACCCCCTACGAGATTTACTGGGAGATCCTGGTATTCTGCAAAACCCCCCGGTCATTCACCAGTATCATCAACCGGTGCGACCTTAACTCGAAGACCGGGCAGGAGTACCTGGACTTCCTCTGCGGGAAGGGCTACCTCTCCACAATACCAGAAGGGGAGCGGACCCGGTTCCAGGCCACCGCACAGGCAGCGGAGTACATCGCCCTCTTCTCCCGGCTCTACCAGTCGCTGTTCGATACCATCCCCGGATTCAAGCTGTAATGGGATCCAGATCCTTCCCAAGGTTCACGAGTCAGCGTGCCATGCTCTCCTTAACCGGGGTGATACCTGTGGTTCGGTTATCACAAAGAAAAATCGTAAAAACACCGGACACCTACATTCCCCTGTCGTCCGGAGTGAACAACGTGGCAGCGGATCAGGTCTGTCTCCAGTGTGGGAAATGCTGCGAGCGGTGGGGATGGGACCAGAAAGGAATCGTTGAGGATCTCATTCCGTGGCTGGAGAAGAACCGCACGGATATCCTGCAGCACGTCTCCATCCGCCTCTCTAACGGAAAACGGGTCAGCGGTACCGATATTACTGCGGGAGATCTCCCCCGGATCATCCGGATATATTACTGGCAGGACACCGCAGGGAGGAAGATGCGGGAGTGCCCGTTCTTCAGGAGGGATGACGAGGGTAAGGCATTGTGCGGCATCCACGACGTCAAACCACGGGTCTGCCGGGAATTCACCCCCTGGACCTGGCAGAACCACGAGTTCTACGGGAACTGCCCGGCATGCCGGGAGAAGACGCCGTGAGACCCGGGGGTAACGGTAATAATGAAGCGACGATTCCAATTTGATTAAAAAGGAATATATGGTCACCTTTTTGAACGTTAGACATTCGATGTCCCCATGTAACAGATAAAAATTAAAACTTATATGCACCCTTCGATACGGTCACACTCCTCCCCCTGGAGGGGATATGCATTTGGCCATGACCCTGGTTGGGATGGGCATTTCATCACCGTCCTTTTCATCCGGAAATATCGGAAATAGATATTAATCAGCCAGCGAACGGGATCTGGTTGACCCGATTTCCGGCATCATTACCTTCAGACCGGGAATGGTATGAGCATCACGTCAGCAGGGGCATTCCAGGAAAAAAGGAATGATATGGACTCCGGTTACCGCTGCTTGCGCAATACGACAGTCAGGGCGGCAACAGCCAGACCCGCCACAGCAGGGAGTGGACTGATGGGAGCCTCCGTGGTCGGGGTCGCTGCAGGGGCCAGTGCTGCGCTGATCTGAATGTTCTGTCCACCGACGACCTGCCCGGTCGTCGAATACGGGGTGTAGCCCTGCATCCTGATCTCGACCGTATATGTCCCGGGTGTCACATTCTGGAACGAGAGCGGGGTAATCCCGAGAAAAACCGTATTCACATAGACCTCGGCTCCGCTGGGATTTGAGACGATCTCTGCGGTGGCTGTGTCTGGAGTAACCGGAGCCGACTGGAGCTGTGCATGTTCCAGGACCCTTTTCCCGGCTTCAATGGAGACCTGGGTTGAATAGTCCTGGAATCCGGATTTCTTCACCACAAGCGTGTAGGAACCGGGCGCAAGGTCATTGATGTCCAGCGAATCATCAACGGGGGTGAACCCCTTGTAGTTGCCGTTTACGAAGACTGATGCCCCGGTTGGTGTTGATGAGACCTGCAGATCGCCGTGATCAGGGTTTACTTCTGCAACAAGGGTCGCTGTCACGCTCACAACCTGGCCACCGGCCACCGGTACCATCTGGGACCAGGGCTCATAGCCTGCCTCAGCGAGGACGACGAGGTGAGGGCCGGGTGCGAGATTCCCGACAATCTGGTCGGTTTTTCCCAGGTATATCCCATCAACAAAGAGCCCGACACCCTTGGGAGTCGAGCTTACAGAGATTCCTCCGGGATTGAGAACCCTGTCGAGGGTGACGATAACATTCCCTGTCTCACCGACGCTCACGGTTACATCGGTCGAGGTGGTCTGGTAGCCGGGTTTAGCCAGGATGACATTGTGCATACCAGGTGCAACAGCTGTAAAGGTTCCTGGCGTGAACAGGTACGCTACTCCCCCATCGAGAACCGCGGTAGCCCCCGGCGGAGAAGAGTCGACGTAGATGCTCCCGGTGGTGTACACGCTTCCCGTGTAACCGGGCCCGGTCTGAAGGGTGACTTCTGCTGATGCCACCCCGATCGTCATCAGGGCCAGCACCAGGATCAGGATATGGGTGCTTTTCATGTGCTTCACTTCACGAAGAGACTCTTTCACCAGCTATAAATAATTTTCAGGTGGAGGGGGAGAGGCTCTTTTCCCTCTATATGACTGTCCGCGTGATGAAGAGCCGCCATTCAGTGCCATGAATCCCGGTGGTGGTCCAGAAGGTCTCTTTCTGCACGATGGTGTCGGACCCGGTTTCAGCGAACCGGTAGGTGCCCGAACCGGACCAGTTCCCTTCTGCCCGCCGGGCGATCTCCTGGATCTCCGGGAACCCGGCATACAGGGGATCGGTGAGCGTGTTCCTGCCGATCTCTCCCGGATCCGGGTCGTAGAGCGTGACACCGTCAGGCTGCACGATTATCATGGTGTACGGGGTCTCTTCCATCACATCGTCCACCAGGGGCCGGACGAGATCTGCGGGCTGGAAAGAGAGACTGGCAATGCCGATCATCGTCCCGGATTCGTCAAAGACCGGGTATTCGAGCAGGCTGGCAAACCCCCCTTCAGACAGGGGGACAAGCCCGGTCAGGACCGGCTGGCGGGTCGCAAAGGTTTCGGCAACGAACGGCTGGTAGCCCAAATCCACCCCGATGAGCCCCGCTGCCGAATCGGGTCGGGCGGCCGTGACAATCCCGGTCCGGTTGATGGCGATCGCCGTATGGACCACGTTGTTTTCTTCCAGCAGCGCATCAAGGATCGTATCTGCGGCAGGTCCGGAAAGCCCGGAGGATCCGAGATCCATTGCAGCCCCGGAGGCGGCAGCATCAAGGGCTCCGAGTTCCCTGTTCACCCTGCCCTGGAGATCCGCGAGAAAGGAGAGCATCCCGGCACGGGTCAGGGCATCCTCACAGACATCCGGTGACGGTGTCTCTGGCGTTCCGGTGCATCCGCACGCAAGGACGAGCAGCATCCCGGCGGAAAGGATGGCAACGATGGCAAGAATTCTCATGGATCTTTCTTCAGTGGGAATGGGTATAAACGATGCCGGTCATGTGGCAATCGGTTGGAATTGCTCGAACTGATATTTCTGATAATTCTGATAATTATAAATAGATTGAAAATTCACTATTAGAATACATGACCGGGAAGAAGACCGGTGAAGTGCCCCCCTATGGGTGCACTCCCGAATCAGGGTGCACTGTGGAAGCCGTCCTGAGCGTGGACGACCGCGGGCAGATGGTGCTCCCCAAAGACGTCCGGCAGAAAGCCGGGATCGGGAGTGGTGACAAGCTGGCCCTGATCAGCTGGGAAAAGGATGGGGAGGTCTGCTGCCTCGCCCTGATGAAGGTCGGCAACCTGAGCGGAATGATCCAGGGGATTCTCGGCCCCCTGGTGCAGGAACAGGAGTAACGGAATGGAACCTGTACAACCTGATCGTTCCTCCTGCTCGTGCTGTCCGGATATTCCCCAAACGGGAACTTCCTCCAGTGACTGCACCATGACTTCCTGTACCTGCCGGGAAATCCATCCGGACCAGTGTTCATCTGCTGAGATCCTTACCACCACACATGAACCCCGGGAGAACCTCCCCACCCTTGCCCAACCCCGGGGGATCGGTTCTACAACCAGCACCCTCACCCTCACCGACCGTCTCGACCACTTCCTCGCCCGCTGGGGTGTTAACCGGATGGGGCACCGGGTCGACCCCGGTCTGTACCGGCTCGGGAACCCGGATCCTGATTCACCGGTGCTGGTCTCGGCCAACTACACGCTGAGCTTTGACGCGGTCCGCTCCGTTCTCACCGGGATCGACTGCTACATCCTCGTCCTGGACACGAAGGGCATCAACGTCTGGTGTGCCGCCGGAAAAGGAACGTTTGGCACCGACGAACTCGTGCAGAGGGTTGCAATCACCGGGCTTACCACCGTGGTCCGGCACCGGACCCTCATCCTGCCCCAGCTTGGTGCCCCGGGGATTGCAGCCCACGAGGTCCGGCGGCGCTCCGGCTTCCGGGTGGAATACGGTCCGGTCCATGCCCGCGACCTCCCGCGGTACCTGGAAACCCGGACGGCGACCCCCGACATGCGCCGGGTCCGGTTCCCGCTGAGGGACCGGCTGGCGCTGACCCCCATCGAGTTCGTGCATGCGGTACCGGCCACCTTCGTTGCCGCACTGGGGTTCTGGTTCCTGGCCGGCCCCCTTGCCGCCCTCGCCGCATTCACCGCGGTGCTCGCCGGGACCGTGCTCTTCCCTGCCCTGCTCCCCGTTATCCCTACGCATGACTTCAGCACGAAAGGGTTCATCCTGGGAGGGGTGATTGCGCTCCCCTTTGCTGTCACTATCCCCTCTGTGTTTTCATTCACACCCCTAGCGACTCTCCTGGCGGCACTCATCGTGGTTCTCATGATGGCAGTAGTGACCGCCTATCTGGCGCTGAACTTCACCGGCTGCACCCCGTTCACCTCCCGGACCGGGGTGAAAAAGGAGATCTTCCGATACATACCGGTCATGGTGATCATGGCAGGGTCGGGAATCGCCCTTGCCGTGCTGCTGGGAATACTCCGGTTCACCAGGGTAATCTGATGTTTGACTCCTACCTCGAGAACACGCTCCGGTACTACCCTGATCGGTGCATCAACTGCCGGCGCTGCACCCAGGTCTGTCCCCACGGGGTCTTTTCCGGGGGAGAAGAGACGGCAGAACTGGTCCGGCCGACGGAGTGCATGGAGTGCGGGGCCTGTGCCCTGAACTGCCCGGTACAGGCCATCGAAGTGCAGAGCGGAGTCGGGTGCGCCTGGGCGATGATTGCCGCCGTTATCCGGGGGAGAGACATGGAGGGTGCCGAATGCAGCTGCGGAGGAGAGGCAGGGTCCTGTTGTAGCGGGACCGTTACGGAGCTGGCCTGCCGTGATCAGGATTGTTCATGCAATTCCGAAGCGGATTCCCCGTGCTGCGGGAACCGGTAATCAGGTCCCTTCCGGGCCTGGTTCAGGGGCCGGTCCCCGGCCCTTACCTCTCCGCCTTGTTCTCACCAGGATCCATCCATCAGACCCCCGGTCTGTCATTCGATGCATGAGGGGGGTATTCACCCGCCAAGAACGACGGTGATTCCGGCGATGAAAATTCCTATCAGGGACGAGACGAACCCGTACAAAACTCTCGGGAGAACATTTCTGTCAAGGGCCCTGAAATATCCGACACCGAACAGCAAGAGGATCCCCAGGGCGTTTGACAGGAGCAGCGCCTGTTCAACATCGTGGATTACGAAGAACGGGATGACAACGATCAAGCCGGCGCCCGCTGAGAGTATGAACGTGCCAAGGATAATCGTCATGGCTTCATGCGGGGAGATTTTTTCGCGGGCATCAACACCGGACAGAACCTGCACCAGTTTCTGGTAGAGCAGAAGGCGGTTTTCAGGAGGGATATTCCTGAGGATGGTATCATCCAGTTCTTCCCCGATGAGGGAGAGAGCAGATTCGTTCTCCTGAGCCGATTGTGAGAACCGGATGATCTTGTTCTCCCGCCTGATGATGTATCCCCGCTCCCAGAAATAGAACAGGCCGTCGGCAATACCCCAGGCGATGCAGCAGAACAGCGCTGCATATACAACCCTGGTGATGACGATTTCGAAAACGGCGGGATAACCCCGGAGGACGCTGGTAAAGGTCATGGCGATGATGACGCCATACATGACCTCGGCGCCTGCCCAAAATTTGCCGATATAGTCTGCGAGGGCCATACTGTTCCTTATGACCATGGTAACCGCTTGTGTATTATCAAGGTATAGGGAGATGCCGGGGAAACGGTACATATTCCTCTTCCCTCTCCCCCTCCCTTGAACAGGACTCTGCGATCATGGTATTCGACGGTACCCGGAGAGGGCATGTTCACCCATAGGTATGACTACTATGACACCTTAGGTAATGATGATGCAAAAGAGTGAAATACGACATAAACAATGGGAGATTGCCGATTCGCTCTGTTCCTATCTCAAGACCGGCAAAGTGCTCGTCGGTCAGGTCAACGATATCATTACAACCTGTGATATTCATGCCGATGGATATACCGTCGCAAAATTTCTCGAGCGTGCCCAATCAATGGCCCATTCGCCGTTCCACATCAAGCGGACCTTTGATAAGAAATTACCTCATCGCTGCCTCACCTACCATGTTGCCTTAAAGGCACGGTAACTGTGAGTCCTCCCTGTCCGTTGTATCGCTCCCCTTTACCCAGACCCGAGGGTTTTAACCGGATCCCGTCAAACAGATAAGGAACAAAGGTCCTTCATTTCAGTCTTTTTAAAAAAGGTTACACACTATGCGGAAATCAGTACCGAACTACCAGAAACCGGCCACACCCCTCCGGATGGACGGGCGGCAGCGGAGCGGTATCTACCCCGGAGCGCTCGTGAAGATCGAGCTCAAAAAGGACCAGGGGACCGGGAAGCTGACCGAGGGCAAGGTGAAGGAGATCCTGACCGCCTCCTCCTTCCACCCCCACGGCATCAAGGTCCGGCTCGAAGACGGGAGCGTGGGAAGGGTCCGGCAGGTCGGGTGACCCGGGACCGTTTCTCGATTCTATAAGGAAATACCTTCATTTTTTCCCGTTCCGGCCGAGCATCCGGGCGACCAGGATGCGGATTTCGGGGTCTTCTTCTGTATCGAGCGAGAGGTCGACCAGGGGTTCGAGCGTGTGGAACGATTTGATATCTGCCAGGGTCCGGGCAGCCTCCATCCTGATGGCGATATCCTCGTTCCGGTCCTTCAACCGCTCCATGAGGACGGGCACGGACCGCACGCTCCTGACCTTGTGCAGTGCCTCGATGGCATGCCTCCTGATTTCCGCATTCTCATCCGTGCAGCATTCCACAACCGGGGTAACCGCCCGCGGATCCCTGCTTTCACCCAGGAGCACCAGTGCAGCGATCCGGTCCCGGAGAGACGCCCCTTCCCGGGCAACTGCAATGAGACGGTAGATCTCATCAGTCGTCGGCACCTGGCTGCTGTATTCCCAGACTTCCGCTTCCATAGCATGAACCTCCATGATGATATTCTTCCAACACTGCTGATTCCCGCCGTGATGTGGCAGAAAAATTAATATAATCGCTTAAAAGAGCGCCCGCTTACCAAAAGCGGGGCCTACCGCTACCCGTCCTGTCGCATGAGGCGTCTGGAGCGTGCGATAGATCATGCGAATGTGAATTATCGGTATTCATATAAAAACTTTATTCGTCCCGGCCGGGAGCTCCCTCTCCCCTGGCCCTCACCGCCTCTTCCGTCCCACCCGTTCAAAGTCGACGAACCCCTTGTAGGGATCTGTTTTGATCAGCCGGACCAGGATCTTCTGGCCGACAGCAAGACCGTGCTCACCCTGCATCACCCGTCCTTCAGCCGGGGGGGAGAGGAGCCGGACATAGGTCCCGTGCGGGGTGACGCCGGTGACGAAGGCATCGAAGACCTCCCCGGTACGGTTCCGGAGAAGGACGGCAGCGGCTGCCTTGCGCATAAAGCGTTCGACCTTCTGGGCAGCCTTATCCCGGCCGGTCAGCCAGGTGCAGCGGCGGGAGAGATCTTCAAGGGCATAGGGGCTCGGCTCCCCATCGAGTACTGCCTTGATCAGCCGCTGGTTCATGACATCAACATAGCGCCGGTTCGGGGCGGTGGAATGGGTGTAGTCGGTGACGGCCAGGGCGAAGTGGCCGAGGGGAATCCCGTGGGGTCCGAGCGCCACGTACTCCCCGGGGCCCATGAGCTTGACGATGGCCAGGGAGAGGTCCGGGAATGAGTCGGGATCGGCGTCCCGCCGCCGGTTCAGGAACGCAGCGAGGGCTTTCGAATCGGGTTCCGGCGGCAGCGTCCACCCGAGTTCCGCAGCCGTGTCCACGATCCGGTCCCAGTACTTGGGCTCACGGACAATCCGCTGGATCAGGGGAGTGTCCTCCTTCTCAAGGCGGTCGGCCATGGTCCCGTTGGCGGCGACCATGAACTCCTCGATGATGGACCGGGCGATGTTCTTCTCCTGGATGGCCAGGTCGAGGACCAGGCCCTCCTCCACCACCGCCCGGGCCTCGATGGTTTCGAGGTCGAGCGCACCTTGGGCCATCCGGTGATCCCGCAGGCGTACTGCAGCCTCCATCTGCAGCCGGACCTGGCTCTCGAGACCGGGTATCTCCCGCACCGGCTCCGGCATCGGCCCGGCCCCTTCCAGCCAGGCCCCGATCTCCTCGTAGACCAGCTTTGCCTTATTCCGGACCAGCGCCCGATAGATCTCCCCGTACCGGGTGCTCCCATCCGGCATGACCGAGAACTCGATCACCACGGCCCGGCGGTCTTTGCCGGGGAGAAGGGAGGAGATCCCTGCCGAGAGAGCATCGGGGAGCATGGGATAGGTCTCGACGCCGGTGTAGACCGAGGTCCCGTTGTGGGCGGCGTGCCGGTCGGTCTTCGATCCCTTCGGCACGAAGAGGTCTACGTCCGCTATAGCAACCTTCACCCGGATCTCTCCGTCCGGGCCGCGTTCGCAGCACTCGATCTGGTCAAGGTCCTGCGAATCCTCGTTATCGATGGACGACCAGAGCAGCTCCCGCAGGTCACTGACCTGCTCCTGCCTGGTAAGCACCGCGGCTTCATCGATGGCGCTGACCTCCCTGAGCACGGCGTTCGGGAACCGGGGTTCAAACCCATAGCGCTCCATGGTCTTATCAGCGATTGCGTTCAGGTCGACAGGGGGGCGTCGGGTCATGTGCATAAACCATGCATGTCAGGGCATAAATACCTCCGGGAATCGTGCTTTGCAGTTGCTGTGGGGGATTCGGGTCTTCCGGATTAACAGAACAGGTGAGACAATCGAATCCGGTGATTCAGGAGAACTGCTACAAATCCCATCCAATCCTGATCTGAAACCAGTTTATATACCATAAAAACCCTATCGCATTGTTAACAACCTGATCCCAGATGAATCCGGTAACCGGGGGACATCGGAGATGCGTTTCAACGAAGTGAAAATACCTTTTTCATATCTCCTGATGGGAATCATCTTCCTTATTATCATCATTCTCGTCCTGGCCGGGATTTGGATCAATTACGAGAATTCCGAGCATAACCTCCGGGAGAATGCTGACCGGTTGCGGGTCATGACCGAATCCCACATGGAGAATTCTATCCGGATGATCGATACCGGACTCAAACTCTATGACAATACCTACAACGACCAGATGCGTGATGCTTTTGTCATTGTAATGGAGGAATACAACCAGACCGGCGGTGATCCTTCCCTGATGGACCTCGAACGCCTGAAGCAGGAGATCGGGGGCATGGATATCTATGTGATCAATGACCGCTGTATCATAGAGTATACCACGGTGCCTACCGATCTCGGGCTGGACTTTTCAGTCATCTACCCTGACTTCTGTGCATACCTTCACAGCATCCGGAACACATCCGGGTTCTACCCCGACCGGGTGGTCATGGAGTGGTTCACCGGAACCCTCACCAAATACAGTTACATGCCGTCTCCCGATCACCGCTACATCATAGAACTGGGAATGCGTTCGGATCGGTTTGCCATGGAGCGGATGGAACTCCAGTACAGCGATGTCGTGGACGAGGTCCGGGCATTCAACCCCTATCTGGAAGAGGTACTCCTGTTCCAGAAACAGAAGAGACTGGTGTATAATACCAGCTATATCCCCACTCCCGAGGAATCGGCAATGCTCGATTACATCCTCTGGGAGAACCGCACCAGCCAGGTAGTCCATGATACGGAGAATGGGTCGACCATCTGCTGGCAGGTCATTGACCTGCGGGATCCTGACTATGCTGCAGATATGAGCATTTTCGGGAAACTCACCTACAACGATGCCCTGCTCGCCAGTGAGATCACTCATCTCAGACTATACAGTGCTCTTTTTGCCATTCTGGTTCTGCTGAGCGGAGGACTTCTTGCCGTGGCCGTTTCCCGGAAACTCTCCCGGCCGATCGAGCGGCTGGTCGCTGATGTCGATGCCATTGCCGGTGGTGATCTCGATCACCCGGTGAGTCATGTCCCCGGCTATGAATTCTCAGCCCTGGGGCAGAGCATCCAGATCATGGTCGACCGGCTCAAGGATCAGATCCGGCAGTGTGAGATGAGTGAAAAACGCTTCATGGATATCGTTCAATTCCTTCCGCAGGGCGTTTTTGAGGCCGATGTCGCAGGGAATATTACCTTTGCTAATCCCGCTGCCTTCGATCTCTTTGGCTATACCCCTGAAGATCTCGAGAGGGGGTTGAACATCCTTGAGGCGCTGGTTCCTGAAGACCGGATACGGGCGAAAGAAACGTTCGAAGCGGTCCTGCAGGGAAAGAAGACCGAGGGATCGGAATACACCGGTATCAAGATAGACGGCAGCACCTTCCCGATCATGGTCCACAACACGGCACGGATGGTTCAGGAAGGGATCGTGACCGGCTCGCGTGGAACCATCGTCGATATTACCCGACTGAAAGGCGTCGAAACGGAAATCCGCCAGCTGAACGTGGAACTGGAACGCCGGGTTGCCCAGCGGACATCCGAACTGGAAGACGCGACCAATGAGATGGAGGCCTTCACCTATTCGGTCTCCCACGATCTCCGTGCCCCCCTGCGGGCTATTGACGGGTACTCATTCCTCCTCCAGCAGGAGGCCGGGAGCCGGTTGGGCGACCAGGAGCGGCATTACCTCGAAGTACTCAGACAGAATGCCCAGCATATGGACAGCCTGATCGACGGCCTCCTTCGTCTCTCGCGGATGGGGCGGATGGAACTCAAGCGTGCATGGGTTTTCCCTGAGCCTATCGTCAGGGAAATTCTGGCCGAATTGCCTGAATCGTTACAAGCGGAAATCAGCGTAGGGATTTTACCCCCGTGCTATGCTGATCAGGTCATGCTCCGGCAGGTGTATTTCAATCTCATCTCTAATTCAGTGAAATTCACCCGGCACACGGATCATCCCCGGATAGAGATCGGGGCCAGAACGGAAGAGGGAGGAACGGTATACTTTGTCCGGGACAATGGGACCGGGTTTGACATGCAGTATGATGACAAGCTCTTCAAACCATTCCAGCGGCTGCACACGAGCCCGGAGTATGAGGGATCCGGCATCGGCCTGGCCATCGTGTACCGCATCATCCGGCGCCATGACGGCAGAATCTGGGCTGAGAGTGAACCGGGCAGGGGAGCGACGTTTTTCTTCACTATCGGGAAACCTCCGGAGTGATCTCTCCCGCATCACTGTATTAGGAGGATCTGGTAAGGCTGCCGTATGAATTCCAATCGGGATTCATACCGGTATCTGCCGTCTCCTGTATCTCGATACGATAAAGTACAGGATAACGACAAGGACGATTACAGCGATGACGGCAATGCCGAGCGTCGTATGTGTCTCAAGCAGCCTGATAATAAGTTCGGACCCCAGCGCGAAAACCAGGCATTCCACCGTGGCCCCGATTCCGACAGCCAGGATGATCTCTGCCGGGCTGAGCCCGGCCATGATGCCCACTATGGTGGCACCCACTCCCCCGGTTCCCTGCAGGGGGAGCATCACGAAGAACGCCACACCGGGAACCCTCCACCGGGCCAGCCAGGGCCGCTGTTCCATGAATTCACGGCCTGATGCCAGCGACCGGGAGATCCATGGTCCCAGGTAGGGGAGGCGCTGTGCCCGATCGAGGTTCAGGATCATGAAGAGACTGGTGATGACGTCGAGGTAGGCCAGGGTGAAGGCCATGAGCCACCAGGGAATCCCCAGCACTATCCCCAGGGGAATGAGCGATTCCTTTCCGGACGGCGGGATATAGTAGGCAATCATCAGGCCGCCGAGAATCATTGCCAGGCTGGCGGGGAGGATGAGAAAGGAGAGGAAAAAAAGTGCAGATCCCAGGAAAACCGGCAGCACCAGCCGGATGCGAGGTGAAAGGGGCGGTACAGGATGGTTCCAGAGCGCGACAAGGTCGAGATTCCTGAGCCCCATGCCAATCAGCAGAGATCTATGGTAACCGGGATCATATCAGTATGCACTATCCCTCTTTCCCTGGCTGCTGCCCGGCAATCGGGTATGCCAGCGGAAAACCGGCCCCAACGTGAGAGTGAGGAGCTAAGCACCGATAACCGGCAGCACATGACGGTTGTAGAATATCTCCGGATCAGGGAAGAACCCAGGCTCAGCCAGGGATGAGCGGGAGGGGAACCGGACCGGAGAAACGCTTAAGGAGGCCGGTCGGGGCGTACCGGCATCTCATCCCGGAAGGGGAGAGATCTTCATCTGCCCGGGGAGAATTTCCCCGTGATACTCTTCGCAGCGATCATCCCGGTGGAGAAGGCGGCCTGCAGGTTGTAGCCGCCGGTATCGCCATCGACATCCAGCACCTCCCCGATGCAGAACAGGCCGGGCACGATCATTGATTCCATGGTCTTCGGGTTGACCTCGCCGAGCGCCACGCCGCCCCGGGTGACCATGGCCTCGTCAAAGCCACCCAGCCGGAGCACGGTGAAGGGAAGCCCGGTGAGGGAGGCAATGATCTCCTGGCGGGCCTGCTTCGGGAGGTGGGAGCAGGTCAGATCGGGGGCAACTCCGGCGAGCTCGAGCAGCCTCTTTGCGAACCGCTCCGGGAGCAGAAGTCCGGCCAGAACCGGTTTCACCTGCCGGGTCCCGGATCCGGCGACGGCATCGGTCACCTGTGTCCTGACCGCTTCCTGGTCCCTGCCGGGGAAGAAGGAGACCTTCAGCACGTCACCGGGCCGGATGAACCGGGAGAGGTCGAGTAACCCCGGGCCCGAGAGGCCGGCATGCGTGAAGAGCAGGTCGCCGGAAGCCTGCCGAACCTTTTTACCGGCTCTGAAGAGGGAGAGCGGGAGATTCTCAAACGAGATGCCGGCCAGATCAGCGAACGGGTAATTCTGCACTATGACCGGGGTAAGGGCCGGGGCGATCTCCGTAACCGTATGCCCGAGTTCCCGGGCCAGGCGATACCCGTCGCCGGTCGACCCGGTGGCAGGGTACGAAGCTCCCCCAGTGGCGATCACTACCGCATCCGCCCGGTACGATGCCGTCCCGGTCTCCACGATAAACCTGCCTTCAGCACGGGCCACCCGCCGGACGGCCTGGCTGCAGATCAGCTCCACTCCCCGCCGGGCGCATTCCAACAGGAGAACCGAGAGGACATCTGAGGACCGCTTCGTCGCCGGGAAGATCTTTCCCCCGGGCTCGACAGTCATGGGGAGACCCCGCTCTTCGAAAAACGCCACCAGGTCACGGTTGGTAAAACCCCTGAGAGCCGGGCGGAGGAACGGGCCATGGTCGCCGTAGTGAGTGAAGAATTCCGCTATCCCGCCATCGTGCGTCAGGTTGCACTGCCCTGACCCGGTGATCAGGAGTTTCCGCCCGCAGGAGGGCTTCTTCTCGAGCACCAGCACCCGACGGTTCTCACCGGCTGCCTGCAGGGCGCAGAAGAGGCCGGCCGGGCCGCCGCCGATGACTACAATGACCGGGTGATTCACGGGAGAATGTGGGGTGGTGAGGGGGATAGATGTAGCGGCTGAAAACCGGGGGAATTCTCCTCGTGACCGGTCAGGCTGATGGAGCGTGAATGCCAACCGTTTCTGCCCGCCTCTCTATTCCGTTATCCAGCCCATCCGGACGTACCACTCGTACTCATGGGGCCAGGTCTCTTTGTTATACAGTACCAACTGCCGGAAGTAGTCCCGCCGCTGCCGGAGCTGCTCCTCCTGGTCGGGATACCGGTGCTCGCCGCGGATGGCCTGGACAAGCGTTCGTCCCAGGGTTACGGCCTCCTTCTCCGCGACGGGAAGTGCTCCCGGGTCCCGTGCCACCGCAACACCCACACCGCCGACAGTGATTGCCCCGAGCGATGACAGAGCATGGTTCATGTACTCCACCACCGGGCCATGGTTGCTTCCCCCCGCGGTGCAGACCGAGCAGCCGAACTTACCGGTAAACATCCGGCAGTGGATGGCATCGGCCATGCGGTCGAAGACCGCTTTCAGCGGTGCCGGGATCGAGTCGATGTAGTTCGGGGCCCCGAGCACGATCCCGTCGGCATCCATCAGCCGCTCGAAGAGGTCGGGGAAGTCGTCCATCAGGGTGCAGTCGCCTGTTTCGTAACAGGAACCGCACGCGGTGCAGTACTCGATGCGGAGCGAGTAGATATCGACCAGTTCCGTTTCCGCTCCCTCGTCCCGTGCTCCCTTCAGCACGGCGTTCACCAGCCGGAGTGTCCTGCTCTCCTTCCCCCGCGGGCTTGCGTTGAGTCCGGTAACTTTCATGACCATGCTCCATTCCCTGGTAGCTGGGAATCAGGAGTGGCACGGAATAAACCTGCCGGTACGGCTGTTCTATCGGGACAGGTCTTTGGGAGAGGAGTCTATGAACATGCACCGTTGGATCTCCCTTGGTATCCCGGAAGAACATGGCCAGGTTTGGACCACTACCCTCCCGGAAAACGCATATAAGGGCACACACGGACTACTCAGAGAGAACCTCCTCCCGGAGCGAATACCCCATGACGTCCGCCCTCACCCCGCTTTCCGTCTGCGCCGTGCTCCTTGCCGCAGCGCTCCTCTGTATCCCTGTCGCCGCCCAGGTCTCCTCGGTCATCGTGGATTCCTACCAGGTCACCCCTGCCGTGCTGATGCCCGGCGAGAAGGGGACGGTGACCGTGACCATCCGGAGCGTTTCTTCCGGTTCGCAGACCTCGACCGTCAGTTACCCTGATTCCGGGTTAACCGCATCATCGGCGACCACGACTGAAATCATCCCCTATGTGGACAGCGTGATCCTCACCGAGAAGGACATCAAGGTCCTCGGGGGGAACGGCCAGTTCGAGGGCTACATCGGGTTGAACCAGATCATCCCTCTCACCTTCCTGATCGAGGCACCACAGAAGAGCGGGCTCTACTTCCCGGAGGTCCTGGTCCGGGTCAGGGGCGGCCAGAGCCTCAAGTACCCGGTACCGGTGAACGTCAATACCCAAATCTCCGTGATGCGGGTCCCGTCCATCTCGCTCACCAAGGACTTCCCGGCCATGGTCCGGCCCGGGGAAACGGCTGATGGGACAATCATCGTATCCAACGGCGGACAGGTACGGGCGGACAACATCCGGCTCTTCCTTACAACCGAGGGAATCCCGGTTGGACCGGCCGGGCCGTCAGTCTTCCTGATCGAGTACCTTGAACCGGGGGAGCGCGCCGGGGTGAACGTCTCCCTGAAGGTTGACCAGGGGGCCGCGAGCCTTCTGACCGAAATCCCGGTCCAGGTCAGCTACCGCCTGCTCGATGGATCCGTGGCAACCCAGAACGAAGCGATCAGCCTCGATATCCGGGGCGAAGCCGAGATCGGGATCGCAGCGCTCGAGACATCCCCCATCAGGGTGGAGCAGGGCCAGCCCTTCGACCTCACCATCCGGATCGAGAATACCGGAACAGGGGATGCAAAATCGGTGAGCGCTACCGTCGATCTCCCCTTCACCGGGACAAAGGAGGCGTTCATCGGCAAGATCAAGCCCGGAAACGATGCCCCGGCGGTCTTCACCCTCGATGCAGGCCGCCCGGGCACCTACCAGTACCTGGCAGCGATCACCTTTACCGATGACTGGGGCACCCGCACGTTCACCCGCCAGCTTGACCTGGTGGTCTACCGGAGCTACGGCACCTGGATCGCGCTTGTCGCCCTGATCATCCTTGCCATCGGGGGATACTTCGGCTACCGCTGGTGGAAGGCGAAGCACGGGGCCTCGTGATGCTGAACCGCTCCAAGGTCTCCTTTTTTCTGGCCCTCCGCTCCCTGCAGCGGGGGAACCTCGGGAGCCTGGTCCTGACCGTGGTCATCGTGGGCATGGTCTTCACCAACATGATCTTCATGCCTTCCATCATCACCGGGGCGATTGTGAACTATGAGCAGCAGACCGTTGATACCTACACCTCGGACATCATCATCGAGCCAAAGGAGGACTTCCGGTATATCGAGGATCTCTCCGGCCTCCTCGACAAGGTGAACCGGGTGCCGGGCGTCAAACGCGCCGCCCCCCACTACGCGGCCGGAGCGGTCCTCCGCCACAAGGGAAAAGCGCTCTCCATGGCCATCGAGGCAGTACAGCCTCGTGACGAGATGCTGGTCACCACCCTCTCCACCTACATGGAAGAGGGCTCCTACCTCGGGGACGGGGATACCGGGGAGGTCATCCTCGGGAGGTACGTGGCCGGCTTTGCGGACCCAAGCGAGGATTTCCTCCCCTCCCTCGGTGGCGTCAAGGTCGGGGATTCCATCACCGCCGAGTACACGAACGGGGTGGTCCGGGAGTACCGGGTCAAGGGAATCTTCCGGACCTACTCGTTCAACACTGACTACCTGGTCTTCACCACCTGGGATGAGATGGAGCTGGTCGAAGGACGGGAGCTCGACCAGGCAACCTCGGTGCTGGTCAGGACCGATCCGGGGGCCGATGAGAACGCGGTGAAGAAGACCCTGCTCCGCTACGGGGTGCAGGAGGACGTGCAGACCTGGCTCGACTTCCTCGGGAACGCCTACCGGAATGCTGTCGAGAGCTACGCCATCCTGAACACGATCACCACCGTGGTGAGCCTGGTCATTGCCGCTGTGGTGCTCTTCGTGGTGATCATGATCAAGACCCTGAACTCCCGGCGGCAGATCGGGATCCTGCTCGCAATCGGGATCAAGAAGGACATCATCGTCAACAGCTACCTCTTCCAGGTCCTGATCCTGGCCATCCTCGGGATCATCTTCGGCATCCTGGTCGTGCTCGGGCTCACCGCGTACTTCACGGCATTCCCCATCGAGTTTCCGGAGGGAAACATCTCTCCCTACATCGTTCCGGCCGATATCGGGATCAATGCCATCTATCTCTTTTTGGCTTCAGCACTCGCCGGGTACATCCCGGCCTGGCGTATCGCAAACAAGGAAATCCTGGAATCCATGAGGGCCTGACATGATCATCGCACGCGACCTGTACCGGATTTACACCATGGGCCAGGTGAAGGTCAATGCCCTGAACGGGGTGTCGGTCGAGATAAAAAAAGGCGAGTTTGTCGGCGTTACCGGCCCCAGCGGGAGCGGGAAATCAACCCTCCTCCACCTGCTCGGCCTCCTCGACCGCCCGACCAGCGGGGATATCCAGATCGACGGCATCGATACCAGGACCCTCTCGGAAGACCAGCGTTCCGACTTCCGGTTGACACGGCTCGGGTACGTCTTCCAGGAGTACGCGCTTGTGCCGGAACTGACCGTCTTTGAGAACGTCATCCTCCCCTTCATGGCACGGGAAGAGCCTCCTGACCGGTCCCGGGACCAGGTAATGGAGACTCTGGAGATCATCGGGCTTGGAAAGCGGGTCACCCACCTGCAGAGCGAGCTCTCCGGTGGCGAGCAGCAGCGGGTGGCTATCGCCCGCGCTATTGCCGGCAGGCCCTCCATCCTCTTTGCCGATGAGCCCTGTGCCAACCTCGATACCGAGAACTCCCGGGTCATCCTCGACCTCCTGGCGGAGATCAACAAGGAGATGGGGCAGACCATCGTGATGGTCTCGCACGAAGACTGGCACCGCGAATACTTCGAGCGGATCATCCAGCTCCGGGACGGGAAGAGGGTCAATGCGGACCGCACCTGATGCAGGTATTCCCGGACGGATCCTCTGATTTGAAGTACGAGCAGAGCGATGTCACTCTCATGAAGATACCTTTCCTGCTTGCCGCCCTCGCGGTACTCGCCCTGCTCTGTGCCGGCTGCACCACGCTGCCTGACACCTGCATCGAGGGATCGGGGACGCTGGCAAACGAGACCCGCAGTGTCGGCGATTTTCATTCCGTCAGCCTGACCATGCCGGCGACCCTCACCGTGCGGGAAGGCCACCTTCCTGGTGTCCTGATCGAGGCTGACGACAATATCCTCCCCCTCATCTCCACCACGGTAAAGGATGGAGTACTGACCATCAGCCAGACCCGGCCCTGCGTCAGACCGACCGGCACTATCCGGATAACCGCCATTGCCCCCATGTTCCGGGAGCTCGCTATTCTCGGGACCGGCGATGTCCGGAGTGACGGGGTCCTGCGGACCAGCAGTCTTGCAGCGAGGATTACCGGCGCCGGAACCATGGATCTCTCCGTAGAGACCGCAACCCTGACCACGACCATCACCGGGACCGGGAACGTCTATCTCACCGGTACCGCACCGGAGCACACCATCTCCCTCCCCGGAGCAGGATCGGTCGATGCCGCAGCCCTGCAGACCGCCCGGACCCGCGTGGAGATCCTTGGTTCCGGGAATGCAAAGGTGAACGCGAGCGAGACGCTGTCGGTAAAGATCACCGGGGCAGGAACGGTGCTCTATGCCGGGAATCCGCAGGTCGAGCAGACCATCACCGGGGCAGGCAGCGTCCGGAAGCTGCCCTGATCTTCACACTCCCTTCCGGAGATCGAAGACATAGCGGCCGATTGCCGGGGCTACCCAGCCGCACCGGTGGGTGAACAGCACCGAATACCCCCTCTTTTCAAAGTCGCTGATCAGGCCGGGGATCTGGGGATCGCTCGTGAACGTATAGAAGTGCAGCATCCCCCCGTCCCGGACCAGCGGGGCAAGGACATTGAGGATTTCATCCCCCCCGTAGGGTGTGGGACAGATTACCCGGTCAAACGGGGCCCCGGCTGGATCGGTCAGGGTGAAGGCATCAGCCTCGAGCACCCTGACCCGGTCCTCCACCCCGTTCAGGGCAAGGTTTTCACGGAGCCAGCGGACCGCTGCAGGGTTGTTCTCCACCGCGGTCACCGATGCTTCCCGGTCTGCTGCCGGAATGGCAAACGGCCCCACCCCGCAGAACGGCACCAGCACCTGCTCTCCTGCCACTACCGTTCCTGCAACCCGCTGGCGTTCGGTGGAGAGGCGTCCGGTGAAGAAGACCTCCGAGATGTCGAGCCGGTACCGGTACCCGTACTCGCGGTGTTCCGTGACCGTGGAGTGACCGATAAGCATCTCGTAGCCGGGAACCCGCTCATCCCGTTCAACCGGGGAGGACTTGGCGAGCACCGTCCGGATGTTCCTGCGCAGGGACAGGACCCCGAGCGCGATCTCCTGCCGGTATTCGGCAAGTTCCGGGGGGATGACGACCACTGCGATATCTCCGATCACATCGAACCGGTCGCTGAGGTACTTCTGCTTATCGCCAGGAATGACGCCGGCAAGGATGGTGCGGAGGTTCATCAGGCAAGGGAGATTCTTCCTCAAACCACATAAATGGCTCCCGGGAGGGGGAGGCCCATCGATACCCTGACCAGCTCCCCGCCGTTCAGAACCGCTCCAGCCGCTCGAACCCGGGCGGGGGTGCGCACGACCGCTCCCGGCGGGCCAGCACTACCGAGCCGATCAGGGCGATGATCCCGGCTCCCATGATCACGGCACCGATGATGCGGACGATGGCCAGGCTCGAGAGCCGGGGAGAGAAAAGGATCAGGAATCCCAGCAGGGCGATAACGATCCCCCCGATAAGGCCGAGTGCCCGCCGGCTCCCGAACCCGGGCCGGGTGATGGCCGAGAATGCTCCCGAAAGGCCGCCGATGATCATGAGGATTCCCAGCAGGACGGCGGCGAAGGCCCCGATCAGCCCGGGATCGGTGAAGGAGAGGATTCCGAGGAGAACGGCGCAGATCCCGAGGATTAGCGGGACGACAAAGAACATCCCTCCCGACCGGGAGAGGGTCCAGGCACCGATGAAGAGGGCAATACCGGCGATGAAGGCCAGCACCCCGAACAGGAAGATGAACAGCCGGAGCGACCCCTCCGGGAAGAAGAAGAGGAGCCCCCCGAGAACGAGGAAGATGATCCCTGCCACCAGGGGTGGTTTCCATGACTCCGAACCGCAGGCCATCCAGTACGCCATGGCAGGTAGGTGTGCGTCCCGGGAGAAAAAGGATCCGGGCAAGGATATATCTCTGCTCCTGCCATAATTCCTGTGAGCGTGAGGAGTTGCTGCGGCGTGAAGCGTGAGTATACCCTTTTCCTGGTGTTGCTGGTCGCAACGATCGCTGCATCGGCGGTCTGGTTCTTCTTTCCCGAACTGGTGACCTACCGGCTCTTTCTCTCGGTTTTGGCCATCACTCTTATCTACAGCATCTTCAGCCTGATGCTTGATACAATATTCCGGAAAAAGATCACCGATACCAGGACCAGGTACACGGCGACCAAAGTCATCTCCGTCCTCGAGATCGTGCTGATGGCCATCATCATCGCCCGGATCTGGATCCAGGACTTCAGCACCCTGGTGGTCTTCTTCGGGATCATCGGGGCCGGCCTGGCTATCGCCCTGCAGGACGTGGTCAGGAACTTTGCCGGGAGCATCAGCATTATTCTCTCCGGGGCCTATACGGTCGGGGACCGGATCGAGATTGATGGCCGCTATGGCGACGTGATGGACATCGGGATCATGAACACCACCATGATGGAGCTCAGGTCATGGGTTGACGGTGATCAGGCAACCGGACGCCTGACTATCGTCCCCAACGGGAAGGTCATCACTACCCCGGTCAACAATTACACCAAGGACCACAGCTTCATCTGGGACGAGATCCAGGTCCCGGTCACCTACCGGAGCGACTGGAGGCGGGCGGTCGAGATCATCATCTCTCTTGCACAGCACGAGACCGCAGAGATTAACCGGCTGGCAGAAAAAGAGATCGAGGAGATTGGTGAGAAGTATTACCTTCCCAGGCGTGACATCGAACCGGCAGTCTACATCAGGATCACCGATAACTGGATCATGCTCTCGGTCAGGTATGTCACTAAAGCCCGTGAGCGGCGGATCATGCATGCCCGGATGAGCCGGCTCATCCTTGAAGCAATCGAGAAAGAAAAAGGAATAGAGGTCTCTTCATCGACGATGGAAGTGAGCATCATCCAGAAGCAGGCAGAGTGAATCCGTATTCACCGGGCATCGTAGTTCTTTTGCTCTATGGCCTGATTGTCCGGGTCTGCCCCCCGCCATGGGAGAACACGGGGTGAGGTGATGATCCCCTTTCATCCAAAACCTCTTCTTATTCCCCGGCAAGTCTCCCTCATGAAAACTCACACCCTCATTGTGACCCTCATCATTGCCGTCGCCCTGGCCGGGTGCACATCGGTCCCGGAACCTGCCCGTCCCGACATCAGTGAATATATCACCCCCATCGACAGCGGGAACCTCTCCCGGGAACTCGGCAGTGCTCCGGCAGGACCGCTCACCCCCGCCGAAGAGCAGGACATTCTCTTCATGCAGGAAGAGGAGAAACTGGCCCGGGATGTCTATGCCGCCCTGTACGCGACGTGGCAGATCCCGGCATTCGATAACATCGGGGGAGCCGAGCAAACCCACATGGACAGCATGACCGTTCTCGTTGACCGCTACCAGCTGGAGAGCAGCATGCAGGATACGGCGGGGGTATTCTCCAATGAAACCCTGCAGTTCCTCTACAACGACCTGGTTGCCCGGGGATCTGCCTCACCGGAAGAGGCGCTCCGGGTCGGTGCCCTTATCGAAGAGGTCGATCTTGTCGACCTGCAGGAGGCCATGACCCGTACCGACCGGCAGGACATCCTCCAGGTGTACGGGAACCTGGCCAAGGGCTCCCGCAACCATCTCCGTGCATTCGTGCAGGTCATGGGCCAGCAGGGAATAGATTATACTCCGCAGGTGCTCTCTCCGGAAGAGTACCAGGCAATCGTCTCGACTGCGGCAGAACGGGGAAGGGCCTGAGAAGGGCTGGATGGCATCCGACTGTCGCCGCCCCGGGATGAAGCAGGAACGGAACATCCCTGCCCTGCTCCACCTCCCCTTCCTTCGCTGTCCCTGACTCAGTAGAACGCCTTCTCCCAGGTCTCCCAGCGCCGGTATGACCATCGCAGAAGGAGATATGCCGGCACCAGGAGCAGGGCGCTTCCGAAGGCATACAGGACACTGATCGATGCCAGCCCGATCAGGCCGAGCAGGACCGGTCCGATGAGGAGCATCGATGCGGCGAGCACCCGCACATCATAGACCATCACCGCCGGCCAGAGCCCGGTCAGCCAGACCATGACCGACGCGGCGTAGACCGAGACCGAGAGGGCGAGGACCGCCGCCGGCAGGAAACTCCCGTAGTCCCCGGAGGCAATCGCCCCGGCGAGCACCGCCAGCAGGGTCAGGGGTTGCAGGAGCAGGAAGGTGGTGACCTTGCTCCGGATGAGGTCCGGGGTGCCCAGCGGGAGGAAGGTGTAGGTCGCAATGGCGTCAAACTCGGTGACCCAGGTGTAGATGGTGGCACCAATGATCCCGGCAACCCCGGCGAAGGTGATGAGGAGCCGGGTATCCGGGAGCACCCGGGCGAGCACCACCAGGGTGACCCAGATGAGGGCCAGCGGAAGGGCGAACGAGAACAGGGTCTGCCCGACCAGCCCCCCGCTCCGCCGGAGGTCGAGGAGGTCCTTTGCCACCATCGGCCCGGAAGGCAACCTGCCCAGGCGTCCGGCCAGGGGGCTGAACCGGTCAGGGATATGCTTCTCCCGGCCGGGGAATTCGGTGGTCATGAACAGGATGGCGAGGGCGAAGGGGACAGCGATCACGGCAAGGGAATACAGCAGCAGGGGAAGCGTGAAGGACTGCGAGAGGGCGTATGGCGGGAAGAAGAGCACCGGGTCGAAGGGGGTGGCGGCAAGCAGCAGGGCGGAGAGGAGGGCTCCTCCGGCCAGGACACCGGCAAGCAGCATCACCGACCGGGCATAGAGCGTGGAGAGAAGGAAGATGGCGGCAAGCCCGGTGAGGAAGGAGAGGGTGAGGGTGAGGGCGAGAGTGCCGATGAAGGGAAGAGAGAGGCCGGACCAGGGGGCAGCCAGGGTGATCCCGGCGATGACGGGCAGGACCCAGAGAATGACGTAGTAGACGGTGTCTTTTACCACGAACACGGCAAAGATGGTGCGGTCGGAGAGGGGGAGGGTCCGCGAGGAGTAGGCGAGCAGGCTTGCCTGCCCGAACCGGCGGTTCATCACCTCCTGGCCGAGCAGCCCGAAACCGCCGACCATGACCCCGAGCAGGAGGAACTGGGCGTGCACGAGGAAGGAGAGGGTCTGGCCGGGGATGATCCCCCCGAGGAAGGGGAGGATCAGGGAGCCCATGAAGGCGATGGCACCGATCAGCACCGGGAAGAGGGCGAAGCTGAGGCTGCCAAACATCGTGGCATGGAGCCGCCACTCCTCCTTCATCATGGCCCAGAAGAGCTCACGCATGGCTGCCCTTCCCCACCGCTTCGAGGAAGAAGTCTGCCAGGTGCTGCTGCTGCCCGAGGATCCCGGAGACCGGGCCGGTATGCACCAGCCGGCCGTGGTGGATGATGGCCACGTCAGAGCAGATCTCCTCGGCGATCTCCAGGATATGGGTGGAGAGGAAGATGGTCCCTCCGTCCCGGACGTACTCCTTCAGGTATCCTTTGACCGTCTTTTGCATGACCGGGTCGAAGTTGATGAGCGGCTCGTCGATCAGGGCCAGGACGGGGTGGTGCAGGAAGGCCTGGGCAAACATCAGTTTCTGGCGGGTGCCCCGGGAGAGGTCCTTGCAGAGCACATCCCGTTTCTCCGGAAATTCGAGGAACTCGAACCACCAGTCCGCCTTCTCTTGTACCGCGGGTATCTTCCGGACGCTCCCGACGAAGGCGAGGTACTCTTCCGCGGTGAGAAAACTGGGCGGGGTCTCCTGCTCCGGGATGATCCCGATCTGCTGCCGTACCTGTACGGGGTTGGCGACCACGTCGATGCCAAGCACGCGTGCCGAGCCAGAGGTTGGCCGCACCTGCCCGGTGAGCATCCGGATCATGGTGGTCTTCCCCGACCCGTTCGGGCCGAGGAGACCATAGAGCGATCCCTCTTCCACCTCAAGAGAGACCTGGTCGACTGCTTTCAGATCGCCGTAGTGCCTGGAGAGCCCGGATGCCGAGATGACTGCTGCCATGGAAGAATACCCCGTGGTATCGTACAGGTACCCTGTACCCGAATGCAGGTTATCTCTTTTGCCGGATCGGTGGGCTTTGGGCAGAGCCACAGAACATGAGAATGTGAGTGTGTGGGAAGGAGGGGGTTGTCAAGGGGCAGATGTCGTTCGGGGTTTTGGGAGCATCCCCAAAAAAGCAAACCAATAACTGACCGCTCCCCTCACGTACTGTGAAACTACCATGCCGGCGATCGAGGCACACCATCTCACCCGGCGATTCGGGGATCTTACGGCCGTCGACGACCTCTCTCTCACTGTGGATACGGGGGAGATCTTCGGGTTCCTCGGACCGAACGGTGCCGGCAAGACCACCACCATCCGTCTCATGACCGGAGTCCTCACCCCGGATGAAGGAACGGTCCGGATTGCCGGCATCGATATGATCACCGACCCCCTCCTTGCCAAACGCTGCATGGGCATCATACCCGAGAACAGTGCCGTCTACGGCGATCTGTCCGCACTCCAGAACCTGTCCCTTGCCGGTAAGTTGTACGGGCTGTCGACCGTCGACCGGAACATCCGGGCACGGTCCCTGCTCGCCGACCTGGGGCTTGCCGATCGTGCAAACGAGAAAGTCCGGACCTTCTCAAAGGGCATGAAGCAGCGCGTCAGCATCGGGTGCGCCGTCATCCATGAACCGGCGGTGCTCTTCCTCGATGAGCCCACCAGCGGGCTCGATGTGCAGAGCCGGCGGCTGGTGATCGAGATGATCCGGCGGATGCATGACCAGGGCTCCACTATCTTTCTCACCACCCACAATATCGAGGAGGCCAATGCCCTCTGCACCCGGATCGGCATCATCAACCGGGGAGTCCTCGTCGCCACGGACCGGCCCGAGGTCCTGAAGCAGACTTTCGATACCACCCGGTCCGTGGAAGTCTCGTTCACCACGGATATCGATCCGGATCTCCTCACCAATCCCCTTATCCTCCGGATCGAACCCCAGGGGGATAAGCTCCGGATCTTCACCAATAACCCTGACGGCGTGGTGAAGTTTCTGGTCTCGTTTGCAGACCGGGAGGGGCTGGTGATCGCCTCCCTGAATACCCGGGGGCCAAGCCTCGAGGAGGCGTTCCTCGCCATCACCGGAGGGTCCTGATGCAGCTCCCCCTCTTCCTCCAGGGTGCCTTCGCCGTTACGGAAAAGAATATCCGGATCTACTATACCAAGCCCCCGGTGTTCATCTTCGGCCTGCTCTTCCCGCTCTTCCTGTTCATCGCCTTCTTCATGGGGCGGGGGCTCGAGCTGGTCCTCTTCTATCCCGGGTTCCTGGCCATGACCCTCTTCTTCACCGCATCTTCGGTCGGGCCGCTTATCACCCCCTGGGAGAAGCGGGACCGGACCTACGAGCGGCTCCTCTCCTACCCGCTCACCGTTGAGAGCATCATCCTCGGTGATATCCTGGCCGGTGCCCTCTTCGGGTTTGGCATCTCCCTGGTGATCTGGGCCGGGAGCGTGCTCATCCTCTCCCTCCCGGTGGGAAACCCGCTGCTCATAGGTGCGGCATTTGTCCTCGGCACGGCCACCTTTGCCACGCTCGGGACCCTGCTCGCATCCCCTGCTTCGGATACCCCGTCGACGGTTATGATGCTCTCCACCCTGGTCCGTCTCCCCCTCATCTTCATCTCCGGGATCTTCATCCCCCTCGCCGACCTCGGGGAGGCAGGGAAGGTGATTGCACATCTCTCCCCCCTGACCTACCTGGTCGACCTCTTCCAGGGCGCCATGAACGGGGCGGCCGTTATCGGACCGGTGACCGACCTGTTCGCCCTCTTCGTATTCATCCTCCTCTTCGGTGCCGGTGCGGTCTATTTCCAGCGGAGAAACCTGATGAAGGGGCTGTAATCCGGCGGCCGGACAGTGTGATGAGTCACTATCCGGTTTTGGATAAAATCCCTCACATACCCCCACTGCGGTTCGATCACCGGTGCATCCCTGGACGCCGTTTCACAATCTTGAAACGGGGTGACGATGGTACCTCTCTGTACCAGGTGAACCATGAAACCCCGCCACCTCCCCCTCTTCCTGATGATCGCCCTGATTGCCGTCGCCATCTTCTTCGCCGGCTGCACGTCCCCCCCAGAACCCGTGCCAGCCGGTGAAGCCGGAAAAACCCTGGCCAGCGCTGATACCGCTTTTGATACCGCCCACTACCGGACCGCCGCCCGTCTCTACGATGAGGCACACCGGGCGTACGTGGCGGCAGGGAATGCTGCCGGTGCCCGGACCGCACTCAACGGCAGGATGCGGGCGGAGCGGATGGTCCTGGAATTCCCGTTCAACATGACCGCCATACAGTCCGAACTTGATTCAGCCTTCCCGGATATTCCTGCCGAGCAGAAGGCGGCGTGGCTCTCTCCCGGGCAGAGCCAGCAGATCGTTTCGGACGGTGAGGTGCTCTACTACGAGAACACGATTGCGAACATCCACTTCCACAACCCCGACCTCATGCATGCCCGGACCGCGAAGGCCGGTCATACCGGGATTTATGATGACGTAAAAGACCTGGTCTTTGCACCTGCGATACCAGGGGAAGGGCCCTACCTGGATCCCGTGACCTGGGAAGGTACCGGCACCCTCTCCCTGCCGCGGGACCTGCTCCCGGAAAACGGCACCCTGCGGCTCTGGATTCCCCTGCCCATCGAGACCGCAGTGCAGCAGAACGTTACCATCCTCTCGGTCGAACCCGCCACGTATGTGGTTTCGCCCCCCGTGACGACGGCTGATATCGGGATCGTGTACCTGGAGATCCCGCTCGAGGAGATCACCACGGCGAATTTAACCGTCTCCACCCGGTTCCGGTTCACGCAGGCCGAGCAGCGGTTCTCCATCGACCCGGCATCCGTCGGGCCCTACAATACCAGCGATCCTGAATACCTGCAGTTCACTGAATCCGGAAAAAACATCGTGATCACCCCGGCCATACAGGAGAAAGCCCGGGAGATTGTTGGCACGGAGACCAATCCCTACCGCCAGGCAGAGAAGATCTACTGGTACATCGTGGAGACCATTCCCTACAGCCTCGTTCCCCACCTCATGCTGGATGCGGCCGGCATCCCTGAATCCTCCTACATCCACTCCACCGGCTTTGGCGACTGCGGTATGCAGAGTATGTACTTCTCGGCGCTCTGCCGCTCTCTCGGCATCCCGGCACGGGCCACCGGCGGCTACCAGCTGATCCCCGGTGTTGAAGGGACCCATTTCTGGGCAGAGTTCTACCTCCCGGACTACGGCTGGGTCCCGGTCGATGTAACCGTCGCGGAGACAGCCGGCTGGTCGTTTGATGCCACCGAAGATGAGCGGCACCGGTTCATGGCCTACTACTTCGGCAACCTGGACCCCTACCGCTACGTCATCCAGAAGGATGTTGATATCCCGCTCGATCCGGATCCCGGCGATGCGGTGCTCTTTTCTGCGGTGCGGCAGTATCCGGCAGCAGTCTGTGATACCGCCACCACCGATCTCGAGCTCCTCGTCACCGAACACTGGACGACGGACTTTGTGCAGGTATGACCGGTCCCCCGGTCTCCGCTTTTTTTCTGTGAAACGCCGCCGGCGGTGAGGGTCCTGCACTACCCGGTCCATCCCCGGCGCTTCAGGTTCTCCGCAACGAACGGGTAGCGCTCCAGGTACTCGACCTCGATGCGGCCTGAAATACCCTTCTCCCGCAGTATCCGGGCCAGCTCTTCCACCCCTTCCCGGCCGAAGAGGTCCCCCATCACCGCCGGCCAGGCCTCGATACCGGCCTCCTCCAGCCGCTTGAGTGCTGCCAGGGGGAGCGGAAAGAACTCACCACCGGCACCAGTGATCTTCTCAAAGGTCTCCGGGTTCCACCCCTTGATGCTCACCCGGACGGACACGTCCCGCTGTACGAGGAAATCGATCAGGTCAGGGCGATGGCCGAGGATGAGGCCGTTCGTCTCGAGGATGAACCGGCCGGCCCGCAGCACATCCAGCAGGTGGTGGAAGGAGCGCTCTCCCAGCACCGGTTCGGCACCGCTCACGCGGAAGAGGCTGATCCCTTTCTTCGTGCCGATGGCCCGGAGCTTCTCCACCACCTGATCCGATGTATAAAACGTCCCGTACTTCCCGGGGCACAGGTTCCGCTTATAGTTCCAGCAGTAAACGCAGAGGAAGCAGCAGCCGACAGCATCGGCGGTCACAATCCCGCCGTAGTGGCGGGATGCCCGGAACCGGTAGTACTTCCGCATGCCGTCCTGCATGACGATCGCCTCGATTTCGCGTGCACGTGCGAGGGGGTCGAAGGGAACGGTGATTTCGGTGGTCATCTCATCCCTCCATCCCGGGGTCGCGGAATCCCGCCACGGAGTGTACTCACCGGGGTTTCTCCCGCACCACGTCTTCTGCCGGCTTGTCCTGCCGCATCCCAAGGAACCGGGGGTGGCGGAGTTTCCCGTCGTCCGTCCATTCGGTGAAGACCACTTCACACACCAGGTCCGGGGTGACGAAGTGCTCTCCCTTCTCCGGCCGCTCTTTATCGGCGAACGGGGAGGTTTCCCGTTCCCGCGACGAGAGCCGGTCGCCGAGATCCTGCAGGGTCCGGTCATCAAACCCGGTGCCGACTTTGCCAGCGGAGATGAGGTCATCTCCTTCGTAGTACCCGATGAGCAGCGCCCCGAACCCGGTGCGGCTCCCTGATGGATCCGTATAACCCCCGATCACGAACTCCTGCTGGTTGACGCAGGTGAACTTGAGCCAGTCGGTCGAACGCCGGTGCAGGTAACGGCCGGCAGCCCGCTTGGCAATGATCCCCTCCCAGCCCTTCGCACAGGCATCGCGGTAGTATGCTAACCCGTCGCTGTCCTGGTGCTCCGAATACCGGAGGGGGTCTTCAAATGCAACGAGACGGGCGAGTATGCTTTTCCGGGTGCGAAGGTCAAGGCCACAGAGGTCGTAGCCGTCCAGGTACATGAGGTCGAAGAGGTAGAGGTACACGGCAACCCCGCTCCGTTCCGCCTTCTCACGGTCCTGGATCTGCATCCGTTCCTGCAGGCGGGAGAAACTGGTGATCTCTCCCTCGAAGGCCACGATTTCGCCATCGGCGATGAACCGTTCTTCCCCGACCTTCCTGAGAGCTTCCCCGAGCTCGGGGTAGGTATCATTGAGCCGCTTCCGGTTGCGGGAGAGCAGCCTGACCGTGTCATTCTTCCGGAACACCAGGCACCGCTCGCCGTCGAATTTCCGCTCGAAGATCCAGTCCCGGTCAGGGAACCGCCGGTCGGTCAGGGTGGCGAGCATCGGCTCCATCCAGTCCGGCTGGTCGCGTTCGATGAGCTTCTCTTTCTGCTCGCCGGTCAGCTGTTCGAGGAGAGGGTGCATACCGGTTCACCCTCCAAACCAGGAGAGCGAAGATTGCCCGCGGGGAAACACCGGGTCTGCGGTTTCCAGTTCCATCCCGTCGTGGGCAGCCCTGACCGATACCCCGTACTCTTCCCCGAGCGCTGCTATCTTCTCCCGGGCCGCGTCGATATCTTCGAACAACCAGCTCCCGAAGTGGACGAACAGGATGCGGGCGCTGTATGGAGCGAAGAAGCGGACCAGGTCGGGGATACCATTGTGGCCGTAGAGGGTGCCGGTCTCCGCATCCCGCCGGATACGGCCGCCCTTCCGGATGAGGCTCCCGTCGGTGATCACCAGGTCGACCGGGTCGAAGAGGTGGTGGTACTCCCGGTTGATCCAGATCAGGTCACCGGTGTACAGCAGCGACTCCCCGCCCTTCCGGACCAGGTAGGCGACCGACTTCACCAGCTTGCTGTGGTGGGTGGGGATGGAGGTGATGGTGTAGGGTCCGAGTGACACCGGGGCGTTCATCATGGTCACGGTAACCGTATCCTCATATGCCTCGGGCCCATACACCGGGACGTCAACCGGGACCGGATCGGTGATGAAGAACGCGTGGTCCGGGTGGAGGTGGGTGATGAAGATGTGGTCCGGCCGGATATCGAGGTATTCCTTCTCCCCTATGTCGAAGAGGAGGGTTCCATCGATGAGGATGCCGGAATGGCGCGAATGGGAGGGGGCCGACTCCTCCACCTCTCCCCGGGTGCCGAGGACGGTGAGGTGCATGGTGAAAGCGATCAGATCTCTTCCACTGTGACCCCTTCCCGGATCCAGGCCCAGGCCTGCATCCGCCGGTCATGGCTGAAGAACCGGGTCTCGGTGTTGGGGAAGACGAAGAAGAAGTCCTGGAACGCGGTCCGCAACTGGTCCCATCCCTCCTCGCCAATGACTGCTTCCCGCTCGATGTGCAGGATTTTCCGGTCAGGTTCGAGGAGGTCTTCGAGCCGGGCACCCAGTTCTTCTCCCTTGTAGTCGATGATCTCCACCACCAGCCGGATGATCCCGTACTCTTCGCTCGCCTCTTCCAGCACCGGAATGAGGACCTCGGTGAGATCCTCTTCACGGATCATCCCGCTGAACCTGAACCCGAGGATGTTCCCCGATGATTCGGGCAGTGTCTCTATCATATTCTCTACCGTCCCTTGTGTTCTGGCTGGAGCACGAACTGCTCACCGTTCCTTCTTCTGGTGAAGCGCCTCGACCACCCGGGTGTGAGCGAGCATCGCCGCTTTCCGGACCAGGGCCACCGGGTCCTCGAACCGCATCCGCTCCAACACATCACGGACCCCGGTGTCGGGAAATCCGGCGAGAGCCTCTACCGCAGCCCGTCGCACGTACTCATCGTCGTCGTTCAGCGCCGCCACCAGGCCGGCGACATTCCCGGCATCCTTCATGTGGTAAATCTCAGCCAGCGTCATGATTGTTCTCCCAGCCAATCGATCTCCTGACAGCACTATAAAGGTATGGTGAGGCAGGCGGGAGTTCCGGGGAATGGTCACTGCCCGGACTGCCGGTACCGTTCCCACTCACTGATCACGCAGGTCCGGATACGCCACCAGAGGAGGAGGCTCCCGATCACGGAGACCAGCCCTGCCCCCAAAAAGAAGAGACCGATCAGCTGTACGACCAGCGTGGCGGAAAGATACGGGGAGAAGAGGATGAGGACCCCGAGCGCGGCGAGGATGATGCCCCCACCTCCCATCAGCACCTTCCGTGCCATTGACGCCCACGAAGAGAACGCCGCAGCCAGCATACCGAGACCGCCGATGATGCAAACGAGGGCGAAGATTACTGCGAGGAAGGCCCTGATGAGATCGGGGTTGAGAAAGGCTACGAGCCCCAGCACCAGGGCCAGGATGCCGAGGATCAGGGGGGCCGCGAATGCCGCGCTGCCTGCCCGCCGGATGGTACATGCGCTCCAGAAAAGCAGGAGGCCGATGACCAGGGCGATGAACCCGAATACGGCAAGAATGAGCTCCACCGATCGGTCCGGGAAAAGAAGGAGCAGGCTCCCGAAGAGGACCGCAAGAATCCCGACGACCAGCGGCAGCTTCCATGACCCGGTGGTGCACAGTACGCAGTGGGAGGCCATGGCAGAATTGTTGCTCTCATTTTTCAAAAGGGTATCCATCTGCACCCGGGCACCTGGTCCGTATCACCGGATCACGGTATACCCGAACCGCTGCAGGATGCGGATGACCTGCCGCTGCCACGCCTTTTCATCGGTCCGGTCGAGGGGGCGGATGTGATTCTCCCAGATGTGGCCGAGGAGCTCGTCGTCAAAGGAGACATGCCCCCCCTGCATCACCCGACCTGCCCGCCGGCCGCGGGCGTCCTGGATCAGCAGCAGCCAGCACCCGTAGCTGCGGCAGAGCTCCGGGCGGGTGAGGTGAACGGTGCAGAACGCTGTTCCCTCCGGGCCGAACCTGAGGAACGGGCAGGCCTTCGGGTAGCGATCGAAGATGCCCTGGTCCAGGAAGAGGGGGACCATCTCCGGGGCAACCCGTACCTCGGTCAGATCGCCGAGATACTGGTTCCGGACAGTGTACGCATACTCCCCGTGATCGGCGATGATATCAAAGACGTACCCCATCCGGGTACAGCACTCCCCACACTGCTGACAGGAGAACGGCATACCACAGAATCCGGCACAACTTCCGGCGGGACGAGGGATATAGGTTGCGATACAGGTTCCAAACCCGTTCCGGTGTGACGAGAGGAACGGCCGGGTCGACGGGAGGGGAGGAAGAGCTCCCTTCCCGGCCAGGTTCAGAGGACCAGCTGGCCGGATCCCCTCGCGATATTGTGCTGGACCGTGGGGACATCGGCATCCGCCATGCTCCAGATGAACCGCACCGTGCTCCCGGGGATGAGCACCTTGTCGAACCGGTCTCCGGTATTCAGCTTCCGGGAGAACTCGATCACCGTCACCCCGCCCGATTCGGATCCGCCGGCCTTGATGATATCATAGGTGCCGCCAAGTTCGGTGTCAGAGGGGTGCGGCCCGAAGGTCCCGGTGGCATACTGGTCAAGCACGGTGGCCTGCCCGTTTGAAACGTAGCCGAGGATCATGTCGGCGTCCTTCATTGCCGTTGTCGGTTCAAACCCGATGGCCACCCACCCGGTGACCTGGCCCCAGAGTCCCATAAACAGCATAGTACCGTCGTTCTTCCAGTACACCACCATCTGCCCGTTCGCCAGGGTGACCTCGCCATCATACTCACCGCCAGAGATGGCACCATCGGCGTTCCATTCCGGCCCGGGTGCCGCCATGGTGGTGGGTGGAGCTTCGGTCCCTGTGGTTCCGGCCGGGACTGTCGTTTCCGGAGCGGTTGGTGGAGCGGTCGGGGGCGGAGTTGTCGGCGGGACCGGCTGAACGGGGCCCTGGTCAGTGCAGGCGGCTCCGAGCAGCAGCCCGGCAAGGATGAGCATGATGAAAAGGAGATTTTTCATGAGAGATGGCTCTGGGGGAAGTTTCATTTATACCTTACCCCGGGATCTGTTTTATCCGGTCCCGGTGTGCAGCAGGAAGGGCAATAACCACGGCCCCCGTAGTGACAACCGTTCCACCAGCCCCTGCAGAGATGACCACTCCGCCGACTGCTGCACCGGTGACAACCCGGACGCGGGCTCCCTTCCCGCTGTGGGCATCCGGTGCCGGCCTGCTCGCGGCTCTCATCCTCCTGAGAAGGAGGTAGTCGACTCCTTCCAATTTTTACCCGCTCTTTTTCTCCCTTGCTGGCAGCAAACGCCCGGTCCGGGCCATATACTCCACGTAGTCCCTGCCGAACTGATCCCGCATGACCCGCTCTTCGGCAGGAATCCGGACCAGCATGAGCGGGAGAACCGTCGCGAGAAGGGCAAACCCGGCCACCCAGTTCCAGAGGAGGAGGGGCTGGGCCAGGCCCCAGAGCAGGTGGGCGGTGTACATGGGGTGTCGGATGCGGCGGTAGATCCCGTTCGTTACCAGCCGCTGTCCCTCAATCACTTCAACCACGGGCGAGAAGTATCGTCCGAGGTCGGCATGGGATCGCCAGAGCAGCCAGAGGGCCAAAACGTAGACCGCAGTCCCGGCCAGGCCGGCAGCAAACTGCAGGGTATAATCGGCGAAGGAGAGCAGGGGGGTCAGCACGTACACCAGCGGGATGATGAAGAAGCCCAGGGCAGGGAGGTAGACCAGCGGGGTATCGACCCGGGGCCGCTTCCCCTCCTTCCTGACCCGGTCCCGATATTCCCGGGTGTAGATGAGCCTGACTGCCGAGGCTACGATGAAGCCCGAGAAATAGACGATAAGGAAGACCGGCGGCGTCATCGGGAACCCCCGTACCTGTGGCAGGGAGGGGTATGGTTCTTCCGGACGCCGCCCTCGCTACCCATGCGCCACTCCCTCTCCAGATCGTACCGGGCCGGATCTCCCGTTGAAATACTTGAAGATCTCCATGACCGCCAGGATCAGGGCCGCCAGGATCAGGAGCAGTCCCCACTCGGCAACCGTGACCGGCCCGATCTCCAGGATCTCCTGCATGACCGGGATGTGCATGGCAGCGATGTGCACCCCCTGGGCACCGAGGATGCCGGCGATCAGGAGGACATTGTTGCTGAGGGGAACCCGAAACGCCGAGCGGTACTCGGACCGGCAGTTCAGCACGTGGACGTTCTCGAGCAGCACCATCAGCAGGACGAGGAGGTTTCGTGCCGCACCTTCCTCCATCCCGCCTGAAAGCAGCAGGGACCAGGTGAAGAAGGCGATCAGGCCGATGGATATCCCGGACAGGACCGACTCCCTCAGCATCAGGGAATTGAAGACTCCTTCCTTCGGGTCACGGGGTTTGCGCTGCATGGCACCGGGCTCGCCAGCCTCAAAGGCCAGGGTAACATCCTGGATGCCGTTCGTGACCAGGTTGAGCCAGAGAAGCTGCACGGCGAGGAGGGGGAGGGGCAGCCCGGCCATCAGGGCCAACGAGAAGAGGATCACCTCCGCAAACCCCGTGGAGATGAGCAGGTAGGTCACCTTGCGGATGTTGTCGTAGGCAAAGCGGCCTTCCTCGACACCGGCGACGATTGAGGAAAATGCATCATCGGTCACGATCAGCGAGGCTGTCTCCTTGGCCACATCGGTTCCCGAGCCCATGGCCACCCCGATATTGGCCCGCTTGAGGGCCGGAGCGTCGTTCACCCCGTCACCGGTCACGGCCACAAAGTGCCCCCGCCGGACCAGGGCATCCACGATCCAGAGTTTCTGGACCGGGGTGACCCGGGCGAACACCCGTATATCGCCGATCTTTTCGTGGAACTCCGGCAGGTCGGGTGCCCCGAGGTCCACCAGGTCTGAACCGGTTATCACCTGGTCATCGGCAGAGGCGATCCCGAGCTGCCGGGCGATGGAGAGGGCGGTTGCCGGGTGATCCCCTGTCACCATCACCACGTCGATGCCTGCCTCCCGGCAGGTCCGGATGGCGTCAGGAACATCGGGGCGGATGGGGTCGGTGAAGCCCACCAGTCCGAGGAGACGGAGCGGGGGACGAGCCGATTCCAGCTCGGGTAGCCCGGGCAGGGCATCCAGGGTCCCTTCTGCAACGGCGAGTACGCGGAATCCCCTGCCGGTGAGATCGGCCAGCAGGTCTTCGGCAGTCATCCGGTCCACGCCCGTGCAGTAGGGCAGGATAACCTCCAGCGCTCCCTTCACCGCTACCCCGATCGTGTCCTCGTGCCGGTAGTAGACCGCAGCATACCGCTGTGCCGGTTCAAAGGGCACCTCGGCGATCAGTTCAATCTCGTTCCTGATGTGGTCCGGGTTCATCCCGAGCTTATAGGCCAGGGCCAGCAGGGCCACGTCCATGGCGTCCCCCTGGAAGACCCACTGGCCGTCGGGCTCCTGGAAGAGGCCGCCTTCGTTACAGATCACCGCTGCACGGGCAAGAGCCAGGGCAGGCATCG
>Ga0209269_1000451_pt1 | contig 38782 bp, 25 predicted proteins | sample MTBAKMMethaMetaG_FD_187455 | JGI IMG/M metagenome (GOLD analysis project Ga0209269, IMG submission 187455) | Enrichment culture microbial communities from Arthur Kill intertidal strait, New Jersey, USA, that are MTBE-degrading - MTBE-AKM (Arthur... | ecosystem: Environmental > Aquatic > Marine >... | reverse complement strand
AGGAGGTGGCGGATGCCGGTGGGCAGATCGGCCTCGATCCGCTCCAGTTCCTCCATCATCTCCAGATACCCTGTTTTGCCGACCGCCGCCGAGCGCAGGATCTTGCCGACGCGGGGGTTTCTGTCCGCCTCGCCGAAGATCCGGACTTCTTTTTCACCGGCGGCGCGGGCATAGCGAAGCCGCGCCAGCCTTTCGAGTTCGGTCAGGCTCAGGCCGACTGTGTCCGAAATGCAGAAGCAGGGGGACTTGAATATCCCGGCCAGCTCGGCGCTCAGACCGATGGCCGAACAAATCCGGCCGTAGCCGCAGAGTTCGTGAATGCCCATGGTGGACATCACTTTTTCCATGCCTTTCTGCAATACGGCGAGGGTATTGGTGAGAATTTCCGTCCATGGGTGGTCGTCATCGGCATAGTCGGCTGATACCTGCCACAAAAGGTACGGGTTGACCGCATCGGCCCCGAAACCCAGCAGGATCATGATATCATGAAGATTGCGGATGGCGGCGGAACGAATGACAATGGAAGCCTTGCGCCGCATTTCTCTGCGGATCAGTTCTTCGTGCAGGGAGGCGGCGGCCAGGGCGGGATCGATGTACACCCGCTGTTCCCTGAAGGTGCGGGAGTCATCGACCACGAGGAGCAGGGCCCCGTTTTCAACCGCCCGGCAGGCCTCGGCCTTGAGCGACTCCAGGGCCGGGGCCAGGCCCTCATCAAGGTGAAAAGTCGCGTCCAGAAGGCGGATGCGGTCCGGATCGCGCCACTGTCCGGTAAAATAGGCCAGGACGTCGTCAATGGTCATGGTGTTGAATCGGCCTGCCAGGGCGCGCTGCTCTTCTTCCTCGGCCGCAGTGGCCAGGACGTGGCCGCCCAGCAGGAGCGGGGACCCGAGTTCCAGACCGATGGGCGGGGTCTTGCCGTGCCCGCCAATATGGGGCCGGCTGCCGAGGATGACATGGGTGGAAAAATGCTCCGCCTCCCGCTCCCTGTCGATGGCGGGGTTGGTCACCACGGCCACGTTTTCCTTGAAGTAATCGGCGGCATTGGGCAGCGCCTGGGGGACAAACGGGGCCAGGGGGCCTGTATGGCCGAGGGAGCCGATGACTTCCCTGCCTTCCCGTGCCACCTTTTCACGGATCATCAGGTCGTATTTCTGCCAGCCGAACGCCCCCAGTATTTTGGCATCCCGCGGCAGGATCTCCGAGTTGGAGCCATGCCACGGCAGTCCGGCGTCCGCCCCTTTTTCCGTCGTCGCGGATGATGCACCGGGTAAGGGAGAGAAACATGAAGGGAGGAATTTTTCTCTTGACTGCCGGGTCTGCTGCAGATGCAGCAGCCGCTGCTGATAGCTCCCATAATCCAGGATTTCCGCATTCCGGCCGCGGCCGCTGACAATGGCAATTTTTTCTCCGGGGGCCAGGGGACGGGGATCGGTGATTGTCCGTTTCAGGTCCACCACGCCCTTTTCCGATGAGAGCAGGAAGTCGTAATCACTTTCAACCAGCCATAAGGGGCGCAGGCCCAGCGCATCGACGCTGCCCAGGCAGATGTCTTCGTGCCGGGCGATCACCGCCGCCGGCCCCTGGGCGGAACAGGGAAAAAACCAGCGGTAGAACGAATAGACCTCGCGGAGTTCGGGGGCATAACGCGCGGCCTCGCTGTGGATGGCGGGAAAGACCGTTTCCATGGCCTCGAGGATATCGAGATTGTGCATGTTGATCAGACCTTCGATCACCCGGTTCAGGGCCTGGGAGTCGCTGCCGCCGGGGACCGGACTGATGCCCAGCGCCCTGCCGCAGTCCCGCAGGCGGTCCACCGTGTTGATTTCGCCGTTGTGACAGATGATCGAGAAGGGCTGGGAGAGCATGACCGTCGGCAGGGTGTTGGTGGAATAACGGCTGTGTCCCAGGGTCATGACGGAGCGCATGTTTTCGTCCCGCAGCTCGGGATAATACCTGGGAAGGAGGTCAGGGATTCCCTGGAGCTTGTACACCGCCGAGTCCAGGCTCAAGGAGGCGATATGGATTTCCGGCACCTGGCGTTCGATGTCCGTTTGCAGGAGGAAAAGCCTGCGGGCCGCATCCCGGCGGTTTTCCCTGGCGACGATTCCGGCTGCCTGCCAGAACAGCGGCGCAGCGGACCTGGCACGGGGGCCCAGTTCGCATTCCCGGGCCGAGTCCCTGGTTTCGCAGAGCAGTTCGGCCCCGCTGGCGGCGAAGAGGGCTTTAACCCGGTCGATTATCGCGGGGGCCTGTGCAGTATGGACCGCCGGTATCAGAAAATGGCCGACAAAAAAGGTTCGGCTGTCGGCCAGGTGCGGGCTGAGATCAACGCCTTGCAGCCGGCGGGCCCAAATCTCGCGGGGGATGTCGGTGGCTATGCCGCAGCCGTCCCCTTCGCCGTGGATATCACCTGACCGGTGCCCCATCTGCTGCAGCGATTCAATGGTACGGGCGATGTTGGCGTGGGTGCTGCGGCCCCGCTTGTCGACGATGGCGACAATGGCGCAGCCGTCTCGTTCCCTGGGCTCGAGAAAGGCGTCTGTATTCATTGCAAGTATCGATTTTGGCAAGATGTTTCCAGATGAAGGAGGCTGCCCGCTGCCGCCTGCGGAGCGCGGGCGGCAGCGCACCGGGATTTTCAGCCCTACAGGTACCACGCCCCGGAACTTCAGGCAACCCGGATTATGTGTTCATCGATCAAAATTTCCCGGGCCGAGGAAACGCCGGCGTGAAATCCGCGGCCCCGCGATGACGGGACGGGCAATTGACCGCGGGAAACGGACGGAGGCAGGGCAGGGAAAGGTTGTCCGCTTCAATTGCGCCGGACGGCCTCATTGGCGGAAAAGGGCATCATCATTGCGTTCGCTTGCGCGCAGTGCGGACATTTGCTCGCCCACGGCACGGCAAGGAGATGCTGCTCGGCGATGTACGCCCCGCATGATTCGCAGATGCCGTACATATCGGAGTCCACGCGGTTCAGCGCCTTCTCTATCGCCTCTATTTCCTTCACTTCCCTGGACTCGAACAGATTGAGATCGGCGGTCAGCTTGCGGATGGCGGCTTTGACCTCGGATTCATTGTCGACATGGTTCAGGTGCGACCATTTCCGGCCGATATCGTCAAAACGCCGGTACATCTCATCCCGCAGACCAAGCAGGAGGGCCCTCAGAATATGCTTGCTGCTTTCATCCATTATGATCAACCTCCCGATACGGAAAAAAGCCTGAAGCTCACCGCGGTACCTGACCATAAGAGTTTTTCGCGGCCGGCCGGCCATGGCCGATGGCGTGTGATCGACCGGCATGATTCGATGGCTTCAGGCTGTCATTTTTTGTGCAAGTGAATATAGCAAGTATGATGCCAGTCATTTGCTTCGATGTTCAATTGTCTGGATATTCATGTATGTATCGGAACTTTCGTTTGAAATTTCATCGGCTGAAAGAGCTTGACATCGTATGAATCTGCACCGCCGGCTGTCCGGGGAGTTGAAGCGCGGATGCCGCGGGCGGGAATGGGAAAACAGAAGCATCGATTGTTCAAGGGGAAAGGTGATTCCACCCCGGCCGGATACGTTCCGGCCGGGCCGGACAGGCCGCGGGGCGGGGAGATTGGGTCCGGTCACGAGGACGGAAAAGTTTGCGCCTGGGCCGGGCAGGGGCGCTTTCCACCCTCAATTTTTGAAATCGGCGGGAGAGATATTGTGCTTTTTAAGCAGATTGTAGAGGTCGGCCCGGTATTTGCCCGCCAATTCCGCTGCTTTGCTGACATTGCCTCCCGTGGCCTTGAGGAGGTTGAGCAGGTAGTTTTTTTCAAAGCGGGTTCGGGCTTCCTGGAAGTTGAGGAATGAGTCCCCGCCGGCGTCATTCTGCAGGATCAGATCATCGGTCAGGATGTCGGTATCGGTCATGACGACGGCATACTCGATGATGTTTTCGAGCTCACGGACATTCCCCGGCCAGTCGTACAGCATGAGTTTCCGCATGGCCGCGGGGGTGACCGATTGTATTTCCTTGCCCAGCCTGTCCCCGTACTTTTTGATGAAATGTTCGACTAGGGAGGGGATGTCCTCTTTCCTGTTTTTCAGCGCCGGCAGTTCTATGGGAATGACATGGATGCGGTAGAACAGGTCTTCCCGGAACCGGCCGGCCCTGACCTCATCCTTGAGGTCCTTGTTGGTGGCGGCTATGACCCGGACATCGACGGATACGGGCTGATCGCTGCCCAGGGGAAAAAATATTCTCTCCTGCAGGACGCGCAGCAGTTTCGCCTGGATGGAAAAAGGCATATCGCCTATTTCGTCAAGCAGCAGGGTGCCCTTGTCGGCCCTGGTGAACAACCCCCTGGTCCTCCTTTCCGCCCCTGTGAAGGCGCCTTTTTCATAACCGAAGAGTTCGCTCTCCAGCAGTGACTCGGGAATAGCGGCGCAGTTGATGGCCAGGAAGGGATAATCCTTCCGCGGGCTGGCTATATGGATCGCTTTGGCGATAAGCTCCTTGCCGGTCCCGCTGGGGCCGTAAATCGCCACGGTCGAATCCGTACCGGCGATGCGGGCGACCTGATCAAGAATGTTCCGCATGGCCTCACTTTTGGCGACAATGTTGGTGAAGTTGTATTTTTCTCCCAGCAGCTCGCGCAGCCTCTTGATCTCGCCGGTCAGTTTGGTTTTCTCCAGGGCCCGTTCGATCTGCAGGATCAGTTCACGGGAGTCAAAAGGCTTGGTCAGATAGGTGAAGGCGCCGCGCTTCATGGCTTCCACCGCACTTTCAATGCTTCCGTGGGCGGTGAGGATAATCACCGGCATGTCCGGGTGAATGAGGTGCAGCTCTTCCATCAGGGAAATGCCGTCCTGATTGATCAGCTGCAGGTCGATGACGGCCACATCGAGCAGCTGCCGCACCGCTGTCTCCTTTGCCTGGTCTTCATTGGCCGCGGCGGCGACATGGAAACCGTGATCCTCCAGCCGCATCCGGATCAGGTCCAGGAGACTGCTGTCGTCATCAACAACCAGAATATTCGTTTTGCTCATAAAAGAGTGGTTACCTAATCAATTGTTTTTTCTGCTGTTCGATTTCCGAATCAATCTGCTGCATTTTATCGATGGTGTCGAAGATGCCCAGCCATATCAATGCTTCTTCAGCCAAAGCGCTGTCCGGGAACTGCTTGACCAGTACATGAAAATATACCTGCGACTTTTTGTAGTCCTTTGCCGGGTTGTCCGCGTGGGCGTAGATCAGCCCCAGATTGTAGAGGGCCTCGTCAGCCGGATGGTGCTGCCCGGCCTGGTCAAGGATCTGCAGATTTCTGCGCACGGCTTCATCGAAATCCTGGTCTTCCACCACCTTGCGGGGCAGGGGGGGCGGCACGTTCCGGGGTTCGGCCGCCGGCACCTCCGTGGACGGAGGGGAGGGCGGCTGCGCGGCGGCCTTTTTTTCTTTGGCGGCGATCATTTCAAAAAGGGCGACATAGGTTTTTGCCTCCGCGGTGAGCGGTGATTCGGGAAAATGCTTGATCAGCTTTTCAAAATAATGTCGAGATTGACCATAGTCCCTGCCCGGGTAGTCAGGGTGGGCATAGGCTTCGCCCAGGGCGTAGAAAGCCGCATCCGCCGGTGGTTCGGTTTCTCCCGAATCAATGATCGCCCTGCCCTGCTCGATGACCGTTTCGTACGAACCGGCGGCCAGGCTTTCCCGGAATCGCTCCAACTGCCGGTGTTCCTGCCCGGCGCCTATCCGTTCCTGCAGCGGGCCGCAGGAAGCACAGGCCATGGCGCCGATCAGGCAGCCAAGGGCAAGGATATATAAAATGTGCTGCCTTTTCCTTCCTGACTTGTTGCCCAAATTTTGCCTCCATGTGCAATGATTATCTGTTTGACAATGGCCAGCCCCAGTCCCGTTCCTTTTATGTTCCCGCCTTTTGCCGGGATTACCTGCTCGAACTTGAGAAAGATCCTGTCCAGGTCCGCCCTGGAGATGCCGATCCCGCTGTCCTCTACGGCAAACCGGGCCTGCCCGTCGGCGATATCCGCGCGAAGTTCGATGCGGCCGTTGTTGGGGGTGAACTTGATGGCGTTGCCGATGATGTTGCGGAAAGCCTGGAGGATTCTTTCCCGGTCCGCGGTGACGGGCGGCAGGGAGCCGATGTTGTTGACTATGGATATTTTTTTTGCTTCGGCCAGCGGGGCCAGGGCATCGAGTGTCTGTTGTATCAGCCCGGCCGGATCGGTCGGGGAAAAGCGGTATTTGAACATCCCGGCCTCCATCTTGGCCAGATCCAGCAGGGAGTTGACCTGGTTGATAAGGCGGTTGCTTTCCTGGTTGATTATCGACAGGATGCGCTGCTGCTTCTCCGGCATTTCGCCGCCGACACCGTCAAGGAGCATGCTTGTTCCCTCCTTGATGGAGGCGAGCGGAGTACGGAGTTCGTGCGACATGTGCGCGAAAAAATCCGTTTTCATCGTATCAACTTCCTGCAGCTTATGACACATGGTGTTGATGGCGCCGGCAAGTTCGGCAATGGTTGGGGGGGAGTTGATCATCAGGTCCCCCTGGAAGTTCCCCCTGGATATTTCCTTGGTCTTCGCCCGGATCTGATTCAACGGTCTGGTTATGGTGGCGGTAATCACCAGGGCGACGATCAGTCCGGTCGCCAGGGCGAAAAGGGTGATCATCACGGAGACCTGAACAGCCCTGTCCCCCTGGACGCTCAACGCCATTATTTTGGCCAGGACATTCTGTTCGCTGGCCTGCCGGATGTTCTTGATCTGGTCAATGAGCTCGTCGGCGGCCTTTTTTTTCTCGTCCGCGTACCATTCGGTGGAATACTGCCGGGCGAGTCGGACCTGCTGCCGCTCCACCTCCACCAGGCGATTGAAATCATGGTGGCGGATGCTGACCGTATACAGGATGTGCTTGATCTGCTGGGAAGTGGTTTTCGCCATGGCGTCATTGAGCAGCGAGTTGAAATCGGCCTTGGCCTCAAGGTAGTTGAGAAAGAGCTGCTCGTCATTGAGAACGAAATATTTTCGTTCATTGCGGGTTTCGGAAAGCAGGATGTCGGAAAGCTGACCTGAGAGTTCCAGGACAGCCGTGTCGTTCATCATGATGGAATGGATCACTCCGTTGAAGCGGTTGATATGGGAGATGAAATACAGGCTGACTCCGCCAAGCATGCAGAAAAGAATCAGGTAGCTGATCAGAAGCCGGGCAAATATTGATAAGCGCATGGGGCAACAATGAACGGGCAAAAATGGTGCGGCAATGGTTCCGAGTGTTCGTCAACGCCGGAAAAGGATGCCGTTGGCGCCGGACTGTCCGGTTCCACAATGTAGTAGCAATGTAATCATTGGCGGCTATCAGCGCCACCTCCAATATGGGGGGGATGCTTTTTCCTCTTCGTTCCCCGGAACAGGGCTTCACCAACAAGGACTAAAGGGGAAAGGACGGTTCGCCGGCGGAGGATGGCCGGTTCAAAATTGCGCCGGGGGGAGCTCCTTACCTGGGCAGTATGTCCGACATGGCCGGACATTTCCAGTCATACCGGACGTGCGCTGCCCGGCTCCGCTTCCGGCATCCCGTGTTGGAAGTCAGGCAGGGTGAAACAGAACAGGGAGCCTCCGGTCTGCTCCGACTGCACCCATATGCGGCCGCCGTGGCGTTCAACGATTCTTTTGCAGATCGCCAGGCCGACTCCGGTTCCTTCATATTCGCTCCGCCGGTGGAGGCGCTGAAAGATGAGGAAAATCCGGTCGGCATGCCGGGGATCGATGCCGATGCCGTTGTCCCGGACACAGACGACCCAATCGTTTTTTTCGCGCCGGGAAAAGATGTGGATCCGGGGGGGCTCCTCGCCGCGGTACTTGAGGGCATTGGCCAGCAGATTCTGCAGCAGGTGGTTCAACTGCGTTTTGTCGGCCAGGACCACCGGGAGAGGGTCAACGTGTATTTCCGCCTGGTTTTCTTCGATGGCCGTTTTCAGGTTCAGCAGCAGCTCGTCGATGATCGTGCCCAGGGAGACAGGCTGCAGCCTGAGCTGGCCGCCGCCCACACGGGAGAACGCCAGCAGGTCCCGCAGTTGCTGCTGCATATGCGAGGCGCCCTCGACCGCCAGATTGATGAAGGTTTTCGCCTTTTCGTCCAGGCTGCCGCCATAGCGGCGGCTGATGAGCTGCAGGAAACTGGATATCGTCCGCAAGGGTTCCTGGAGATCGTGGGAGATGATATTGGCAAACTGCTGCAGATCCATATTGGACCGGGCAAGCTCGCGGTTGACCACTTCCAGTTCGAAAATGCTCGACTGCAGTTCCTGATTGAGGTGGCGGATCTTCTCCTCGGCCGCTTTGCGTTCGGTGATATCGTGCACCATGCCCACGGATCGGAAAACCTTTCCGTTCACGTCCCGCATATGTTCGCATTTTTCATGGATGTAGCGAACTGCGCCGGTGGATTTCCGCACGATCCGGTGCTCTATGTCAAAGCCCTTCCTTCCGTCAAGGAGCGACTGGAGATAGGCCTTTTGGACGCGCTCCCTGTCCCCGGGATGAACCAGGGCGAGGAAATCTTCGTAACACGGGGGGAATTCACCCGCCTGCATCCCGAAGATCCGATATACTTCATCGGACCAGGTCAGGACATTATTGACCAGGTCAAGCTCCCAACTGCCGAGGTGCGCCATTTCCTGGGTCTTTTTGAGCCGCCGTTCACTTTCCAGCAGGAGCTGCTCCGACAGTTTCTGCTCGGTTATGTCGCGGGCGACATGGACACTGCCCAGCATCTTCCCGTATTCGTCGTATATCGGGGTGGTGGTGACCAGGAAATACCCGTTCAGCTTTGCCTCATACACTTCGGCCCGGTGCTCCCTGCCGTCCTTTAAGGTCATGACGTGGGGGCAGTTTTCAGGCGGGCAGGCATCATCATGCACACAGGAGAAACATTTCCGGCTGACGCATTGCCCCGGGGTGAGGCCGAGCCGCTCAGCCATGGCCCGGTTGGCTCTGATTATCCGGTGCTGATTGTCCAGGATGGCAATGAGGTCGGGCACGCTGTCAAAGGTTTTTTCCCACTCCTCTTTGACCCGCCGGAGCTGCTCCTCCATCCAGGTTCGTTCCGTTATATCCATGAAGGCGGCTATCCCGCCCTGGACACCGCCGTTATTGTCGATCAGGGGGACTGCCTCGCCCACCAGGTGCCTGACTTCGCCATTGGGCAGGACAATGTCCAGTTCCACGTCTTCAATTCTGGTGCCCCGTCGGACAGCCTGCTGCAGGGGCAATTCCTCCGGGGTCAGTTCAATCCGGCCCTTGAAAATGCGTGTTTTCCCCGTACCCTGATTCGGCCCGGCCGACTGAGCATTGTTTGCCGTCGGCCGCGCTTCCATGAGGTTTGCCGCCGCGAGGTTGCTGGTGATTACCTGGCATTGGGGATCATGGGCGATCCAGATGGGTATGGGGGTCACGTTGAGGAGCTGCGCCATTTCCGCCGCATGCTGCCGCTCCCTGGCTTCGCTCAATTGCAGGGCTTTTTCCGTGCGCAGCTTGAAAAGGGTTTCCTTGAAAACCCGCGCCAGGGACTCGATGGAGTGGAGGTCTTCATCCCGGTAGCCGCCCGTCCGGTCGAACAGGGCGATGAGCCCGATGGGTCTGCGGTCGTGCAGCAGGGGAACGCCCAGAAGTGAGGCGAGAGGAGGCCGGCTTTCCCCTGGATCGGCATCTCCGGGACAGGTCTGCGGCCCATTGATGTACTGCGGGATACCGTTGTCCAGCACGCTGGAGAACAGACCGGAACGGAAGTATTGGAGAACGGCCCCGTCGTCCATTCGCTCATGACCGGCGATGACCCCTCCGTTCTGACGACAGACTGCGAGGCTGCGCGGCTGGCCGTTGTAGCCGATTTCGGCAATGAAGCCGCACCTGCTACCGGTGATTTCCGTCGCCACCTCGAGGGCGGCCCGGGCCAGTTGCTCGTCGGTATCACACTTCAGGCCGGCCTCGAAGATCCTGTTTATTCCGGTGAGCAGGGCCTCGCGCAGTTGAATCTTTTCCTCTTTCTGTTTCCGCCCGGTGATGTCCCGCACGGTCAGTATTCCCAGCAGCGGCTGCCCGCTGTTGTCGCGGGCCAGGGTACCGCCGTAGCTGTAAATGCGCTGCCAGGAGTGGTCGAGGCGCCTGATTTTCAATTCGCAGTTGTGCAGGCTTTCACCACGCAGGATGCGGAAAAGGGGCCATTGGGACACCGGCAGGACCTTCCCTTCGGTGGTGGCCAGCTCAAAAATGTCTGTAAATTCGGTCAGGCGCCGGGTGTATTCCTCTTCGGAGGTAAAGCCGTGCATGGATACCGCTGCCGGGTTCCAGAAAATAAGGTTGCCGTCGAGGTCGGCGACGATGACGCCTTCGGTGAGATTTTCCAGGGTGGTGTGCAGCTGCGTTTTGCTTTCGCGCAGGGCGTTCTCGATATACTTGCGCCTGGTGATATCACGGGAGATGCCCTGGATGCCGACGATCGCACCGTTTCTGATGATGGGGGTGGCGCTGATTTCGAGATCGACGGTTGACTGATCGGCTTTCAGCACCTTGAGTTCGAAGAGGCTGATTTTTTCACCGGTTAAGATGCGCGCCAGTGCCTTGTTTGCCTGCGGCTGCTCTTCAGGCAGTACAAACTCCGAGAAATGGGTGCCGATGATCTGTTCGGCGTATCCCAGGGTCTTGATTGCCGGGGAGCAGTAGGTCAGCCTGCCCGAGGCATCCATCAGAAAGATGATATCGTCGCTGGTTTCGGCGATGAGGCGGAACCGCTCCTCGCTTTCCGCGAGATCCAGCTCGGCCTGTTTGAACCTGGTTGTTTCGCGCAGGGAAAAGACCAGGCCGGCAACCCGGCCGGCTTCATCCTTGAACGGCGCAAGGCTCCAGTCCCAATAGGTGACGCCCCGATCGGGCTGGTCGGGAAAAATGAAAGGCTTGTCCTTGAAGAAAACGGGTGTCCCGGTATCCCTGACCTGTCGGAAAATCGATTCGTTCTCCGGATGGGGAAAGAGCTTGAAGTGGTTCCGGCCGACCAGTTCATCCGGCTGCATGTGGCAGGCTTCGGCATAGGCTGGGTTGACCCAGATGAAATTGAAATCGGCGTCCAGGTACACCAGCATGACGTCGGTGGCGTCTATGATGGATTTGAGAACGTCCCGATTCCGCTGGAGGACCTCCTCGGCTTGTTTATAGGGGGTGATGTCGTTGAGTACGGTCCGGACGGCGACGGCTTCGCCTGTCTCGTTGCGGACCGCGGCACTTGTCAGCCGAACGGAACACCCGGCGCCGCTGTTCCTGCTGAGTTCCAGTTCGCAGTCGCATGGAGCATTGCCGGGAGAGTGCAGCACCAGGCTGAGATGATGGAGGAATTTGTCCCGGTCGGCCGATTGAAGAAAAGCGGAAAACGGCTTGCCGGGCAGCGTGTCCCGCCGGGTTTCCAGCAGGGCGGTCCCGGCCCGGTTGACGGACAGGATCGTTCCCTGCCGATCAAGGGTGAAGCAGCCGACCGGCGCGGTGTCGAACAGTTCGTCCAGTTCGCGGTGCGATGCTGCCAACTCGGCATTGGCCTGCCGGAGTTCGGCAATCTCCTTTTTCAATCGGTCCTGCGAGCCATGCAATTCCCGGACGAGTTCCTGCATTTCCTCACGGGACAGTGTTTCCAGGTGAGCAATCGGATCGGCGCTGGATTTTCTTCTCCGGGTCTTTCCGGGGGAATCAGGAGCTTCGTCCCCGGATTCCGCTTTCCTGAAGGGAGGAATCGGGCCGGGTTTCCCGGTGGAGGTTCTGCTCCGGCTTTTTGCGGTGAGCTTCTTGGTCATGTACGGGCGAATTGGCCGCTTGGTGTTCAGGGGGGAAGTCTGTCCCCGTTATTTCCGCTGGAGGCCCGGATCAGGTGGCCCCGCCAGTTTTGTATATTGAATTTTTGCTCCGGTTGCAATACCACAAACCGGTTTCGTCCCTGCATGGGACCGCCGGTTGGGCGGAACAGCCAACCCTGGGGGAATGCTCCCGGACAAGGTCGCCGGCCGGGAGGTTAATTTGTCTGGTATTCGAGAGCCTGCATCCTGCGCGAATACGCTTTGGCGCACCGGGCCTTGCATTCAGGCTCATCAGCGCAGTGTTCCAGGCAGATTTTATATTCCTTGCGGGCCAGGTATTGCAGGTTCTTTCCCTGCGCTAGCTTTTCTCCGGACGCCCCGTAGGAAAAACTCCTTGAAGGGGTGATTCCCATCGTGCCGCCGTTCTGCTGGGCGCTGAACAGGAGGGCCGGGATCGAACAGAACAGGAAGAGGGAGAAAAGAGCGGCAATGAAAACGGATGAAAGTTTCATGATGATGATCTCCTCAACTGCAAAAGAAGTGGTGGGGCGGTGAAGCCCGGTTCAATAATCGTTTGAATATGCAATTTGCAGGCCAGGCCGGGCTGATGGGAGGGGGAAAAATCGGCGGTTTGGACCTGCTCAATAGGAAAAATATGTCAGGTTGCTGGAGTAAATGCGATAGGACGTCATGGCGACAAAAAACATCAGGCTGCCCATGGACAGAAGGATCCATGTCCGCTCCACACGCTGGACTGTCTCCCGCAGGGAGGGGATATTCCATAACGGCCGGAATATGCCCGGCAGCAGACCGAAAAACACTCCGCCGAACAGGCTGACGTAGAGGGGATAGCCTATGCGCCCGTATTCCCTTTGCAGCATGTCGAAGGGACAGTGATGGGTCGGCAGTTCGTAGATGTACATGGAGATAAAGGAGACGATGGCGGCAAGGGCAACGAGGAAGAAAGCCGCGGCAAAAACGGCAAGAAAATACCTGGGCAGGGGGTTTTTCGAGTACAGGGACAACACGGCAAACAGAAGAAGAAGGGCGAATCCCGCATAGTAGACGATAATGGAGGGCAGCACCGGCAGCCCGGCAATACTGCCGGCGACGCTGACATCGGCTTCACTGAACAGCGAGCCGCAGCACGAGGTGATGATGTCCGGATCAAGGCCGAGAAAATATCGGAGCTGCAGGACGGAGTCAAGGGTGATGGCAGGGAGCAGCAGGGTCAGCAGCAGGTATTTCAGCCTGACAAGGGGGAAATCTTCCCCCTGCTGATCAAGATGGTTCAGGACGATCCACAGCCCGGCGGCAAAACAGACGATGATCTTGGAAAAAAGGGCATACCAGCCGACCGGGTTGGCGTTCAGGGAGCCTGTCGCGCACATGGCGCCGACAAAAAGGGGGTGGATGTCCTCCACGGTATAGACGAACAGGAGCGCGGAGATGATCTGGAATCCGAGCACGTAGCTGGCGATGGTGGAAATGAGGGAGGTTTTGCGTTCCAAGGCCAGTTGGGCCGCCGAGCTGCTCTGGAAATCCCAGCGCAGAAACACCTTCACCCCAAGTAGGACCCCATAGGCGGTCATCAGCGTGAGGAGAGCGGAACCGATGACCAGGGCGAGAATTCCCGGGTGAAAGATCATTTCACCGCTCCTCTTCGATACGTCCGTCCCGCATGGCGATGGTTTTGCCGACCAGGTCATGGCCGTAGATGAAGGGATCATGGGTGGCAATGAGCACGGTTCTGCCTTCCCCGCACAGTGACGCAAGGATCCGCATGAATTCGGCCGCCAGGCCGCGGTCGAGATGCGCGGTCGGTTCATCGGCGATGATTACCGCGGGATCGTTGATAAGGGCCCGGGCGATGGCGACTCTCTGCTGCTCCCCGCCGGAGAGATTTTTTGCCCTGCTGTGCTGTTTACCGGACAGGGAAAGTTTCGCCATGACGGCCAGCGCTCTCCGCTTCATTTCCGGAGGCATCATGTTGGTCGGATAGAGGGGCAGAAGAATGTTGTCCAGGGTGTTCAGATTGCGGATCAGGTGATACTGCTGAAAGATAAAGCCGAATTTCTTCCGCCGCACGCCGGTCAGAAACCGTTCCGGCAGTTTCACCACGTCCTTGCCGTCCACAAAAACACGGCCCGCGGTCGGCCGCGACATGCAGCCGATGACGCTCAGCAGGGAGGTCTTGCCGGAGCCGCTCGGCCCCTTGATGACCGTCACTGCGCCCCGGTCGACGGTAATGGAGACGTCGTCGAGGGCGGTCATTTCGTCCGGTCGGCCCGGATTGTAGACCTTCCTGACGTTTTCCGTCCGGATGTACGCTGATGTTTCCATCTCAGCCCCTCATGATGGTCTCGGGATCGGTGACCGCCGTTTTCCAGGCCGGGATGACGGTGCTGGCCACGTACGGAGCCACGGTGAGGAAGCCAAGGGTAAAAACGAGATAGGGGTCCAGGTGCGGGGCCAGGTGAAAGTCGGGGAAGACAACCGACCATCCTTTGATGACCGGGGCCAGCAGGAAGGCATTGAAAAAAAAGATATGGACAAAACCGGCGATGGTCCCGAGCAAGAACGCAGTCAGGGCAATGATGAGGCCTTCCCAGAACTTGAGCGCCAGGACGTCGGAGGTGTCCCAGCCCACCGCCTTGAGGATGCCGATTTCCCGCTTTTCATCGGCGCTGATGCCCGTCGCCTTATCCCAGGCCAGAATGCAGAAAGCGATGACCGCAGCGCTGAAAACGGTGAGCAGCATGCCGCTGCGCCAGTTGAACACCATCTCGTATGTCCGGACAAGCTCGGTTCTGGTGATGGGCCTGGTGTCCGGCAGCATCCGCTTGACCTTGGCGGCCGCGGTCTGGAGCTCCTCGCGGTTGTAGACCTGGACCGAGATATCGGTGGCTTTGCCGGACGGCAGGCCGAAGAAGCGGATGACCTCGTTGTCGGTGAGTACAATCAGGTCATTGGTCAGCAGGCTCGACGCAGCCCGGAACACCCCCACCACCTCATACAGCACCCCGGTATTACTGCTGTCGACGAGAATCAGCTCCCCTCCGCCCACGGTTCTCTGCATCTCGGCGATGCCCGCCCCGACCGCGCATTCACCATCCCTTTCCGGCAGTCTGCCTTCCAGCAGTTCCAGCCGTTCCGCCTTGCCGTCGGTCCCCAGGATCGTATAGTTGGCCTCTGTGAGGGGGTCGTAGTAATAGCCCCAGTAGCGCGGGATGACCATGCCGATGCCGGGGATCTCCCTGATTTTGTCCGCGTAGGCAGCGGGGATAAGGTCGTGGCGTCCGCCCGCCGTTCTCTGGACGATCAGGTCGGGGGCGCCGGCCAGGACCAGTTCGGCTTCCTTTTTCAGGGCGCCGGTGAACAGCAGGATGGAGGCCAGAGCAGTGACGACGACGGTAAAGGCGGTGATGATCGCCAGGCTCTTAAATTTTCTTCGCAGCAGGGAAGCAAGGGCGTAGTCGATGATCTTCAGATGCTTTATCATCGGCGGTCGCTCCCGGAAGGAAGAACCGGGGCAATAACCGAACCGGCCGGAAAATGTTCCAATGAGGAGGGAAAATCCTGAAAGGGGGAGAAAAAATCGGTCTGCGAAGGATGCCTGGTATAGCGGGCTTCGGTCCAGATGGCAAAATCCGTCAGGCCCAGGCGGTGGACCAGCTCCCTTCGCGCCTGCAGTTCATCGTCCCGCCCCGGCAGCCGAGAGGCATGGGAAAGGAGGAAGAACAGGGTCAGCAGCAGGATTTGGCCGAGGGTGAACCCAATGAAAATTTTGCTTTTTATCATCGCATCGAGAAGTTTTCCAGGGACGGGCCGGAGCTTCCGGGTCAGTGAATGACCCAGTCGCTTTGCGGCACCGGGCGGGGATCGGGTCCTCCGGTCAGTTGGACTATGTAGCAGCCTTTTGACGCGTATCGCTGGCCGGAACCGAAAGTCAGGCGGGGATAGACGGCAATGGCATAGTCCTGGTCAACCATCATGTCGAATCCTTCCAGGAAGTAATCGCGGAAGAATTCGCTCCGCATGTATCCAATGGCGCCGGGCAGCATCCAGCCGAGAAAATACATTTTGGCCTGTATTTCCAGATTGGTGACGGGGATGTCCCTTGCCTGCAGCCACCGTGAGACGGGCAGCATCCTTTTGCCCCAGGTTTCGGGAAGATTGCGGGGATAGGTCAGGTAAGCGGACTCCCGCAGGCCCTCGGGGACAGAGTTGAAGGAGTAGCGCAGCATTTCCGAGGAAAGAAAAATTGTCGGAACGGCCTCCTCGCCGGCAAGGGTGTCCATGCCGCCCAGATCCTCGGCCCCCAGCCAGAGGATCAGGACCGCCGGCCGGTGGGTGCGGACGATATCCAGCCAGAATTGTCCGGTCGGCCGGTCATCGGGTCCCAGGGGCACGTACTGGGGTTCGGGCCGGGAAAATCTCCGCCAGCTCTCCGCGAAACCCTGCCGCAAGGCTGCGCTTTCCGCATTTTCGCGGAAGACAATCACCACCTGGGCGTCGTCGGCAAGCCCTTCACGCGCGTGCAGGAAGCGGGCGGCCGCTTCGCCGGACTGATACAGGCCCTTGGAGAAATAGAGGGTGTACCAGTCCGATTCGGCCACCACCGGGAAACCGGTGAGCGGAAAAATGGCGGGAATTTTATGCTGTTCACAGAATTCATGGACCGGACGCCAGCTGCCGGACGCCAGTCCGCCGACAAGGGCGAAGACCGGCTCCTGTGCGTAGTAATTTTCCAGTTGGGCCGGCCATGTTTCCTCCGGGCCATGCAGCTCCCACACGTCAAGCTGCAGCCGGCGGTAGGCCTGGTACATCTCGGTCTTGAAGAACGGCCCGGAGGCGGAACGCCGCTCCTGGTGCCGGCTCTGGGAGTTGTGGGCGTCTATATGGGCCTGCAGGGTGGTCAGCATGGCCTGCCGGTCTTCCGGGGCAACATTTCCGGCGACCACGGTGGCGAAGCGGATGGTCGAGTCATCCACTCCCGGCGCCGGTTCGACGGACAGGTTCTTGAGATAGTGGACCAGGATGCTCATGTCTTCCTCGCCGAGAAGATAGAGGGGCATGACCGGATTGAGCTTGCGGCCGGCGGGGTCCACGCCGGTCAGCAGCACCCGGGCCAGGCTCCGGTCCGTATACGCGGGCCGGGCGTCTTCTATCTGCCAGTACCGGGGGAGATGCCTCCGGTCATCCATTTTTTCCGCATCGCCTTCGGGGGGACGCCATGCCCCTGTTTTCCTCCGGGGTTTGTACAGTTCCTTGCCGTTGGTCGGCCAGGTGATCACGGTTCCTTCCACCGAACCGAGTCCGCTTCTCTGGTGGCAGTCGTCGCAGGTGAACATTCTGCCGTCCATGGGAATGTCACCCATGACGATCGCCTGCATCGGTTCTCCGGAGGGGAGGATGCCCTCCCGGTACATCTTCTCGCCAAGACGCAGGGCCTCGGCATCGGAAATCCCGGCGGGCAGCATTATTTCATCGCCAAGGGCGGAAAGGGCGAACAAGAAGAGACACGCGGCCGTGATCAGCAACATTTTCATGGTCATGGGGTTCCGGTGGTTACTTTTTCAACAGCAATTCATATTCCCGCATGAGGTCGGAGGAGCCGAGCAGCTCGGTGATGCGGATCCAGTGTCTGCTGCCCGGGGCATGCAGGATGGTCAGGGGATAATGGTTCATCTTGTTGACGACATAGGCGTCAAACGCCTTCATGACCCGGATGACATCCTCCCTTTTGCCGGACAGAAAGTCCCAGCCCTCCCGGGCATTGTACCGGGCGAGATATTCCTTCATCACCTGGGGGGTGTCGTTGTCCGGATCAATGGAAATGGAGACCAGTCTGACGTTGCCGGCGTCCGCTCCCAACTGCTTCTGAAAATGGGAAAACCCGATGGAGAGCACCGGGCAGATGGTCGTGCAGGTCCCATAGATGAAATCAAGGATCACCGGCTTGTCTCCTTCCAGCAGGGACCGGAGGGGAATGCGCTCGCCGTTCTGGTTGATCAGGGTCACGTCCGGGACCGTGTATTTTTCCACACTTCGTTTATATTTGGGCGCGGCCTCGACCTGGCCGGCCAGCAGAACAAAGAGTGCCGGAAGAAAAAACGGCAGTAGAAAGAGATATCGGATTGTGCGCATTGTCTCCGTCCTGTTGTAAGGGATCATGCCCGCGGGCGCCCCGCGGCTCTCCCGCTTCAGTTAAAATGCTCCGCCATGTTTTGTCCAGCAGAAACGACCGATGGCTGCCGGAGCGGCGGAAAAAACACCTTGCCCGATCCGGTTCCAGAACCACCCGGGCGATGAGGGAGGCGTTTCCGGCGGTTTATTCGGCATGACGATCTCGATGGTCAGGGCATCATGCAGGAGTGAAAGCAAAAGGAATGCCTGAAAGTAAAATTTACATACGACTATACAAATGGACCGCTGAGCAACGCTGGTTGACTGGTTTGGCCCTGAGGGGAAAGAGTGGAGTCACGATATTGACTTGAAACGAATTGTCCGCTTCAGCGGGACGGCAATGCCATGTGTATTTGTAAGGGACGAGACAGGGTTTTCCGGCTGGAAGGAACAGGGTGAGAAGGAAGAGGAATTCTTTTGTTGCCCATCCGAGGGAGGGATACACCCTCCCTCGGATAGAGCGGTTCAGGTTACGGTGTGGTAATGGGGAACGGTGTTGCATTCACCCATGCCGAGGTACCTGCGGTATTGAACGCCTGGATCCGGAAGTAGTAGGACGTATTGCGCGCCAGGTTGCTGGTGGTATAGGTTGTGGAGTTCACCGCCGCCGTGGTGGTCATCAGGATGTTCGTGAAGGCCGCGTCGGAAGCCCATTGAATGGTGAAGCCGGTCTCGTTGTTGGCATTGTCCACCCAGGTCAGGGTGACTTGGGCGTTATTGCCGCGTCGCACGGCCCCGGCGGTCAGATTGGATGGAGCCGCCGGGATTGTCAAGGCAATGGAAACCGTGTTCGAATACGGTGACAAACCGGCCGCATTGACAGCCGCGACCCGGTATTGATAGGTGTTGCCTGCCAGCACGGTCGTGTCGGCATAGCTGACACTGCCGGTATTGTTTTTCGGTCCAACCGTTGCCAGAACGCTGAAGACTCCGCCATTGTCGGAACGTTCGATCACGAAGCCGCTCTCGTTGGTGGCGTTGTCGGTCCAGGTCAGCATGACCTGGGGGCCGCTCTGCAGGGCGGCGGTCAGGTTGTTCGGCGCCGCCGGTGTTTCCGGTGGCGCGTCGCCGGTTGAAGCCGTGTTGGAGAACGCCGAATCGATCTGCAACGTGGGGAAGCCGGCGCCTTCATTCAGGTTTGGATCAGAGTAGTCCCAGGTGTCACCGACCAGATTATTGGCCTGCACCCGGTAGAAGAAGACCGAGTTGGTGTTGCCGATGGGATCGGTATGGGTCCGGACGCCGACGGACGGCACCGTCGAAGCGGGCAGAACGGCGATCGTCTCCCACGGGCCTTCGCCGGTCAGGGCTCTCTGGACCGTGTAGGCGGTCTCGTTGAGGGCATTGTCCATCCAGCTCAGATTCACCACCCGGTTTCTGCCGTTGCCGGACCGGACCGCGCTCAGTGCGGAGGGCGTCTTCGGAGCCACCCCGACCACCTGCGGACGCATCATGTCCATTTCTTCGTGGCTCAGGATATGGCAGTGCCAGACGTACTCCCAGCCGTAGTTGACATAGTGGTTGTAGATATCGATGGGCTCGCCGGTCGGATCAAACGCCAGGGGCACCAGCCCCGCCGCTTCCGCCTGCGTCGAGCTGGCGATTACCGCCCCTTCAGGCATGGTCGGGTCAAGGAGGCGAATGCTGTTGGGAAGATCCCAGGGCACGGTCGGCACCAGAGGCCGCAACGCCACGATGGTGTCTTCCAGCGGGCTGATGCGGACGGTGTCCTTCCAGCCCAGCTCGTTGGCATCGGGCCGGCGGATGATTCCGTCCCAGCCGACCCGATTGAGCAGCTGGACGTCGTACAGGTGGAAGTGAATCGGGTGGGTGTCCACCCCGTTATGGGTGATTTTCCAGATCTGGGTCCCGTCGTCGGCCGATGAAATCGGAGACAGCGAGACGCCCGGCGCCAGCTCGATCGCATCGAGGACTTCGGTCGGCGGGTGCATGTAGGCATAGAGGATCATGTTCTGGTTGCCTGCCTGGGGGTCGGGTGATTCGACGCCCAGGTTGCCGCTCATGCGCCCGTATTCCTGCTCGAAGGCCTCGCCCATCTCGTCCTGGATCTGCTTCGGCTGGAAGGGCATGGTCAGGATATTTCCCGACAGGGTGGCAAAGGTCAGCGAGGTGTCGAAGATCTGCGCCAGGCCGGCCAGCGGACCGTTGTTCTGGAAACTGGTTCCGTAGGCGGAGTTGTAGGCGCCCTGCCCGACGACGATCGGGTGCTGTCCGTTCTCGAACACACCCAAACCGCCCAGGCTTTCAGACTTGAACGCGTTCTCCAGGGCCGGCAGGTTGAAGCTTGGCGCAGGATCGGCGGCAGCCACCTTGATCTGCATCACCGTGCGGGTGTTGGGGCCGTAGCCGGGCAAGGTGGGCGGCGTACCGCCGGTGTCACGGTAGTCCCCGTCGCCGGTGTAGTAATCGTAGCGGGGATCCCGGGCCGGGAAGGCAGCCGGGGCATCGTTGTACAGGATCAGCGTCTTGCCGGCAAAGGCCGAGAAGTCAACGATCACGTCGGCCCGCTCGGCCGGGCCGAGAAGCAGCGAATGCAGGTCAACGTTGCCGGCGTTGAAGACCGTCGGGTCGTTCACCCAGGTGGTCGGCTGAGCCGGGATAACGGACGGAGCCGGCAGGAAGCCTCCCTCGGTGCCGATCTGGATCCAGTCCGGCCCGGCGGTGCTCTGCACCGGGGTGGGAAAGATGGTCGGGTCTTCCAGGGCCGCCGCGACTTCGGCGGGATCGAGCAGGACCTCCGTACAGGCAACCCCCGTACTCTCCACCGCCGGAGCGGGATTAGCGCCGATGTCGCACAGATTCCCCTCCGCATCCACCGCCTGGTAGAAGGACAGGTTGAAGAAGCGGTCGTTGGCCGCGTTGAGGATGCGCAGGCGGTAGGTCTTCGGCTGCACGGTCAGGGTCGGATAGGCGGTGCCGTTGACGACCGGGGTATCCATGAAGGCTTCCATACCCATCGAGTTGAAGGGCGTGCCCGGCATCAACGGCGGCTCGCACCACTGGACATCGGGGTTACAGGTGTCGTCATAGTAGGGATTTGGAATCGGCCCGTTTGCAATGCCGATCGTCGGCGGCCAGAACCAGGGCCCATACGCCCAGCGGCCGAACTGGTTGACGCCCGAGCTGTCGCCCGGGTTCTGTGCCGGGGAGTAGACGTGCGGCAGCCACAGGTTGCCGTAGCCGCCCCAGCGATCCGTGTTCCAGGTTTCGTCCTGCAGGGCGAGCTGGGCCACGCTCGGGACAAACGTCTTGTCCTGGATGACCAGGGGAATGGTGCTGTCGCCGCCGGGAATCAGTCCCAGATCGAGCAGGGTCTGTTCGGTGTTGTCGGTGATGATGTACGGAGCAGCTTCGCCGGCATAGACGTTCAGACGGGTTATGCCATAGGAATGATCGTGGTAGAACATCAGCCGGGCGCTCTGCTGGTTGGTGTAGTAGAAGGTCATGACGCCGTCATCCGAAGCGCCGCTGTCATCCATGTCCGGCACGGGAACGACGCTGACGCCTTCCGGATAGGGGCTGTTTTCCTGCGCCGGGGTGATCCACTGGTGCGGGGTGCCGTCGCTGATCCAGGGCGAAATGCCGCCGTGCAGGTGCAGGGTGGCGCGGTTATCCGTATAGCATTCATAGGGTTTCGGCTGCATGCCGCACATCGGGTCCTGCGGATCTTCATCCATTGTCATGTCGGCGAGCGGGCCCATGCCCGAGCCCATGACCGTGGTGTCAACCGGGATGAACAGATCGCCGTCCGTACCGGTGGGCAGCAGGTTGTAAAATTTGATGCGGACCGGCCTATCCTTGGTCGCCACGATGGTCGGTCCCAGATAGTGGGGCGGAGTTACCCCAAAGTATCCACTTAATGGGACCTCCGTTCCATCCAGGAGCGCGTTGGTCAGCTGCACCTGTTCCCCCGGCACCGTGCTGGTCGAGATCTGCACGTAGCCGCGCAGCAGAGTCGGCGGCAGGTCGGAATGCATCTGCTCGCGATACTGCACGACGGCAATCTCGTAGTAGTCAGCTTCCTGGCCGTTGACCGTAACCACTTCCGGTACGGCCACCGGGATGTACTGGCCCAGGTTGTTGGCGTTGGCGGCACCGAGACTGGTGGCCATCGAGGGCGGCTACCAACCATATGCGGAAAGTGCAGCACAGTCTTTGTGAGCATAAAATATGCCAGATCGCAGTGTGTGAGAGGAATAGAGCCGTGCCCGCCATGCCGTCATCAGCAGAGTGAAGACCGGCGGGCGCAAAGATTTTGGTGCGGGGAGGGGAAAGTCCTGTATTTGAAGTTTACTGCTGGATCACCCGTCGAGAAAATCCTGGCGGAGCGGACGGTTTCCTGTCGCGCTGGATAAGTATGCAAGTATTTGATCGTTTTTCCAGGAGGTAGGAGAGGGGATTTTTTCGTTGTCCCTTGACCGTTGGCCGCCGGGAGGGTCGGGAGGAAGCAAATCTCCCCCTGGGCAATAAAAAAGGACCCGGCACGTTTTGTACCGGGCCCGTTTTTATCCTGATGGGCCGTCAGGGACTCGAACCCCGACCAATTGATTCAGAGGAAATACCACCGAGCTTCCACAACTTCCAATACTCGACAACATCAAATTATAAGATTTAAAAATTACACATTTCCTCCATTTTCACACCAAATACCAGATTTTGGAATACTTTTCTCACACGGAAAAAGGAATACCTGAGATTGACAGCGACTGAATTTGGTTTTAATATGGTCATATATATACAATGCAAGGAGGTGGCATGTGCGATTATCCAGCCAAATTAAGCCGATCAGTTATTTAAAGGCTAATGCAGCAGAAATTATCCGGAACTTGAAAGATGTGGGTGGACCGCTCATCATTACCCAAAATGGTGAGGCTAAAGTCGTTATTCAGGACATTGACAGTTACGAGGAAACACAGGAAACCATTGCTCTGCTCAAGATCCTGGCACTCGGCAATCGGCAGATTGAAGAAGGAAAAGTAATTCAGGCCGCTGATGCAATCGCTCGTCTCCGAGAACGGAAAGGGTCGGTTTAATGCCTTGTACAGTTCTCCTCACTGAAGATGCCGCGGAAGACCTTCAAGAACTGTATACGTTTATAGCAAGACATGATTCGCCGGGTAAGGCTGACCATGTACTTGAACAGATAGAGAAAAGATTTGTATCCCTGAGCGAGTTGCCAGAACGTGGCGTGTGTCCAAAAGAGCTCCAATCTCTTGGGATTCGTGACTACCGGGAAATATTTTTCAAGCCCTATCGCATCATTTATCGAGTTTATGCTGAAAATATATATATTTATTTAATAGTAGACGGTCGTCGTGATATGCAAACATTCCTCCAGCGAAGATTGTTAGGTGCCCTGTAAAGGAGGAAATTAACAGAGGGGTTTGGATTGCGGGAGGGCGCCCGCCTATCCCATTCTCACATCAGCTCCTGATGAAATGGGTAAAACAGTAGAGAATTTCGGGCAGCTTATGGCGGGGCCAGACCACGTTTCCCTGGTCAGAATATTCTGCCGGAGGGATAATATTTCAGAATTACAATGTGTTAAATCATGGTCCGGTTTGATTCTCAGTCAATTTTCCCGACTTTATATACTGCTGCCATGAGATGATATAATGAAATCAGAAGATTGGAATAGTACTCGTTGTCGTCCGCCATTATTCTATATGGTCTGTCGGGGAAATTTTCCCGCACATTTTTACACACGGAAATAAAAAGCACTTAGCCGGTGACGGCTAAGTGCGTGATATTTGGTGGGCCGTCAGGGACTCGAACCCCGGACCAATTGATTAAGAGTCAACTGCTCTACCGACTGAGCTAACGGCCCCTGATGTGGCGGGGTGAAAGAAATCGACCTCTCTTTAGCACAGGATGCGTTGAGCGTCAAGTGCTACCTGTAATAGAGATTGGGACTGCCCATGGTCTGCAGGACTTTGTGCAGGTTTTTCCTGAAGTCGCGCCGGTCCCAGACGCCCTGGATATGTCCCCGCCGGAGGGCGCTGCGCGACTTGTGGTAGTCGGGCGGGATCTCGGTACCGGTTGTTTCGCGAATGACCCGCTGGCCGGCGAAGCCGATCCGGCTGGAGCGGATGGCGAACTGGTAGGGCGAACAGCCGAGAAAGCTCGCCACCGGTCCGGCATACGAGTTGTTGTCGTAGACCACGATGTACAGGCCTCCGGCGTCAATGTATTCGCGGACGGCCATGGTGCATTTGGGCATCTGGATCACCCCCAGGGTTCCCTCCTGGATGCGGATTCCACCGGTGGTGTGGATGTAGGCGAGCAGGGGCCGCTTTTTGCGCTTGGCCGTATCGCAGGCCAGGACGAATTTCTCTCCTTCGGCGGCGCCGACGGTACCGTTGCGGAAGTCCGAGTACAACATGGAGACCACCAGGTTGATGCCCATCACCTTGGCATGAAAGGTCATGTTGGCGCTGTTCATCCCGGTTTTGCTCTTGGCCATCTGCAGCCGCAGGTCAAATCCCTCATACTGCAGGGTATTCTGCGAAGCGATGTCGTTGTTGAAGATGCGGATGGAGCGGGCATCGAAGATATTCTTCAGGTACCATTGGTATTCCAGGGGAAAATGATGGCCGCAGTTGTCGCACACGCCGCCGAATTCGCCGTACAGGTCGGGAACCCAGTGGTCCTGACAGTTGTTTTTCTCCGCGTTGGGACAGGTAATGGTCCGGTCGACGTTGGCCAGCGGGCTGGTATAGGTGTCGGTCAGCTCGATGGGATCCTGGGTGGCGGGGGAGGAGGGGGTGATGACCACAGGCTGCGCGGCCGGCTTCTTGCTCTCCGAACGGCTGAAAAGACCGTACACCGCTGTAAGCGGAGCGGTGACTCCCCGGAGGAAGGCCGACCCTTCGCCGGAAACCTCCTTGATCACTTTCTGGGCCTGCTTCTGCTGGTTTTTCAACACATCGTAGCGCAGGGTGTAATACAGTTTTTCCGTTGCCGATTGGAGGGTGCGGAAAACGCTTTCCGCCGGCATGCTCTGGCTGGTAAAGCCGTTCAGTGCCATGTTGCGGTATTTTTTGGATCGCTGGGCCAGCAGTTTCTTGATCTCTCCTCTGTCAAGGGCCCAGGGGATGTCTATCTGCGGTGCCTCCTCGGGTTTGCCCGCCTTTTTCCTCTTGACCTCGTAGGCCCTGAAACCGCGGACGCTCTTGGTCCGCAGGACAACTTCGTCCGTGGCCCGGATGATTTCCGAACGGACTATGGTGAAAAAACCGAAGTCGTCATTCCTGGCGCCGAGAGGGGGCTCCTGGATGATGCGGTCGATGGTCCCCATCTGCAGGTTTTCCTCGGCGGTGATATGGAGCTGCCGCGCGCATTTTTCGATGAGTTCGGCCGGCACCTTGCCGCCCTCCCTGACCCTGCCTTCGATGGCGGCCGCCCCTTCCGGTGAGATGACGGAATAGTAGCCATGGGAGAACATCAGCCGCAGGTCGCTGAGGCCGATCGCCTCGGCTCCGCCAGAGCCGCCCTCGGAAATGACTGAAATCATCGGCACGGCAAGCTTGGTCATGGCGTAGATGTTGCGGGCAATCTGCTGGGCCGCGCCCGGATAATCCTCAATGGGGTACGAGCCGGGGGTGAAGATGTAAAAGTGAATGGGTATGCCCTCGGTCTCGGCGACCTTCATGTAGCGCAGCGCCTTTTCGTTGCCCCACGGTTTGCAGGATCCACCGTTGCGGAACTCCTCGCCGTGCCCCGTTTCCTGGCCGATGACCATGACCGAGGAGGTGTAGGGCTTTTTCTTGATCCGCCGGACAATGGTGGCCTTGGCCACCATCATGGCCGGATCGATATTGAATTCCCCCTCGCCGCCGAGTTCGGTGTATTCCTCGTAGACGTTTTCCAGGATATCCTTGAGGGTGAAACGCAGGGGGCTGCGGACGATGCGGACCCGCTCCATGGGGGTCAGTCCCTCCTCGCACCGTTCCTCCAGGAAGGATATGCCGTTTTCCAGCTTTTCCAGCTTGGCGGCAAGACTCTCCCCGTCCATATCGTAGATGGACTTTTTCAGGTTCTCGCAGTCGGCCTGAAAGCCGGAGAGGTTACCCCAGCTGCCGGTATTCTTGATATGGATGAGGTAGCTTATGCGCTGCTCAATTTTTTTCAGTCGTTTGTTCAGGTCATTCATAGGGTTGGATTAAAAGGTCAGCAACCGGTCCAGATGGCTGCGCAGGTAGTCGAGATTGGTAATGATTCCGTTGCCGGCATTGTCCTGTCCCTCGATGACGGTCTGCTCGAGGAACTGCAATGCCCTCTGCTTGGCTTCATCCATGGAATCCCCCCAGACCAGGGCGAGCGCCAGGTTTGGATCATACTCGCTGGGAATGGAATAGGGCCGGTCACTCGGCACGTGGGTGTACACCGATGACCACTCGAATTGCGGCAGATCGAACCGGGTAATGGTGCCGATCCAGGGGGCAAAATCCCGCTGGGGGTTCTCGGCCACTATGCGCAATTCGATGCTTGCCCCGTTGAATTTGACTTCTTTCTGGTTGTACCCGATCGGTTCGCCCAGGGCCAGCCGTATCTGTTCACGAATCAGGTTGGGCTGTTCGCCCTTGATATAACTGATCCTGGCCGATACATCGTTTTCGACCTGGATGCGGGCGTTCACCTCCAGCAGATACGGCTGCCCCGCCCGGTTGACGATCCATTCCCAGGTGCCCACGTTGTCGTAACGGACATGGTTGGCAAGCTTGAGGGAATATTTGACGATCTTGTCAAGGACCGATTGAGAGTCAAATTCGTAGGCGAAGCAGGATCTGTCGAAACCGGGAGCCGCTTCAATGCGCTTCTGGCGGCCGGTTGACTGAATGGTGCAGTTGCGGGAGCCGAAGTGGAGCCGCTCATTGTGGCGGGAGCAGATAAGCTGGACCTCGAGATGATTGAAATCCCGCAGGCACTGTTCAATGAGCACTCCGCCGTCGCCGAACTGCCGTTTGGCGTAGTTCTGCACCTGCCTGTACACCCGGCGGAACTGCTCGATCCGTTGAACCTCCTCGATACCCATGCCCCCGCCCCCGGCTGCGGCCTTGACCAGGATGGAGGGATTGTCAATGCCCTGTTCAAGCTGGACGTCGAACAGGTTCTGGGCGATCTCCTCGGCTTCCATTTCGTTGTAGATCGGGCTGTCGGTGCCCGGTATGGTGGGAATGTTGAGGCGGTTGGCCAGTCTTTTGGTGTTGATCTTGTCGCCGAGGTCCTTGATGACTTCCCAACTGGGACCGATAAATACAAGGGGCCGGTCCCGGATGGTCACCCGCCGGGCAAAACGGTAGTCTTCGGAAAAGAAACCGTATCCGGGATGAATGGCGGTGCACAGGGTGTGATCGGCAATGGCCAGAATATCATTGGGATCGGTGTAGCTGGTGACCCGCCAGGCGTTTTTGTCCAGGCCCTCCTTCCTGTTCATCCGCACGTGCTGGGAGTCGCGGTCGGCGTCGGTATACACTACCACATAGTCAAGATCCAGATCTTTGCAGGCGTTCATTATCCGGATGGCGATTTCGCCACGATTTGCGATGAGAACCTTGCCTTGCACCAGAAACCTCTTATTATATTGACATAATAAAATCAGGATAGTCATGCGCAGGAATATCCAGCCCCTGTCGCGCCAAAGCGCCGGGGAGCAGGACTGTTCCGCCGCCGGCACCAATACTCCGGCAGGACTAGCTTATAATTAAACGGAACACTTTACTCCACCTTTATCGACTTTGAAAGACAGAAAGTGCAACGACCGGCAGGAAAATCACCCGGAGGGCCGGTATTTTTCTGTTTCCGGGCAGGCCGGAGAATAAAATACAGAAACCTGAGGGGGTGTTTTTTTGCGGGACCCGGCAAAAACGTACTTGACATGCCCCGCGCAATCGGGGGAGAAAGTGAGCTGAAGATCAACAAACACAGGGAGCGAAAAACGAGTGGGAACGGAAAAGAATTCCCCTGATTCCGGTCAGGCCGAGGAGCCTCACGAAAAGGACGAAAGGGAACCGAACAAGGAAGGAGCGGATCAGGCAATAAAAGAGGAGGGCCAGGAAAAAAATTTCTGGGAGCGGATCCAGACGCTGCTGCACCTGCATCGCGGGCCCGACACAACCGAGGAGTTGGAACAGGAGATCCAGGAGCTGCTCGAGGAGGGGGAGGGCCAGGGGCTCATCGGCAGCCTGGAGGAAAAACTCATCAACCGGATATTCGAATTCCGCGACACCCTTGCATCGGAGATCATGACCCCGTCGGCGGAAATAGTCAGCGCCGAGGAAAAGACCTCCGTCGCCGAACTGATCCGCATCATCTCCGAGGAAGGGTACACAAGGATTCCCATTTATCGAGAGAACCAGGACCATATCATCGGTATCCTGCACGCCAAGGATCTGCTGCGCATCTGCATCCTGAAGCCGGACGAACCCATGGGGCTCGAAGGCTTCCTCAACCCGCCCTTTTTTGTCTCCGAGCACAAGCCCATTGTCGACCTGCTGCGGGATTTTCAGAATCGGAAGACCCATATGGCCATAGTGACGGACGAGTTCGGCGGGGTGCGCGGACTTATCACCCTGGAGGACGTCATCGAGGAGATTGTCGGCGAGATCGACGATGAGTATGATGAAGACGAGAACGAGCTCAGGATAGTCGACGAGCAGACGGTCATTGTCAAGGCCAGGATCGATATTGAGGATGTGGAGGAATATTTTCAGGTTGAACTGCCGGAGGGGCCGTATGAATCGATCGGCGGCCTGCTCATCCATAAACTGGGCCGGGTCCCCCGGATCGGTATGGTGGTGAAGGAGGGAGTGCTGGAATTCAAGGTCCTTGCCGCCGATCCGCGGCGGATCAAAACGATCCGCGTCAAACGCATCGATGCCTGAAAAGCCGGGCCGGTTCTGGCGGAATGCCGGGGGAGTGGTCCCGGGTTCGCTCGCCACCGCCGTCATGCTGGCCGCGGCCATGCCCGGTCGTCTCGGCTGGTGGCCTCTTCTGTTTGCCGCCCTGGTGCCCCTGCTGCTCATCGTTTCACGGCGCGGCGCCGCGCAAAGCGCGGCGGCAGGGATGCTGACCGGGTTCCTCTACCATATCTGCCTGCTGTACTGGATAGTCATCGTCCTGGGGCGCTACGGCGGCCTGCCCCCCTGGCTCTCGGTCCCGGCCCTGCTGATGCTGGCCATGTACATGGGGATATACATGGCTGTTTTTGCAGGATTACTTTCCTTTTTCAGGGGGCGTTGCGGACCCTCCCGGGAGATGGCCCTCCTCTACCTGGCGCCGGTCCTCTGGGTCGGGCTTGACTGGCTGCGGAGCGTCCTTTTTTCCGGATTTCCCTGGATGGATCTCGGCTACGGCCTTGCTTCCGCGCCCCGGCTTGTGCAGGCGGCCGATCTCGGCGGCCACCACCTGATAAGCTTCTGCCTGGTGCTGGTCAACGTTCTCCTTGTCCATGCATTGACACTGGGGCGAACCCGCCGGCGGCCGGCACCGGGCGAGGCAAAGGCTGCCGTCGCGGCGCTGTCGCTCCTGGTGCTGGTTGGCGGGTATTCCCTGGTTCGACAGGCACAGCTGGAGAGTGTCCTGGCCCAGGAGGACCGGGTGCGGGTCGGCGTGGTTCAGGGCAACATCGCCCAGGACCAAAAATGGACCCCGGACAGGAAGTCTACGACCCTCGACATCTATGGGCGCCTGTCCGAGACCCTTATCGCCGGGAACAAACCGGACCTGCTGGTCTGGCCGGAGACGGCCATTCCCTTTTATCCCGCCGTCGACCCCCTTTTCGCCGAGGTTGCGGAACTGGCAGTCCGTCACCGGATATGGCTGCTTTCCGGCGTTCCCCATTATACCTTTGAGGAGGCCCGGCACCCATCGGGCCCGGGGGCCGCCGCCTATTACAACAGCGCTCTGCTGATCGGCCCCGACGGCGAACCGCGGGGGCGCTATGATAAGCAGCACCTGGTGCCGTTCGGCGAATATGTCCCCCTGCGGCGGTTGCTGCCCTTTCTTGAGCCGCTGGTGGAAAGCGTCGGCAATTTTTCGCCGGGCGTCTCCGGAGAGCCCCTGGAGGTCAATGGCCTGCGGCTGGGAACGCTCATCTGCTACGAGTCCATTTTTCCCGGCCTGTCCGGCAGGACGGTTGCCGCCGGAGCCAATCTGCTGGTGAACCTCACCAATGACGCCTGGTACGGCCGCTCCAGCGCACCGCATCAGTCATTTGCCATGGCGGTTTTCCGGGCGGTGGAGACCAGGCGTTCCCTGGTCAGGGCCGCCAATACCGGGATCAGCGGTTTCGTCACCCCCCTCGGCAGGGTGGTGAGCCAAACCGACCTGTTTGAACCGGCGGCCCTGGCGGCGGAAGTTCCCCTCTATGAGGGGTGGACGGTCTATGCCCTCTTCGGCCGTTTTTTCGGGCAGGTTTGCCTGGTGCTGGTGTCTGCCGCGGGCATCTCTTTCCTCTTCCGGCGGCCGCGACTCTGAAAAAAAAGTTCTTGCCCCCTTGAGTCTTGGCGGTAGAGCGTTTAAAATATATGGTTGCCGGAAAAATCGAAGGTTAATCCACATCCCCCGTCCAGCCCCTGATAAGGGGAGAGGGCCTGTTTTATCCCGAGGTGGTCGGCCGGTCTCTGCATGGCCGTTTCCGGCTGCTAAGGGACGAACGTGAGCAGATCGCCCCGCCAAGGGGCAATACTCCTGGTTTCCGGACCGGGGAATTGAGCGAGGAAAAAACAATGGCGGAAGCAATAATGGAATCCGGGGAGGCGAAACAACAGCTTCTGGATCTGAAGGACCGCATGCTGGCCCTGAAGGAGCATCTTTGACCTGCCCGGCAAGAAACTGGAGGCGGAACGGCTGGAGAAGCTGACCCATGCCCATGATTTCTGGAATGATCAGCCCCGGGCAAAAAAAATCCAGAAGGAGTTCGGCCAACTGCAGGAAATCGTCCACGCCTGGGAAAAGAATTTCCGCGAACTGGAAGAAGCTGAAATGCTGCTGGACATGGCCGTCGATGAGCAGGACCTGGATACCCAGCGGGAAGTCGCCGCCAGCATCAAGGAGCTCCGCCGGCGCATCGACGAGGTTGAGCTTGAGTGCATGTTCAGCGGCGAGCATGACGCCAACAATGCCATCCTGACGATTCATGCCGGGGCCGGAGGGACCGAGGCCCAGGACTGGGTGTCCATGCTCATGCGCATGTACCTGCGCTGGGCCGAGGAGAAGGAATTTTCAACCAGTATTCTTGACTATCTGCCCGGCGACGAAGCCGGAGTCAAGAGTGTGACCATCATGGTCAAGGGCCGCCATGCCTACGGACTCCTCCGTTCCGAACTGGGTATTCACCGCCTGGTCAGGATATCGCCCTTTGACGCCAGCGGCCGCCGGCATACCTCTTTCGCCTCGGTCATGGTCATGCCCGAGCTCGATGATACCATCGACATCGACATCAATGAGAAGGATTTGCGCATCGACACCTTCCGCTCCAGCGGCGCGGGCGGCCAGCATGTCAACAAGACCGATTCGGCCATCCGGATCACCCATCTGCCGACCGGCATTGTCGTGCAGTGTCAGAACGAACGCTCCCAGCACCGGAACAAGGACATGGCCATGAAAATGCTGGCTGCCCGTCTGTACGAGTTGGAACGGCAGGAGAAGATGAAGGAGCAGAAGAACCTGCACGGCGACAAAAAGGAAATAGCCTGGGGAAGCCAGATCCGCTCCTATGTCCTGCAGCCGTACAGGTTGATCAAGGATCACCGGACGGGCCACGAGGAGGGCAACGTGGACGCCGTCCTGGACGGCCGCCTTGATCAGTTCATCAAGTCTTATCTTCTCTGGCAGCCCTGATGCCGCCCACGGGATGCGGGACCATGGACTGCCATTGACCGGACAGCAGGGGCAATGCGCGAAGTGCGGAAGCTGCACGGCTGTCTGCCCGGTGTACCGCGTGACCGGGCGCGAATCCCTGACGGCGAGGGGCAGGCTCCACCTGCTGGGAACGGAGCTGGCCGCCAGGCCATCCGCAGCGTATGAGGACCTGTTTGCCCAATGTCTGCTCTGCGGGGCCTGCGAAAATGTCTGTCCCCGGCACCTGCCGATTCGGCGGTTGACCGTTGAGGCCCGTTCCCGTTTTTCCTTTCTGTACGGCCGCCATCCCCTGCGCCGGAGCCTGGTCCGCACTGTTCTGGCCCGTCCGGTTCTGCTGGAAAGACTGGTGAAAACAGGACTGGCCCTGGAGCGTCTGCCGCTGATCCCCAGGGACAGCGGCCTGCGGCTCAAGCTTGCCCTGCTGGACGGGGAACCGGCGGCCGGACCTGCGGCGCAACAGGAGACCGCCATCGAGCCTGATACTGCTGCCGCCGGGATCCAGTATTTTGTCGGCTGTCTGGCCCGCTATCTGCAGCCGTCCATTGCCGGCGCCACCCGCCGGCTTGTCCGCCGCTTTTCCGGGAGCCCGACGGTCGAACCCCGGGCGCAGGGATGCTGCGGCCTGGCGGCGTGGTCGGCTGGCGACAGGGAGGAGGCCGTTCGGCTGGCCAAGCAGAATATCGAAGCATTTGAATCCTCGACCGGCCCGGTACTGACCTCCTGCGTCTCGTGTTTCGCCCACCTGAAGAAGTACGGGGAACTTTTTTCCGACGATCCCGGGTGGCGGGAGCGGGCGGAGTGGTTCAGCCGCAGGGTCAGGGAATTTTCCGCCTTCATGCTTGAACTGGATCCCGCCCCGGTGTTCCGCTCCCCCGGCAGGGAGCGGATTCTGTACCATGAGCCGTGTCATCTCCGTTTTTCCGGGGAAAACAGGGAGGCACCGCCCGCACTGCTGCGGCAGCTCCAAGGCGCGGTCATTGTCGAACCCGAGGGAGGGCCGCACTGTTGCGGCCAGGGAGGATTGTTTTATTTGGGCTACCCGGAGCTGGGCGACAGGATTTTTTCCAGGGCCTGCGAGGCCGCGCTGGCGACCGGGGCGGACGTGCTCGCCACAGGCTGTTCCGGCTGCCTCCTGCAGTGGCGCACCGGCCTGGATATCCGGCATGCTCCGGTCCGGGTCCTGCACCCGGCCGTACTGTTGGCGGATTGTCTTGATAATGATTCCTGATTCCGGGGGGTTGGCAAAGAAAACCCTTGTCCTCATCCCCCCGTACTGCTATGAAGGACTGAACGGTAATAAGGAAAGCAGCGGCATCGGAAAAGATGGGTTTGAACATTCGACACCAGCTTGAGGAAACCGAACGGAAACTGCTGTCGCCCCATGCGTCCCTGAGCGCCCAGTCAAAGGGGAGGCTGCACGCAGCACAGGACTCCTGCGAGCTGCGGACGGTTTTTCAGCGGGATCGGGACCGCATCATCCATTCCAAGACTTTCCGCCGTCTGAAGCACAAGACCCAGGTTTTCCTGTCCCCGGCCGGGGACCATTACCGGACCAGGCTGACGCATGTCCTGGAGGTGTCGCAGATCGCCAGGACCATGTCTGTCTGCCTCCGCCTCAACGAATACCTGACCGAGGCCATCGCCCTGGCCCATGATCTGGGCCACACGCCCTTCGGTCATGCCGGGGAGTTCACGCTCAATGAACTGCACCCGGGCGGTTTCAAGCATAACGTGCAGAGCCTCCGGGTCGTTGATGTCCTGGAAAACGACCGCCGCGGCCTCAATCTGACCTGGGAGGTCCGCAACGGCATCATCAAGCATTCCAAAGGGTACGGGGCGATCCTGCCCGGCGACAAATCGCAGCTTGCCGCTACCCTGGAGGGCCAGGTTGTGCGGGTGGCGGATATCATGGCCTATGTCAACCATGACATGGACGACGCCCTCCGGGCCGGGATGATCCGGGAATCCGATCTGCCCGCCGATATCCGGCGGGTGGTGGGAGACGATACGTCAAGCCGCATCGATGCCATGGTCAAGGACCTCGTCGAGGAGACCCTGCGCTGCGACGACGGGAATCTCCATCTGAGCGGCCTGATGGAGGAAACCATTTCCAAGCTGCGAATGTTCCTGTATGATCACGTGTACAGGAACTACAGGGTGCACAACGAATTTGTCAAGGCACAGAAGATCATCAGGGAACTGTACCAGTTTTTTCTCGAGCATGATTTTCCCAGGGGCGGCACCTGCTTCTGCGAGGCAGGGGAATTCGAACCGCGGAACGATAAAGGGGAAAAGGTGCACCGGGAAGTCTGCGACTTCATCGCCGGCATGACCGACCGCTATGCCCTGGATCTGTATAACCATATTTTCATGCCCAAACCGTGGAGCGTGTTCTGAAAGGAATCCCGCGGACCGGGGCACTTTACGACAACAAATCAATGGAACCTGACAAGCAAGCCGGACCGGCGAATCATTACGACCTCCCCAAGGCCTACGAGTTCCACGCGGTGGAGCAGAAGTGGTATTCCTTCTGGGAACAGCGGAAAACCTTCTCCGCCACCATGATCGAGGGGAAAGAAGCCTTTTCCATCGTCATCCCGCCGCCCAATGTGACGGGAGTGCTGCATATCGGCCACGCCCTGAACAACACCCTGCAGGATGTCCTGGTCCGCTATCACCGGATGAAGGGCTTCAACACCCTTTGGGTGCCCGGAACCGACCACGCGGGCATCGCCACCCAGAACGTGGTGGAGCGGCAGCTGGCGGCGGAGAATGTTTCCCGCCACGACCTGGGCCGGGAAAAGTTCATTGAACGGGTGTGGCAATGGCGGGAAGAGAAGGGCGGCACCATCATCAACCAGCTCAAGCGCATCGGCGCCTCCTGCGATTGGGACCGGGAACGGTTTACCATGGACGAGGGCCTGTCCCGGGCGGTACGGGAGGTCTTTGTCCGCCTGTATCATGAGGGTCTGATCTACAGGGGCGACTACATTGTCAACTGGTGTCCGCGCTGTCATACCGCCCTTTCCGACGACGAGGTGGAGCACGAGCCGACCCGGGGCAAGCTCTATCACATCCGCTACCCCTTTGCCGACGGCAGCGGCTTTGTGGTGGTCGCCACCACCAGGCCGGAGACGATGCTCGGCGATACCGCCGTGGCCGTCCATCCCGACGATGAGCGCTACCGGGGCCTGGAAAAAACGGGAATAAAGCTGCCGCTGACGGACAGGGTCATTCCGCTGATACTGGATCACCATGTGCAGCGGGAGTTCGGCACAGGCGCCCTGAAAGTGACCCCGGCCCATGACCGGGACGACTACGAGATCGGGCTCCGCCACAATCTTGAACGGCTCAAGGTCATGGACGATCGCGGGATCATGAACGAAAATGCCGGAAAATATGCCGGGCTCGATCGGTTCGAATGCCGCCGGCGGATCGTCCGGGATCTCGAGGAGCAGGGTTTTCTGGAAAAGATCGAAGACTACCAGCACGCGGTGGGCCGCTGCTACCGCTGCGCGACGGTGGTGGAGCCGGCAACCTCAAGACAGTGGTTCGTTTCGGTCCGTCCCCTGGCCGACAGGGCCGTGGCGGCTGTTCGCCAGGGCAGGATACGGATCTATCCGTCCAACTGGTACAATACCTTCTATGCGTGGATGGACAATATCCGGGACTGGTGCATCTCCCGCCAGATATGGTGGGGACACAGGATCCCCGCCTGGACCTGTGCTTCCTGCGGGCAGTTCATCGTCGCGGTTACCGATCCGGCAGCCTGCGACAACTGCGGCTCCACCGATCTGGTTCAGGAGAGCGACGTGCTCGACACCTGGTTCAGTTCCGCGCTGTGGCCCTTTTCCACCCTCGGCTGGCCCGAGCAGACCAGGGAACTGGCCATGTTCTATCCGACCTCGGTGCTGATCACCAGCTTCGACATCCTGTTTTTCTGGGTGGCGCGCATGATCATGATGGGGCTGCATTTCATGAACGAGGTGCCGTTCCGCGACGTGTACCTGCATGCCCTGGTCCGGGACAAGGAAGGCAGGAAGATGTCCAAGTCCACCGGCAACGTCATCGACCCCATCGACATGATCGAGCAATACGGCACCGATGCCTTCCGCTTTACCCTGACCGCCTTTGCCGCCCAGGGCAGGGAGATCCGGATGGACCAGGAGCGGATCGAGGGCTATCGCCACTTTATCAACAAGCTGTGGAACGCCGCCCGTTTTGCCCAGATGCATGTCAGGGACTGCGGCCCCGGCATCGCCCGGATAGCTGATGAACCGGCCGGCCTGGCCCTGCCGCACCGCTGGATTCTCAGCCGTACCGACGCCACCGTCAGGGGGACGCGCGCGGCCCTGGAGGGCTACAATTTCAACGAGGTGGCTTCGGGCCTGTACCAGTTCATCTGGCATGAATTCTGCGACTGGTACCTGGAATGGATCAAGGCCGACCTGTTCGGCGAGGATGAAACGGCACGCGACCAGGCCCGGGGGGTCATGCTGCGGGTGCTGGAAACCATTCTCAAACTGCTGCATCCGGTGGCCCCCTTTGTCACCGAGGAGATATGGAGCGTGCTCCCGGGCGAGCGGAGGACGATCATGACCGAATCTTTTCCCGAGGAGCGGAGTTCCTGGCGGAACCTGGAGGCGGAATCCGACATGGACCTGCTCATGGGCGTCATATCCGCCATACGCACCATACGCAGCGAGGCCGACGTCCATCCCACCGCCTGGATAGAAGCCTCCCTGATGGGCGGCGGCAGGGAGAAACAGAGCCTGTTCGAACAGTTTGCCCCTGCCATCAGGTCGATGTCCAGGACCAAAACCCTGCACATTCTCGAGGACGGGGTGGTGCCGGACGATGCCGGCCATGCCCTGGTCCGCGAGGTGGAGGTCGTGGTGCCGCTGAGGGGGCTGATCAATGCCGCCGAAGAACTGGCCAGGCTCGACAGGGAGCGGGTAAAGCTGGAGGATGAGCTGCGGCGGGTCGAAGGCAAACTGGGCAATGAAAAGTTCCTGGGCAGGGCCCCGGAGGAGGTCGTTGACAAGGAGCGCCGGAAACTGGCTGAACTGCAGGTGCGGCTGGAGAAAAACGCCGAATCAGCCGAACGGATGAAGAAACTGCTGTAATGGATGAACTGCTGCTCGACCGTCTGATCGGAGATTTCCTGGCCGAGGATATAGGCAGCGGCGACGTCACCACCGATGGTGTGCTGGACGGCGGGCTGGAGACGGCCGCGGTGCTGCAGGCCCGGGAACCGCTGGTGGCGGCCGGAATGGCCCTCGTTGCCGGCCGGACGTTCAGGCTGCTCAATGGGGCCGTCGTTGTCGAGGCGGCCCTGGAAGACGGCCGTCGGGCCGAACCCGGAGAGGTCGTTCTCAGGCTCCGGGGACCGGCCCGGGACCTGCTGCGCGGCGAACGGGTGGCCCTCAACCTGGCGCAGCGGCTGTGCGGCATCGCCACCCTGACCAGCCGGTACGTGGACCGGGTTGCGGGCCTCAAGGCGCAAATCACCGATACCCGCAAGACAACCCCGGGCCTGAGGATGCTGGAAAAGTACGCGGTGCGGGTCGGCGGCGGCCGCAACCACCGCTTCAACCTCTCGGACGGGGTGCTGATCAAGGACAACCACATCGCCGCCTGCGGCTCCATCAGCGAGGCGGTTGAAAGGGTGCGGGCCCGGGCGCCGCATACGCTCCGCATCGAGGTCGAGGCGGAAAGCCTTGATCAGGTCAGGGAATGCCTGGACTGCGGAGTTGACATCATTATGCTGGACAACATGGATGTCGCGCTGATGAAGGAGGCGGTGGGGCGCATCGGCGGCCGGGCCCTGGTGGAAGCGTCGGGGGGAGTGACACTGGAGACGGTCCGCCGGATCGCCGAAACCGGCGTCGATTTCATCTCGGTCGGACGCCTTACCCATTCCGCTCCGGCCTGCGATATTTCCATGGACATGTGACCACCGGCCATGACGGACCTCCCCTGCAACGTCAACGGCGAAACCGAGACCTTCGGCATCATCGGCCGGCCGGTGCGCCATTCCCTGAGCCCGGCCATGCACAACGCCTCGTTCCAGGCCCTGGGCATGAACCGCATCTACGTGCCGCTGCCGACCAGCAGCATCGGCGACGGGATTGCCGGTCTCAAGGCCCTCGGCTTCCGGGGCGCCAGCGTCACCATCCCGTACAAGCAGGACGTTCTCCCGTTCATCGATGTTCTTGACCCGGTTGCCCGCCGGATCGGCGCGGTCAACACCCTGTTGGTCAGGGAAAGGGAGGCCGGAGGGGAAAAGATTGTCCACGGCTTCAACACCGACTGGCTTGGGGCCAACCGGGCCCTTGAGGAGAAGATCCGGCTGCGGGGGAGCAGGGTGCTCATCGCCGGGGCCGGAGGGTCGGCCCGGGCCATCGGCTTTGGCCTCCTGGAGGCCGGCGCCGGGGTGGTGATCTGCAACCGGACCGTTGATACGGGCAAAAAGCTCGCCGAACAGCTTGACTGCCCCTTTTACCCACTGGACAGAATTGATCAGGTCTCGGCCGACATCCTGGTCAACGCCACCTCGGTGGGCATGGTCCCGGATACGGACCGGACTCCCGTCCCGCGGGAACTGCTGTCCGGATTTGCCGTGGTCATGGACATCGTCTATGCGCCGCTGCAAACCAGACTCCTGCGGGAGGCGGCCGCCGCCGGCTGCGAAGTCGTTGACGGGCTGGCCATGCTGCTCTACCAGGGCGCGGCCCAGTTCGAACTGTGGACCGGCAGGGAAGCTCCCCTGGAGGTCATGCGGGAGGTTCTGGCCGTCCGGCTGCGCCGGGACCCGGCTGACGCCGGGAGTTTGCAGTCATCAGTCGGCCGTCGGCAGTTTGGGGCTTGAATCCTG